>Ga0233445_1000835_pt1 | contig 27742 bp, 26 predicted proteins | sample SI_124_October20_5_FD_182779 | JGI IMG/M metagenome (GOLD analysis project Ga0233445, IMG submission 182779) | Seawater microbial communities from Saanich Inlet, British Columbia, Canada - SI_124_October2016_100_MG | ecosystem: Environmental > Aquatic > Marine > Inlet | place: Canada: British...
ATATTATATTTTGTGGAGTAGTAATCGTGGTTTCCCATTACAAGGAAAACCTTTTTGTATCTGTGGGCGATGTCCCTCACCTTTCCAAGATACTTCCCACCCCCTAAGTCTCCTGCAATACACAAATAGTCTGCGTCAACTTTGTGGAATGTAAAGTCCTTATGTTCCAGATGAAGGTCTGACATTAAGTGTATTTTAGCAGTCAATGTTAATGCCTTTCTGAACGTTAACCCTTAGAAGGGAGGTAGGTAGCCTTTTAAAGATAGATAGCATAACCTATTATAGTCATGCCGACAAAGGAACTAACGATTTAATTACCCGTTGAGCCAAAACCGCCGTCAGACCTCTCCGTATCCCACATATCGTACTCCTCAGGAGGGATACACACTGGATGTAGTTGATCTACTTTGGAAAGGATGAGTTGGGCTATCCGCTCCCCTTTGAAAATTGCTACATCCGAATAAGGAAGGACATTTCGAAGAGGAATTTTTATTTCTCCCCTATAATCACTATCAATAGTTCCAGGAGCGTTAGGCATAATTACGCCTCTATTATACATAGAGGATCGTAAACGTAGTTGTCCTTCATACCCTTTTGGAATAACAACCTTTATCCCAGTAGGTACCAAAATTGCTTTTTGATGCTGAACCAGTACATCTTCGGAGGAAGCAAGATCAATACCAGCAGATCCTTCCGTTTTGTACTCAAGATTTTGGGTTCCTGTGTAAAGGAGATTAGGTTGGTTTGTATTGTTTTTCACTTTTCTTTCTTGCAACTTCGTTTAAGTTTTGGATACCTTTTTCTGTATTTTTAACTTCAGCATCCGTTTTTCTTCTATAATCTAACCCTGTTTCTTTTAATGCAGGATTTTGTGTTCCTTCCTTTGTTAAATGATCCAAATTAGGAGTCATTGTAGCGTAAGGACTCATTCTATCAGTTTTTAGATCATTTTGATGTTTTTTAGACACTTCAATTTCTTTCGATATCCAGTTTTCATCTCTCCCTTTATAGTAGGAAGCACCCTTACAAAGAGTACCTGTTCCTCCTTTTACAATCCCTTCGGGGCAATCTAAGATACGATCCGATTCGTAATTACAAACAGGACAACCTGATTTCCCACCAGGAAAACATTCCCTATAGGTGGAGGGAGTACCTTCTACTTCAAAGTACCCGTGTTCTTCGCAATTAAATGTATAAAAAGCCATATAGGTATATACTAAAGCTCACAAACGCCAGACTTACAATTAACATCTTGAATATCATCTTCATTAGTAGAAGCTTTCATAATCTTAAGGTGAGCCTCGATAACTTCCTGATTGTCAGTAGGTATAACCTCTAAAGGTTCGTTCCCTTTTGAACCTGCACGATAAACAGTAAACCCTTTAACATAAGGAGCATACTCTAAAATTACTTCTTTCAAATCAGCATACGTATAGTGGGCAGGGACATTACAAGTTTTGCTTAAAGCGGAATCTATAAACTTCTGAATTGTAGCTTGCACTTTAATATGTTCTTCAGGGTTAACATCATATGCTCCTACAAAATTTGAAATATCTTTTCCTTCTAGATAGTATTTCTCAAAAAGGGGATCCATGATAATTTTTTCTTTTTGAACTCCCCCTTCCTGGTAACGTCTTTTATACATAGGAGCAAAAATAGGCTCAATACCAGAGGAAACTCCTGCTAACATACTAATAGTACCTGTAGGAGCTACCGTAAGCATAACAGCATTACGAATGCCTTTCTTTTTAATATCAGTTCTTAACCTAGGAGGTAACGTTCTAGAGAATTCTTCCTTTAAAAATAGTTTATAGTCAAAAGCAGGAAAAGCTCCTTTTTCTTCTGCTAATTTTATAGACGACTTATAAGCTTCATCTCTAATTGTAGTGAAAACTCTTTCCAAAAAACGCAGACAACGCTCATCACCGTATCGATAACCAGCTTTTATTAAAAAATAGTGTAATCCAGTAACGCCTAATCCTATACGGCGTGAACGGTGTCCGACTTCCCTACATTCTGGGATAGGGAAGTTATTAGCAGTTAAAACATCATCAAGGAACCTTACCCCTAACCTAACCGTTCTAGCGAGTCTCTTATAATCCACGTTACCGTTAAAATCAACCATGTTAGAAAGATTAATATTGCCAAGACAACAATTCCCGTAAGAAGGAAGAGGAATTTCACCACATGGATTGGTAGCTGGCATATGTTCAAAATATGAGACATTTGTATATTTATTGGTAAGGCTAATATTAAAGATACCAGGATCTCCTGATTCTACAGAATGTTGGTAAATGTAATCCCAAATTTCTTTTGCTTTTGATATAGATTCTTCGACTTTTGTGAAGTTATCTTCAAAACTTTGTCTATGGTGTAAATTTGCACGTCCTAAAGCATCTTCGGAGGAAAGAGCGGCCAACTTTACAGTATGCTCCGTATCTTTTCCTTCGTTGGAAGTAACAATGTAAGTGTAATATTTTCTATTATTAAATGTAAAATACCAATCTTCATCGTTCTCTACTGCTTCAATAAACCTATCTGTAATAGCGACAGATATATTAAAATTGTTAAGTTGTCCTTGATCGAGTTTAACCTTAAGAAATTCAAGCATGTCAGGGTGCGTAACTTCAAGGATACCCATAAGGGCAGTTCTTCTATTTTTACCTGCTCTTACATGGTCTCCTATTTCGTTAATCATCTTAATAACAGAAACAGACCCTGGTGCTGAGTTAGGTATATTTTGAATGTCATCCCCTTTTGGGCGAATGTTAGAAAAATTAAAACCAACCCCTCCTCCTGCACAAGAGATTTTGTACATATCGGAGATGGTCTTTCCTATACTTTCTACATTATCTTCAGGATTTAAAACAAAACAATTTAATAAATTATAGTTACTTCGCCCTGCTCCAAAGATAATACGCCCCCCAGGAATAAAGTCCATAGTTTTTATCATATCAAAAAACTTTTGTTCTGTAAGAGCAATTTTATCGTCAGGTTCAGCGGTGGCAACATGCTTAGCAATTGCTCTTGCTCTTTCTTTCCATTTAGTCTCTCCTGGGTAGGCATACCGCTGAAGAAAAATGTCTTCGCTTAGTCCTGTTAAGTCTCGTTCAATCATGGGTAATAATATTATAGTTATTAGATAGAAGTTTTACCTTTCTTTTTCTTAACTTTAATAGTGTTTGCTTTGTGTAAAAGTTCAGTTAAATACTGACTGTGGGTAATAATAAAAAGTTTTTTGTTTTTGGCTATACTCTCTAATAAGGTCGAGAATCCTTTGATTCCTTCCTTATCGAGGTTCTCCACTGCCTCATCAAAGAACACGATGTTAGATGATGAGTTGTTAACAGTAGCAGTCAAATCGTTGAGAGCTAACGTGATGGCTAAGTCTAACCGTCTACGCTCCCCACCTGATAGTATATTATAGTCCTTTTTTACTGCTCCTTGGAAGATATCAATTGAAAGATCATCTTTAAGATTCATATAGAACTGCTGAGATAGGAAGGACACGTAGTAGTTGCTTTGACCATTAAGGTAACCAAGTATATTTCTAATAATATATTTAATTAATCCTTTTTCCGAAAAAGCCTTTTCCCAAAAGCGAAGAATTTCATAACGCTTTTTATACTTTAAAAGATCCTTCTTAAGCTTGTTTATTTCGCGTTGATGCCTTTTTTTAGTTTCCTTTAAGTAATTTAAATGTTTTGTAGTAGAAGTAATTTTAGAGAGAACATCTAAATCAGAAGCAGAAATATCAAGATTTATAGAATCGTATTTCTTCTTATCCCTAATAATTTCTTTTTCACATTCTTTCTTTCTTTTTCTGAAATCAGATTCTTCCTTCTTCGTTTCCTTTAATTTCTTTTTCTGCTCAGGATCTATGTATCCACAAGAAGAGCATCCTTCTTCCTTATCCAGAAAGGACACAAGGTTAATATGACGAGTTATAGTTGAATCAAGAAGATTACTTTCTTTTTCGTTAGAAGTTATGGAAGCTAGTAACATTTCCTTGTTATTATCTATTTCTAGGATTTCTTCTAGGGTGCTATTCTCTAATAAGGATATTACCTTGGGGTTACTAAGAATATCCTTACTTACTTTTAATATAGTCTCTTGTTTTTTTATACCTTCTTTTGTATTTGAGATTTCGGAAATAAAAACACCAAGTTTTGTCTCCGTAGCTTTTAAATTAAGGTTAGCCTCTGATTTAAGACTCAAAGTATTTCTTCTAAGTTCGAATATTTTTTCAATACCTAAGTACTTTTCAATCAGCCTTCTTTTTTCTTCAGGAGTAGCCGATATAAAATTAATAGTTGAGTGTTGTCCAAAGACCATAGAAGCCAAAGTGGACTTGAATGAGATATTAAGAAGATTTTCCAAACTAGCTTGAGTTTGAGGGGAAGATTCTTTGCTGATATCGGTTCCATCATAAATTACTTGTAATCTGTTAGGTTTTTTTGCTCTTTTAATAACAATATTGTTATTAAGGTGTAACTCTACAAAGCATCCTTTGGTACTTCCAAAATTGGATACCGTCTTATCTACCGTTTTTCGAAGAGTCTTTCCAAAAAGGCCCCAAACAACTGCTTCAATAATCGCAGACTTACCACTACCGTTAGAAATAGGAGGCTTTGTATCATAATTTTTTCCTTTTATTACAGTAATCCCATCGTAATCTTCAAAGTTAACTGTAAGGGTATCAATTGATAGGAAATCTTTAGCAATCAGTTTCGTTATCTTCATAAATTTCTTTTAATATCTTTTCTAATTCATCTTTACTAAAATCTGTTTCATTTTGTTCAATATATTCTTGCATTATTCCTTCATTTAACTGAAATAATTTTTTGTCAGTAGCAAAACGAGAAGAATGTTTATTTATAATATCGTCAAAACGAACATCTAAAACATCATATTTATAATTTTTTTCTAGCTGTTCCCTTATTACATCCTCATTAAAAGTATGTAAGTTATCTACTTTCACTCGTATTAACTTAAAAAAATCACCGTTAGCATACTTATTGTATATTTGTTTTAGTGTGTTTAGACTAGCACTAATATGTTTAATACCAAACGTAATTTCCTTTTTGTAGGCATCAAAAGAGCCATTGTTATGAAAGGTCATTTCATAAAAATACTTCTTTTGATTAGCTTCTCCAAAGTTTGTAGTATACTGGGTACCTATAACATGTATGTTATCATATTTCCTCGCTTTATGAATATGTCCTAAAAAAGTAGGCACCTTGAAAAGGGATTTAGGGAGACCTGAGGTATATCTATGACCCAGACTTCCTACAGCTCCATTAAAACCGAAATGACCAAATATAACATTCTTTGCACTCTTTATATGTTCCTCTAATTTATAGTCACTTTCGAAGTGAGGAATAAACCTACACACTGTATGGTGAATTTTAATATCTTCCACATCCGTAATAATTTTAGCATAACTGTCAAAAAGGGATTGGATTGATAAAGTAGTATCCGTCTTATATACGGTATCATGGTTACCTCTAAGAATGATAACTTTACCTTGGGGAATACTTTGAAGAAATTCCTTGAATTTGAGTAAAACTATAGACTTACTCGTTCGAAACTCAAAAATATCACCTAAAATAAGAATGTAATCATACTTCTTCTGAGATATAAGCCGAAGTAATGTTTCTATCTGTTTGTCTAAGTACTTTGGGTGGATATCATCCCTTAAATGTAAGTCTGTTATAACAAGAGCTTCTTTGGATGATTTACCCATAAATATTATTAATGTAATTTGATACTTCGTAGGGATTAGTAATTAAGTATTTTCCGTTACTCTCTTCAAAATCTATACCTATATTAGAACCAAAGGAAGGCCCAACTTCTATATCCACTTTAAAGGGAATCTCCCACTCAGAAATAGGAGATTCTTTGAGGTAAGAACCTTGTTGATTCTCCCTTGTTAAAGGTTGCAAAGGGTAGGAATAAAGGGTACTTATTCCTGCTTTTTGGAGGTCTGGTTTGTGGAATAACTCCATAATTTCTTGGAAATGAGTGAACAAGTCAGAAGGGTGTATAACAAGTTCAATCGAATCATGAACAGTAGCTACTAAACGCCCTCTTATATTTTTCTCTTTAAAGTAAAAATCTAAATTAACGAGAGTGGCAAGTAAAATATCGGAAGCTGTACTTTGGATAATAGCATTTACCGCTTGTCTTTCCACTCTAAATCTCTCCATTTTATCTTTTGATACCGTACTATAGGTGTCCTTTAATCTTCTAACCCTTCCAAAGAGAGAAAGAGATTGATCAAAAGTTGTTAAGTATTTAATTACTTTTTTCTTAAAACGATCAATGTTAGGAAAAGCCTTATTATAGTCCTTAATAATAGTTTTAGCTTTAAGAATACTAATTTGAAGTTCTTCTGCTAACCTTTTAGGGCCTCCTCCATATAAGGTAAGGAAATTTACCATCTTACCTGTTTGTCGCTCTTCCTTTGTTACGTCCTCTTCCCTTTTGTTAAAAATTTTAGCGGCAGTAAGCAAGTGTAAATCGTCTCCATTTTGAAAGGCTGTTTTAAAAGCAGGGTCTTGACAAGCTTGTGCCATTACACGCAGTTCCATTGTAGAGTAATCAACAGTTACAAATAACCACCCGTCTTCACGTTCTTTTTCGCTAGGAGTAATAACATCCCTGAAATTAAAGTCAGTATTACGAGGTAACGTATGCATGGATACGCCATATTTCTTGCGATTGTAGGACATACCTTCACAGCTAATTCTACCTGTTACTGTACCTGTTAAGTTATAGTTACAGTATAACTTAGAAGATTTTTCACGCTCAATTATAGCAGTAGCAGTAGCAAAGTAAGAATCATGGAGTTTCTTCATTCTACGTAACTTCATTAAGTCTTGAATAAGACGATTAGCACTTAACCACTTCTCCTCCTCTTTTGTCTGGATTATCTGGTTAGGATACGGTTTTTTAAGTTTGTTTGCTAATCGAGCGAACTCTGATTCAATCTTTAAAAGATTGACTTCATTAAAGGAGTATTGATTTGTTTTTGGTGACCTATTAACACCAATAAAATCTAGTAAATCTTCACTTTGCCCTGTTTCTACCTGGTTATCAAACCACTTGAAAAACCCATTTAATAGTTTACTAGAAAGTTTAAATTCTGTAACAGAAGAATCAAAGGCACAAAATTTCTTAAAAACACTATTATTATCCAAAGATTTCTGAATTACAGAGATATCTTTAATTAAGTTATCCGTAATTTCAGTAAGTAACTTTGTATTTACGTCTAAACCCCCTTCTTCCATTTCATTAAAGATGGGAATACATTTAGATAGTAACAGATTGATTTGTTGACTTTCTTTTGGTAATGTTAAGTTATGCGCTAGGTGAAGGGTAACAAAACTATCTAAAGCGTTACCAAGAAGAAGATCTTCTTTAGGCATTGTTGCCCAATTAATGTCTTCTGGGTTAGTTACTGTGAGCATTAAAGTATTTCGGGTAAATGTTGTTTAGTTAAGTAAAGGAGACTCTTAGGTGTGTTTTCGTTATACAAGTGTGCAATGAGCTTTGTATCCGCAATTGGAGCGGATACTTTGAACCCGTCTCTGGAGAGAAACTTCATATCAAAGGTGGCGTTATGGAACACCTTAACAAACTTGTTTGAACAAAGGACCTTCCTTATCATAGCCTCGACATCAGGGTCATGCATACTTTCTGCGTCAATAGCTAAGGTATACTTTTTGTCTTTAACTAGGAATGCGAAGCTGATACTCAGTATACTTTCAGATAGAAAAAACAGCCCTGTGGTTTCTATGTCGCAGGCGACAATAGGGTTATCAATGGATTTAAAAATGTCTAAAGCAACACTGTTATCTTCATTTTCTTGGATAAAAAGAGTTTCACATTCAAACTTTTCTTTTAAAACTTTTTTGTAATCTCTTTGCTTTATAAAAAAAGTCTTTAAAATAGATTCCACGTGGGTAGTAAGAATAAGATCTGTTGTCGATAAATCCTCAATACTAGGAAGAACACCTACTAGGCACTCATGGCTACCAAAAGTAGTATCAAAAACGTTACCTACATTTTTAACAGGTCTACCTTTTTTTAGAACTGATTTTAAAGCAAGAGACCCTACCAAAATGATAAACTTAGGTTTAATTACCTCAATTTCAGCAATAATGTAGTCCCTACAAAGATTAAGACTTTTAACTCCTATATCGGAAAGAATAGAAACATTATTACATTTGATTGCGGATTGGTAAGAAAAAATAGGTCCTCCTTTAGGTGCTTTATTACTAAATTCATCTAAAGTATACTTTGAGAGAAGGGATGAGTAACCTTGAGCGAATAATTCAAGAAGCTTTCTCTTTGTAGCAGGAGATACTTCCCCTCTTTCGTCTTCTCCTATTAAATGTAAAGGGAGTCTTACAGTGTCCTCCCAGGAATCAGTAATAAACAAAATATCAATATCATTCGTGATATCATTCGTAATATCTTTTAAACAACAATGGTAGGGTCTACAATTTTTATTTAATGAACATTCTAAACAAGTTTTGTTATAGTGTTCGGCATTAAATTGAGTATTATTATAGTGTGCTATATTTTTTACTTTTGAAGAACCAAAAGAAAAGGAAGGAGGACTAGACATGACAGTTATTAAAAAAAAGAAAAAACATTATATTGATAATAAAAAGTTTGAAGAACTTATACAGTGGTTTATCTCTGAAGAGAACAAGGAGTGCAAAGGAGATGGAGTGAATGAGAAAGAAACTGAGCTAATGCACATGTTTGATCTTCTTATTGATAATCTTAGAAAATCATATAATTTCCGAGTGGACCCCGAAGATGCTAAACAAGATTGTTTTTTTCTTATCCTGCGAACACTAAAAAAGTTTAGTAAGGAAAAAGGCACAGCGTTCAACTATTTTACCACAGTTATTATAAACAACCTAAAACTCATTTACAGCAAGAACAAAAGGTATGCTGAAAAAATGGCTGACTATAAGGATCACGTTATTAAGAAGAACGAGGAAAGGAACCCTTCTCAAAAGTAAGAAGGTTCTCAAACTCCTGTGCACTAAAGAACGTATCATAAATGTTAGGTAGATACGTATCTACAATAACTTTAGAAGGTCCTTTTAAAACCATCAAAGCAGGAGCCTTTGTTATAAGACTGGACAACTCGCGCATAGAAAACAGCTCTGGGTTTACCATTGCATCCACCACAAAAACGGTCTTATCTTTACACATATCAATGTCTAACTGACGCGAGGGTGGAACTAAGGGGATAGAAGAGTAAAGGGAAGTAATTCGATTTATTAATTTAGTAGATGTTTTATCTTTGGAATTAATAAATAAAAAGTAAGATTTCTTATAAGAAAGTTTATCCTTGGCTTTTAAACCAATAACAGTCGTATAATCAGAATCATTAGCTACATTGTAGAATTTAAACGACTTCATTTTCTTCCTTTTCTTCCTTTTCTTCCTTTTCTTCCTTTTCTTCTGTATTTTCCATAGCCTCCTGAGCTACTTGGTGCAACTTAGATAAGAACCATTCGAGACCTGCTAAGAATACGCCTCTATAATACTCATTCAAGTTCATTTGGTCATCCTTAGTTTTTGACACGATAAGTTGCAAGTTTTCATACTCTGATTCGGACAATTCGATTTTGATTTCTTTTTTTGACATAAAAATAAAGTTTAAAGTGGGTTAGCCTTTGGTTAGGATACCCTATAATAGCCTAAAGGAGCACCTCTTATGTCCAAAAAAACAAACAATCTCAACCTCGACCCTTTAAGGGCGCAAGTAGCAAGTAAAAAAAGAAAGAAAATCAATGGGAAGCAAAAAGGAGCTTCCTTTGAAAGACACCTAGCGAAGCTCCTAAACGGCAAGTTCGATACAAAGGACTTTAGCCGTACACCAGGCTCAGGTGCATTTGCGACCACGCACAGCCTTCCTGCGCATCTACAGATATATGGTGACTTAATAACTCCCAAAGATTTTTTGTTCTGCATAGAGGCTAAGTCTGGCTATAATGTTAATTTATACGATTTAGTCAAGGATAACAGTGAGATACACAAGTTCATTAGACAGGCTAAGAAGGATGCTAAGAAAGCAGGTAAGCAATGGATGCTTATATACAAAAAAACTAGAAATAAGCCTTTAGTTATACTACCTAAATACTACTTTAAAGAATTAAAAAGTAAATCTATAACTGTGTATCAAATGAATATATCAATATATCTTTTAGAAGATGTATTAGCACTAGAAAACTCTTTATTTATGTAAAGTATTAGAGTTTTCACGCATATAAGGATGGCTTAGTTTTGCATGAACCTCTCCAGTCATAGGGTCCATGTTAAAAGTTACAGCATTTTGCCTATTATTATTTGGGTTCTTGATTGTCCAAGTATCTATTCCAGTTCTCTGTACTAGCCTTGGAGATTGGATAACTGCTGAAATTAAAGAATCCATTAATTTTGATTGAGAAGTAAAGTAAATTCGTTTATCTGCGTTAGAGGAAATTTCGATACCTAAATCTGACATTTTATCGTTTATTTCCATGGAAACAGACATCAAAGCTGAAATACCAACAAATCTCTGTTGATTAGAAGTATCTGCGTAAGAAATATTGTTTCTAGACCTAGAAAACCCTGTAACATAGAAACTCATAAATTGGTTATAAAGTGCTAATTTATCTGTATCCTGTTTATGGTCAAGAGCTAAAAGCTGTCTTACCCGTTTTGACTTTCTCTCTTCAAAGGTGTTAGTATCTTTTACCCTACTATTCTTAGGAAGCATAGAGCTATCTAACATTCTAAATTTCTCTATTAATATATTTTTAATCTTGTCAAAGTATTCCCTATCTTTAAATAAAGGTTTTAAATTAGAATCCATTTGATTAACACTTAATCTAGCTTTTTTAATACCTTCTACTATATTAGGATTTAAAGAAACTCCATTTTGTTTTTGATACCTATCAAGGATATATTTTTCTTGTTCTTCAAATGTTTCATTACCTTTCTTATCAGGATGAAACATATGCAAAAAATCTCTGTTTCCAAAGTTAATTTGAGCCTTACTTCCTACTGCTGTGGAGGCTGCACCACCTTTCGCAGAAAGTCCTGTTTGCTTTTGAGATACTAAAAAATCAGTATCCGTAACATCTGCTAAGTATAAAGACCTAGCTTCTTGTTTTCCTTCCTCCCCATCTAGAAAATACTTAGCATCCGCATTTAGATTAGGATCGTTCATAGTTAAATGACCTATTCTTTCATAATCAAGAATGTAAGGAGCTAAAGGAGATTTAGAGGTTAATTCTAAAGTTTCACGTGTATGAAATACAATTCCCTTAATAATAGAAGCTGCATCTTGTAAGGTAGCTAAATCTTCAGGAGGAGAACCAGTAAAGTTCCAACCATCTTCCTCTTCATCCATCTCTGTTATAAGATCAAACAAAGCATAATCTTTTAGATTTTTAGAAGCATCCTTTATATCTATCTCCCCCCCTTGTGTTAGATCATCTACAAGCTGTTGTATGTTATCTACAGTACTCGCTGCATTTTGGACAGCCTCTAGGATAAGTCTTCTAGCTGATGTTGGGTTTGTATGCACTAAAGAAGCTGCTCCTTTTAGTAATTCAGAAGTCTCCCCTACTACTTTGTTATAAGCATCCCCTCTAAGGTAATCAAGCTGATTGATAATATTAGTATCAGGTAATATTAGGTTTACCTTTCCTTTGTAATAAGAAGGGGCAACCTCATCCCAATTAGGGCTATCTTCTGATGTAAATTTAGAAGTAATAGCGTCATTAAGAGCTTTTGAGTGAAGAGTAACTACAGGTAAGCCAGGACCTGTTTCGATAAAGAGTTTACCCTTCCCATCAACAGAAACTAAGTTGTTAAGTTCATTAAAATCTGCACTATTAAAATTAGTAGGGTCTGTTTCCGCTTTATTAAATAAAGAAAATGATTTGAAAATTTTCGTATCAAAAATCTCTACTACTTTGTCTAAATCCAACCCATCTCTACGTAAAGTACTAGCTATACTTTTAGTAAATGTTTTTAAGTTACCTTTTCCAGCGTTAGCTTGGAACTCTTGTTGCAAACCAAAACCAGGAGCAACTTCTTCCTTTTCAGGATGATCTATAAGGCGAAGCCCAGTGTTCCAAAGAGAACCATCATCATTAAGAATATTATTTTGGAACTTATCAACAAACCCTAATAAAGCTTCTTCATTTTCTGCTGCCTCTATTTTCCTAGTATTAGCATCAACAAATCCTTCTTCTTCAGGATAAGTGTACCCTCCTGGGTGCATCGCTTCTTGAGAAGCTAAAGAGAGATTATTAAGATCTTCTTGGTTTTCATACCCATGTAAGTGTTCTAGATCTTCAGCAGGAACCTTAAAGGGATTGGCTTTAACATCAGCACCCCTCCAATTAGCGTATACCTTTTGTTCTCCAGATTCGTTATCTGCCTCTACACTGTATTTAACATCATAAGGAGAATAATGTTCTGATGAAGGTTCCTCATCAGAAAGCTGCATATTTGAGGTAGTCTGTAGAAATCTTCTTTTTGCTTCCTCTTCTTCACGACGACGCAACTCTTCAGAATAAGGAATTTCAGATTCTGCAATTTCGATTAGATAGTTTAATAGAGTAGATTGAAAAGTCATATTTATATTATAGAAAATAAAAGTAGAGGGAGAATTAGTATTCTCCCTCTAATATATACTTTTTGAGTTAAGTTATTTAAAGTTTAACTATCAGTAATTCCAGCTTCTTGAGTAACAAAGTCAAATCTAAGTGAAACTTCGAGAGTATGGAATTCATTCTCACCGTAAGTAAACTCATTTACTTTCCAAGATTTTGGATAAGCAGCAAATAAGTGGATATGCTTAACAGGGAAACCAGTATTATCAAGTTGGAATACTTTCACATTACGCTTAAAGCTTCCTTCTCCTTGAATAAATTCAGGAGTGAACATACCGTGGACGGGATCATATACACTTGAAAACCAATCAAACAGTTGCTCAGCAACCTGTCCTTTTACAAGGTTATCAAAAGTAATAGTAACTTCGTCAGGAGATACAAGTCCAGGATAGAAGTATCTATCATTAACTCTGTGAGCCACAATATCTTCTGAAGTCATTTGAATTGGTGAAACATTCTTGGCAGCAAGAGTAAGTTTTGTGTTATCTCCTGATTGTCCCGTGTCAATTTCAATTTCCCACTGATATCTACGATAAGACTCAAGTGCGTGTGATAGGTGAGGTTGATTCCCTAAAGTAAGGGTTCTTCCTGTTTGTGTTGCGTAATATGAATTAGCCATTATTTTTTACCTATAAGTATATACTATACCGAAGCGGATTGATTAGTGAGGTTAACTTCGAAAACAATGATTTCAGCAGTTTTCGTTGGTTTGATTCTGACTTGACACCAAAGTTCATTTCGGTCAATTCGAATGGGTGTATTTGTAGAACTATCACAAATAACACGGAATTCTGTAATACCACGTCGTCTTGAAATATCATCAAACATAGGATTAAGAACACCAGTAATTCTATTCCAGGTAAGAGGATCGTTTGGTTCAAATACAAACTGACGAGTAGCTCCAAGTACCATCTTACGAATAAGAATCATCATTCTACGAATGTTAACACGATCTAAAGAAGAAGGAGTACGTTGAGCAGTTCTTTGACCATAAATTACAATACCATCTGGATTGAATTTAGCGATAGGGTTAACTACATTTCCCCCACCATAAAGAGCAGTTCTATCTCCAGCGTTTAAGATAACCTCAGTGTCTAAGGGAGAAGTTAACCTAGCTCTTACTAAACCTGCAGGAGCAAACCAAGTCTCAGATACTGAATCTGTATGGGCCATAGTTGCCATTGCGTACACATCAGGTGAAGCATAAAAAGTACTTCCTGTGTAAGGATTAAAAACCTGCAAATGAGGATAGTAGATTGCAGCATACGAAGTATTTAAAGGAGTACTACGTCCATAAGTGCCTTCTCCGTTATGCCATTGGATAGCTTCTTGTGGTTTTAAACCTTTAGGAACACTAAGAACAGCTAAGAAATTTTGTGAATCTTCAGCTAAAGTAGCTAAAGCATTTTGAACTTCATCCGTAGTATTTCCTGGCGCACAAGCCATTGAAATATTAAGGGAATCATCATCGAAAGCATTGATACCCGTTTTTAATGCTTCAATACCAATAAAAGCGGAGCTCATTTCGTTTTCATCAGAGGAATCCCCATTAGAACCATCAATAAAATCGTAGGTCCCTGGAACGAGTTTCATACAACGTGGGTTAGCATCACTCTTTAAGTCTCCTTCGTCTACTCCCCCCCAATAAACAGAGAGATCCTTAGTTGTAGAAAGTTGGCGATACCAATCGCCGTAACTATCTAACTCGATCAAAGGTAATTGGTCTCCAGCTAATTCTGCTTGAACTAAACCAGAACGACTTTCATCTTTGTTATCTCCAATGATTTTAGTTAACCAGAAAGGATGTTTAGTTCCTCCAGTACTAATAGCATGAGCTTCTACTAGTGCAGCATCTCTGTATAAAACAACATCACTACCTGCATTAGAAGTAGGATTAATGTCTACCTTTAATCCTGTTTCCTTACCACCCTCAAGGGTTGACGTATTGTAACCAGCTCCCGAATAAAAAGGAGAAACCTCCCAGTTAAGAGCAGCAGCTTCTCCTCCATTACAAACTACAACAGAGGCTGCAGTAGAAAGGTCCCCTATGTAAGTGAAACTACGTAGAATAGCTATGTTGGCATCATTATAATCGATGAGGCCGTCAGCATCAGTGTCGAAGTCTGAAGTAAAGGAGGATACAGCATAAATTGCCATTCCAGTTAAACCACCTGCGTGTCTACTAGTAATTAAACCTAATAATTCAGACCCTATTGTTTCTTTACTAATTGTAATCGGAGTATTGTTTGTACTAATTTTGGAATACTCAGTCACTAAAGAATCTAACCAGTTTTCTTCTGAAGAAGCTCCTTTAGGAACTACAAAGCGCAATTCATCTACTAAAGTTTCAGCACCCTCCGAATCATGGACTTGGTAAACACTAACTAAAAGGTGCATGGAGGCATAACCTTGAGGAGCTGTTATGGAAGCTGCAGGACAAAAACCAATCTTTACGTTAGCTTTAGCTTTTTCAGGTGTTCCAGCAACCGCTCTTACAAAGTAAACATTATTAGTTTTCTTTAAAATTTCAAGTGTACCTAGAATTGCGTGTTCTCCATTAAGAACAGTATCAGGACGACCAAAAGTATCAACAAACTGCTTAGCACTAGTGATAAGAGTTGCTTTGTTTTCAGGTCCCATAGAAGCATAACCGATAACGGCTGCTACTGAAGAATTGACAGAGGGGGCGTATTCTGAGAAGTCATTCTCAAGAAAGTAAACACCAGGGGTAGTATAATTAGGCATTACTGGTCAGGGTTAGTGATAGTTAAAAGATTCATTTGCGCTAAGTTGCGTATTTGACAAGTTACCCAGGTTTCAGGAATGAGAATAGTTTCTTTAGCACCAATAGCTATTTGAGTAGCTCCTTCGTTTTTAGACACAATCAAAAAGTGCATTTGTCTCGTAGTGTTTTTAATTTTTTTCATTTCCATAACAGGGTATCTGCCTCTAAATATATTTAGAACTTAAAGGTGTAGATAAGCTTAAAATAAGGTGAAATTTATTATAATAAATCTGCAACATCCATATCAAAGCGTTCAATAGCACCAGTATTGGTAATTAAATATTTTTCAGGAGGAATGTAAGTCTCAATAGATATAGTAATAATTCTTTTAAGTACTCTATCTTGTTTGTCCCCTAAGCTAGTTGTTATTGCTTCTTGCCTGTCTGTTATAAAAGCTTGAGCTTTTTGATCAAAAGTTACAGGTAATTTTAGGGAAGGTCCAAAGGTAAGTTCAATTTTCTCTGTAAGTTGATTTATATCTTCTAAAAACTTGGAATATACACCTAATGTATAGTTTAACACAACTGCTTTAGGTGTTAAGGAAACTACCCTTTTGGCTTCCTGGGTTTCCTGGCTAAAATGAGTTTCAAAATTAACAAGAGGTTCATATTTTTGGCGTTTGTCTCCATCTGTGATCGATTTAACAGTCAAAGCTGCAATGGGTAAAATCAAAGTGTTTTTTTCTTTTCCTTTTCCTACGGCTCTTTCAGGAGCCCCATACACAATATTTATATCTTCTATTTTACCGTCTGCTTTAACATACGTTAGGTTACCAAACTCAGACATTAATTTTTCGGTGTATTCACGAGTAAAATCAGGCTTGTAACCTTCTCCCTCTAAAGATTGTATCCTTTCTCTAAAGTAAGTCGCTACTGGAATTCTATTTGTATTTTCCATTAGTACATGGTGAAATATAAAGGGTCTTCAATTTCATCAATCAAACGAGCTGTAAGATCAATTTTTGCTTTTTCACCTTCCTCTCTCATCTTATCTCCGTCTAACTGAGCTCCTCCTGCTGGGGAGGGTAGACTGCGGTACTTACCCCTTATCGTACCAAGAATCACTTTAGAAGCTGCTAAGGTATATTTCTGCAGCCAATTAAGATAAAAAGTATGAATAGTCTCTGGATTTAATGCTCTGTAAATAACAATAACTTCATCATTATCCACAGGTACAGGATATAACATAATAGAATCTCCATCAATAATATCCCAGGAGCCTTCATTACCAAGAACTTTTCGAAGCATTTCTAGGTTTTGTTGGACAAGATAAAATTGGCTCATATCCATAGCTCTAAAAATGCTATTATCTTGGAAGTATTTAAGAAAAATATCCTCTGTCAAGGACTTATTTCCAGCTTGTAAAGGGGCTGTAAGTAAATCTTTCTTGTAAACTACGTATTCCACACTTTGAGCAACCCAAGGAGGTAAAGTATACCTACTTACACCTACAGCTGCAGTAAAAGTCATCATTTGGGTCATCCATTGAGGAGCATGGTACTGTAAAGTAGATATTGCTTCATCTAAGCAGACTTTTAATTGTTGGGTTGTAAGTTCAACTCTAATAATAGGGCTTCCTAGTTGAATAAGAGTGTAGTCTGTTAAAGCTCTTTCAAAATCGCTAAATTCAACTTCCTCACCAATAAGGTTCCTATTAAGTTTAGTTAAGTCAACACCATAATCATCCCTATTAAGAATAAATGGGTCATTAGCCTCTGAAAAGGAGTCTCCTCCTTTTGTGATCGCTCCTCTACGAGGATACTTCTTGTTGTTGTTTGTCATCGGTATCTTCCGTTAGAACAACCTTTACTTTTTCGGATTTCTTCTTTTTAGAAGTTTTCTTCTTAGTTTTTGGTTGTTCTTCTTCAATTTCTTCTTTTATAACTTCTTTATAAACCCGCTCAATACCGAAGCATATACGGATAGTATTATCTAACTCTTTTTCTTCTTTAGGAAGAAAAACCTCTCCACATGGGAGGTATACTCTAAAAGGTGTAATATTCTTATACTTCATATCTAATTCCTATTAGTATATAGGAAAAGAAATACAGCGTGAGATTGAAATCTCACGCTGTATTATTAAGATTCTAGTTAGACCTAGAAGTCGTAGGCACCCGAACGCTGCGCAATCTTCGCAAATGGATTGTAGAGGTACTTAGAAGAATCTGCACCAATCACCTTAATTACACGATAGAAACGAGAGGCAGGAGATACTGCGACCTTACCGTAACGAGTAATTAAACCTTTACGTGGTTGGAACGTATCAGGATCAGTTACAGTTGGAAGCATCTGCAATGGAATATAAGGAGAATAAATAAACCCAGAATCCATAGGACCTGAACCTTTATAACCCATGAGAATCTCGTCTTCAGGGAAGAGAGGGTCTACATAAACATCATATTTACCTGCAAATTTACCTTTGTGAGAAACACCATTAGTATAAGCACCCGACTCAATTCCACCTTCCAATTTGGAAGCAGACTCGAGCATAGCAGCAACCAATGGTGAGCAGATAAACCAGTTACCAGCTCCTCGAAGAGTAGTTTTATAAATGTCATTCGAAGCAAAATTAAGAACTGCTAAGAGGTTAGAGTAAATATGACCTACATGCTGCGGAGCATCAGGCATTGCGGTAGATCCGAAATCAACAAAGAAAACGTTCTTATCACTACCCGCAGGATCAGTAGCCATACCTGCCATTTGATCATACATATGATCTCCAGTACCTGCAGCAGCACCGTCTTTATAAAGACCAGTAAAGTTGTTAGCACCAGGCAAATTTAAGTTACGGCGATCAAAACCACCTTTTGCATTTGCAACATCATATGCAATCATACGAAGATCTTCAATTAGTTCACGGTCAATTTCTAATTCAACTTCTTTAGAAAGAAGTTCAGTTAATTCGCGCTCAAGGTCAAGATTGTGATAAGCCTTGAGATCTTGTGACGCTTCAATTGTCCAAAGAGCACGGAACTTACGAGTCCCAGCTTCAACAGATTGAGTTTCAATATGAAAGTCAAGTTCAGGAATTGATTCATTTTGAAGTAAAACATTATTACCATCGTGGGAAGATACTAAACGCTCTCCAAGTGCTTCACCTGCTGATGTAAGGTACTGAAGCATATTCTCAGAATCAGGGTACATAGCAATTTTACCACCAACAGTAGATGAAGGATTCCAAGTACCACTAGCAGAAATTGAACTTGCTGCAGGGGTACTTACGTCTAAACCACCATATGTTGCTGTAGGATGATCATCGTCTCCAGGGAAACGACCACCATAAGTCAAGTTATACTTGCCATAGATGTTTTCGTGAGCACCATCACCGTTTGCTTGGTTGCGGTCATAACCCATATAAAATACCTGTGAAACAGGACCTTGCATGGGTTGTACACCTACAACTTTGTTAGCCAGGAGTTCAGGGAACACACGCCGTACAATTGGAAATGCAAATTTTTGGAAGGTACCTAGTTGTCCTACCGTTGTGGATTCATTGAGAACGCCGCTCTTAGACTGCTCGTTAAGGATACTACGTGCTTGGTTCTCTAGGAGAATTGAAGTAGTTTCTCTTAATCCGACATCAGAAATGCCGTCGCCAGAGTCTAAGATTGGAGCCCACTTGTCCGTGAGATGAGTTAGTTGGTTCTTTTCTAACATAATAATTTTTCTCCTAAGAGTGTAGCACCGAATTAGTGATATTTAATATCTCTTCATTAAGATAAGGGTTATCTATACCCTCTAATAAGGATCTATTCGGATTATCCTTGTTAGTGATTATTACGGCTTTCTCAGAAGATACAAAATCTTCTTTAAGCTGAGTATCAAGTTCTTCAATGTGAGAAGAAGCGGTAATAAGTTGTTCGTTTAATTGTTCTTTTTCAGAAGCAGACATATCCAAAAGTTGTGTTAGCTTACTGTTTTCAGTTAACATTTCTTGCATATGCGTTTCAAGAACTACAAGTTGATCAGCTTGTTCAGCAATAATAACATCACGCTCTGCAAGCTTTCCATCAATCATTTCGGAGTCTACGTAATCACTTACAATACCCATGATGCTATCAAAATATTTGATAGCTTTCATATTGGAATTTTCTGTAATTAACTCCTTGTACGCAATTTCTTTGAGATCATCAATTTTTGTACGGAATAAGGAAGCAATCTGAGCTTCAACATTTGAAACCTCAGAAGAGACCTTTTCATCTACATAAGATTCTAAAAGCTGGGAAATCTCTTCCATTCCTTCTGAGGATAACCCGTCAGGAAGTACATTGGCGATTTCTTGAATAGTGTTGGTAAGCATAATTTGTATTCTCTCCTATTACTATGTATAGGATTTTAGGGTAACTATCTTCTTTTTAAGCTATAAAATAATAGAATATTTAGTTAGTGTGCTAGTTGGTACCTAACCCTATTTCCGAACCCTCTTTGAGCTCCTCTGAAAATCCTCTTTAAAGGACTTTCGTTAGGCCCTCTGGGCGAATGATAATCTAAACGGCCCGTAACAGGATTATGTTCCATTCCTGCAGTAGTCCTAGGACCAGGGACTGGATTCCCTGCCCTACGTAATTTATCCTTTCTAATTTCAGAGCCTGACCCTAAACGAACCCCCATAAATTTGTTCTTGCCTAAGAATCTTCCTAACCGTCTTCGGAACCCAATCTGATTCCGTAATTTAGTACGCCCAGGAGAAGCTCCTGGAATAAGCCTTTCTCTTGGTATTGAAGATATAGGAACAGATTGAGGGTTTGCCATTGTTGCCCTTGTCATTCCTGGATTAATAGTAGTTTTGTGACCTATTCGTGAAGTGGCACCAAACATTTGAGGATCCCTAGCGACATAAGGTTTTTCATGATTCTCTTCTGCTTTTTGTATTGGGGTTCCAGAATTAGTATTCATGGCTCCTACTTTTGAACCTATAGCAACACCTTTACCAAAAGCTCCTGTTGAAGCAGTAGAAGCAGAAGGGGGAGAAATACTAGCTTCATAGTTTTGGGCTTGTTCTCTGCTTGCAGCCCTCTGTTTTTCTTCTGGAGAAAGAGAAGGAGGAGGAGGAGGAGTTCTTCCTTCTTTTTCTTTTGCTACCAATTCTTTGATTTTGGCCTTCCTAGCCCAAAAGGCTTTAGCTTTTTGAGCACCAGAGTTTAAAGGGCGAGGTTTTTGAGGTTCTGTGGGGGGAGGTTTTTGAGGTTCTGTGGGGGGAGGTTTTTGAGGTTCTGTAGGGGGAAGAGAGGACGTACTTTCATGCCCTGCTTTGCTAGGTTGAGGGGGTGTAACCTTATTTTGTCGATTTGCTTGGGCGATTGTTTCTTTTATTTTGTCTTGTAGACTTTCGTGCATACTAGAAACTTTATTGTTTTGGTTTACAATTATACGATAAAGAGGTTTTCTCACTGTTTGGTTTACTCTTTGTTGTCTTTCCCCTTTTGTTAGAGCTATCCCTCCTCTTGCTACAGAAGCAGATTCAATTTCATTGTTCCATCTATTGTTTATTGGTTTTCCTTCAGAGTTAAGTATCATTCCTCTTCTAGAAGATCTATGCGTTGGTATTTGGATAGACTTAAGAAAAGGATGTATAGGAGGACCTTGTGTAGGACCTATAGAGGAAGTTTTAGTTTTAGGTTTAGGTTTAGGTTTCCCTGCCTTTTGAAGATCTTCTATTCTTTTTGCTTTTTCGGCTGCAAGGGCTGCAGGACCCTTATAGCTGTATATTCCAGAAGGAGATCTTTTTTTCGCAGGTAAAGGTGTGTTTACTTTTTGAGCATTAGGATGTAAAGTATCTGCATCCGATTGCCGCTGCCCTAACTGTCCTAATTTTGAATCTATGGCAGCACCTATACCTTGAGAGTCAGGAACATTAGCCTTTTTTAACTGTCGTTGCATTACAGTATTTCCTTGAGGGGGTGGGCGTTCACCTCTTACCCCTGTACTGCCAGTAAAAGGATTTCCTTGTGAGGCTATTCTTGCAAATCTAGCTCTCTTCCCACTCCAAGGAGTAGAGGCACCTGAAAAGTTTTGCTTCTCAGTTAAACTATCTTTTTTTTTTACAGGAATAGTAAGAAGATGGTCTACAGAAGAGTTTAAAGTTTTAATAACTTTTTTCTCTTTTTTCTTTTTTTCAGCTTCCTTTTGAGAAGCTTCAACTCTTCTTTGTGTGTCTCCTCTGCGTGCTTGTGCTAATCTATCCGCTAATGCCTTAACTTTAAGAGCATTTAGAGCACGAGTTTCTTTTGATTTTCTTCTTATTTCTTCCGCAGAGGATTCAGCTTCATTTAAGGAGAAATTTTGTTTTAAAGCTTCTATAAGAACACGTTCTCTGATAACTTTAGAAATTTTATCTTGGATAGGAATACCTTCTTCTAGCATCGTAGACTCATTTAAACCTACAAAAGCTTCCTTAGTTGAAGGATCAGCTACTAGATCCCAAGTAACAAATTTAAGATCTTCGTTTACTTGAGCGTATCCTTTAGAGTCAGGAGAACCTAAGCTACCTAAAGCTCTGGATGAAATCCCAAGTTTAACACCATCACTTATAAGTGATTGAGCTACTTTTCCTGCGGGAGTATTAAGTAACTCCACGATACACATTGCGTCATTACCTTGAAAGTAAACTTCAGTAACGATATGGGAAGCGTTCTTAAGACTAACGATAGGACCAGAGGGGTGATCTAATTCACCTATTAAACGTCTCTCTGAAATCAGAGGCATTAACTTCTTAAATTCTCTTTCAAGGAGAGCTTTACTATAAATGCGGTTATTCTTATTAGGAGCATCTGCTCGTTGACAAACACCACGAAGCTTCATGGTACCAGCATTTTTATTCTCTTCAAGAACTTGAAGAGAGTCGAAATCAAAGTTGTCAATTAATAGCATTTATCTTACTTTTAGGGTGAGAATATTTTTCTTTCTCTTTCTTTTTTTCTTTATAGAAGGAGCCCCTGCCATGTTAACACCTAAAGAACCACACGATGTAGTTTCAGTAATTAAATTTTGAACAGCAGACTCAATATTAATGCCCTTTCGAAGAAAAGCCTCGTTGGACAAATTTGGAATGGAAGGGTCACTGCTATCCTGAGCTATGGGAGAAATACCTTCTCCCATAATCTCAGCAGCGATATCCCCAACGCTTTTACCCATTTTTAAGCCTGAAGAAAATCGTGTGCAAACTCTACAAGGGAAGCAGCTACTTTGGTGTCCACTTCAACATTGTAATCTTCAGCAAGAACTTTGGTTACAACATCAAGGTCAATATCAATTTCCTCTGAACCTCCTTCTTCCGCTTCATTAAGACTTTCAGTAAGGACTTCACCAAATTCTTCAGCAAACTCGAATATAAAAGGAAGGGTATCTTCTGTCAATTCAAGGTCATACGTTTCAGCGAAGAAATCTAAAACTTCGTCTATTGTCATTTCAGCCTCTTCAGTAAGGTTTTCTTTACTTATTTGTGAATCTACAAGAGTAGATTCAGTAATGAGGCCATTGGACTCAAGAACGGTATTAATGAAAGTTTCTGGTACTTCTAAGGACATAATTTTAACTCCTATTTTTTACGAGGGGGATATCCTCAATTTGGTTTTTGAGATTATTGATAATCTCCTCATGTTTATTTAGTCTATTGAAATTCTCATCTACCCATTTTTTAGGTGCTGAATTACCTAAAATCTTACGTAAACCCTCGCCAGCGAATCTCCTACCTTTCCCCGTAAGGAAAGGAATTAGAACTAAAAAGGCTAAAGCAACGTAAATAGCTGTTAATGCTAAGTTACTAATACTGTCTATAACATCAGCGACAGGGGGTTTAGTGTCTATAACTTCGGGTTTAGGAGTAGGAACTATATCCTCTGCTTCAAGAATTTTAACTCCTCCTACCCCCAAAGCCCCACCAAGAGCAGCACCTCCAGGACCAGCAACAGATCCCCCTAAAGCCCCACCAAGAGCAGCACCTCCCATTTCAGAAAGAGTAGCACAAGAAGATAATGTAAGTAAAAGGATTAAATATCTCACTACCAAAGCAAACCAATAAGTAAACCAATAAGGAAAGGAAGCCAAACTCCCCAAGTATCTGCAATTACAGCATTAAATTTTTTAATAAGATTTTTCCACATACTAGTATGTAGGGTTCTAACTTACTAAAGAAGTAGTTGAGACAACCGTAGAGTTAGGACCAGGGGTACAAATTATTATATCACCGTCCTGTGCTGCCTTAACACCCCCTACAGTAAAATTTCCCGTTGCTATAATATACCCTGTAGCAGGACCACAAGTAGCACAAACCCCTGGGATGTAGTGTCCTGTAGGTTCAAAGACAACATCACCATGCACAATGACGGGTATATTCCCAACTGTAAGGGCTATAGCTGTAGGAATTAAAAAACCTCCATTTAAAGTAATGTCTGTCGATAAAATTGGTTTAGTCATTTAAATTTCTCTTTTGTTTGTAAATAATAGTAATCCTGCTTGAAGAACACTTACGTTAACAACTGTGGAGGGTCCTGGTAAAGGAGTTGGTGCAGGGGCTAAAATGGGTTTAACAAGAATAGGGGTAATGTACACTCTGTTAGAAGGTAAGGGTTTTATCCCTCCTTTGTAATTAGATTTACTAATTACAACGGATTTTCTGTTATAACGATCCCCTCTAAAAAGTTCTTCAAGAACGGAAGGAGGGTAAGACATTAAATCAAAGTATTGCTTTGCAGACAACCTATCAAAAATATCAGAAGCTGTAATAGTAGGTTGGTAGTAATTACTATCATCATCTCCTCCTCCTGTAGTACCTAGCAAGGACCCAAGATCATCTTCCGAACCTCCTGAATCTCCTGAATCTCCGTCTAATGGCTGTCCTCCTAAACTACCTCCACCATTAGCATCAATATCCCTATAGATAGTATTAAAATCATTTATGGGAGTTTTAATGTCGCTAGTAGAGAAACTGTCAGGATCTAAAACATGAGATCTTTTTACATTTTTATTGTTTATAATATACATTAGGAAATAATGTTAGTTGGAATAAAAGCATGAGTAAACCATCCTTTAGGGTTTAACTCTCTACATAAGGAAAGTTGTCGTATATTGGTGCCCACTAGTTTTGAACCCCCTCCATTTAAAAGATAGTAAGCAGGATTGTCAGTTGGTTGAAAAACTAATATTTTAGGAATATAAGTAATAACCCTATTATCCCCTACTGTTTTTCTTGTATATTGAATTCTAGTAAAATTTACCTTTGAAGTAGGTTGCATAAGGAAAGGAAGAATAGGATCGTCATACTTTAAGTAAATAACATCCATAGGAGCATACGCTTTTTTGTCAAGTTCCTTCCCATTTGCTTTTCTATAGGAAGTAGTACTATTATAGAAAAATTCGTGACTAGTAGGGCTAGTCGTTGTAGTAGACCTATTTAAGGGACCCGTACTACTATAAAAAATCTTAGAAGCTATAGGTCCATCATAGGAGTCAATAATAACAGAAGTGTCAATAGACACAGTAATTGTAGGGTTATTAGGAACACCAAAAATATAGGGAATTAAGGAGTCAGCATTAGGATTTAAAACTACAGGATCTTCCGATAGCTCTGTAGCTTCTATTGGCCAATCTGCACCAAAAACTTTTTCTACTCTATTTATAATAGCACCATACCCTCCTGGTCGGCCTTTATGTCCTTTCTCCCAAATTCGCATCTTCTCCATGTCCTTAACTACGTCCTTATAATAATGATTTGTTGGTTTTAAGTATTCTAGTTCTTCGTTAAAAAGTGTAGAGTCAAGATCGTTAAGATCAGAATAATATTTAAATATTTTATTTTGAGTTATATTATTTAAAGGTCTCCCTCCAGGAAAGACTACGTTAGTTTTAGGGTGGGTAGCGGGTATGTTATAATCGCCTACCAAATTAGTAGGAATAGTAATATTAAAAGGATTAAATTCTTCTTCCGTTTTTGAATTAAAAGAAAGCTGTGTATTATTGATAAGGATTGGGTTTAAGTCAACAGGTATCCAAGAGTAGATAACAGGCCTACCCTTGGAAATAGCAGGAGTTAAACCTGTTAAAACAGCACTCGTATTTCTAACTAAGTCTTCTTGTAACATTATTTTAAGTATTTAGAGTTTATATATTTGTAAGGAGGATCTGCTTGCCCACCTTCATTAACTTTTAAGTTGTTTTGGTATTGTATAACCCGTTCTCCAAAGAGGAAAGGACAATGAATATCACTTTGTTCCTGAGAGGAATAAACAAAAGGAGTAACTCCAATATCAACACAAGGAAGAACTATTTTTTCACTTATAAAAGTACCATACCTTTCCCCACACTTCCAACCTTCGCAGAGGGTATCCTTCCGTTTATCAGAGGAAACACTTAACCTTTTAGTTGGTTTATGTTCTACATAAAAATCTCTTGGATTACTATAAGTAATACCTAAACGGGGTAATGGAGCCTGTACCTTCTTATTGTTAGGAGCTCCACAGTAAGTAATGCAGTGGGACAACCCTTTAAATAGTTTTTTACAATCTGCTCTTTTTACGTAAGTACAGGTACCTTCTATACAAGTCCAACCATCACAAAAATCTCCTACATTTTGATTAGCAAAAGTGAGCAATTCTATGTTTTCGAATGCATCACGCGTAGCGTGTCCTGTTACTGCTATAGAAGGTCCTGATTCTTCTTCTTCTTCACAGGTGGAAGGAGTTAAAGAAAGACAAGCTTCCTTAGTAGTAGCACCCAGAACATCATAATTTCCAGGACCACGCCTAATCTCCCAGGATACACTTTGACAAAGAGTACCATCTGAAGGTGTTTTTACAGTACCAGGAGGGCAAGGATATGGGTAACTACAAATACATCTTGCAAAGTCTGAACCAGGACTAGTTGCCTGTGTAAAAGGAGGATCAATAGTATTTTCTACTTCACACTTGCAAGCTTTACTATTACAGTCTGATTGAGAGTCTCCACCAATAGCAGGGCCTATTGCGTTAGGAGGAGCTACGTCAGAATAAATAAATTCAATGCAACAGGGAAGAGATCCTGTAGAAGATTTGTGTCCTTCTGGACAAGATGTAAGTTGTTGCACACACCAACATTTACCTTTAGCTTCAGGGTCTCCTTTTCCTCCAGGGGAACCTTCACCACATTCACTTTCACAGGAAGCTAGGTCATTATATGATTTAGACCCTTCTGGAACAGGCCCAGGAGAAACTCCAATACACATTTTTGTACCGTCTGCAAGGGTAGCACAGTAGTAAAATATTTCTATTCCTCCTCCTGTAGGGAGAGGAATTGGTGGGGCTTTAAAAGGACCTCCTGGAGGGAGTCCTGTCACTGCGCTAGATGGAGGATCCTCTTTTTGGTTACAAATTTCTAAACATTCAGCTGCAGAGTTATAATTTCCTAGCACGGGTTTACTTGTTATTTGTTCAAAACATTGACCAGGAAATTGAGGATTTAATTTTACGCACTTCCAGGATCTAAAACTCTTGAGGCTTCCAGATACAAGAGATCCTGTGCTACCATAAGAAACTGTTCCACTATCACATGTTGCCTTACATTCTTCTTCAGATACAATATCAGGATAATCCCAAGGTACATTTACAGAAACACATTCCTTCCTTCTAGTTTCAGAGTTAAGAGTACAAACCCAATGTTTAACAGTTCTTCCTGTAACACTGTTGTTTAAGGTTGATTCAGTTTTAGAAGTTGTACTTCTAGAGAAAATACATGTTGCCTTGCATTCTTCTTCAGATACAATACCAGGAGTATACCAAGGTAAATTTACAGAAACACATTCCTTTCGTCTAGTTTCAGGGTTAAAAGTACAACCCCAATGTTTAACAGTTTTTTCTGTAGCACTGCTGTCTACGGTTGCTTTAGTTTTAGAAGTTGTACTTGTAGAGAAAATACATGTTGCCTCACACTTTAGTTGAGATACAATACCAGTAGTACCCCCAGGTACATCTACAGAAACACATTCCTTTCGTCTAGTTTCAGGGTTAAGTTTACAAACCCAATGTTTAACAATTTTTTTTGTAGCACTGTTTCTTAAGGTTGATTCACCATAAGAAACTGTTCTACTATCACATGTTGCCTTACATTCTTCTTCAGATACAATATCAGGATCATCCCAACGTACATCTTCAGAAACACATTCATTCCTTCTAGTATCAGGGTTACGAGTACAAACCCAATGTTTAACAGTTTTTCCTGTAACACTGCTGTTTAAGGTTGATTCACCATAAGAAACTGTTCTACTATCACATGTTGCCTTACCTTCTTCT
>Ga0233445_1000841_pt1 | contig 27501 bp, 25 predicted proteins | sample SI_124_October20_5_FD_182779 | JGI IMG/M metagenome (GOLD analysis project Ga0233445, IMG submission 182779) | Seawater microbial communities from Saanich Inlet, British Columbia, Canada - SI_124_October2016_100_MG | ecosystem: Environmental > Aquatic > Marine > Inlet | place: Canada: British...
TCTAACACTGAAAGTATTTTTTTTGCATAAGGTCCATCCCCTGCCCAATAAAATGTAATATTTGGAAATTTCTTCAAAACTTTTTCTAAAGTTAACATTTCTTGTGCTTTGCCCCAAATCACTGATCCTTGAAGTAATCCTACACATGGATGTTTTAACTGAAGGCCTTTTTCATGATACCATCTAGATGAATCTATTCCACTTTGAAGAACATAAGTTGGTTTTCCAGGAAATTTCTTTTTTGTAATTTTTTCTAAATATTTACAAATTGGTAAAATTATGTTAGACCCCTCGAAACTTTTCTCCCCAATCTGCTCCCATTTTTTTATTGCAAAACTTTTTGGAAATGATTTGTATTGAGTTTCTTTTGCCCATTGTATTTCCTTCCAAAAGTCCCCTCTTAGATGCATTAATACTGGAATATTAGATTCAATTGCATCTAATCCAAAATGTCTTTGTCTATCTATAAAAATAATATCTGGCTTAAAATTATTAATTAGTTTTTTAAATTTATTTGAATTATTAAACCATTTTGATATTTTTCTACTAGGGTACCCATCAGATATTTCTGTATCGTTAACTAGTTTGTATTCTACATCAAATTTTGTTAGGGCATCCGCAAACTCCTTTAAATGAAAAAACTTTGAACTTGCTCCACCAATTAATATTTTCAATTTTCCTACTAAAAATAGTATTTTGCCATCTTTAATTAATTATTACTATCTATAGTTTTTATTTCCCTTATTTTTATCATAATCTGTGAAAACTGAATTAATTGATTTCATTGTATGTCCAATATGTAGACAAAAATTATCTCTTAAAATTTTAAAATCAGCTTCTGATGAAATTATTGAGGGTAAATTAACATGCACTAAAAAACATGTTTTTAAAATTTCAAATGGTATCCCTAGATTTGTCACTGATCCATCTAAAGATTTCCAAAAAACAGAGGATGCATTTTCATCTAAGTGGAAAAATTATCACAAAACCTACCATGATAAAAAATGGGTTGATAAGCAAAAAAAATGGTTTTTGGATAGATTTGGTTGGAAAAATATTCTGGAATTTAAGAATTTTCTTAAAAAATCTAATTATATTTTAGATGCTGGAACTGGAGTTGGAAACAGCGCTAAACTTTTTTCAAGTTGTTCTAATGCTAAGGTTTTAGCTATTGATGCAAGTGATAGTATTGAATATGCATATAAAAAATATGGAAAAGAAAAAAATCTATTTTTTATTCAAGCAGACATTAGAACTTTACCATTTAAAAAGAATTTTTTTGATTTTATTTGTTCAGATCAAGTTTTACATCATACTAAAGATACAGAAACTTCATTCAAGTATCTTACAAAATTTTTAGCTAAAAAAGCTTCAATTGCAATCTATATTTATAAAAAAAAGGGTCCATTAAGAGAATATGCTGATGATTATTTACGTGAAAAATTAGTAAAAGGCACTGAAAAAGAATGCATTCAATTTTCTAAAGATATGAGTGATTTAGGAAAATCTATTTCATTATTAAATAAAAAAATAAAAATTCCTCGAGACATACCTCTTTTAAATATAAAATCTGGAACATATGATGTTCAAAGATTTATTTATTGGAATTTTTTAAAATGTTGGTGGTCTGCTGATGTACCTTATGACCAAAGTGTTGCAACTAATTTTGATTGGTACTTTCCAAAATTTGCTTATCGTCATACTGAGAAAGAAGTTAGAAAATGGTATTCTGCTTGCAAATTAAAAATAATTCATTTCAATGAAATTGAAAGTGGATATAGTTTGATTGGTAGAAAATAACTCTAATGTTTATTTAATTCTAATTCATCTACAATATTTTTAAATTCCTCTGCAATTTTCTCCCAACTAAAGTTTTCTTCAATGAATTTTTTTCCCGCAATTCCCATTTTTCCCGCAATTTCAGGATTTTCTAATAAAAATGATATTTTTTCTATGATTTGTTTGTGACTTCCTTTTTCTACCAAAAATCCCGTCTTTCCATCTTCAATTAATTCTGGAATTCCACCAACATTAGTTGCAATTACTGGTTTTTCCATTAATGATGCCTCTTGTAGTGTTAGTGGTGACATATCCATTCCTGAAATTAATGCATAGATGTCAATTTCTGTTAAGAATTGTCTCACTTTATCTGGATAATCTAAATTTCCTAGCCATTTAAAATTTGGATATTTTTCTAACACTGAAAGTATTTTTTTTGCATAAGGTCCATCCCCTGCCCAATAAAATGTAATATTTGGAAATTTCTTCAAAACTTTTTCTAAAGTTAACATTTCTTGTGCTTTGCCCCAGATATGTGCACCTTGAAGTAATCCTACACAGGGATGAATTAAATTATTTTTTTCTGTTGATTTCCAAAAATCAATTTCTATCCCTTGATAGAATGTTTTTATATATTTTTTAGAATATTTATTTTTTATAATTTCTGTTAAATAATCACAAATTGGTAAAATAATAGTTGATTTATTTTTAAAACATTTTTCTCTAATTCTATTTTTTAAATTAATTTCTATTTTTCTCTCTATTGATGTATGTGTTGTTTCTTTAGCAATATCTGACTCTATCCACATATTTCCTCTAACAAAAATAATTAGTGGAATATTAGTTTTTAATACTAATGAACTAAAATGACTTGTTCTTTCTGTAAAAATTAAATTTGGCAAATAATCTTTAATTATTTGATTAAATTTTGATGGTGTATTAAACCAACGTAAAATTTTTTTTGAAAATACTGAATTGTCATAAATTTCTAAATCATCTACTATTTTACACTCTATGTTATACTTTGATAATGCACTTACAAAAGGAGCTAAATGTTTAACTCTTGTTTTATCTATTGCAATTAATAATCTCAATATTGCTTGAATTTCTTTAAAGCATTTTAATCAATCCTTACTATATCTTCACTTTATTCATATAGAACTGTGTTTAATGACAACTATGAAGCAAAAAGTAGGTTTTCGTGCTTGGTACTATTTCCGAATGGGATGGAGTACTTATTTTGCTTTTGTTTTTGCAGCCATTAATACATTAGTTGTAACTTATTATCTTGCTATAGAAAATATTCCTGGATTATATTCTATTTTTCCAACGTTTTTTTCTTATCTTGGAATTACAACCGTTTTTGGAATTCCAATTTTAATATTAATTGGATATATTCATTTCAAAAAAGTACCTGCATATTCTTCTGAACTTGACGTTGGTGTTTATTCAAATCCTTGGTTCTTCAAAATTTATCCTGGTAAAGAAGAGCATGTTGTATATCCTTTATATAGAATGTTGACTATTATGTTATTAAAATTATCAAATAATGAAAAATTAACTGATACCGAAATTTCTGAAATTAAAAAAATTCTTAAAGATATGGATGATTTAATGAAAGGTGGATATGTGGGCAAACCTAAAGGTGTGTCTTAAAATTGATTATTATCAAAATATATCATAACTAATAGTTAATGCTATATTTTTTAATTAAATTTTCAATTTATATCCTTTTTACTTCTTATGATGTTAAAAATTATAATAACTTTTTAAAACCAATTAATTGATTAGATTCAATATGGATATAGAAGCTATCTCTAAAACTATTATTAGAAATTTAAAAACTAGAATAATTGGAAAATCTGATTATGGAAATAAAGAATGGGAAAAAGCAGATAGTAATTGGTACAATGGCATACATAATCAAAATAATCAATTACATGATAATTTTGTAAAATATTTGAAATCTAAAGATGATCTAAAAACAGTATTAGAAATTGGTTGTGGAACAGGTGTATATCCGATTCAACATGCTAATCTTTTTACTAATATGGGATATACTGGTATTGATTTTTCACAACCTAATATTGAATTTTGCAAAAAAAATTCCCCCTTTGAATTTATTCAAGCTGATTTTTTGAAAATGGATATTAATAAAAAATATGATTTAGTATATTCCCATGCTGTAATTGATCATGTTTATGATATAGATGAATTTTTACGAAGAATTGTAAAACTATGTGGAAAATATGCTTATGTTAATGCATATCGAGGATTTTTCCCTGATTTGAATGATCATAAAATGCATTGGAGAGATAATGATCATTGTTACTACAATGATTTATCAATTACAAAAACAAAACAAGTATTATTAGATAGTGGTATATCTGAAAATGAATTTTTAATTAGAAAACAAGAAAATCAAGATTCAACTGGAAAAATTTGGAATGAAACTGTAGTTGAACTTTTTTTAAAATAATAATTCACTTACCAATATCTTTTTTTTTTGGTACTAATTCTTTTCATCATTCTTAAATTTTCTCCAATTATTGTTTTAATCCATGATACATTAAATTTAATTAAAGTTTTAATATTTTGAAAAAACATTTTTTCTCCAAATTCATTTAAAAACCACTTGGAAAAAATAATTTTAGAAAATAAAATTTCACTAGTTGTAAAATTCATATTTTTCATGTATTGAATAATTGAACCTGATGTAACTCTAACTTCTTTTTGAAAAAATGATTTTTCATCCACATTTAATTTTCCTTTTTTTAATATTTTAAGAATTGTTGCTAAATCTGCTTGCCATATTCCGTAATTTGTATTATTTTTATAAAAATTTGCCCATTGTATTTCCTTTGTTCTAAATATTGAATAATACTGTGAAGCCATGTTAAAATTAAGATAAAATTTTATTCTCTCATCTAATTTACCATTTACCGGATGTACATATTGAAATTGTTTAATGTTTTTTAATATTGAAATTTCTATTTTATCTGTTACTGGATTTTTAATTCGATTAAATAAATTACATTCCCCTATACTTCCAACTAATTCTTCTGATTCATCTAAAATTTGCATATTTGATTCTAAAAAATTCTTACTCCAAATATCATCTGGTGCTGCCATTACAAAATATTTAGTTTTTGATTGGTTTATTAAAAAATTAAAGTTCCAATATGCACCTTTATTTTTTTCTTGTTTTAAAAAAATAATTCTATTATCAATTTTTACTATTTCCTCACATATTTCACTCGTTTTATCTGTAGAGCCATTATCCGAAATAATTACACAAAAATTTTGAAATGTTTGTGAGCATATAGATTTTATATGTTTTTTAATAAATTTTTCACTGTTATACACTGGGATACCAATTGTTATTTTTGGTTGCATTATCATTTTTAAATTAAATTTTTATACGTTTAATCTTATCTTATCAAAGTATTTTATAATTAATTACTTTGATAATTTTTGATAATTATATGATTTTTCTATCATACATATTCTAAAAAAAAACAAAATTATCTTAATTATTTGCATATTGAGTTATTGAAACATTCAAGAACTGTATCTGATAAATTTAATCCATAAAAAAATCCCCATTCTAGATCTGCTCCAGTAAGATCTGCTCCAGTAAGATCTGCTCCAGATAAATCAGTTCCAAAAAATTCAAATTTAAAAAAATTCATATCTGTAAAATCTGCATTAGTTAAATCTGCATTAGTTAGATTAGCTTCTGATAACCTTACTTGACTAAGATTCGTATTTGATAGATCTGCTCCAGATAAATCAGATTTAGTTAAATTTGCTTTTTCTATATTTGTATTTGAAAAATCTAAATTAGATAAATTAGCATGGCTTATATCAAAACCTGATAAGTTTACACCTTCTAAATTTGCACCACGTAAATCAGTTAATGATAAATCAGTTCCAAATAATTCTTTTCCATTCTTATCAATTCCAATTAAATCAACTACTCCTCCATCATTTGCTTTTGTTAATTTCTTCCATTCTTTGTCATTTTCTACTTCATAACCCATGAAATTTGCATTTTTGAAATTTGCACCACGTAAATCTTTTCCAATTAAATCAACACCGTACAAATTTGTTTCACTCATATCTCTTCCTGACAGATCAACATTTGAAAAATTTGAATAACTAAGATTTGTTTTTGATAATTGCATATTTTCTAATTTTACATTTGTAAAGTCTATTTTTGAAAGATTTGCATATGATAAATCTGAGTATGAAAGTTTTATTTGGCTTAAATCTGAATTTTCTAAATTTGCTCTTACTAATTTTACATTTTCAAAATTTGTTTCAAAAAACTTAACTTCATTAAAATAAGTCCATGATAAATTAGAACTATTTAGATTTGAATTAATCATATTTGTTTTTACAAATGAAGCTCCTGCAAGATTTTTCCCTGAAAGATCCATACCTGAAAGATCTACATTATTAAAATATGCACCAATTAATTTTACATCTTTTAAATTCATATTTGAAAAATCAACATTCTCTAAATTTGTAAAACTAAAATCTGCATTTGTTAAATCCGTTTTATAGAAAATAGATTTAGATAAATTTACTCCATACAGATTAGAATTTTCTAAATTTGCATTATTTAATTTCACATTTTTAAGGTCTGCCCCTACCAAGTCTGCCCCAGATAGGTCTGCCCCAGATAGGTCTGCCCCAGATAGGTCTGCCCCAGATAGGTCTGCCCCTACCAAGTCTGCCTTAATAAAATCATTAATACGATAAATTTGAAATTGATCCAAAACATATCCATCATTAGTTATAAATTCAAAAATTAGTTTTTCTCCATTATCAGGAATTCTTAAATTTAAAAATCCATAAACATCTGGATTTTTAATCACTGCCCATTCTTCAAAAGTAGGTGGATGTTTGTTGTGATGTTTTTCCGCACCAGCTGTACCTGCAATAATGTGTATTGTCCCTTCTGGATTAATGTAATTATATTTCTCATCACTGATTATGTTGTTATCAAATTTTAGTGGAAAAGATCTTTCATACAGATGCACATGTCCTGAAATAACCATATCTACTTGATATTTATCGAGAATTGGTTGAAGACCTTCTTTTAATGCAACTCCTTTTGTTAAATCAGGATTATTTTTTACGTAATAATCTTTGTAGATCATAGGTTTATGAATTAAAACTATTTTCCATTTTATTTTGGGATTATTATTCGCCTCCTTAAGATCATTTTTTAAAAACTTGATTTGTTCAGAGTCTTCAGCATAATCTAGATCTGAAGCTAATACAATAAAATGAATTTCTTCATAATTAATAGAATAAAATTCCCTATTTAGTCCATAATGTGCTAGAATTTCTTTTGTATTATCCCTATCATGATTTCCAATAATTACTGATATTTTCTCTTTTCCTAGTTCATCTACTAATGCAAATATGTTTTTAGGAATATCATATCCTAAATCACCTAGAAAAAATATTAAATCAGGATTATTTTTTTTAACGTTTTCTATAACATTTAGTCCTTCTTCATTGGCTAGAAAATTTCCAAATAAAACTATATTTTTTTCGTTATCTTTAAGATTTGATGGAAATACATTATCTTCTTCAGCAAAACTAGAATGAATTATGAAGAAAGCTGAAAATTGTATAATTAAAAGTACAATCAAAATTTTTTTTAACATGCTAATAAATTTCCATTTTTTTTAAAATCCATTATTCCTTGTTTAATTTTTCCATTTTTTTTAATCCATCATAAAAATTTGACATTATAATATTATAATTTTTAATTTTTGAACTTACTAATTTTACATTTGATCGTTTTACTGATAAATTTAATTCTGATGAATTAGTAGATTGTATTTTATTTGAATCCAAATTAAAAACTTCTGAAACCATCTTTGCAAAATTAAATCTATTATTATAATCAGTTCCAACTATGTGAAAAATACCTGTCTCTTCTTTTTCAATTAATTTAGTTGTTGCAGTAATAAAATCATCTAGATATGTTGGTGTATTATACCAATCTAAAACATCTCTAAAAATTTTATCTTGTTTTAAATTATCTAAAATTCTTAATACGGAATTTGTATGATGCCATTTTTTTTTCCAACCATATGGTTGATCTGTTCTGATGATTAAATTTTTTAATTCTGAATTACTTACTAAAATTTCTCCCTCTAATTTTGTTTTTCCATAAAACGAAATAGGGTCAGGTTTATCATCTTCAAAATATTCATTTTTTTTACCACTAAAAACTGCTGATGTTGAAATGTAAATGATTTTACTATCATATTTTTTGGCACATTCAATGACATTTTTTACCCCATTCACATTGATAGATTTTGCCAATTTCTTATCGTCTTCACAAAGATCAACGTTAGTTAATCCTGCAGCATAAATTATAATATCTGGCATAACTTTATCCATAATTTTCATTATACCTTTTTTATCCTCTATGTCTAACGGGTAAAATTTTTTTTCTTTGATGATGTTTATATTAAAAGTTGAATGGGTTTCTATTCCACATTCAGTTAATGACTGATGTAAAAAATATCCCAGAAAACCACTACCTCCAATTATCAAAATCATATTATTTTTAAACAAAAAGTTTTTTTTAAACTTCTCGTATGTATTCCTCTTTTTGATACGAAAGATCTTTTTTAGATATTATCGGAGTAATAATAGGCCATTTAATCTTAAATTCATCATCATCATATCTGATTCCTTTTGCATGTTCTGGGGAAAACCAATTAGACATATGATAACATACTTCACAATTGTCTTCTAAGGTTTGAAATCCATGAGCAAACCCTTCAGGAATATATAATGCTTGAAGATTATCTGAACTCAATTCAATATTGATCCATTTTTTATAAGTCGATGATTCTTTTCGTAAATCAATTATTACATCGAAAATTTTTCCTTGTGTGCATCTAACAAGTTTTGATTCTTCAAATGGATTTTTTTGAAAATGCATACCACGTAAAGTACCTTTTTTCTTACTTTGTGAAAAACTAATTTGTAATAACTCGGAATTTATACCATTTTCTGCAAATATGTTTTTATCCCACACTCTAGTAAAAAATCCTCGTTCATCCTCAATTTTTTTTAATTTGATGATATACGCTCCCTCTAATTGTGTTTTTATAAATTTCATGAAATAATTTCTACCTCTGGTATTGGAATTACAAATTTACCTCCCCATTCTTTTACATACATCAACTGTTTCATTATTTCATCTTTTATGTTCCATGGTAATATGATTATGTAGTCTGGTTTAGTATTTTTTATTTCTAAAGGACTTTTTATTTCTAAATGTGTTCCTGGTAAAAATAATCCTTGTTTATGAGGATTAAGATCAACAGTATATTTTATTAATTTTGAATTAATTTGAAAATAATTTAAAAGAGTATTTCCTTTTGCAGGTGCACCATAACAAATAACTGTTTTATTTTCTTTATCAGCCTTTACAAGAAACTCTAAAAATTTTTCCTTATTTTTTTCTATTTTTGTTGAAAATCCTGAATACATATTGTAATTATTTATTCCACTTTCTTTTTCTTTTTGTATTAAATTTTCCACATTTTTACCAATTCCAATTATCTCATTTTCTGAATGTCTTACAAAAATTCTAAGTGAACCACCATGTGTTGAAATTTCTTCAACATCAAAAATTATTAATTTTTGGGAAGAAAATATTTTTTGAATTACAGAAAATGAAAAATAAGAAAAATGTTCGTGATAAATTGTATCAAATTGATTTTGATTAATTAATTGTAAAATATGTGGAAATTCTAAAGTAATGATGCCACTTGGTTTTAATAATATTTTCATTCCTTTTACAAAATCATTGATATCTGGAACATGAGCTAAAACATTGTTTCCAATTAAAACATCTGCCTGTTGATTTTTATTTTTTAATTCTTGAGCCACCTGTGTATTAAAAAATTTCTCTAATGTTGTAATGCCTTTTTCTTTTGAAATTTTTGCAATATTTGTTGCAGGTTCTATTCCTAAAACTGGTATATTTAATTTAGAAAAAAAATCTAACAAATAACCATCATTACTTGCTATTTCTATGATGTGAGATTTTTTATTTAATTTGAATCGTTTTATCATCATTTCTACATATTCTTTAGCATGATTAAGCCAACTATCTGAAAATGATGAAAAATATGCATAATTAGAAAATAATTCATCTGGAGTTCTTATTTCTGGAATCTGTACGAGTAAACATTCTTTACATATGTAAACACATAATGGATACTTTTTTTCTTGTTTCAAATCTCTTTCTTTAAGAAATGAATTGGCCGAAGGCATTTCTCCTAAATTTAAAAAAATCTTTTTTAATTCATTCTTACAAAATCTACATTGAAATATTTTATTGATCATAATGATACAAATCTATTAATCTGATCTTCAGTATATTTTTTCATATTTGAATTTTTCAAAAATTCTTTATACCAACTAATAGTCCATTCTAATGTTTCATTAATATTTAATTTAGTTTTCCAACCTAGTCTTTTTTTTGCTTTGTTAGAATTTAATTTTAATATGGATGCTTCATATAGATTTTTTCCATTACTTTCTTCCCACACAAATTTATTTTTCAAATCTTCTGAAATTTTTTCTAGAATCCATTTGACTGATTTGCATCCTTCATTATCTGGGCCAAAATTCCAAGGTTCAGAGAATTCATTTCCTTTTTCCCACATTTTTTCTGCTAACAGTAAATATCCATTAAGTGGTTCTAACACAAATTGCCAAGGTCTTATTGATTTTGTATTCCTTATTTGAGTTGGAATTCCTTTTGAAATATTTTTTATTATGTCTGGAATCAATCTATCTTTTGCCCAATCTCCACCACCAATTACATTTCCTGCCCTTACAGTTGATAATGATAATTTATGTGAATCAAATTCTTTTAAATTATAAAATGAATTTCGAAATGCAGATGTAATTAATTCTGAGCAACCTTTACTGCTGCTATATGGATCATATCCTCCCATAGGTGAATTTTCTGAAAAGCTATTTCCCAAATTATTATTTTCATAGCATTTATCACTAGTGACATTAATTACAACCTGTGTTTTTTTTGATTCTTTTAATGATTCTAGTAGGTTAACAGTTCCCATAATATTTGTAGAAAATGTGTTTATTGGGTTTTCATATGATTCTCGTACTAATGATTGTGCTGCCATGTGTATGATAATCTCTGGTTGATTTTCTTGAATTATTCTTTGAATTACTGAAAAATTTCTAATATCCCCCGTAATAGATTTCATATTTTCAGAAACTTTTGCTAATTCAAATAAACTAGGTTCTGTAGGTATATCTTTTGAAAATCCAATTAACTCAACTCCTAATTTTTTTAGCCAAATTGATAACCAACTACCTTTAAACCCTGTATGTCCTGTTAAGAGAACTTTTTTATTTTTCCAGAAGTTTGAATTTACTACCATTTTTTCCAAAGTGCATCACCTGACTTCCATAATTTTTCTAAGTATCTTTTATCTCTCAATGTATCCATTGGTTGCCAAAATCCTTCATGTTTAAATGCAGTTAATTTTCTTTCTTTTGCTAAAGTTTCAAATGGATTTCTTTCTAATGTTGTTGAATCACCATTTTTTATATAATCAAATATTTCTTTCTCAAATACAAAAAATCCTCCGTTTATCCATGATGCATCTCCTCTATGTTTTTCATGAAATGCTGTTACATAATTTCCAGATAAATCTAAAACTCCAAATCTTTCTGGAGGATGAATTGCTGTAAGTGTACCGATCATTTGATTTTTTTTATGAAATAAAATTAAGTCTTTTAGATTCACATCGCTAACACCATCCCCATATGTCATACAAAAAGTATCATCAATTTCATTTTCAATTCGTTTCAATCTACCTCCTGTCATTGTTTCTAACCCTGTATCGATTGTCTGCACATTCCATGGTTCTGATTTAAAATTTTTAAAATATTCTTTAATTATTTCTCCCTTGTAGCCACAACAAATTATAAAATCATTAATTCCATAATGTGAATAAATTTTCATAATGTGCCACAATATTGGTTTTTCACCTATTTGGATCATTGGTTTAGGCTTTAGATCTGTTTCTTCACTAATTCTAGTACCTAACCCACCTGCTAAAATTACAGCTTTCAATGTTCTTACAATTAAGGACATTTTGTTATTAATTAGAATTTGTATCTAAAGTATCTCTTCCATTAAATCTATTAAGGAATTTACAGCTTTATCATTATTCAAATTTTCTAAAGCATACTTTCGTCCATTATCTGCTATTTTTTTCCATTTTGGATCATTTGGATTTTTCATAAATTCTTTGAATTTATCTTCATAATTATCTTCATTAATAAAAATTGCAGTTTCATTATCTACATATCCTAAATATGATCCTCCATTTTTCTCAGTGATCTCCATAAATGTAAGACATCCTGCTGCTGGAATTTCCCAATATTTTATTGTAGGTCCAAATGTTGTAGATGCAATAGATGCTTGATATTTTTCTAATAATTTTGGATAATTATCACCAATAAATTCATGATCCAATGTAGATGTATAATCTACATATGCAAGTTTAGTACATAGTGTTCTTAATCTATATTCATAATATGGATTACCGTGAATTGATTTGAATTTATTTCTAAATTTAGAATATAAACTATTGTTGCCAATTGCACCTGAATTCAATATTTTATTTTTAATTCTTTTTTCAAAAGGTAATACATTTTGATATAATGATGGTTCTAAACCATAAATTATTGTTTTATATTTAAAATTTTTAGGATAAAATTTATGAAATAATTTTTTTGTATTAAATCCAAAATAATAATTAATTTTATACTTATCGTGAAAACTTATTGTATTGTATTTTTTTGCTGCATGAAAGTCACCACATCTAGCAATTATTGGAATATTTAATTCATCAATCCCAATTAGTTCATCTGGAGATCCACCATTCCAATTTTCATATAATAAAATAATATCGTATTTTCCTTTTAATTTTCTCACATCCATTTTTTTCTCTGAATGAAAATAATCTACTTTAATTCGAGAATTTCTTTTTAATGCATTCATAAAAAAATGATAATACGTTGTATCATAATTATTTGAAAGTAGTAATTGATTTGATTTTTTATAAATAAATGCAACTTTAATTTTTGTATTCATATTAATTTTAAATAATTTATATCCTAAATATTTTATTAATTCTTTAAATATTTAAAAAAAATTAGATAAATATTGATTATTTTAGACTTTTTTTCCGTGAGTAACAGAAAGATCATATGACTGGAGTTATTTGAATTAATGATGAAATTATTAGTAACTGGTGGTTTAGGTTTTATTGGAAGTAATTTTATTCTTTATGTTTTAAAAAATACAAATTTTGAAATTTTAAATGTTGATGCAGAATTTTATGGCTCAAACCATTATAATTTAATTGAAATAGAAAATTCAGAAAAGTACTCTTTTGTAAAGGGTGATATTACTGATAAAAAATTAATGAAAAATTTAATTTTAGAATGTGATTGTGTTGTAAATTTTGCAGCTGAAAGTCATGTTGATAGAAGTATTATTGACCCTAGTCCATTTTTAAATTCAAACATTTTAGGTACATTCACAATTTTAGATATTATTAAAAATCAGAAAAAAAGATTGGTACATGTATCTACAGATGAAGTATACGGAACAATTTTACAAGGTTCTGCAACTGAAAAAACAAGATTTAATCCATCTAGTCCATATTCTGCAACTAAAGCTTCAGCTGAATTATTAATTAATTCCTATGTGAAAACATATGGTGTCGATGTAGTAATAACTAGATGTACAAATAATTATGGACCACGTCAATTCAATGAAAAATTAATTCCAAAAACTATTGGTCTATGTAATGAAAATAAAAAAATTCCAGTATATGGCGACGGTAATAGTATTAGAGATTGGATACATGTTGAAGATCACTGTAAAGCAATAATGTTAGTTTTAGAAAAAGGAGCCGCTGGAGAATCTTATAATATTTCTTCGTCTAATGAAGTAAATAATTTAAGTTTAGTAACAAAAATTCTTGAAATTCTAAATAAATCTAAAGAAAATATTCAATTTGTTGAAAATAGACTTGGTGAGGATACTCGTTATAGTTTAGATTCAAGTAAAATTTATGAAGAATTAGGGTGGTTGCCTAAAATCACTTTTGATGAAGGATTAGAAAAAACAATTCAATGGTATATTTCTAATAAAGACTGGTGGAAATAAAATTAAATTTAATATTAAAATTTGAAATTAATTAAAATAGATGTTGGAACTATAATCTAGACTTTTTTATTTAATGAAAAATATAATATTACTTTAATTGAGTTTGATAACAAAAATGAATATGCTAAACCCATTATACCTAATAATTATCCAAGAATAATTACTCGTAAGAGTAATACTCTCTACTTTGTTATTATCATAATACGTAACATTATTGTACTCAATCTAAAAAAATAATTTATGTTTAAAGGTAAAAAAATTCTAATTACTGGAGGAACTGGTTCCTTAGGTACTGCATTAACAAAAAGATTACTTGGTTTGAATATAGATACTATCAGAATTTTTAGTAGAAACGAAAGTAAACAGATAGAAATGGAATCTAAATTTGATGATGAAAGAATTCGTTATTTTTTAGGTGATATACGTGATTATAATCGTCTTGTAAGAGCTGTTGAAGATGTAGATATTGTGTTTCATTCAGCAGCATTAAAACATGTACCAAAGATAGAGTATAATCCATTTGAAGCTATCAAAACTAATGTCATAGGATCACAAAATGTTATTGATGCATGTATTGAAACAAATGTAGGTAAAGCAATTTGTATTGGAACAGATAAAGCTGTATCCCCATTAAACACATATGGTGCTACAAAACTTTTAATGGAAAAATTATTTGTTACTGCAAATAATTATTTAGATCCAAAAAAACATCCTACAAAATTTATAGCAGTTCGTTATGGAAATGTTTTTGGAAGTAGTGGATCTGTAATACCTAAATTTATAGAACAAATAAAAAATCAGAAAAAAATTACTATTACAGATGACAAAATGACCAGATTTAGTATTACTATGAATGAAGCACTTGATTTTATTTTAAAAGCTTCAGAATTTGGTCAAGGATCAGAAATATTTTTACCGAAAATTAAATCATATACAATTAACAATATCAAAGAATCTTTAATTGAAATCTTAGGAAATTTTGAAGAGAATAATATTGGAATTAGACCAGGTGAAAAACTTCATGAAACGTTAATCAGTAATGAAGAAATTAGATATGCATGGGAATATAATGACATGTATATGATTACTAATCCACTTTACCCCTTGTTTCATCCAGATATTATAAATAATAATTATGATGGAATTAAAAAAATTACAAATATGGATTCATACTCATCCGATAAAGTTGATAAAATAAATAAAATGGAATTAGTAGAAATGATAAAAAAATCTAATATTCTACCATAAAATTATTTATTTTCAAATTCATATATATACTAAATTAATTTAAAATCAGAATTTTTAAAAAATTTTAGTTTGATAAATTATTTTTATATTTAAAATATTTTTATATTTTCTTTTTTAATTCTCTGATTAAACAAAAAGCTTCAGCTGCATTAAAACCTGAGACTGTCCCCCATCTTTTAGCAATAGATTCTAATCCTTCTTTAGATCTTGGATGGGGATATTTTCTTAATTCAGATTTGTATGCTTCTAGCGCTTTTATTTTTTTAGATAATTCTTTGGAAATATCAACAAAAACATTTGGCGAAAATGGAGATTCAAAATACCATTCAGTTGATGATGGAATTTCAAAAGAAAAAACACTTTTGACTGAAGTTTTAGATGTAGGTCTTGTTGCCGTAATTGTTGCATTATGTATGATCCTATGATCTATGTTGACATCATTTTGTGAATGAGTATAAACTATGTCTGGATTAAAGGCTTCAATTATTTTTTCAATACTTTTAGTAACTTGTAAGTTTGATATTGTATCCATTTCATTATCTGGAAAATCTAAAAATTCAATATCCGAAACTCCTACAATTTTTGCAGCTTTTTTAGCATCTTTTCTTAATTCTTTTAACTGTAATTCTGCAATTTTAACTTCTTTTTTAGTCATAGAGTATCTAGACGAATTTTTCAAATTTGACGAACGTCGAGCAAAAATTCCTGTTGCCATAATTATAATTTTAACAATATTTCCAGTATTGGTGTATTTTCTAATTGTTCCTCCCATACCTAAAATTTCATCATCAGGATGTGCAGCTATTACTAAAATTTTCATTCAATTACTCCTTGAAAAAATAGCTTATTATCTTTTAAATTAGCAGATTTAAAAATTATTTTTCTTTTTCCTGATTTAATAAACGCATTTGGATATGGATCTTCTAACATTCTTATAAAATCATATAGATATTTTTTTGAAAAATTAAGATTTTTTAATTCACTTTCTTCGGGTTTACGTCTTTTAAATAATGTTGGAATGCCTTTTTGTTTTTTTACTGTATACTTTCCAGAAATTATTTTTGTTATTATTTTAAAATCATTTTCAATCATTCGTAAAAATATATCTTCAATTTTTCCTTTTAGTGAAAGATTTTTTTGTAAAATAATATCCCCCTCATCTATTCCATTAGACATAAAAAATGCAGTAGTTTTTGTTTTTGTTATTCCACGAATTATTTGATTTTGTAAAGGACTACCACCCCGAAATTTTGGTAAATTAGATTCATGTAAACATACACATTTGTAATTATCTGTAATTTTTTTTGGTATTATCCAAGACCAATCAGGAAAGAAAATAAACTCAGGATTAAGTTTTTTGACAAATGAATTTGTTAATTTTTTAGGTGATTTGATTAATACAAAATTATCATCCATATCTAATAATTTTTCATATAATTTTAAAGACCAATTCCTATAAGCGCAAAATAAGTATACCATGTATTAACATCTATTCATAAATTTTCTATTATTAATAATTAGTTATGAAATTATCAATTTAATTTTGATAAAAATTATCTATTAATTAGATAAATGGTTGTAAATTTTATGAAGAACAATGACATATACTTTAGTCTAATTAAAATAGTAAAATCAAAGTGATCTAATTATGTTTGAAGGTAAATTTGTAACTTTAAGGGCTCTAGAAAAAGAGGACTTGCCTTCATTAAAAGAATGGAGGAATTCTTTACATGTAAGAAAATCTACACGAGAATACAAATTACTTAATATGATAAATCAAAAAAATTGGTTTGAATCAATCCATCAATCTAATCCTCCAAAAGACATTATGTTTGGAATTTTAAATAAAAGAAAAAAACTCATTGGAGTGACTGGTTTAACATATATTGATTGGAAAAATCGTAATTCCGAAATCTCAATTTATTTTTCTACAAAAAATTGGCAAGCAAAACCTGAAGCTAAAGAAGTAATTAATCTAGTTATGGAATATGGTTTTGAAGAATTAAATCTAAATAGACTGTATGTAGAAATTTTTAGTTTAATGAAAGAAAATGTCAAATTATTTAAAAAAATGAAATTTATCAAGGAAGGACAATTACGAGAGAAAATTTGGAGACAAAACAAGTGGTGGGACACTTTAATTTTCTCAAAATTGGCAAAAGAGTATAAAAAATAAAAATAATCGATTTCTGATAATAATGAACCAAAAAATCAAAATTCAATTAAAACAAATTATAAAATCTGATTTGAAATTATTAATTGAATGGAGAAATTCAAATAAAATTTTTCCTTATAATACTCAATATTTTTTATTAAATTCAAAAACACAAACTGACTGGTTTAATTCCTTACAAAATGATTCCTCTCGAAAAATGTTTATGATTTCACATGAAAATATGAAAATTGGAATTTGTGGTTTAATTGATATAGATTATAAAAATAAAAATGCCAATATTGCTATAATTATTGGAAAAACACAACTCCATGCAAAAGGATTTGGAACAATGACATTATCAAACCTTCTTAATTATGGATTTAAAAAATTAGGTCTTCATAGAATTGGAGCTGAAGTGATTGAATATAACAAAACTTCAATTCGTCTATTTGAAAAATCTAAATTTAAGATTGATGTAATTCACAGAAATGTAATTTGGAGAAATAATCGATGGTGGAATATGTATTCTATGTCTATTTTGAAAGATGATTTTAATGAAATCTAATTTATTACTGACAATCTTTCAAAAATATACCTTGACCAAGTTTAATTTTTTTATTTGATTTTTTCCTAATAATTTTTGTTAAAAATCTAGCATCCTCACCTCTTTTTTGATTTCCTGAACGTAGAATGTTAATATTTTTTCCTTCTACAAATATTTCATTTTTTTCAATATCCTTAATTGCTTGAATGGATCTAGTGGCAAATTTTCTTAATTCCTCCTCCTCTTTCAATATTTTTTTAACACCATCTCCTAAGGCTTTTTCAGATTCTCTAATTGTTTTAATTAATTGATTGAGTTCTTTTGGATTTAATGCAAAATTATGATCAGGACCTCTAAATTTTTTATTTAATGTAAAATGTTTTTCAATAATTGTAGCTCCTAATCCAATTGCTAAAGTTGGACCTAGAATTGGTTCAGTACTATGATCTGATAAACCAATTGGAACTTGATATCGTTTTTTTAATTCAAGTATTGCTTTCAAATTCAGCGATTCAATTGGAGTAGGATATTTAGATGTAGTTTGTAGTAAACAAATTGTCTTAACTCCTTTCTTTTTCAATAATTTTACTGCATAATCAATATCTGAAAAATTACTTGCACCTGTAGAAATTATTATTGGTTTTTTTGTTGATGCTAAATATTCTAATAATCTAACATGATTAATTTCAAATGCAGCAATTTTATGTATTTTTACAAATTTATTGACTTTTTTTGCATCATCCACTGAAAATGGTGTTGACATGAAAAGAATTTTTTCTTTTTTACAAATTAAAGATAAATCTTTTAACATTTTATGAGGCATAGAGTATTCTTGAAATAATTCAAAAATATTTTTATTAATTCCTGATTTGGTTAGATATCTACTTTTTCCAGCATTTGGAACATAAACTGTTTTTGGATTATAGGTCTGAAATTTTATGGCATCAGCTCCAGATTTTGCCGCCACTTTAATTAGATTTGTTGCTCTCTTGATGTCTTTATCATAGCTACCTGCTTTCCAGTTTGAACCAGCTTCTGCAATAACAAAAATATGTTTAGGATTATCTAATATCGTTTTTGATTCCTTTTTCATTTTATTTAATCAAGAAAAATTTAAGAAAAATCATTAATACATTTTGCTATAAAATCAACTTCATTTTGTTTTAAATTTGGATGTGTAGGTATGGAAACAATTTGTTTTGATATTTTGTCAGTGATCTCTAATTTTCTTTTTTGGTTATACATTGTCATATGATGAATTGGTTTGTAATGTATACCAGTTTCAATTCCTTTTTTTGCCATTTTTTCTCTAAATTCTTCTCTATTTTCAACCATTATCCAGTAAAAATGATATGAACATCCCTGTTTTATTGGCATTTTTTGCTCTAGATGGATTTCATTATAATATTTTTTAGCATTTTTCTGCCGAATTTTATTCATTTTATCTATCTTTTTTAATTGTACAAGTCCTATTGACGCAGAAAATTCATTCATGTAATAATTCCATCCCATATCCTTAACATCGTAATCTGAAGCTACCCTATCAGTTATACCACACCATCTTTTTGCCTCCAATACTTTTCTAAATTTCTTTGATTGCTTATGATTTAATGCAATTAATCCACCTGTTGGCATTGCTAAATTTTTTACAGGATGGAAACTAAAACAAACAGCCATTCCATCTGTCCCAATTTTTTTATTATTGTATGATGTACCTGTTGCATGAGCTGCATCCTCCATTAATAATAAATTATATTTTTTACAAATTTTATTAATCTTATTCATATCACAAGGCATACCAGCAAAATGTACCGGTAAGATAAGTTTAGTATTTTTTGTAATTGCTTTAATTATTTTTTCAGGATCAATACATAAGGTATGAGGATCTACATCTACAAAAATTGGTTTACCACCATTTAATATTATTGAATGTGCTGTGGATACAAAAGATAATGATGGAAGTATTACTTCCTTATTTTTAATTTCAGCAATTGATAATGCTAAATTTAATGCAGCAGTACCACTATTAACAGCTATACACTCATCAGATCCTAAGTATTGATTCATTTTTGTTTCAAATTTAGAAACATATCCTATTCCTGAACCTGATGCCCATAATTTACTTTTTAAAACTTTAGAAATTATTTTATTTTCTGATGAATCAATCAAAGGATCAAATAATTTTATTTTTTTTATCATCCTAAGTTCAACCTTGCGTCCACCAATCTTTATTAGAAATATACCATTGAATTGTTTTTTCTAATCCCTCAAAGATATTGCCCATAATAAAATTGAATATTATCATTAGATAATAAACTAACTATGGAATATTTGTATTATTGATACTAGTAATTGTTGGTTCTTGAGAAATTAATTTAATTATATCTGTCATTAGTATTGGTCGTTTTTTAATTCTAGATACAATTTTTCTTACAAATTTTAAATCATTTTCTCTATCTACAGTCCAGCGTAAATGTGAAATATTTTCTGAATATTTCATTGCAGAAATTTTGAATTTATCTCTATTATTCTGAAAATATGGTGTAACGTGCTCTCTTTCTGAAGGTTTTTCTGCATTATTTGATGCTTCTTCTAAAGCTTGAAATGAGAATACTTCTACTTCTGTTCCATAAGGATATGTTCTTGGATTAGCATTTGTAATGTAATCAAACGAGTTTTTAAGAAATTGATTAATTACATTATCTACAATATTTGGATCAATTAATGGATTATCTGCAGTTATTCTAACTATTATTTCACTAGAAAATTTTTTTGCACATTGATAATATCTATCTAACACATCTACAGCATTACCTCTAAACAAGTCAGTTTTCAAAATTTTAGCATGATTTACAATGATATCATCCTCTTGTAAGTCAGTTGTAGCAATAATTATTTTATTAATTTTTTTACTATTTTTTAACTGATTAATAACATGAGATAAAATTGTATTTGTTTTATCTACCTTCATCATTACTTTACCTGGTAGTCTAGTAGAACCCATCCTTGCTTGTATGATACAATCTATTTTAGTCATATTCTAATTATCTTCATTTTTCTTTAAGTAATTATGAATTTTTTGTGCATATGCATGTGCAAAAAGTGTCAATGATTTTTTATTTTCATCTAAAAATTCTATCATTTTATCATTAGTTATATTTACATCTGCAAATCTTCCACCATGAAAAAATTTTTCTGAAGATTTAATTTCAAAATTAGCATTATTAAATTCAAATGTATTGTTTTCTTTGAATGAAACATATTCATCTAAACTTTTAGAATCCATTTTCTTTTCTAAACTGTGCTGAATTAATTGCGGCAAGTCCTCAATTGATTTTAAACGTTCAATTGATGGTAATATTGTATAATCAAAATTTGAACATGTAATTGCTGGTTTTTCATAAAATGCAGCTTCTAGTGCTGCAGTACCACTTAACGTTATTACCAATGAACAATTTTTTATTAAATCTAATGACGATGTATGTGGATGTATTACTGTGACGTTTGGAATTTTATTTAGTTCTTGATAAAATTTCTTATCTCTCCAATGCCTCGTTATTTGACTCGGGTGTTCTTTAACATATAGAACATATTCAATTGGAAGTGATTTTGCAATGTTTCTTACAAATTCAATATCATTTGTATAAAAGGGTGTTGCAATTAATGTAGAACGTTCCTGTTCAATATGTAATGGATAATACACAAATTTTTGAGTTTGTTGGATATTTTTTACTAAATGTTTATCAAGATAATTCCAACGTGATCTAGTTTTATTTGCACCTGATATTGCATTTAATAGTGCTCTAATTTTTGAATGACCAAAATATGAATAATGTGTTTCAGGATTTTTATTTTTTATTTTAAACAAAAAATCAATTGCTGCAGTAAAAATATTTAATTTATTTCCAAATGGATCAACATTTTGTTTTTTAATTTTTTTTGATAGATTTAATGATTCATAGTATTTTACAAGCTCAGAAAAACTTCTATGATTTTGTTTCTTTTCAATATTATCTATATTATCTGCATAATGAACTTCTTGAGCTATTTCTGCTCTATATCCCATATGTGAAAAGAAAAATACCAAAACATCAATTTTTTTGGCTTTACATAATTCAAAGAATAATTCATCTTGATGTTGGTATGGTTCATGCATAATTACGACATTTGGTTTTATTTCATTTAATACGTCTTCAAAAAATTTACATTCATTTTCTATAATTGATAAAATTTCATTTTTTGAAAAATTATAAAAATCATTAAAATGATAAAAAATTCTATCAGTTATAGCTAATTTCCATAATTGAATTTTATAATTTTTTTCAAATAAAGCAAGATATTGAAGATCTGGATTTTTTATTGGTAATGTATGATCGTGATAATACCAAATTTTTTTAAATTTTACTAGATTTTGATTCTCATAAAAATTTCTTGTATTATCTGTAATGTCTATAATTGCATAAAAATCAGCATCAATTTCTTTTTGTAGATAGTAACAAAGAGAAAATTGCATTAAATTAGAATCTAACCAAACAACAATTTTGTCTTTCATTACTTTTATTTGTGAATTTATTTTTTTATAAATGAATTCTAATGAAAATTATGTGTAGTTTATATTAAATATTAGTTATAATAAAAATTTCTGAGACTCATAATTGATTAATCGTACGCCTATCTTCAAGTTATATCTTTTTATTCATATTTTTAATTTAAAAACTAGATTTGTTTTTCTATAAATTGTATTTAAGATTATGAAAGGAATTATTTTACACGGTGGACATGGAACTAGATTAAGACCCTTAACTCATACGGGCCCTAAACAATTACTTCCAATAGCTAACAAACCCATGTCTGAATATTGTATTGAATCAATTAAAGAAGCAGGGATTAAAGATATTGCTATAATAATTGGTGGTATTGGTTCAAAAAAAGTTAGAGAATATTATGGTACGGGAGAAAAATTTGGTTTATCCTTTACCTACATTGAGCAAGATTCCCCAAAAGGTATTGCACATGCAATTCACTTATGTAAAGACTTTGTAAATAATGAAAAATTTTTAGTTTTTTTAGGGGATAATATTATTCAAAAATCAATTAATGAATTTGCATTAAAATTTGAAAAATCTAATTTTGATGCAACAATTCTGTTATGTAAAGTGGATAATCCTTCTAGATTTGGTATTGCTTCAGTTAAAGAAGGAAAAATTATAAAAATTATTGAAAAACCAAAAAATCCATCTTCTGATTTAGCAGTAACTGGAATCTATTTTTTAACTAGTAAAATTTTTGAAATTATTGATAATTTAAAACCATCATGGCGTAATGAATTAGAAATTACTGATGCATTAGATATTTTATTAGAAAAAAATCATAATTTGAGCTATGAAATAATTACTGATTATTGGAAAGATACAGGAACTCCAGAAGATATTATACATGCAAATGGACAATTAATTGAAAAAATGAAAGATAGTTTTTTAGGTATTAGAGAAAATAATGTTAAAATTGATGGGAATGTAATTGTGGGTAAAAATTCTATTATTAAATCTGATGTAATAATTAAAGGACCAGTAATAATTGGAGAAAATTGTATAGTAAATTCAGGAACAGTAATTGGTCCAAATACTAGCATAGGTGATAATTCAAATATTTCAAAATGTAATGTAATGAATTCAATAATTATGAAAAATTGTAAAATCAATCTGAATGTAAATATTAAAAATAGTATAATTTCAAATTATTCAGAAATAATTTCTGATAATCAATTGAGTGCTGAGAAAGTATTTCTTTTAGGCGAAGGTACAAAAATCTTTTTTTAAACTTATAGTGAATTAATGATCTTTATTCAAATTAGTAGTAAACAATATAACATTAATAAAATATTTTTACTCTAGTTGGTTTAAATTTTATTATGGACATAATTTAAAAATGGAACAATTAACTCAACTTTCAAAATATAATTTATTTTATTTTGTATGTGGAATATGGATAATTGGTTTATCTTTTAGACTGTTCTATTTTGATGAAACAATTCCACTTAGTATGGATGGATTATCTTTTTTTACGTATTCTGCTGATATTAGTGGTATTGGAAAACTTCCAGAAACTTATGATATTGCAAAACCTGGATGGTCTTATTTTTTAGCAGTATTTTTTTCAATATTTAATTTTGAGCATACTATGCAGTATATGCAATTACAAAAATTACTTGCAATATCAATATCTAGTCTAACTGTATTTCCATTATTCTTTCTAATTAAGAAATTTTCTCAAACTAAGTATGCCTTATTGGGAGTTTTAATTTTTTCTGTGGAACCAAGAATTATTCAAAATTCATTAAGCGGAAATGCTGAATCCATTTTTATTTTTTTAATGGTTTCTTCAATTTTACTATTTTTAAACAAAAATAATAAAATCATTTATTTATCATTTTTACTAACAGGAATTGCTGCAATAATTAGACCTGAAGGATTATTTTTATTAATTGGAATTTCTATTAGTTATTTTATTAAATTTAGGAAATCACGATTTGTCATACCTAAGTATATTTTAGGATTATTGATATTTTTTCTAATTTTAACTCCAGTGGTTTTACATAAAGAACAAGAGGGCATGTATGATACCGTTTTCCAACGTGCATACTCCACTTTATTTGATAATATTGATTATGATGAAAAATCAAGAGAGACAATAAACATTCAATTCCAAAAGGAAGATCTATTTACTAAAAATAATAATACTGTTATTTCAACCATGGAGTATTTTTCCAAATATTTAGTATGGGTATTAATCCCGTTATTCATACTTGTAGCACCTATTGGATTCATTATATTTTTTAAAAAATTCAATGTGGATAAACTCACAATAATTATATTAAGTATTGTAATGGCAATTCCTGCAGTATATGCATACACATTTCCATTATTAGAAATCAAATATCTTTATTTTTTATTTCCAATGTTTTGTATTTTTGCAACATTTTCATTTAAATGGTTTATTGAAAAATTTGAAAATAAAAATTTTATATTTATAATATGTTTTATCTTGATAATTTCAACTAGTATTTTATTTACAGATTATAAATTTGAATATGAAAAAGAACATGAATTAGCAGTAATAACTAATTATGTAGAAAAGAATACAAAAATTATTAATAGTTATTATCCTGAAAGTAGATTCCTTTCAGGTTCTGGATTTGAACCTAAATGGAATGATTATCAGATATTTGCTAAAAATACTAATGGAAATATTGGTAACATTAATTCTATTCATACTAAAAATCCAAATGATTATGATAATTTAGAACTATTTTTAGTTGAAACTGGTAAAGATGATATAACACATTTAGTTTTAGATGGAAAAAATACGAGACCTGAATTTTTAAATGATATTTTTTATAATGAGGATAAGTATACTTACTTAACCAAAATTTATGATTCTAAAGATCAGAATTTTGAATATCATGTAAAAATATTTCAAGTTAATTAAAAATAATAAAAATTATTTTTTTTAATTAATTGTATTATATTGCAATTTATTGTATTATATTTTAAATTAATTATTTAAATTATATCTATTAAATGATGTAAATTCAAATTTTTCTAAAATTTTAGTCATTTTTGACATTGTTTTTTCAATATTATGATATGTGATGAAATTATCTTTTACTGATAATTTTATTCTAGGCATATATTCAGGTGTTAATTCCCATGAGTGAATATAGAATGTTGCCGGCATATTATTTTTTTCATAATCTTTTATCGCATTCATAACTATTTTTTCTGGTAATGTTCTAACATAAAATCCACCTCCAGCGGGAATTTTTTTCCCTAAGAATTTAGTCGTAAGTATAGGAAATTCAGTAATTATTCCTTCAGGATCTTCAGATTCTAAAGACTTACTGCTAATTTTATATGGTTTAATTTCTGCATTGGGTAACCCATACATACTTGTTTTTGCTGGAACTATACTGCTATCATATTCATATCCATTTTCTTCTAATACATCAATCAACCATTTACTTGATTCATTTAAAGAAAAAGTTGGTGCTCTAAACCCTTTAGATTTTCCTAAAGTCATTTTATCAAATATTTTGATTTCTTCTTCAAATTTTTTTCTAAAATTTTTTGTATCTAATCTTGTATGATACATAGTATGGAATCCTATTTCATGACCATTCTCAATAATTTTATCAAATATTTCAGGTTCATATTCTAATAATTCTCCAACAACAAAAAATGTTGCATAAGTTTCGTTATCATTTAACCAATCAATAATTTTATCAATTCCTTCAACTACTTTTGGTTTTTTTTCTTCATTTGTTAGTTTTTTTTGAATCAATTCTGGATGAAACCAATCTTCAAAATCTATTCCTAATAAATTCAATTTTATTTCATACCTTCCTTTTGATAATATTTTTTTAATTTATTTATTTTCAAAATCAAGTTTTTTTATCACTCTTGCCGGATTTCCTAAAACAACACAGTTATCTGGTATATCTTCAAAAACTGCACTACCTATTGAAATAATTGAATTTTTACCAATTGTTACACCTGCTGTAATAATTGCTCCAGGATTAATTACAGCTCCCGATTTAATTATCACTTTGGCAACTTTTCTAGGATAGTGTGTTTTTTTTAACATTAAATTTGCAGTTGGATTTATGTGTCCAAAAATCATAGCATTGGAACCTATTGTAACATTATCCCCAATTTCAATTAACTCTGGATATACTAAATCTATGAGAACATATGGTGATATATGACAATTTTTACCAATTTTTACACCTCTCGATTTTTGGAAGTTGATGACAAAATTTGATAGTGGTGATGAATATGCCCATTTATGTAGAATCCATGACCGTAACATTTTGATTTTTAGTTTAATTTTTCCAAATTCTCCTTGAAATCCATAATATTCCATTACTTCGTGCTCATTAATTGAGAAAATGTCTTCAGATTTTTCCATTTAAACACTATGAAATTTCTGTTTTTGGCTTTAAGCTTTCTGAAGAAAAGATTAGTCTATTTTGTTTGGAATAAGCACATCAAGTAAATATTTAAGGTAAAATTGAAATATTTGAATTGATGGATAACGAAGAATCACTATCAAAATATATTTTAGATTCAGAAAAATTAGAAATAAATAATTTTAATAAAAAAATTAAAGTTGCTTTTTTATCAAGTTTTACAATAAATGGATTATCTGAATCATTAAAAGTTAAATGTTCAAAAAAACAAATTTCATGTAATACGTATGTTGGTGGTTATAATCAATACAATCAAGAAATTTTAGATAAAAAAAGTAAATTATATTCTTTTTCACCTGATATCACATTCTTAATTTTAGATACAAGAAGTATTTTTGGCAATTTATTTCATTTCCCTTATTCTGTGACAAAATCAGAAAGAGAAAATTTTGTAAATGAAAAAATTACTGAAATAACTAATTTAATTAATACATTTAGTGAAACTAGTAAATCTAAATTAGTAATAACAAATTTAT
>Ga0233445_1000843_pt1 | contig 27412 bp, 33 predicted proteins | sample SI_124_October20_5_FD_182779 | JGI IMG/M metagenome (GOLD analysis project Ga0233445, IMG submission 182779) | Seawater microbial communities from Saanich Inlet, British Columbia, Canada - SI_124_October2016_100_MG | ecosystem: Environmental > Aquatic > Marine > Inlet | place: Canada: British...
GGTGCAAGAAAATCATCGAAAGCTGCACATATATCCATTCCAGCATCACCATGTCTTGCATATTTTGGTAATGGATTTTCACTTCTATTCACTATATTGATATTCATAGTATTTCTCAAACCAAGCGTAAATTGATTTCCTTTCATAATATCCTCAAATTAATAATTAATATCCACCTGTGTTAATACAATATATAGTTTCATGTTTTGATTCTCCTATTTTTTTAAAAGAATTTGTCTTACCACAAACAGAACAAGTATAATCGTTATAATAAACTGAACCAGCAAACCCCTCACTTGTCTGTTCCTGCTCGGTCTTCCCCTTGCACCGTTGACAATGTTTCAAGATTTTCTTCTTCATTTTCTTCGTAGTCCTCTATAAATTTTAATTTCTTTTTCAAGTTAATAAATTTTTTCTTCTCAAACTTATTTTTAACAATTTTCTTATAGGTCTTACCCATTTTAGGTTCCTTTATAAAGTTATCTCTCTGATATTATACTCAAACTTTTCATTAGTATAAGTTTTAACTCTTTCACTCCAATGCTTAATACCATAATTCTGATGTTTTTTCCATGATAAATCATCAACAATATCAAATAATATAGCTTTATTGTCCTTATCATCCAACCTCAAAACCCTACCAATGGATTGAAGATTTCTAATTTTTCCTTTGTAGGGGTGTGCAAATATCAAGGTTTGTAGATTTTTGATATTAACACCTGTAGATAAAACACCCGATGACGCTACGATAATAGAGTTTTCAATTTCAGTTACCTGTCGTATCTTCTCTCTATCTTCAACCGATGTTTCACCAGCTATAAAGAAAATATTTCTATCTGTCTTTAATTTAGACTGCAATATTCTCTCTAAAACCTTACCATGCTTCTCTACATAATTAAATAATACTAGAACATTACCTTTTCTAGCTAATGCTAACTCACATATAAATTCATTCCGTTTTTTACTGGAAACTATAAAGTCAATCTCTTCCTGATATGTGGCTGTTTTTAATTGTTTTTTCTCTGTATCATCATATTTTAAAACTAAACACTCAATATTTAAATCAGATATATGTTTATTATCCATCAATTCTTTTGTTGTTACTGCCTGATAAGTCTTACCAAATAAACCCTCTAATACCAGTTTATTTGTCTTAGAATCTGTTATAGTACCAGTAGTACCGAACCGATACTTACAGCTGGACATCTTCTCCAAGATACCTTTAAGACTCTGAGCATTACACAAGTGTGCTTCATCACCTATAACCATTCCAAATTTCTTAAAATATGGAACACCCAAACGAAACAATGATTGCCATGTACTAATATATATCTGTTTTTCAGCTTCCTTTTCCTTACCAGAATATATCATGTGACATTGATCTTCTACATTCCAATCAGGAAGTTCAGACGAATAATCTTTAAAATCATTATACATCTGTGTTACCAGATTCGTAGTAGGAACTAATGTAAGTATCTTATCGTTATCAATGAACTGCTGATGCCATCTGATTAATGAATAGATAACCAGACTCTTTCCCGATGAAGTGGGAGATAACAATAAAGCTCTTTCTGTTTTTGCACAATGTAAGAACGATGCAATCTGATAATCTCTAGGCTCGATTGGTTTCTTCTTACAATGCAAATTAAGTGAGTCAAAAAACTCTTTAATGCCTTCTACATCCAATCCAGAAAGTTTTTTAGCTTGTATTATATCTGTTTGTATTCTGTAGGAATGTTTTTCAGCCCATTCTTGCAGGTAAGGGTATAACCCAAGATACATTTGTCCTGTTTGTATATTAAACAATCGTATTTTTCCATCCCAAAGTTTCGCTCTAACCTTCGGGTGAAACTGTGAGTTAGGAACTTTAAACGCAAAGAACTCATTCAGTTCATAAGCAATATGTCTCTCACATGAAATCTGCAAGTATGTTTCATTTAACTTACCTACTACAATCATCCTATCTCTCCGTTGAGAAAACGCTTCCACTTTATAGCATTACCAACACTAAAGGAATGACCCACAATAGTCTTAACTATATCTGTTAATAAATTAAGTTTTTCTTCTTGTGCTTTTACTTTTAAATGAGCTGTATTTAAATCTGTATCTGCATCAAGAAACTTATCAACATCTGCTTTTAATATGTTTAAATTAAAAGGTGTTTTTACATATACTTCTGGGTCAGACTTTCCTGTGTAATATAACCATTTGTCACGTTTTAAAACTTTATATTCTGTTTTAAAATATTCCAATGCAAGTTTTTCATCATATATTAATTGGAGATATTTTGCGTGCAATTCTGGTATAGAAAGAGAAGAGGTATCCATATGACTCTCTTCTTTCAAGAAAGCAGTATCCTTTTCAATCATTATTTTTATATCATTAATTTTCATACACTAAGTATAACAAAAAATTATGTAATATACAAGGAAAAGTTTAGTTGATTTTTTCAATAGAGAATGAGCCTACATAGGCAAATGTAGCATCAACTACAATAGGCTCGAGTGAAGTAGCGGCTACATCAAGCTCAATACTCCCCAATGATACAGGAAAGACATCTTTAAATGTAACGCTATAATTTGGATTGGACTTATTAGTTTCTAATATAAGATTCATATCAGATTTAAATGTTTCATTTGTATTTGATCTCAAAGCACTATCTTTTAAATTAAACTGAACATTATCATCTGGAAATCCTAATGAAATTAGCCAATTATATACTTCTAAATAATTAGATAAATCTTCATTAACATAAAAATTCATAGTCATTTGTTCAAATACAAGTGTATCACCTTCAGTTGGAGCATCAGAAAAAGGTGTAGATTGTGTTAATATACCTAAACTAATCGCAGGTATATTAACTCTCTGACAAAAAAAGTTTACATTCGGCAATCTTGTAAAGTTTGTCTGAAATGATACAACATTCAGCTGATTTATTTCATTTGGTGTTAGTGTCATTGTATTATTCTTTATTTAGTATTATAAATATATTTATAATACTTTTATTATTGATATGAGGTAAAAATGGAAAAATATATTCGTGTTTATAAAAATGCAGTCTCAGACGATTTTTGTGATAAAATTGTATCAAAATTTGAGAAAAATAGCTCTCAAATGGAAATTATAGAAAATCAATCTCGCCCAAATTTTCAGCAGATAAATCTCCACCAACATGACGAATGGAAAAATTTCTGCTCTACTCTCCAGATAACATTCAAAAAATACATAACACAATATAAAGAAGACTGTGGAATAACAGAATTCCATTGGCCAGAACAATATGGCTTTGAACAGTTTCGTATGAAAAGATATTTAGCTAATAATACAGACGAATTTGCTTATCATGTTGATGTTCAAAATTATGCTAGTGCTAGACGTTTTCTTGTATTCTTTTTATATTGTGATGATAATAAAGCTGGACAAACAATATTTAATGATATGAATATTAATATATCATGTACTAAAGCTAGTCTATTGATGTTTCCACCTTTATGGACTTACTTACATTCAGGCTCAATACCAATAGATAAACCTAAGTATATTATTGGTTCTTATTTACATTACATATAACTAATAGTTATTTGAACCAACCCACATAAGAATAATAACACATCAGAAACAGCAATACAAGGAAGAAGTTAAGAATATTTAAAACCTCTTCTATTCAGTTGTGTTCTATTATATAGGTGTTCTTTTTCAATGTCCATCTTAGATTGACCGTGATACTCTACTGCAAGGTTTTCTTCAATCATTGTTTGATTTAGGTTGACTTTATTGACTATAAGTTCACCTAAAATACGTCCAAACTTGCCCTTTTTATCTAAATGAGTTCTGAGTATAATCCAAGTACCCTTTGGGCAATAGTCGTTTAAAAACTGTTTAGAAAGATTTCCATAATATTTTTCTTCTAAATCTCTTGTTCTTGATTCTGGGCAATCGATACCATAGAGCCGTATCGTTTGGTTAGAAAGAAACAGAGAAAACCCCAAGTCTATATCACACTTTATTGTATCACCATCAATAACCTTCGTTACCTTTGCTTTGTATTCGTGCATTTTGATTCCCCATTTGTGATATACTCATTTTTCTTTTACTTTCCTCTGTGCGTTTACCACTAGCTCTTGTATTACCTATCCCTGCTTTACCTATATTCTTTTTAGTTTCCTCTGTATGCTTCTTGCCATAGAAATGGTTGTTTTTACCTTTCCTTGATTCACTCATTTTCTTTTTAGTAGCTTCGGAAAGTTTTCTACCTTTTAGTTTTTCACTCAATTTTCTTTTATGTTCTTCTGATTTTGGTTTATCTTTATGAGCTCTTATCTGTGCTTGTTTGATTGCTTCAGCACAATCTATCTGTCCTGATAATGTCAACCAAGCAACTTCGTCCTGCCACCTACCGTGTTCCTCAAATAGTTTTCTGTGAGCTTCGGCGTGTTCGGGTATCGACAACTCTACTATGTTGCTTGGGTCATCGCTGCCACCTGCGTGTCTTGGTATTATGTGATGTTTGTGAGTATAAATAGTTTTAGACATGATTATCTCCTTTCAAGATAATTGTGTTTAGGTGTATAGGAAAGATTGCCGTCTTTCCTGTATACCACTATTTATAATACTTTTGTCTTCCATAACATAAAAACTCCAAAAAAAAAAGAGGGACAGGGAAAATCCCCATCCCTCTAAATTTAAACAAAACCAAAATTACATCAAGTTTGCAACTGCAACTTTTCTGTAATACTGATTCTCATTAGCTGTCATGGTTTCGCCACCTGAACCTACAAATGGGTTTTTAACCATTCCATATCTCGTTTTGAAGCCAATCTTGGGCTGAAAGGTTTGCTCGCCCATAGCCCGTACCATCTGCAATGGAACATAAGGACAATAGAAAAGTCCAGCATCATAAGGAGAAGACCCCTTATAACCAAGACAATAGAATTGACCAGTTGCCAATGAGTAGTAAGGATCAACGAAAACTTTCATACCATTCATTGTACCAGCAAAAGTTGACATTGTATCGTCAACATTCAATGCATGTCCAGATTCCAACATACCTGCCATTGACAATGCAGAAGCAACGTCAGCGGAACAGATCATAAAGTTTGCTTTACCTCGGCGAGTCTGATGACCAACTTCATTACGGTCACGCTCGATTTGGAACATCAAACCTTTGAACTTCTCAACAGACCATCGACCATTTGAATCAGTATCCAAATCGAATGTTCCTGCTGTAGTTACATTAGCTTGTGCGCCAGGTTTAGCAACAGTAAGAATTGTACGAATAACTTCTCGGTTAATCTCTTGCAAGATTTCCGTTGAAAGGATATTTGCCAATTCTGTCTCAGCATCCAAACCATGAACTGCTTTCAAGTCCTGTGCCAACTCCGTAGAGTATTCAGCTTTCAGTGCTCGAGATTTTGCAGTTACGGAAGTTTTGTCGATAGAGAAAGCCATCTCGCCAAAAGTTCCACCAGCTCCGAGGTCTTCAGCAGAAGCTGTAGACATACCAATACCATTCGTCCATGTACCAGCGAAAGGATTATTTGAAGAGTCTGTTTCAACGTGTGTACCTGTACCAGAGAAATCTGTATCAGACTCATCTGCACCAGTACCAGCAGCACCAAATGCTTCTGTACCAGTCTGGTTTGTGTAACGGGATTTCATTGCAAAGATCAAGCCCGTAGGGCCAGTCATTGGTTGAACACCAGCAACATCATAAGCAATCATCTGAGGCATAGAGCGACGAACTAGGGAAATCAAAATTGGATCCCAGTTATCAATACTAACACCAGTGTGATTGGTAGGAGCAGCTTCTTTAAGAAACTTCTCTTGATTTTCCAAAAGACGCAATGTTACGTCTCTTCGATATGAATCTTTAATCTCAGGAAGGTCTTTGTGCTCCATTACTGGGGCCCATTTCTCCTGAATGTTTTCTGATAAATACATTTTCTTACTCCTTTAAATTTTATTTAATTAATTAAGTTAACCTTCACTCATTCCATTATTTTTTTGATAAGTGAGAAATTGCATTCATTACACCGTCCATACGACTATCACTTGTTCCATCTACAACTGGATTATTAGTGCCGGCAGTTTTCTTATTATCTACAACATCTTCTTTCTTATCTGATTTGAAATAGCTATTCTTAATTGTGTTCAGTTTTTCCGCATACTGTTCGTCAGTATCGTAGTCAACGTCTTCTGTCAATTCAGAAAACTTTTCTACATCAGTATCAACCATTCCTTCTGAAACAGTCTTAAATACAGAAGCAGCTTTATAGGTATTTAATTCTTTCACTGTGTCCATGTGCTTCTCGGCTTGTTTGTCTAGTTTTTCTTCAAGTTCTGCAACTTCAACAACTAGACTTTCAAATACGTCTTCTTTTTCTTCTGGAACATCAATGTAATGCTCTTCAAACAACTTCTTCAAACCAATGATGAAACTCTCTGTGACTTCGTTACGAACACCAGTTTCAACAGCAAGTTTATTCTCTGTCATCCATTCTTTAGCAGCATAGTTGAGATACTTATCCATACTCTCTGTCATTTCTTCCTGCATGGATTCGATACGCTCATCTTGCTCTTTCTTAGACTCTTCACGAATCTGTTTACGAATTTTGGAAATCTTAGACTTGACTGCTGCTTCAAAGATTGTTGCAGCTTTAGTTTTGAATGCTTCAGAAAGTTCTTCACCGTCTACTAGTGCAGCAACGTCTTCTTCAACATTAACTTCGATTTCTTCTTTCTTCTCTTCGTCTTCATCTTCTTCGTCATCGTCTTCATACTCTTCATCTTTACCTTCATGCTTCTTTGGTGATGCATTAGATTTCTTTGCTTTAGGATCAGAAGCTTTAGATGTTCCACCTTCGCCATCTTCTTCTTCATCTTCTCGGCCATCTTCCGCGTCTAGTGCTGGAAGACCCAATTCTTTATTAGAATCTTTTGCTTGTTCAGCAATCTTTCTCTCAATTTCACTGTCTTCCATCATATCTGCTTCTTCAACTTGTCCATTTTCTTCAGCCATCTTAACTACTCCTTTAAAATTGTTTAGTATGTATACTATTTATAAGATTATAAACCACCAATAAACTTCTTGAATAGTTCAACCTTCTTTTGTTCTAGTCTAGCCTTTACAGTATTTTTAATTTCCCGTTGAATATGATATTCAAGTTCTCCTGTCAAACTAAACTCTTTTCCTTCCATGATGCCATTCACAAATGCGTCAGGAGCACTCGGATCAGAAACAATATCAACTGTAGAAAGTACAAAATCATCTTGTACTTCATTTACACCAGATTTGTTTGTTTTAACTGAACCAAGACCCCTAGAACTAACACCCAAACGAACACCAGACTCAAGAAGATTTTTTACAATCTTTCCATTTGGTGTATCAATAATTTTTGCTTTCCCGATGAAATTTTTTCCATCTTCTTGCAATTCTGTGATGATATGAGAAACACGGTCAAGATTAACAGAGGGGCCTGAAGGATGTCCAAGTTCACCTAATGCTCTATCTTGTTTTACAAATTTCTCATTGAATTCTTTTACTTGTTTTTTAAGAACAGAAAAAGGATATACTCTACCATTCTGATTCTGAATATCAGACTGCATAAAAATACCTTTAATATACTGCTGTTTGTTTTTACCTTCAACAATATACTCTACATCATTTGTATGTTCTGTTATTAGTTTCATTTGTTTTCCCCTTTTCTTTTTTGTAACCTTTCTGTTTCTTTTTTTCTCATTGTAGGCAATAATCTTTTTGCTATTCTTTTAATGAGTGGTTGTTTTTTATCTACCATCTTTTCTAATTTTTCTCTACTTGTAAAAGATAATTCATCCTTGTCACGATCTTTTAAAATCTTATCTTGAATTATTTTTCTAGCGGCTTTATTTGCTCTTTGTTGTATCTTTTCTGAACTTGCTCTTTTATTCATAGCAATTTTACGTTTTCGTGCAATTATACCACTTTTAGCTTTCATCATACGAGAACGCTTCATTCTTTGTTGTAATGTAAGAGCCTCTTCCATCTACTTTTCCTTTTCTTTCGTATCTGTTTCTGCTTTTTGAATTGCAACATACTTAAATGCATTCTTAAAATCATCAATCGCGGCGTATGCTTTATCTCTCATAAGATTTGCAAACTCTGAATTTGCTCTTGAGAATTTTTTATCAATTACACTCTGTACTATATTGGACTTTATTTCATCACTCATTTTAATTCCTTTCGTTTAATATAAAAGATTCATCATTTATTTTTTCTCTAAGTAACCCTTCATCAATCTTAAACTCTATAGAAGCTTCTAAAATTGATTTGTTGATTTTCTCAATCCCGTTTATATCTGTAAGTTTAAAAGCATATCTAATTGCTTCATTAATCTTTTCAGAATCACTTGGAACTATTTTATTTTTATAATTATTTAAAAAACTAGATTTAGATATACTCATTATCAGTCCCCTTGATAGTCTAGTAAGTCTGGATTGATTGTTGCATCATCAGGGTCTTGTCCAGTTTCAGTCTTAATCTGTTTATCCATTTCTTCGATATCATCTTCAGATTGTCGGAGAACATTTTTCCTAACCCATTCGTTAGAATAATATTTTCCAATGTACTCATCCAATGATGAAAGAACTTCTAAACGCTCTCTAAGTACTTCATTTTGTTTTAGTTCTGCAAAATGAGAATCCCTAGTCCAAATATATTCAATTGCATCTTTAATTTCATACCAATCATCTTCTTTAATAACACCTTTAAGAAGCAATTGGACTCTAAGTAAATCTGTAAATAAAGATGAAAATCTTTGTCGTAATCTATTAATGAATTTAGAAAACTTTATCTCATCTCTATTAATTTCCGTACTTCGGCCGAGATTAAATGCAGTTGAATCAGTTCCCTCAATTCTTGAGATAGGAATATTAAGAGACTGATAAAGTTTCTTTCTAAAATATTCTATATCGTCAATCTCTCCAAGATTTTGTCCAGATGGTAAAGTATTGATTTCAGTACCCCTTCCACCCTCTCGTCTTGGTAGCCAGAAATCTTCCAGCATTGACATCTGTTTTTTCTGGTCTTCTACTTCACCAGTTGCAGCATTATAAACAACTTTCTGTTTATACTTATCCATAACAGAACGCAAGTATTGTTCTGCTTTTAATTTAGGCAAGTTACCAACATCAATATAAAAAATTCTTCGTTCTGGAGCTCTTGCCAAACGATAGATAACAAGTGAATCCTCAATCATCCTTAACTGATTGTAAGGTTTGATTGATTTATATAGATAACCAATAACAACTTGTTTCTCTGAATCAATCATACCAGAATGAACATAAGAAATTGCATCAGGTGCAACCTTTACTTCTTCATTCATTTTACCGCCAGGTAGAAACTGGCCAGTAGATTGATCTGGTTTATAAATAAAATATTCTTCTATTTCTTTTACAAACTCAACATTTGTTACTACGTCTTTTTCTCTTTTTATTTCACGAACTTTTTTGATGTCAAGAGCATCAACAGAAATTAAATGTTTAATTCCTTCTTTTGGTTTTGTTTTATCAATAACAATATGATGATAAAGTTTACCATCAATATACCACTTTCTAAAAGTATCATAACCTGTTTTGTTAAAATCTAAAAGTTTTACAATCCTTTTGAATTCATCAGAAATCTTTTTCTTGATTGCATCACTTTGTTCTAGTTTTTCTAAAGACAGGTTTACTGTAGATTTTCCAGTTTCATGCAAAACGGATTCGTTGATAACATCTGTGATAGCTAAGTCAACTTCCTGTGTCATAGCCATCTCTCTATACTTTTGAATTAAAAGATTTTCATCCTTTGCATCAATATCTGTATTGAGATATGTTCCTACAAATCCTCCACCTTCAACATAAGTAATTGCACCATCATCGTTCTCTGGTGTTACAAATGTTTTCTGTGTTTTCTTTTTTGAAACTGAAAATCCAAATAAGTCAAAAGCCATATTACTATCCTTTGTTCATTATTAAAATGAAGGGGGAGAATAAACTCCCCCTTATCAAAAATTTATGTAATACTAATACCGCCAGTACCAATACTAACTCCAACACCACCGATATTACCAGAAACTTGAAAATCAACATCAAGACCACTACCCTGACCCAAAGGCTCTGGACTAAAAGTACTATACCAATTATTTACTGCGAAAGTAACTTGAAATTCTTCGACAGAATCATTGGTATCAAAACCAAGATCAATTGCAGCTGTATTTGTTGGATATATATCTTCCATCGTATACGTTGCAATTACTGCACCTGACCTTGACAACTGCTGAACTGTAGCAGCACCATAAACCTCCGTTGCATTTACACTTCTAACAGGGTTTCTATGACCTTGAAGAAGTTGCATCCATTTTTCAAAATATGACCTTGATGACCATTGACCATCATTGAAAACAGTCAATGTCCAATCTTCAAAAGTTCTGTCGCCAGGAACTTTCAGTTGACGGCCTCGGTAAGGAACATCAACATTTCCGATGGTAGAAGCAGGAATACTTGCTGCTTTTCCCAAGAATCGAAGATTAGCACCACCAACAGGACTTCTATCAATACGAACACTAAATTGGTTAGGTCTTACACCACCTTGAAACTGACTTTTAAAATCTGCAATATTATTCATTGTTTTACTCCTTTATTTTAATATATTTATAAGACTTAACCACCAATTTCTGAGAAAGATACATCAGAACGAGCAGCAATAAAGTTAAGTTGAATGAAGTTAATAGACCTGTTTGGTTTGATATAAATATCACCAACAAAATTATTAGTATCAATAACCTGACCTGTATTGTTTGAACTATCACAAACTACTTTGAAGTCTGTGAGTCCTCTACGTCCCTGTACTTCCCTCAAAAAAGGAGTAACAATATTAACAAATTGTGACCTTGTGAATTCATCATTGAATTCAAACAACATTGCTTTAGCCGCAACAGCAATTGCTTTCTCAAGAACAATGAATAACCTACGAACATTAATACGATCAAATGCTGTTGGTGTAATTTGCATAGTTCTATCACCAAAAAGAATAACACCAGCACCCTGTTGTGTCGTAATAGGATTAATACCTAGTTGATAAATCTCATCACGATCTGGTTTTGTTGGTTCCCAAGAAGATTTTACAATATTTTTAATTACACCTCTTGTCAAACCAGCAGGTGACCACCAAGCATCATTCGTGAAATCAGTTCTTGCACAAAGACCAGCAATGTCACCGTTCATTGGAACATAAACAAAAATGTCACGATAACGATCATATTGATATTTCCATGCACCATCCATAATAGCATAATTAGAAGAACCGAGTGCAGTACTATCTGCTTTAAGTGCAGTTACTGCTGCATCGTTACTAGCAGGAGTAACAACAGATGCTCTGTTAGGAGATACAAATGCAACACAATCTTTTCGTTTTGATGCAATATTGTCAATGATGTGACTTCCAACAACAGTGCTACCAGCACCAGACATTATCAGAGTAACATCAACAGTATCAGCATCCACATAAAGATCATATGCCGCTGTTAAATCAGCATTAACTAAATCAGAACCATCAAGACCGGCAGTTAAACTACCACCAATAATCTGATCTGCTGCAGCAGCTGCATTTAATCTTTTAAAAGTTGTACCAGATTTACTTGCACCTGCATCAGCTGCTGGAGAGGCATCAAGTGAAGATTCGGTAATTTTATTTCTGGAACCTAACCAAATATACTTTGATTCATTTCTCAAAACATTTCCTACATAATTTGATGAACCATTAAATTTTTTCGCATCAATTGCTTTACTTACATAACCATGTGCTTCTACTACTTCTCCAGGCTCACCCGTAAACAAACCATCCTCATCAATAACAAGAACGTGCATTTCATCATTTGATCCACCAACAGAAGCAACGTCAGCAGATGTTGCAGGAGCACTGTCAAAAGATGCTAAGAATAATTTTTGGTCTGTTGTTCTTGCACCTGCTGCTGTTCCTTCGGCTGTTGCCCAACCTGTTCCATCTAGTGCAATCGCTTTTAAACTATTTCCTCTTACGCCGGGATATTTGGCAATGAATAATGTGTCACCAGCTGTTAAAGCACTGAGATCACTTTCATAATCATCTCCATTTTGTACAACTGTACTATTTGTTCCAGTAAAACCAGCGTTATCATCTCCAACTACAGAGTTTCTTGCATCGTCTTTAACATTTCTAACTACCAAAAGATTATTTGAATATGCTAGGTAATTAGCAGCTGACCAAAAATGTTCAAACGTATTAGTGGTTGGTTCACCGAATGTTTTTACTAAATCATTTTCTGTTGTAATTCTTACTCTTTCTAAAACTGGGCCCCATTGAAATTGACCCGCTACTGCACCAATACTTGTTGCAACATTAGGTACTACAGTAGTTAAATCTCTTTCAGTAACTACTACGCCTGGGCTGACTTGAAATGGCATTTTAATTCTCCTTTACAATTAATTACATTTTTTATATTAATATATTTTTCATCAATTGCATAATTTAATTTACTGTTTCCCATATTGTTCCATCTGAATCTATTTCATATTCTTTCTGATTTAATCCATTATCAATAACACCAAAAGGTGTCGTTAAATCTTCTAATTGATTCATTTGATTTTGATATAAATTATCTCTTATATTTTGATTACTTAAATCTTTAAAATATTGTTGGTCTATTAACCAAGCAAATAAAACTAAAGTGATTACCAAATCATCATTAGTTCCCTCTTCGCCTGAAAAGGATTCACCAATAGCAATAAAGGTTGTTAGTTCTGTTATAATATCATAATCATTAAATAAAAGTTTATTTTCTTCAATTAGTGATTTTAAGTTTGAACAACCCAACTTTTTCATTGTTTTGGTTGTTCTTACACCAAATGCAGATTCTCTCTTAGCACCACTACTTAATTGCTGTCCATGCCTACCATACCATGATGTTGAATATAAATGCTCATACTCTAAATCATGGTGTAAAACGTCAGCAACTTGAGAACCAATGTCATTTATTTCTACTAAAACATATGCATAATTATATCTCTTTCCAATAGTATTTATAATATTGGGAAAGTGTAGGGGTGCGACGGTGTTATTTCGGTATTTAGCCACTATTTTGTACGGAATTTCGGTAATATCAAACACCGAAAAGGCGGAATAGTCCTGTCCTTGACCTCTAGCTACGTCAACGGTGATAGTATATGTATGTCCATCAACCGGCTCTTCATGTACGTCTAACCCATCTCTAGTGAATAATGGTGCATTATATGACATTTCTTGCAGTCTTTCGGTAGAAATCAGAGTATTTGTAGAACCTAAAAACTCTGCTTCATACTCCTGTCTGAAAGCATCTTCACCAATAGTCGATACAGTTCTCTTATACCATTCGTCATCTCGGCCCGGAACATTTGACCAATGAACCTTGAAAGGAAAAAATGTATTATTTCCCTCTTCAGCATCATTCCAGAATTTATAGAATAGATTAAATCCGTTTGGAGTAGATACAATAATAACCTTTGTTTCTTTACCAGACGAAATTGTAGGGTAAACTGAGCGAATAAATTCGTTTGCAATATGTCTCTGAACATGAGCAAATTCATCTAGGAGAATACAAGAAAATGAAAATCCACGAATAGCACTTGAAGATGTGGAAGAAGCAATAACTTTACTTCCATTCTCAAGTTCCATAGAACCTTTATTCCATTCTCTTAAACCTTGCTGGAGAAACTTTGGGAGATGCTGATAGGATGTTTGAACACGGCCGAGGATTTCACGAGCAGTGATTGCCTTGTTAGCTAGAATACCAACAATTTTTTCTTGATTAAAAAGAATATAGTGTAATAACCAACCGATAGTAGTTGTAGTTTTACCAACCTGTCTACCTGTTTTTACAATGACATTTCTATTTTCTGTTATAGCGTTTACTAAGTTTTTTTGAAAATCATACATCTTAAAAGGAACAAGGCCTTCATCAACGTGCACAATCTTCACATAATTTTCTAAAAAATAGATAGGATCATCTTTACACTTAATGTATTCCTCTATCTCTTTTTTAGTAAACTTATGTGGTACACCTAAACCTTTTAAAAGGTTATTTCCTAAATAGGAATTATCTTCTGGCATATTATTTTTTCTTTTTCATTTCAAGAAGTTTTTGAAGTTCGGAAGTGCTACCAATGAAAAGATTATTTTCATTCTTCGTAGGTTTATTTGTTCCTTCTACTTCTTTCTTGGTTTTTTGTAATATCAAAAGTTCTTTAGTTGTTGCAGCTAAAGAATTCATAAGTTGGGTTGCAACCTCAAATGCTCTAGGTTGTTCACCTTCTTTTGCAATAGCTAATAATTCTACTAGTGCTTCATTTCCTTTTTCAATAATGTTATGATACTGATCCCTTGAGAAATCATAGTCACTTGTTAAGTCAGTAGTTGTTGTTTCTACTGCTGGTGCTTTCTGTATTTCTTTAGGTTCTTCAATATCAATAATATCATCTGCAATATCTAAAATATCATTCAGTTGTTTTACAGTTTCTTTTTTCATAAAATCTCATTAAGGATTATCAACTAATATAACATCAAATACTGAACCAGCTGCACAAGTGTTTCCTGCTTTTCCCTGAATTTCAATATCTGTTTTTTCAGGAAATCTAAGAGGAACAGGATAATCATATGTAACTGGAACACCAAAAGTTCCAAACAATCCTTTTGTTAAAAAAGCACCACCAAATTCTCTAACAACTAACTTAAATAATACATCTGTATTTTTAGAAGGTGATGCTTGAAGTTTCATTAAGTAACCAGTTTTTCCAGCTGGTACTGTGTAAACTGCCATTAAAGTCTGTCCGTTTCCTTCCAATATCTCTGCTCTATTTGCACCATCAATTTGAATCTCAATTTTACCAACATTAGTAGATTGACCTGTTGCTGGAACTTTTACTAATGCTCGATACACTCTAAAAAACAACTGTGTTCCAGCTGAACCACCTATTGTAATATCTTCTTCTATAGGAAGATAGTTTGCATCTAAACCCTGTATATTGATTACTGCACCATCATCCGATGAATCATCACTTGTTACTGTTGCAATAGTTGCGGTTGATGCATATGTATAAATACCACCAGCATTCCAAATTGTATGATATCCACTACCAACACCTATGTTTGACGAAAATCCAAATTTATTAATATGTGAATAGCCTGTAAGTTCTCCAGCAGCAATCGGAATATTAGCTGAAGCACCAAAACTATTAGAAATATTACCATCCTCATCAGCAATCATTACTACTTCAAAGTTGGTAGTGTCCGGCGGCCTATACGATTGTTGGTCTATTCTCCATTGTGCCATAGTATTATTCTCCTATATATCTCCTATAAATCAGTTATTGTTGTTGTAGTATTTCTTGGTGCATCATCAGGGTCAGCAGTTTCTGGGTCTGGTTTAATATCAATATTAACTAACTGAATATCATCATCATTAAAACTTGTTCCAGAATTAACATCTACTTCTCTGATTATTCCAATATCAGATGTTGGGCCATACAGATATCCTTGGACTGTAAATGATAGAGTATGAGTTAAAGACCTTCTAGTAAGAAAATCACCCTCATAATCATCCTCTGTTGAAATGCCGTTTAACACAATAGGTATGTCTCTTTTAATACCAAGTGTTTTCATTTCATTTAGAGTAACATGATACTCTGGTGTAAAATATGGTAAAATCTGTTCTAGTATCTGAGCTCCATCATCACTATTCTTAACCATGATAGATAAATCAATCTCAAAGTTATATGGTACAGGTGTATAAGCTGTAACTAAAGTATTAAGATTAGCATCAAGATTTGATTTTGCTGTTGCAGTTACACCACCTGCTGGTGCATCAGCTATAGTAACAGTCGGTGTATTTTCATATTGTGTTCCTGCAACATCAAGGGTTATAGAAGTTACAACACCTTCGGTAATCGTTGATGTAGCCGTTGCTGTTATTCCAGTTGACGATGACGGAGGTGCTTCAATTGTTATTGCAGGTGCTACTGTATAACCAGAACCACCATTTATTATTTCAATATTATCAAGATTACCAAGAGGTTTTATTTCTTTTATTTTTTTCGTTGTCTGTAATTTTCTTGTTGCATCATACGTCATTGTTGTTATTTCAAATGACAATCTTGGAAGTCTAATACCAACAGTTTCTTTTTCTTCATCAATAGGCCCTTCTAATTTTGTTAGGTATTTCTGTGCAGGGCCATATGAAATAGGAACTTTAAATTCACTTTGAACATCACCGTCTGATTCTACTCTCTTTACTTTTATATCATTGAATACTGTACCAAATAATATAACAATATTTCTGATATTCTTATTGTAAAAATATTTTCCAAACATTATAAGTCTCCCTCGCTCCACGGATCAACTTCACTGAAATCTAAAATATTATCTCCATCAGTTTCAAATATTTTATTATCATCATATTCAGTAGATGAACTAACTTGATCGTCAACAGAAATTAAATCAAGTGAAGTATTACTTTTAGCACCTACAACATCTGTGCCGGTTGCAAATGAACCTGATACTCTATAAACATTCAATTTATTTCCTTCTTGACTTGCAACTTTAGCAGTAACAACTGAGGTAGCTATTGATGAACCTTGAAATACTATCTCACTAACTTGATATGCTTCTGAACCAGCCAATGTTAATTCAATTGTAGTTGAATTCTCTCTTTCGATTTTATCAAATATAGCACCCTGTTCAATTTCTTCAATATCAAAAACTTGATTACTATATCTAAATAACTCACAAGTCAATTCATATACTGTATTTTTTCCTAAACTATAAAAAGGTTTTTCGTGTTCAACAAATTTAATTTCGTATAAACCTTTTCCAAGAGGAAAATAAATCAAGTCACCTTCTTTTGGTGCAGCATTAAAAACTTCTTCTGTAAATCTTTCTTTATTTACAATCAATATTAATTCATCTTGAACATCCAATCCAAATTTTGAAACCATATCACCAGCACCACCAAAACCTTCAGGTGTGTTTATATACATCTCAACTTCTCTTGTTTTAGTAAATTTAGATAATGCATCTTCATTAAGAATATCATCACGTTTTACTTCTGTTCTTTCAAGATACAATACATCAATTCCATTTATTTGAATTACTTCTTTGGTTAAACTATTAAGTAATTCTTGTTGTGGAAATGAATTGAAATTTTTAAAAAATTGATTAGTTGGCATATTAACCTACATATCCATCTGCTGGAAGTTCATATTTAAGACTTACTTCTTCTTCTATCTGTCTTATTTCTTCAACAGCTTCATCATAAATTGTTTTACCATCAAGTGTAATACCGCCTGGCAATACAACACCTTGAAACTTTTTCAGATTCTCTCCCCATTGTCTTTTGATTAAAGCGGTTGTATATTTTTTCAAAAACATATCATTCCAAACTTCTGGATAAACAGCAGGGTCTAATGCTCTATAAGCTTCAATAACTAAAATATCATCTACACTAAATTTTTTTGACCAATCAGCTTCTAAATAAACTCTATTCTGTTTTCTATTAAACATCATCGTTGGTGCAATAGAAAACAATTGTTCGATTTCAGAAAAATTTGTTAATGTCATACTCCATTGAATCAATGAAGAACCAGAAAAATTATTTAAGTCGTTTAGTCTTAACTGATACTCTTCATTAAAAAACCCACCCTGAAACGAATCAAAACTAGGAATAGGTAATACCCTAACAACACTAATAACAGGCCCACCATCAGGTGATACAGGATCACCCATAGGAATATATTCATTGTCAATATCAGTTTGTGTAATAATGTGTTTTAGAAAAACTTTTTCCACACCATCAAAATGATATTCTTGAAAAAATTCTAATGAATCATCAACTCTTTCATCTAGCTGATCGTCATCTATATTGATTTCAATTACAGGTTGTCCTAATCTCCTTAAACAATAATCTATCAATCCCTGTCTTGAAGTTACACTAGCCATGCTATTTTCCTTTTATTACTGTGGGGTGATTCCCATTGTTTCCACTTGCTTTAAAATATTTTCCTTATCTTCATTAGCAAGAAGTAGTTGTGCTTCAATCTGAACCATTTTTCCATTAAGTTCATTCACTTTATTTTGAAGAACATTGATGAGTTTTTGTGCATAATTCAATTGATTCTGCAATTGTTCTTTTGTTACTTCTGGATCAACATTTTGTTTTGCTAATGGTGCTCCTTGTGGTTTTTCAGTCGCTTCTTCTTTTTCAGCCATTTCATTAACTCCTTTAATATAGAATTATTAAATTGATATTATTTCCCTCTTTTTTTATTTGCAGATTCATCAGCTCTTGCAATACGTTCTTGATCCGCTTCTAAACCATACCTAGTTCTTATCATTGTATCAAGTTTTAAAATATCTGTTTGTAATACTCTTATTCTATCAATGAGTTGAACGAGTATATCTGTTTGATAACCTATCTTTCCTGTTAGTGAATCTTGTAACCATTTTACAATTTTCCAAAAACCCCACCCAATCAATAGCAAACCAACAATCGGCACACCTAATTTTTCAATTAGGTCAGTGGTTTCGTTTAATTGCATTTCTTTTACCTATATGTAATATGTATAACTCCTAAAAAAAATAAAAGGGGACAGGGAAAATCCCCATCCCCTTTCAGTGAATCTACTCATGTTGTTTCTAAAATAAACTAAACTTAGAAAGTACCGCCGTCCATAACGTCAGTCCATGCTGGAGCGCCATTAGAGTCGATAGCTAGTTTCTGTCCAGCAGAACCAGCTGTCAATACTGTCATGTCAGCTGTACCAGCACCAACTAGGATGCCATTACTAGCAACAGCTTGAAGACCAGTACCACCAAGAGTTACAGGCATTTCAGACTGAACACTCCATGTTCCACCTGATACTGTACCAACACCAGTTGAACTAGAGGTATCAATACCGAGTCCACCAAAAGTAGAAGAAACAATATCAGCATTCCATGTACCAGTAGTGATTGTTCCTAAACCTGTGATATTGGTTTGAGAAGCAGTTGTCAATGTACCATCAATTTCGCCGAAAGCAACATTACCCAGAGAACCAGAGAAAACTTCAGAAGTATTAGTTGCGTCAGCAATATACTTGAATTTTGAATCTGAATCATCGTAACCAAACCAACCAGTTTTAGCAGCACCATCGTTGTATTTGAATTCAATACCACGGTCTTTATTATCGTCTGTACCATTCTCACCGATAACAAAAATTGGATCAGCAACAGAAACGGTTGTTGAATCAACAGTTGTTGTTGTACCAGTAACAGTCAAGTTACCTGAAATAGTAACATTATTTGTTAGACCGATTGTTACTGCAGCACTTTCAACACCATTTGCAGAAACAGCAATTTCATTTGAAGTACCTGTGATTGTTGAAATGTAGCTACCAGTTGTGTCTGTACCTAGAGCAACTGAATTAGCTTGTACTGTGTTAACTGAAACTGTACCATCAGTAGCAATAGAAACATCACCTGACAATGCTTTATTATCCCATGAATCTGTACCATCATAAATCAGCACGTGTCCACCTGCAGGAGCTGAGATATTTGTATCAGATGCTGATGAAATAGCATTTGTTCCAGAAAGAACTTGACGATCAACATATGCTGTTGTTGCTAGTTTAGTTGAGTTATCATCTGCTGAAACTGTAGTTGCTGTAGGAGCTCCTGTTAGAACTGTGTTGTTTAGAATATCTGTAATGAAATCAGATGAATCTGTACCACCAATTTTACGCACAACAGCACCAGCTGATGTCATATCACCAATGTACAAACAACCAGCACCACCACCTGTACCGTGGTCAACCCATGCCAATTCACCTTTTTCAAGTGATCCTGCAACAGGAGAATTTGAGCCAGACGACCTTCTAATTTGAATTTGATTAGCCATTTAATTTTTCCTTTAAATATTTGTTGTTAGGTTTATCACATTTAACATTGTAATCATAAAATAAAAATCAAGCCCTACTCCATGCCATTGTATAACTTAAAACCCACCACTTATTTTCTTTAAAATACACCACCATCATTATCGTTGATAACTTCTATGTCTATTGGAACAAATTTTCCCGTTGCAGCATTATAAACCAAAACATCATTATCATTTAATCCAGTTTTATTTACATCTGATAAATCTACCAGAGGAGGAACATCACCAGTACCAGAACCAGATTGTTGAGCATTAGACACTGCCGGAGAAAATACTGTATTTCCTGTGTTTCTATTAACTTGAATTGGCATCAGTCAGTTGTTATTTCGGGTCTAATTGTTATTACCCCTTGAATAACCCTTTCTTTTGGTTGTTCTAAATATCCACTTCCACCATCAACTATATTTATAACAGTTATTTCTCCACCAGCAACTGTTGCAGTTGCAGTTGCAGTTGTTCCGCCATCAGAAAGTGGATCAGCTATTGTAATAGTTGTAGCTTCAGTATAACCAGTACCACCATTAGTAACTTTAATATTTGAAATAACACCATCGGAATTTACAAATGCTATAGCTGTAGCTTCATTACCATCACCACTAATACCTATTGCTGGTGTTCTTCTATCAGTTGCTTCAACATCATACAAATATTTACCAGATTTTAAGTTACTAGTCTGTTTAGGAGTTAATGCCAATGTCATATTACCTGTAACAGCATTCAATATGTTTATTGACATAAATTCCTTCACAGCAACTGATCTATAATGGCGTTTTATTTTAGATTCAAGAGTCCAGCCAGTTATATCGCGAGTACTGCCATTATTATTTAACATATTAATGTCAGCGTCCCAACTTTGACCAGCATTTATATCTTGATTCCATTTTACTGTTGCCATACTTTATACCTTTATTCTTTTGGTTGAGTGGTTCTTAAGGCAACCTTTTCGTCATTTTGAGTCATTTTTTATTTTTCTTTTTAGTATCGTTTATCACCCTAATGCGATTGCCATCGTAACAGCATTTGAATCAACGGGTGCAGTTGACATTGATGTTCCATCTGCAAAAGTAATTTTATTTCCAGACATTATATGAATACCATCACCTTTGATTTGTATAACTGCTCCACTTGAACCATTTTCTTGTACATGAAATTCTATAATAGCATCTTCACTACTAGCTGATGCATCTGCAATCTTACTTGTTATCTTTGCAAATACTACCTTATCACTATTATCATTTTCACCTTGAAACTTAATTTCTCCAATTGCATCAGAGTCAAACGGTGAAAAGGAGTTTCTGTATAAATCTAATACAGGCCCTGCAGCAGAACTAGTATCTGTAGATATTAGTTCTAACGCTGTTCTACCTATAGTAGTGTCAGATATTGTAACTATTGAATCATCTGATTTTCTCGTATATAGCTTTTGATCTGCAACATTCATGCAAATCTCACCAACTGCTAAATCACTAGTAGTCGGAATAGAGTTAGATGTTTCACTTCGTTTTATTTTTATAATATTTGTCATAAACAACAATCATGTTATTTGAATCAAGTTTATTAGAGCCAAGAAGGCTGAGAATCACGGCTAATATGTTCCTCTGTTACAATATATTGATCTAAATTATTTTTATATTTATTGTAGAACTCTTCTGTACACCTTAAATTAACAAAGAACCCATGATAGTATTTTTTATGGTCGATGGTATACCCTCTAGCATGATACCTAGCAGGTGTCTTAATCAATTTACCAAATGGATTCAAATCATATTCAACTGTCGCAATACACCATCTTGGTTTTTTTGTTTCAACATCAACCTCTGTCAAAAACGGAAGATAAGTCATTAAGTCTAATTCACCACGCGTACTTCTTAAAAGAAACTCTTTCCACATTTTTATTTTCCTTTTTAGATGTTATCAAGTATTTATAAGAGTAATAGGGGGATGTTTAAACATCCCCCTTGTCTTTATTAACCAAGTGCAATTGCCATTGTTACAGCCGTTGGATCAACTTCAGTCATTGTAGGTGTCGCCCAAACTCCATCACCACGCAAGAATGTTGTATTATTAGCTGTACCTGTCGCTGACAACATTGTAGGTGTAACAACACCAGCAGAAATCTGGATGTTAGAGATTGTTCCACTAACATCACCACCAACTGCCGTATTACCAACATTGGTTGAATCCGCTGCCCATTCAGGAGCAGTTGCACCAGAGTTGATTGTCAATACTTGACCAGCTGTACCTTTTGCAAGTCGAACATAATCAGTTCCGTTATAATACATAACGTCACCTGCTGCATCAGAACCAAGTGCAATGTGAGAACCTGTTACAGAGTTATTAGCAAGTTCAGAAGAACCGATTGCATTAGCATTGATTTGGATGTTAGAGATTGTTCCACTAACATCACCACCAACAGAAGTTCCACCAACATCTGTAGAATCAGCAGACCATGCTGGGTCATTTGCTCCCATTGTGAGAACTTCACCAGCTGAACCTTTTGCAAGTCGAGCATAATCTGTACCATTGTAATAAAGGATATCACCACGAGCATCAGAACCCATTGCAATCTTAGTTCCATCAACTGCATTAGCTTGAATCTTAGCTGTTCGTACTGCACCATCTTGTAACTCAGAGAATGTAACACTATTAGCTGCCAAGTCCTCTGCAACGATAATATCCAATTGGATTTTATCAGAAGTAATTGAGTTTGCACCCAATTTAGCATTTGTAATAGCACCGTCTGCAATTTCTGTAGTATCAACAGCACCAGCAGAAATCTGAATGTTAGAGATTGTTCCACTAACATCACCACCAACCGATGCATCACCAATAGTTGTATCAGTATCATCAACGAATGAAAGTACGCCGTTACCATCGGTAGAAAGGATTTGACCATTCGTACCATCTGTTACTGCAAGTTTCGCAATCGTAACTTGATTATCAGCAATCTTAGTTGTTGTTACTGCGTTTGTTGCTAACTTGGAGTTAGAAACAGCTGTACCAGCAATCTTATTATTTGTTACAGCACTGTCTGCGATGTCTGCTTCGACAATCGTACCATTAACGATATGAGCTGATGTAACTGAGTTATCAGCAAGTGCATTTCCGTCAACTGAATCATCAGAAATATGTCGTGCTTCAATTGCATCATTTTTAATATGGTCTGAATCAACAGAACGCAATGCATCATTAGAAGCATGGTCTGCCAATTTAGCAGAAGTAACTGAGTCATCTTCAAGTTTTGCTGTAGTAATATTTGCATCAACAATGCTTGCTGTTACTACTGCATTACTATCCAACTTAGCTGCTGTTACAGAATCATCTGCCAACTCTGTAGTATCAACTGCACCTGCAACAATCTGTGCATTTGAAACAGTACCAGACAAATCACCACCAACTGAAGTAGCACCAACATTTGTTGGATCAGTAATAAATGATAATACACCAGAACCATTAGTAGAAAGAAGTTGACCTGCTGAACCATCTGTAACATCAAGTTCAGTAATACCAACTGCATTCGTAGCAATCTCTGATGTATCAACTGCGTTAGCAGCAATCTCATTTGAAGTTACAGCATTCGCATTAATCTGAATGTTAGAAACTGTTCCACTAACATCACCACCAACAGAAGTTCCACCAACGTCTGTGGAATCTGACGCCCATTCAGGAGCAGAAGCACCAGAGTTGATTGTCAATACTTGACCAGCTGTACCTTTTGCAAGTCGAGTATAATCAGTTCCATTGTAATAAAGAATATCACCAGCTGCATCACTACCAATTGCAATCTTAGTTCCATCAACTGCATTAGCTTGAATCTTATCAGTTGAAACTGCATTGTTAGCAAGTTCTGCAACTGTAATTGCATTGTTCGCAACGTCTTCAGCAACGATAACATCAAGACCTAAATGAGCAGAAGTAATAGAATTATTAGCAATCTCTGTACCACCAACCGCACCAGCAGCGATTTTCGCATTGGTTACTTGATCGTCACCAATATTTGCTGTTTGTATTCCACCAGCAGCAATATCACCAGTAACAATTGTTCCATCAAGAATTTTTTGTGATGTTACAGCACCATCTGCAAGTTTTGATTCAGTAAGAGAATTGTCAAGAATCTGTACAGCATTCAATTCAAGATTTTGTGCATCATCATTTCTACGGAATGAAGAATTTTGTAATTCTATATCTGTAAGAACATTAGAATAAATTTTAAAGTTTGTTAACCAACCACTACCAGATGTTAATCCTTCACCATGAAAGAATTTAATAGTATAAGAACTTGTTGAAGTATTAGCTGGAAGAACAACAGTTGTATCAGGAAGATTTGCTGAAAGACTACCGTTTTGTCCCATATGTAGTCGGTTAGACTTCATAGCAACGACATTACGGAAATCTTCATGACTTGTATTAGAAAATCCTGTTGCAAAAGGATCAGAATTTAGTTGACTATTACCAGAACTAACAACCTTCAATGATGAATTACTCAATAATGTTACATAGTTAGCATTTGATGCATCTTGATAATGATAAACAGGTGTTCCAGTTGTATTCAATGGAGTAGCATCAATTAAAAATGATGCACCAACATCAAAGTTCCATTTTCCTTCTGTATCTTCAACAAATGCAACATCAGCTGTTCTTGTTACGGAAACAGTTGTAGTTGCAATATAAGAAGTAGCATAGGCTTTCTCTTCAACTTGCATACCCCATAGATAAATACCTTGAGAACTAGTAGTTGCATAAGTATTTGAAACACCATTATCAGGACGTGCTTTCATATACAATTCTGTATCTGAATTAGCATCTGCTGTAAATGTTACTTTACAACGATACCACCCATTCGCATATGCTTGAATTGATGCCGAGTCAACAGTTCCACCAGATGCACCAGTTTCACCAGTTGATAAGTTAAATGTTTGTGCGTATGTTCTACCTGTTTGGTCATTATCCTTATTGGAAAGTTCCAAAAAATTTAATTCTTTTTTCTTAGCAAATACTGATACTGTATATGTAGTTCCACTAGTAAAAGTCAAACCTTGTTGTCGAGCTGCAATGATACCAGTTGTTGTTGATGAAGCAACTAGTTGGTCAGCATTCGTTGCTCCGTCAGGTGACTTAATAGCATTAGTACTAACACTACCTGTATTGGTTAAGCTGGATGTTGTTGTAATCCACGAAGCATTACCTAAATCATGTGACTGCAAACAAGTATTTGTTGATGACTCTTCTAATAACCAACCTCTATGTCTACCAATATTAGTAGGGTCAGAAAAATAATCCTGTCTGATAGTATTTGCTGGAATGGTTTCAATCAAACCAATAGAATTAATTCTAGTAGCTGAAGAACTTCGTGAAAAATTAAGTTCAACGGGTATGATACCAGATGAATTTAATGCTAGTGTACTCTTAACTATTGACATATTCTTCGATCCTTTTAAATTTTAGGGTATTTAATTTTAATTGATTGTCGCTTTACCACTAAAGCAGATGTTTCCAATTTGGAAGCATCGAGATTTTGTATTACACCTAAAGATAGTTTATATATTCTTACATATTGTCTCGAATATATTCTTTGACTACATCCTTACTCATACCAGAACCTTCATCAATATACTATAGTCATTTTCTACCATTTATGTTCTTTTAAGGCTTACGATGAGCAGCTTTAACAGATGCAATATGTGCTTGATAAACAGTCATACCTTGTTCACCAATCATTTCTAGTTGTTCTGACCATATACCATAACCACCATCTGCCATTTTTGCAGTACGCTTTTCTTCCCATGATTTTTCTGGTACAACATAAGGCGTTGGTGTATTGCCAGCGTCAATCCATTCTTGAATCATTACCCTATGGCGATTACCCATGTCATCAGGAACAAATACATTATCGTTGACTTGATAACTGCCATCTTCCTGTAGTGCTACTTTTGCGATTTCCATTATTTTTCCTTATTAATTAATAGTTAATAGTATTTTAGTGTCTTGCGTCAACAAGTATCCAGCAAGTGTCCGTCCCATCCCTACTGAGCACGACTGCGGCCCCTGCTGTTCCGGCCCCTGCATTTAAAATCCTATACAGGTTTAGGGTGATTAGTTTTAACTGTCTGAATGTGAGCCATAAATGCTACCTCACCTTGCTCACCGAACATTTCTAACTGTTCTGACATGGTTCCATAGCCACCATCGGCAATAGACTTGAGTCGTTTGTCGAGCCAAGTTTCTACATAAGTTTCTACATAAAGCGCGACAGGCAAAACAGTTGCTCCATCAGCTATGTCCTCCAATACCATCTTATAGTGCCGATTGCCTGGGGAATTAGGCACGTTCAAATCATCGGCTGTGTAACTACCATCTTCTTGTAATTGTATTTTTGTGAAATTCATAAGTGTCCTTTAGTGTCGTGAGTCTGCCATCCAATGCCCAAGTATTCCGAATTTTGCTACAACCGAAGAGGACTTAACCCGAAATGACTTATGTCCTATAAAGTCCGTGGTCGCCGCAATATTATTAGCCGTTGAACCGCCCACATTAGAATACCGTGACCATTTAGTTACAGTACCCGCCAAATCCCACACTGTAATTGTTGGCGTATCACGTTTTGTTCTCATCGGGATAGCCACCCTAACATCTGCGGTTGTAGCTGGAGTTAATCCTGAACCAACTACCCCTAAGCCACCGTAAGAACTATTGTTAGTGGCAGTCCCCGTAGCAACATCCGAGTCGTAAGATGTCTCCACATAAAATTCCACCTGATCCTTAACAGTAGCAATCGGAGGTGATGTGAATGTCGGAGCCGTTGAGCCTAGGTAGAGGCCCACTTGGGAAATGTAAAAGTTGTTAGCGGTATTATCCAGAACATTAACTATTCCCGCAACTCCAATAAATTCACCTGCTTCCCAAGTATTAGCCGCACTAGCGTGACGAGTAGTACCCGTAAGTAGAGTGAAAACAACATACACTCCAATTTTATCTTCTGTAAACTCCCAAGTCCCCGTAGTATCAAAGGTTAGCGTAATAGTTATATACTCCCAAGTATCAGCAGAGCTTACTGTATATGTCGCAACATAGCTTCTGTTAGCGGCATTATTAAAGAAAGCCACCGCGTGAGTACCTGTCTTTGGTGAGCGTACCCAAAATGCAAGTGTTGCTTCCCGCTGGTGTAAGTTTTTATAATCCGTTCCTGTTATGTAATGACGCATAGCCGCTTGGTCGCCAGCCGCAATAGACGCGAGTGCTGTCGTAACATCCAGCTTCAAGCAACTGGCGGATTGATGTCCTGATTGAGCGAAAGTTGGGAGAACTGTCGTTTCCTCAATCATATTGAGTGCCGCCGGTGTGCCACCACCTACAGAGGCTTGAAATAACGCAGGGCCGTATCCTTCCGTATTAGCAATAGTAGTACCTTCAGGCCA
>Ga0233445_1000848_pt1 | contig 27245 bp, 28 predicted proteins | sample SI_124_October20_5_FD_182779 | JGI IMG/M metagenome (GOLD analysis project Ga0233445, IMG submission 182779) | Seawater microbial communities from Saanich Inlet, British Columbia, Canada - SI_124_October2016_100_MG | ecosystem: Environmental > Aquatic > Marine > Inlet | place: Canada: British...
ATGTGATCATCAGGGTTTGACATTTTAGTTCTTTGTGCAGCAAGGCCTGATTTGTCAGTGGTGTAAGTATCACATCTACCAGCATCATAAGCGGCTACAACTTCATCAGCTTTTTCAAAAGCAACTGGAGTATAAGAAATTCCTTTAGAATTAAAGAAGTCTCTCATGTTTAACTCAGTTGTTGTACCAATATTAGTACAAGCTGAGATTCCATTTTTGAATTGGCTTGTTGAAGTAATTCCAGAGTCTTTTCTAACCATGAAACCTTGACCATCGTAGAAGTTTACTCCAACGAAAGTTAGTCCAATGTCAGCATCTCTAGAAAGAGTCCAAGTTGTGTTTCTTGATAAGATATCAATCTCACCAGAAGTTAAAGCTGTAAATCTTTCTTTAGCACTTAATGGTGTGAACTTAACTTTGTTCGCATCACCTAGTACTGCAGCAGCTACCGCTCTACATACATCAACGTCAACACCCGTCCAATTTCCTGCAGCGTCAGCATTAGAAAATCCTGGTAAACCTTGAGATACTCCACATCTTACAAAACCCTTCTTCTGAGTGTTTTTAAGTGTCTTAGATTTTTTAGCAGCGAAAGTTTCTGTTGTAAAAGTAAACAGCACAGCAACCATTGCTACTAAAGAAGTTAATTGTTTTACGTATTTAAACATTATTCTTCCTTTTAGTTATTTTTATTTGTTAACAAATAATTCAAAACAAATTTGAATTAGCTTAATCTTTTATCATTATCTAAAATTGATCAAAGTAAATTGATTAATTTAGAGAGCTTTTAACTACATGTTGTGTGAATAAATGTAAAGTGGATATATATTGATGATGGTGCGCCCTGCACGACTCGAACGTGCGACCCTCGGTTTAGAAAACCGATGCTCTATCCAGCTGAGCTAAGGGCGCATTAATTAAATATAAATACATATATAATACTTAATTAGTATTTAAAAAGAAATTTTTTAGCTATTAAAAGTAAAGATAAAAGCTCAACTCTACCTATAATCATAAAAAAAATTAGAAAATATTTAGTTATGAAGTGTAGATTACTAAAGTCAAAATCACTTAGACCGTAAGCAGATGAATTTACTGTATTCATTAAAGTTAAAATTGCTAATTTAAATGAACTTTCAAAACTAATATCACTTAAACTTAATAAAGAAGTCAAAACAAATAATGAAATAATAAAAATAATTAATGTTAAGAAATATTTGTTAACTTCTTTATACTCAAAATTTATTTTAGAAAACATTAATTTATTCATAAAAACGTTCTTAGGTTTGCTAAAAGATAATATTTGATTTAACGAATATTTGGTTATTGAATAGATTTTTAAAAATCTTAAACCAGAACTGGTAGAAAAAAAAGATCCCCCAATAATTACTAATATCAAATAAATAAAACTCAATTTTGATTGGTTAAAATCTAATGAAATACCCATATTTGATATACTGCTAACCAAAGATAAGAAGCTATAAGTAAAACTATTATCAAAACTAAAAAAAATAAAAAAAATTGTCACAGTAAATAAAAAATATAAAAATAAATGAATGTCTTCATAAAAAAAATTAAGATTTTTATTCCTTAAAAAAATTAAGTTATAAACAAAGAAAATGCTAAAAAAAGAAACTAGCATCAATAATGAAAAAATGACTATTTGAGTTTGATTGATTAAGATTGATGAAAGATTATTTGTTGGCAAAAAACCACCTGATGAGATTATAGTCATTGATAAATTAAGAGAATTGAAAGATCTTATATCAAAAATATTTAAGATAAAAAAAATAGATATTGTAATTCCTAAATATAAAATAAAAATTTTAATTGTCTGTTTCAAAACTTCTGAGCTATTAAATGATAAAAAATTTGTAAGTGATTTTTTTAAACTATCGTCATAAATATCTATTAAAAAGATAATTGAAAATAAAAAATATAAACCTCCTATCCATTGTATTGAAGATCTCCATAAAATTAGACCTTGATCTATATGTTTTATATTATCAAAAATTGTAAATCCTGTAGAAGTAAAACCAGAAACAGACTCAAATATTGAGTTTAAAAAAGTCAAATTATAAATACTGAAATAGAATGGTAATGACAATATAACTGGTATTAAAATATAGCCTAAAAAGACAGTTAAAATTTTCTCAAAAACCGATGGTTTTCTATTAACCTCTTTAATCTTATAGAATAACAAACCAATAATTAATGAAGAAAATAAGCTGAAATAATATGTATTAAGATTTAAATATAAATTGAAATAATAAGAATAAATAATATTAAAAAAAGAAAAGACTGATACTAAAATCAAAAAAAAACTAAGATATTTTACTCTAAATAGAGACATTTATAATTATATAGAACTTATTCTAAATATATTTTCTACTACTGAAATTGAATCTTTCTTAGCCAAGAAAACAACTCTATCGTCTTTTTGAAATACAAAATTTGATCTAGGAATAATTACCTTATCTTCACGTAAAACCGCACCTATTCTAATTTCTTCTGGTAAATTAGAATTTTTCAACTCTTTGTTAATTAATTCTGAGGTTTCTATAATTTCAGCTTCAATTACTTCATATTCCCCATTCATAATAGTATAAGCAGTTTCAATTGTACCTTTGTGAATATGTTTCAAAATACTTGATACTGTATTCATTCTGGGATCAATCAAATCATCTATCTTTAAAGAGCTTTGTAATAGTGAATAATTAGGTTTATTTATTAAAGCCATTGTTCTTTTATTGTCTAATTTCTTGTCATCCTTTGCAAATTTTTCAACAAGAACACTAACCATCAAATTATCTTCATCATCGTTTGTAAGAGCAAGTACTGTTTCTGCCTCTTCTAAATTTGCTTCGATTAAAACCTCATCATCAAGAGCATCACCATTAATAACTATTGTATTATTAAGTTCGTTTGCCAAAAACTCAGAGCGATCCTTATTTTTTTCAACAATTTTTACTCTTGGTGAGTCTAAACTTTCCTCAAGATTTTTTGCAAGATTAAATCCAATATTTCCACCGCCAACAATTAATATTTTTTTTGAAATTTTTTCATTGTGTCCAAAAGCCTCTAGTGTTTGAGACATTTGAGTAGAATTGATTATGACATAGATCTTGTCATTTTTTTGAATATCGTCATTTTTTTTTGGAATTAAAAATTTAACACCTCTAATTATGCCAATTATGTTTGCATCAAGATTAGGATGTTTTTTTGTTAGTTCATTAAGTTTAATGTTAATTAAATTACAATTTTTATTAATCAAAATTTCTAATAATCTAATTCTATTATCTGCAAATGGTACACTATCTAAAGAACCTGGTGCTTCTAATTTTCTTTGAATTGATTTTGCTATTTCCAGCTCAGGTGAAATGATTACATCAATTGGTAAATTTTCTTTATTATAAACAGTTGTAAATTTTGGATTTAGATAATCTTGGGATCTAATTCTAGCTATTTTTTTTGGGATATTGAAAATAGAAAAAGCTATTTGGCAAATTACCATATTAATTTCATCATTACGTGTAACTGCTATAATCATATCAGCTTCAGACGCATTAGCTTTTTCTAAAATTGTTGGATATGTAGCTTTTCCAACTATAGCTTTGACATCTAAAGAATCATTTATCTTTTGAATATCTTCACTAGATTGATCTATAACAGTTATTGAATGACCCTGATCACTCAGCTGTTTAGCTATAGTAAAACCTACTCTGCCCGCTCCACAAATGATTATATTCATTTTAATTAAACTCTTTAACTCCTAAGCCCTTTAATTTTCTATGTAAGGCACTTCTTTCCATACCAACAAAATTTGCTGTTTTTGAAATATTGCCTTTAAATTTTTTAAGTTGGATAGTTAAATACTCTTTTTCAAACTTTTCTCTAGCCTCTTTTAATGGCACAGATAGGCTGTTTTCTTCAATTTGATCATCAAAATTATCAATTTTTAATGACTCTTTAATGATATTTGAAATTTTATCCTTTGTATCAGGTTGTAAAATCGCAATTCTTTCAATTAAATTTCTTAACTCTCTAACATTTCCCTTCCAGTTATGATTTAAAATGTAGCTGTTGTTTTCATCAATTTCTAACTCTTTAATATTATAATTTTCTGATATTTTTTTTGAAAAATATTTTATCAATAATGGAATATCTGAAATTCTTTGGCTTAATGGTTCAATATTTATTTCAAATACATTTATTCTATGAAATAAATCTTCTCTAAAGTTGCCTATTTGAATTTCTTTGTTTAAATCTTTGCTTGAAGAGCAAATTAATCTAACATCAACACTTAAATCACTGTTTCCATTAACTCTTTTAAATTTTTGATCAATTAAAACTCTTAAAATTTTTGATTGAATATCTAGTGGTATTTCAGAAATTTGATCAATAAGTAAAGTACCTTTATTTGCTTTCTCGAGCGCACCATAAGATATAGATCCATTTTCTTTTTCTTCACCAAATAACTCTAATTCATATTTATTTGAGTCTAGCAATGCACCATTAAGCACAATAAACGGATTTTTATTTCGTGAAGAATTTTTATGTATCTTTCTAGCAACCAGTTCTTTGCCGGAACCTGAGGGACCATAAATAAAAACTCTGCTCTCAGTTAAAGAAATTTTTTTTATCTGGTCAATTATATTAATTGTATTTTTGCTATTTCCAATTAAGTCATAAGATGAAAATAATTTACTTTCATACTCTTTATTTTGTTTTTTTAGATTATAGTTTTCAACAGCACGACTTATAAAATTTAATAATCTTTCTTGGTCAAAAGGTTTTTCAATAAATTCAAATGCACCATGATGTAAAGATTTTATAGCCATTTCAATATTTGCGTGACCAGAAATTATTATAACTGGTATATCCTTATTCTTAGTTTTGATGTGAGATAAAAGCTCAATACCATCATTGTCTCCTTTATCAAGTTTTACATCTAGTATAGCGACATCAGGTAATTTCTTGTCTATTTCTGCAAGAGCTTGGTTGTAATTAGCAGCAATTCTAGTTTTATAACCAGCATCAATAATCAATTCATTAATAATATTTCTAATATCAGTATTATCGTCAACTATTAAAATTTCAGCACTCATTATTTTGTAAAAGTAATTTTTATCATTGCACCGTCTTCTTTAGATATAAACTCAATATTACCATTATGATCATTAATTATCTTGTTTACAATCGAAAGACCGAGTCCCGTACCTTGTTTTTTTGTTGTAAAATATGGATTTAAAATTTCTTTAATATTATTCAAATCTTTAAAACCTATTCCATTATCGTTAATAATAAGACTTATATGACTATCAAGATCATTTAGTTCAATAGCAATAATCTTATTAAAATTACTAACTTTTTCAGTTTTTTGCTGAATACTTTCAATTGAATTTTTAATTAAATTGAGGAAAACTCTACTTAATTGTTCCTTATCACTATTAAACAATATCTGTTTAATATTATTCTTAAAATCGATCTTAATTGTTTCGTCTAATTCTTTAAGTAATTTAATGTTATCTTTCATTAAAATAATTAAATCATTTTTTTGAAATATAGGTTTTGGCATTCTGGCAAAATCAGAAAATTCATTAACTAGTTTTTCAATTTGCTTAATTTGGTTATTAATGATCTTAAGATTTTCTTTAAATTCATTCTTATTTTTTTCTGTGAGTTCAGATGAATATTTATTTTTTAATCTATCAATAGTTAATTGAATTGGAGTAAGGGGGTTTTTAATTTCATGAGCAAGTTTTCTTGCTAAACTACCCCATGCCTCATGTCTTTCATTAATAATCAATTTATCTTGCTGATCTTTTAATCTATCAATCATTTCATTAAAATTTTTATTCAATATTTCTAAATCTTTATCAGTTTTTACTTCAGGAACTTTAATATCTAAGTTTCCTTCACCAATTGAAGTTGATGCTAAAATTAAATTATTAATTGATCTAAAGAATCTAGAAGAAAATCGAATAGCGATAGATATGGATATAAATAATAAAAGTGAAACAATAATGATATAAATTATTGCAAATGAAATTTTAATACCTGAGCTTTTTTCTTCTACAGTATAATAAAAATTAATAGCTTCTTGAGATTCTGTTAAATACTTGGAAATATTTTTATCAAGATATTTTACAACATAAATAAATCTATCTTCAAAATTTTGTAACCGCATTATAGCAGCGGATCTATTTTCAAAAGCATTAATAATTTTTAAAGGTCGATCATCATCTAATACAAGATTAAGAGCTTTATCCACTGGTGGTAAATATGGATCTTTATCTTCTAAAGTTGAAAATAACAGTTTTTTTTCTATATTAATTATATGTATTTCATCAACACCTCTAATTAATTTTTGAGTTCTTAAAAATCTTTTATATTCTTTTTTATCATCGTTTAAAAATTTTTTACTTTTGTTTACATCAAAAGCAATAAGAATAATTTCCGATTGAATTTTATTTTTTACCTCGTCGACATAGTCTCTTGCTAACTCATAAGAGTTATTAACAACGGTTGTTACTTTTTTGTCAAAGTATTTTTCAAGCGCAAAAGAAAAAAGAAATAATGAAAAAATAGATATTAATAACGAAGGTATAATAGTGAAAAGTGCAAAGAAAGTTATGTATTTCTTATTAGATTTGAGACCATCTTTATCAATATCATTTTTGATTGCTTTTTTTATTTCTAAAAAAATAAAAATAAAAAGTAATGCTAACAAACCAATATTTAAGATTAATAATAACTGTAAATTTTGGCTTGATAACTCAATAAGGCTTTTATCAATAAAAGTTAAAAAAGTTAAAAAACCTATAGATAATGTGATAATAAATAAGAATATTAAATATATGTTTTTTTTGATAAAATCGTACATTCTTAAAAAATAATTACCTTAAATGATGAACAATTATTTTATAATACTTGCCTCCGGACAAAGCAAAAGATTTAATTCAAACAAAGCAAAGCAATTTATTACTTATAGAAATAAAGCTCTTTTTGAACATTCTTTAGATAAAGCCATAAGATCAAAACTTTTTAAAAAAATTATTTTAGTAGTTAACGACAAAAAACAAATCAAAAAAAAATATACTAAAGATGTTGTAATTATTAAGGGTGGTAAAGAAAGATCAGATTCTTCGTTATTAGCTTTAAAATATATTAAAAAATTTAATCCGAATAACGTTTTAATTCATGATGCTGCAAGACCAAATTTCACTATTAATCTTATAAAAAAATTGAACAACTCACTTAAAAAATACAAAGCTTCAATACCTGTAGTATCTTCAAAAGACTCGATAAAATATAAAGTTAAAAACCAATTATTTAATCTTAATAAAAAAAATTCTTACTTAACACAAACGCCTCAAGCATTTAAATTTAAAGATATTTATGATTTGTCCATAAAACAAAAAAATATAATTCAAGATGAGGCGACACTATTTATTGATAATAATTTGAAAATTAATTTTATTAAAGGTGAAATTTTAAATAATAAGGTTACTTTTAAAGAAGATATCATTAATACAAAAACTTATTTTGGTATTGGATTTGATATTCATAGATTAATTAAAGATAAGAAACTTTATTTAGGTGGAGTTAAAATCCCTTTTCATTCAGGTTTAAAAGGTCATTCAGATGGAGATGTAATTTTACATTCAATAATTGATGCATTATTGGGTGCCATGAGAAAAAAAGATATAGGAACTTTTTTTCCAGATAATAAAGATAAATTTAGAAATATTAGATCACCAAAATTATTAAAACCCATCATTGATATTTTGAATAAAAATAATTTTTATATTAACAATTTGGATATTAACTTGATATGTGAACAACCTAAGGTATCAAAATATAGAAATAAAATAATAAACAAATTATCAAATTTATTAAATTTAGATAAAGATTTGATAAATTTAAAAGGTAAAACTGTTGAAAAATTAGGATTAATTGGAAAGGAAAAAGCAATAGCTTGTGAAGTTATTTGCTCAATATCTGAATGAAGAAAATCAATGTCCTAATATCAACTTTCTTTGGTTATGGTTATTTAACTAAAATACCAGGAACCGTTACATCATTAGTTACCACTTTATTTATTTATATTGCATATGAATACCTTGAATACACAGATCTTAAATTTTCAATAATTTTTTTTACTCTTTTATTTTTCTATTCATTTTATGCGGTTAAAGATGCAGAAAGTGAGTTTAAGAATAAAGATCCTAGACAAATAGTCATTGATGAAGTTTTGGGGCAAGCTATGCCCTTAATACTGGTGTTATATCTAAACCAAAGTAATCAACTAAATATACAAATTGAAATATATTACGTATTATCATTCGTGTTCTTTAGATTTTTTGATATTTTTAAACCGTTTCCAGTAAGTTATTTTGATAAAAATTTTAAGAATTATTTTGGAATAATTATGGATGATATAATGGCTGGACTTTATTCAATGTTATTAATTTATCTTATAAGCCTTAAATTTTAATGAGTATTCAATTACTTCATAAAAGACTTGTTAAAAAGAAACTAACTATATCTGTTGCGGAATCTTGTACTGGTGGACTATTGTCTCATAACCTTACTAAACTAACCAACTCATCAAAATATTTTCAAATGGGGTTAACCACCTACTCCAATCAAGCAAAAATAAAGATATTAAAAGTAAATAAAAATATTATTAAAAAATATGGTGCTGTAAGCGCTGAGTGTTGTAAGGCAATGGTGCAAAATTTATCGAAAATCTCAAGAAGTAAAATCAATATCTCAATAACGGGTATTGCCGGACCTGGTGGTGGTACAAAAAATAAGCCTGTTGGCCTTGTTTATATTGGTTTTAAAAAAGGTAAAACCTTAATTGTTAAAGAAAATAAATTTAAATCAAAAAATCGTAATTCTATTCAAAAATCAACAGTTAGAGAAGTGATTAAAATAATTTTAAATTTAGTTTAATTAATTATCTATAGGTCTATAAATATCTTCTGCTCTTTTTTGGAAAGCATCAGCTATCTTATTTAAACCAAATTCAAAAGACTTAGACATTAAAACATTCAAAAATTTATTTTCTATTTCAAAATCAATATCAAAAGAAACCTCAGTACCACTTTTTTTTTCATTAAATATCCAATTATTTTCTAAGTGATTTAATGGACCTCCTATATTTGTTACATTTATAGTGCTATTTTCTTTATCAAATTTTACATCGCTTTTATAAGTATCTTTGAACGGTCCTTTACCAATTGTAAGATCAGCAATAATTAAAATTTGACTACCTTCTTTATTTTTTTCATAAACATGAGAGTCTAAACAAAAAGGAACAAATTCAGGATATTTTTCAATATCAAGAACTAAATCAATTAACTGATCTTTTTTACATTCAATTAATCTCTTAACTGATGTTTTGGGCATTAATGTTGATTCAATCTGTTTCGTTGAAGTTTAGCAAAATCTTCATCAGCATGGTATGAGGATCTTGTTAAGGGTGACGAGGACACAAGCAAAAAACCCTTTGCTTTGGCAATAATTGCCAAATCATCAAATTCTTTTGGCGTATAATATCTATCAAGTGGATGGTGTTTTGTTGATGGCTGAAGATATTGACCAATAGTCAAAAAATCTACATCTGCAGCTTTTAAATCATCCATAACTTGCAAAATTTCATTTCTACTCTCACCCAATCCGACCATAATTCCAGATTTAGTAAAAACATTTTTGTTTACTTGTTTAGCATTTTTCAAAAGTTCTAATGATGAAAAATACCTTGAGCCTGGTCTAACTTTTAAATATAGACTTGGCACCGTTTCAATATTGTGATTAAAGACATCAGGATTTGCATCTAGTACTTTTTTATAAGCGTCCCCTTTTCTTAAAAAATCTGGTGTAAGGACTTCAATAGTAGTATTTGGATTATGTTTTCTTGTTTGATTTATAGTTTCATAAAAATGTTCAGATCCACCATCCTCAAGATCATCTCTATCTACCGAGGTGATAACAACATGTTTTAAATTTAATTTGTTTACAGCTTGTGCAATTTTAATTGGTTCGAGTTGATCTAATTTTACTGGTAAACCAGTTTTAACATCGCAAAAAGCACACGCTCTTGTGCAAGTATCCCCCATTATCATAAATGTTGCATGTCTTTTACTCCAACACTCTGTAATATTTGGACAATTAGCTTCCTGACAAACAGTTATTAGATTGTTATTATTAACAATCGTTTTTGTTAAAAAAAATTCTTTACTATTTGAAAGTTTAGACCTTATCCAATCTGGTTTTTTCTTAATTAGATTTATTGGTTTATTTTCTTTTTCTGGATGTCTAGTTTTCATCGTTTTTAATTATATAAATCGTCTCTCCTTCTTTACCAAACAAAAACCTCTCTCTTATTAGTGTTTCAACATAATCAAGATCTAAATTGCTGCTAAGTAATGTATTTTTATGATCTAAATCCTCTATTTTACTAATTAATGATAATTCCTCTTTTTTCAAGTTGGAGAAAAGTTCTTTTTTTTCAATATATGAAAAAAGACCCCTTTCGCCTGACACAAGGTTAAATGCAAAATAAAAAATCAAAAAAATTGAAACTAATAAAAAATAATTTCTTTTTATTAATCTTAACATTAGTCGATTTTATTCATCCTCGATTTTTTTCCAAGCTCTTCTTCAATACGAATTAATTGGTTATATTTAGCAACTCTCTCAGATCTTGCTAATGAACCAGTTTTTATTTGATTAGAATTTGTTCCAACTGCTAAGTCGGCAATAAAAGTATCTTCACTTTCTCCTGAACGATGAGATATAATTGTTTTGTAACCTATAGTTTGAGCAAATTTAATTACATCTAATGTCTCTGAAACAGTGCCAATTTGATTTAATTTAATTAAAATTGAATTTGATGAAATATTTAAAAAACCTTTTTTAAGTCTCTCAAGATTTGTCACATACAAATCATCTCCAACAATTTGGACATTTTCTACTGATTTCATTAACTTGTTCCAGGCCATCCAATCATTTTCAGCAAAAGGATCTTCAATTGATTTAATTTTATACTTCTTAATGATTTTTAAATATTCTTTAATCGATTTTTCAACAGAAATATGATTTTTTGAATGTATTGAATATTTGTTTTTTTTGAATAATTCGTTAGCCGCTACATCAAGACAAATGGAAACATCTTTGCCGTTTTTAAAGCCTGATTTTTTAATAGCTAAAACTATTAAGTCTAAGGCTTGATTATTGCTACTAATCATAGGGGCAAATCCTCCTTCATCACCTACAGATGTTGATAAACCCTTGTTTTTAATTAGTTTGCTTAAACTTTTAATAACCAAAAAACAGATTCTCATAGCTTCTGAGAAACTTTTTGCTCGATCTGGTCTTATCATAAACTCCTGAATTCTAAGCCCATTGTTTGCATGTGCGCCACCATTAATTATATTCATTAAAGGGTATGGTAGTTGAAAATTTTTTTTAAGAATGAATGATTTGTATAAAGGTATCTTTTTCACCCTCGCTGAAAGCTTTTTTACAGCCATTGAAACAGCTAACATTGCATTTGCTCCAAGATTAGTTTTTTGTCTTGTTCCATCAAGGTTGATTAATAAAGTATCAATCCGTTCTTGATTATGAATACTTTGACCTTTTAATTTTGTTGAAATTTTTGTATTAACTAAATTAACTGCACTAAAAACACTTTTTCCTAAATATTTTTTATTATTTGTGTCTCTTTTTTCAAAAGCTTCAAAAGTTCCCGTCGATGCACCTGATGGGCAAATAGCAGTAGCGCTATTATTTTTTGTATAAACTTCTGCTTCAACTGTAGGATTTCCTCTACTGTCAAATACTTGACGTGCTTTTACTTTTAAAATTTTACTCACTATTTTTTAATTAAATTATCAATATCAATTAATTGTTTTAATAGATTTTCTAACTTACCTAATGGAACCATGTTGGGACCGTCAGATGGTGCGTTATCAGGATCCTGATGGGTTTCAATAAAAACTCCTGCAACACCTACAGCAACTGCAGCTCTAGCTAAATATTCAACAAATTCTCTTTGTCCACCAGTCGACTCTCCTTGTCCACCTGGTTGTTGAACTGAATGTGTCGCATCAAAAATCACTGGATAACCATTCTTTGCCATGATCGGTAAAGATCTCATATCCGATACCAAAGTATTATATCCAAAACTTGCTCCTCTTTCTGTGACTAATATATTTTTATTTCCTGAGTCTGCTATTTTTTTTGTGACATTCACCATGTCCCAAGGTGCTAGGAACTGACCCTTTTTAACATTTATAATTTTGTTAGTTTTTGCAGCAGCAATCAAAAGATCTGTCTGTCTGCACAAAAATGCTGGGATCTGTAAAATGTCAACATGATCTCTTAACAGTGAACATTGTTCAGCATTATGAATATCTGTTAATATTGGTACGTCTAATTCTTTTTTAATTTTATCGAACACTGGTAATGATGCCTCCAACCCTGCTCCTCTTTGCCCTTTAAGACTTGTTCGATTAGCTTTATCAAATGAAGTTTTGTAAATAAATCCGAGACCCAATTTTTTTGTAATTTCTTTAATTTTACCAGCCATATCCAATGCATGCTGCTCTGTTTCAAGTTGACAAGGACCTGCAATAATACAAATCTTATTATCATTTGAAATTTCAATATTTCCACAATTTACTTTAATGTTACTCATTTTTGATTTTTGGCTGCCTTGATAAATGAAGAGAATAAAGGATGAGGAGCTAAAGGTCTAGATTTAAATTCAGGATGAAATTGTACTCCAATAAACCATGGGTGATTTTTTAACTCTATAATCTCTGGCAACTTGTTGTCAGGTGATAATCCTGAAAAAATCATACCTTTTTTTTCAAATTTATCTTTATAAGCTATGTTCACTTCATATCTATGTCTATGTCTCTCTTTAATTAACTTAAATTTATAAATTTTTCTTATTAACGAATTATCTTTAAGTTTTGCGTCATAAGAACCCAATCTCATAGTTCCTCCAAGATCTTTATCGGTTCCCTTAATCATTTTACCATCTTTGGTCCATTCATTAATTAACCCAATTATAGGTAAACCTTTTTTATCAAATTCACTTGATGTAGCATTTTTTAAATTTAATTGATTTCTTGCAAATTCAATAATTGCCATTTGCATTCCATAACAAATACCTAAGAAAGGAATCTTATTTAATCTAGCATATTTGATTGCCTCAATTTTTCCATCTGTTCCTCTTTTTCCAAATCCACCAGGAATTAATATTCCTGAAATATTTTTGAGTTTTTTCTTAATTTCTGAAACTTTTAATTTTTCTGAGTCTATTCTAACTAGATTTACCTTTACTTTATTATCTATTCCGCCATGAGTTAATGCTTCATCCAATGATTTATAAGCATCTTTTAGTTCCACATATTTTCCAATAATTGCAATGTTGACTTGTTTCTTATTTTGTAAAATTATTTTAGTAATTTTTCTCCAAGGATTTAGATTTGCAGGTTTTTTAGATTTTAATTTAAAATAATTTAATACTTGAAGATCTAATTTTTCTCTAAAAAAACTCATTGGAGCTTCATAAATAGTTCTTACATCTACAGTTTCGATGACATTCTTAATATCAACATTACAAAATAACGATATTTTTTTTCTATGATCTAAAGGGATTGGTCTTTCAGATCTACAAATTATTATATCAGGTTGAATACCTATGCTTCTTAATTCTTTTACAGAATGTTGAGTTGGTTTTGTTTTTATTTCATCAGAAGCTTTTAAATATGGAACTAATGTTAAGTGAATAAATAATGTATTTTTTTTCCCTACATCATTTGCAAATTGTCTAATAGCTTCTACAAAAGGTAGGCTTTCGATGTCTCCTACAATGCCTCCTATTTCACAAATTACAAAATCTTCTTTTGAAGAGTCGTGTTTAATAAATAGTTTAATACGATCTGTGATATGGGGAATTACTTGAACAGTCTTGCCGAGGTATTCTCCTTTTCTCTCTTTTCTTAAAACATCACTATAAATTTTACCTGTTGTGATATTGTCTGATTTTTTTGCAGAGACTCCAGAAAATCTCTCATAATGTCCAAGATCTAAATCTGTTTCAGCACCGTCATCTGTTACATAAACCTCACCATGCTGAAACGGACTCATTGTTCCTGGATCTACATTTAAATATGGATCTAACTTTCTAATTCTAACTTTGTAACCTCTTGATTGTAATAAGTAAGCTAATGAAGCTGAAGAAAGACCTTTACCAAGTGAAGAAACCACACCGCCGGTGACAAAAATATATCGCGCCATGGAATTATCTTATAGCGAATAAAAAATAAATTGAAAAGTAATAATTATTTATCTTCAGGAATTGATGGGGTATCCTCAGTTTTTTCTTCAATTGTATCTAAAACTGAATTTGTAGGAGTTAATTCCGCTCTTGAAATGATTGTTAATGCCAAACTACAGACAATGAACAATGTTGCAATCACAGCTGTTGCCTTAGTCATAAAGCCACCAGCAGATCTTGAAAGCATGAAGTTTTCTTGAGAAACACCAATACCTAGCGCACCACCTTCAGATTTTTGTAAGAGTATTAACGATACCAAGATTAATGCAAGGATGATGTTAATAACTAACAATATATTTTCCATGAGGGTTAAATAAAGGTTTTTTTAATTATATCAATAAATTTTTTTGGACTTTGTGAGGCTCCACCAATCAAAAACCCATCTATAATGTCAATATCTTTTATTTGTGCAATGTTATTACTGTTGACTGAACCACCATATAAAATTTTTGGAGATTTTTTACTAAATCTATTTTTAATAAACAAAATAGACTTTAGTAAATCTTCTGATTCAGGTATCAGTCCTGTACCAATTGACCAGACAGGCTCATAAGCTACAATAATATTGGATTTATTTTTAATAGATTTTAAACCATTTTTAATTTGTTTTGCCAAAACTTGATTAGTCTTTTTGTTTTTTTTTTCTCTAAGAGTTTCACCAATACAAAATATAATTTTTAAACCAGCTTTCATTGCACTTTTAATTTTTGAATTAATTAATTTATCAGTTTCACCAAATTGTCTATTTTCCGAATGTCCTAATATAATATATTTAGCACCAACATTTTTTAACATCTTGGCATTTACATTACCTGTGAAAGCACCATAGTTATCACTTTCATGACAATTTTGCGCACCAACTTCTAACTTGGTTTCTTTAAGTCTTTTTGATAAAGGTCTGATAAGTGTATTGGGTGGGCAATAAATTATTTTAATCTTATTTTTCTTATTATTGTTTGAAAATTTTATAACACTATCTAGCGAATTTAATGTTCTTAAATCACCAAACATTTTCCAATTTGCTATAAAATACATATATTTATTTGTCATAATTGAATTTTTAATCTATAGATTTGTTTTTTACAGATCAATATATTAATAGCTTAATGATAAAAACTTTGAAAAATTTTGGTGGAAAAAAATTAGGTGGTGTGATCCTGATTGCAGTAATAGTAATCGCATTTGGGTTTGGAGGTTTTGGTGGTGGATTTAGTACCAATAACCAAAATAATATTGCAAAAATAAACAAGACTAACGTAACCACACAAGATTTTATGAACTATCTAAATGTTAGTAACATTTCACAACAAGCAATTAGAGAAAATCTTGATAAAAATATAATTGAGGAATTATTATCAGGACTGATTTCAACTACTTTAATAGACTTAGAAGTTGAGGATTTTGACCTTTCAATAACAGAATTAACTGTTTTAAAAAAAATAAAAGAAAATAAAAATTTTCAAAATGAAAATAATATATTTCAAAGAACTAAATATGAAAAATTTCTACTATCAAACAATATGTCAGCTCCAATGTTTGAGCTTCAATTAAAAAATCGTGAACTTCAAAAACACTTATTTGATTTGATTGGTGCTGGAACGATTACACCAGAATTTTTGATTAAAAAAAAATTTGAAGAACAGAATAAAACGATAGATGTTGAATATTTAGCGATGTCTAATCAATACAAAGAAAAAGATAATTATTCTAAAGAGGAAATAGAGAAATTTGTTGAAGAAAATAAGGATCAATTAAAAAGAGAATATATTGATTTTAAATATGCAGTTTTAAATCCTAAAAATTTAATTGGGTTAGAAGAATTTAATCAAGATTTCTTTGATGAAATAGATATAATTGAAAACAAAATATCTAAAGGTGATACATTCGAGACAATTTTAGAAAATATAAAAGTAAATGTAATTGAAATAAACAAATACACATCCTCATCTACTAAGAAAATTAATGAAGATAGAATTTATTCTAAAAGATCATCAAATTTAGATATTATTGAAAATGGTGATAATTTTTTATTATTCTCAATAGTGAACAAATATGATCTTGGACCAGACTTAAGTGATGAGGTCACTAAAGATGAAATAACTGAATTAGTTTTTCAAAAGGGAAAGTTTGATCTTAACAGAAGTTTTTTAGAAAAAATTCAAAAAAAAGAATTTGATAATGAAAAATTTAATGAAATGTCTGCTAATAATCTTGAGTATGCATCGCTTAATTCAATTAATGATAATAATACTTTTGAAGCAAATTCAGTTAAAATTCTATACAGCCTTCCAGTTAATTCTTTTACGCTTGTAAATGATAAAGATAATAAAATTTATTTAGTTAAAATAGTTAATGTAAAAGATAATTCTTATAATGAAACTGATGAAGATTACTTAAAATTTGTCCAAAAACAAAACACAGAGAATAGAAAAAGTATTCTTCAGTCTTATGATCGATTACTGAATAATAAATATAAAGTTCAACTAAATCAAAAAACTATTGATAGAGTCAAAAATTATTTTAAATGATAATTAATCGAAACTTCAAAGATTTTAAGTTTCGACACAGAAGCAAAAAAAATCAAATAATCTATACATCTAAAAAAGTTAAAAATGATAATGATGTTCTAAATCTGATTGATAATTTTCTCACAGAAAAAAATAGCTTTATATTTGAGTCTGTAGAAAAAGGTAAAATTAAAGGCAGATATACTATTTTTGGTAAAAATCCTGACAAAATTTGGGAGTTTAATAATAATAATTCATACTTAATCAAAAATAAAAAAAAGATTAAATTAAAAGATAGGCCTGATCAATTAATTGAAAAAATTATTGAAGGTTTTAAATTTGAAACACCAAAAAAACTACCAAAAATTTGTTCGTTAATATCGGGATATTTTTCATATGACTCTATTAGATATGTTGAGAAAATCCCTAACAAATGCAAAAACGATCTTAATTTACCTGATGTAAGACTTCTAAGACCAAGAACTTTAGTTATTTATGATAATTTAAAGAAAGAAATTTTTTATATTATTAATATATTTAATGATGAAAAAATTAAGAATTATTCAAAAAAATATGAAGAAATCAAAAAAGAATTATCTAAAATATTAATTCAATCTTCGTTAACAATTACTCATAATTTACAGAGTAAAACTAATAAAGTAATCAAAGTAAAATCAAACACACCAAAAAATAAATTTCTCAAAATGGTTAATAAGGCTAAAGAGTACATTAAATTAGGAGATATTTTTCAGGTAGTTTTAAGTCAACGATTTGAAGCAAAATTGACAAAAAAACCATTAAATATTTATAAAAAACTTAGAATTACAAATCCATCTCCTTTTATGTTTTTCTTTAATTTTGATGATTTTCAAATCATTGGTGCCAGTCCAGAAATATTAGTTAGATTAAGAAATAATAAAATTACTGTCAGACCCATAGCTGGAACTAGGCCTCGTGGAAAAACAGTTAAAGAAGATCTTTATTATGAAAAAGATTTACTTAAAGATAAAAAAGAACTTTCTGAACATTTAATGCTGCTAGATCTTGGAAGAAATGATGCTGGAAAAGTTTCTAAAATAAATACAGTTAAAGTAACTGAAAGCTTTATTATTGAAAGATATTCACACGTAATGCACATAGTTTCAAATGTAATTGGTGAATACAATAATAAATTTTCAAAATTTAAATCCATGTTAGCAGGGTTTCCTGCTGGAACAGTTTCTGGCGCTCCTAAAATTAGAGCAATGGAAATTATTGATGAATTAGAGTCAACAAAAAGAAAAGTTTACGCAGGTAGCATTGGATATTTCTCAGCTAACGGTGAATTTGATACTTGCATAGCTTTAAGAACTGCTGTTGCTAAAAATAAAAAATTCTATGTACAAGCAGGTGCTGGAATTGTTGCAGACAGTAAACCAATTAATGAATATGAGGAAACAGTTAATAAAGCTAAGGCTTTAATTAACGCTTTGAGATAATGAAAATATTATTAATAGATAATTATGATAGTTTTACATTTAATCTGTATCATTATATTTCTGCATTAAAAGCTAAAGTAGAAGTAATAAGAAACGATCAAATTACATCTAAAGAAATTATTAAAAAGAAATATGATAAAATTGTAATTTCACCAGGTCCTGGAAATCCTAACCAATCTGGAAATTGTTTAGATATTTTAAAAACACTTCATAAGGATCTACCTTTTCTTGGTGTATGTCTAGGCCATCAAATAATAGGTCAAGTTTTTGGTTCAAAAATTGTTCAAGCAAAAAAATTAATGCATGGAAAAACAAGTAAAATCAAATCAAAAAAAATTGGAATTTTAAAAAATCTTCCAAAAACCTTTGAAGCAACTAGATATCATAGTTTAATTATTGATAAGAAATCTTTATCTACAGACTTAGAAATTACAGCAGAAACTAATGATGGTCTAATTATGGGTGTTCAACACAAAAAGTACAATATTCACGGTGTGCAATTCCATCCTGAAAGTATAAAGACTATATTGGGAATTAAAATATTAAAAAATTTTATAAATCATTAAACTAATGGAACAATTTTTAAAAAAACTTAGAAAAAAACAAAACTTAACTTTTGAGGATAGTAAATTAGCTTTTGAGTTGTTGATGACAGGAAAAGCGAGTGAAGATGAGATCTATGATTTTTTAACATTACTTTCAGAAAAAGGTGAGATTTCAGATGAAATTGCTGGTGGTGTTTATGTTTTAAGAGATAAATCTAAAAGAGTAAATGTTGATAATTGTGTTGATAATTGTGTTGATACTTGTGGTACTGGGGGAGATGGTATGAATACGCTGAATATATCAACTGCTTCTGCCCTACTTTTAGCAAGTATGGGTACAAAAGTAGCAAAACATGGGAATAAGGCTGTCTCATCAAAATGTGGGTCTGGAGATGTACTTGAAGCATTAAATATTAAAATTGATCTTGAACCATCGGATGTAGAAAAAGAAATTAACAATAATAATTTTGGATTTATGTTTGCTCCAAATTATCATAGTGCAATGAGATTTGTTGGTCCTGTTAGAAAAAAAATAGGTAAAAGAACAATCTTTAATATGATTGGACCCTTAAGCAATCCAGCTTTAGTTGAGAGACAGGTCGTTGGTGTTTTTGATAAAAAGTTATTAAAGATATTTGCTGAAGGTCTTAAAAATCTAAATATAAAATTTGCATGGATTGTTAATAGTGAAGATGGATTAGATGAAATATCACCTTATGAAAAAACAAATGTAATTCAATTAAAAGATGGCCAAATATCTGCATTTACAATCAATCCAAAATTATTAAATGTTAATGCTGAAAAATTTGAAAATCTTGTAGGTGATGATGCTAAATTTAATGCAAATAAAATGATTGAAATATTTAAAGGTAAAGATAATGATTTTTCAAAAGCAGTTTGTTTAAATGCTGCAGCCGGTTTGATTGTTAGTGAAAAATTTACAGAATTTTTAGATGCCTATAATTGTGCTAGAGAATTTATATTATCTGGCAAACCCTTCTCCCATTTAAAAAAAATACAAAATGTCTGAAAATATTCTTGAAAAGATAATAAAAAGAAAAATTGAAAGAATAGATGTTTTGAAAAAATCTATAAATCTAAGTTCTTTAAATGGAATAATTAATAAAAATATATCCTTTATTGATTTTAAAAAAAAAATTCAAAATAATTTAAGTAATAATAAGAGTTCAATCATTGCAGAGATTAAAAAAGCAAGTCCTTCTGCTGGTGTTATTATTGATGATTATAATCCTGTTGAAATTGCTAAAATATACAATGATAATAATGTAACTTGTTTGTCTGTTCTTACAGAAGAAGATTTTTTCTTAGGTAACTTAATTCATGTTAGTAAAATAAAAGATAAGATTAAATTACCAATTTTATGTAAAGATTTTTTTATTGATAAATTTCAAGTTCCTTTAGCTAAAAGTTATGGTGCAGATGCAATCTTAATTATTTTAGCCGGTGTATCAGATGATTTGGCTAATGAATTATACGAAGAAGCTTTAAAGTTTAATATGTCGGTTATTGTTGAGGTTCATACTGTTGAAGAAGCAAAAAAAGCTTTGAACTTTAAAGAAGCTTTAATTGGAATTAATAATAGAAACTTGAAAACTCTTAAAACTGATATAAATACAACCTATGATATTCATAATGTATTAGTTGATCACAAAGGACCGCTAATTTCAGAAAGTGGAATTAAGACTAAAGATGAGCTTTTAGACCTAAAAAATAAAACATCCATTAATACTTTTTTAATTGGTGAATCACTTTTAAAAAATTTAGAAAAAAATTCAATTTTTTCAATTTTATAGACAAATAAACCCATATTTTACTAGTCTTTTTAACTATTGTTAAATTAGAAGAACTTTTATAGAACATTATTTGTACGATATTTGTTCTTATGCTCACAAAAAAACAAAAAAACCTACTATTATTTATCAACAAGAAGTTGAGAAGTTCTGGCGTATCCCCTTCTTATGAAGAAATGAAGCAGTCTCTAAATTTAAAATCTAAATCTGGAATTCATAGGTTAATTAGTGCTTTAGAGGAAAGAGGGTTTATTAAGAGATTAGCACATAAAGCAAGAGCATTAGAAGTAATTAAATTACCAGAAACAGCTTCTGCGAATGATATCTACAATAGCTTTTCACCAAGTGTAATTAAAGGTGGTTTAGACGAAGTAAACATTAATTCTGATGAAATGGAAGTTCCAGTACTTGGAAAAATTGCTGCAGGTACCCCTGTTGAAGCGATTCAAAATGAAGTATCAAGAATTCCTTTACCAAGTAATTTAGAAAAGAATGGTGACTATTTTGGATTAAAAGTTCAAGGAGACTCAATGATTGAAGCTGGCATCAATGAAGGTGATACAGTGATCATCAGAAGAACAGATAGCGCAGACAATGGTAAAATAGTTGTAGCTTTAATAGATGAGCATGAGGCTATGCTAAAAAGAATTCGAAAAAAAGGCAAGGTTGTAGCTCTTGAAAGTGCTAATAGAAACTACGAAACTAAGATTTTTGGTCCAGACAGAGTAAAAGTTCAAGGTGTACTAGTATCTTTATATAGAAACTTCTAAAAAAATAGTCTAAACATCACGAATGTCTAAAGTTGCAACACGTTTTGCACCCTCACCTACTGGAGCACTTCATATTGGTGGAGTGAGAACTGCCTTATTTAATTGGCTTTATTCAAAAAATAACAAAGGAACATTTCATCTTAGAATTGAAGATACAGATAAAGAAAGATCTAAAGATGAACATAAAATTCAAATCATTAAGTCTTTAAAGTGGATTGGTATAGAACATGACGGTGAAGAATATATTCAATCAACTAAAATTAAAGATCACATAAATGTTGCTAGCGAATTATTAAAAAGTGGTAATGCCTATAAGTGTTATTGTTCTAATGAAGAAATTGAAGAACAAAAAAAAAGAGCTAGACAAAAAAAACTTCCTTATATCTATAATAGAAAATGGAGAGATCTTTCAGAAGAAGCTCCAAATAATATAAAACCCGTAATAAGATTTAAAAGTAAAATTGAAGGATCAACTGTACTAAAAGATTTGGTACAAGGAGATGTTGAAATCGATAATAACACAATTGAAGATTTTATAATTTTAAGAAATGATGGCACACCAACATACAATTTATCTGCAACTGTAGATGATCATCAAATGAACATGACGCATATCATTAGAGGAGATGATCACAAGATAAATACATTCAAACAAATGCAAATTTATTTAGCTATGAAATGGAAGCTACCTCAGTTTGCACACATACCTCTTATTCACACAATAGAAGGTAAGAAATTATCAAAAAGAGATAATGCTTCAACATTAGATGACTATTCAAAAATAGGCATAATGCCTGATGCATTAAGGAATTATTTACTTAGATTAGGTTGGTCTTTTGAAGATAAAGAAATATTTACTCTAGATGAAAGTATTAAACATTTTAACTTAGAGGGCATCGGTAAATCTCCATCAAAACTAGACATGCGCAGAATTTTATCAATGAATGAACATTATATAAAAAAAATAGACGAAAATGAACTCTATAAACATCTAGTAGAATATTGTGAAATTTATAAAGAGAAAATAAACCCTGAAAAAGAAGCTAAAATTAAACCATCATTATCATTTCTTAAAAATAAAGCCAAAACTCTGGAAGATATTTATAATAATGCAAAATATATAATATTTGATGAGGTAAAATTTGGAGATGAAGATTTAAAACTAATAGATGAAGAAGCAAAAAAAATAATAACAGAATTTAGTAGTAAAGTTGCCCTAATAAGTAATTTTAATAAGGAAATTCTTGAACCTATAATTAATGAATTAATTAAAAAATATGAAACAAATTTTAAAGGAGTTGGTCAACCAATTAGAGTTGCTTTAACAGGATCGAAATTTGGACCAGGTTTATACGATATAATAATTTCTTTGGGTAAAGAAGAGGTTGAAAAAAGATTAAGTAATAAGATAATTGTTTAAAATTTTTGCTGCTTCATTAGAAGAGGATGTTTGGGATTTAATTCCTTTTAGAGTTTTACTGCAAATATCTAATTGTTTTTTAATTAATTCAGGGTTTTTTAAAAAATAAATAACTGTTTTATATATTTCTTCAGCATTACATTCTTTTTGTAATAATTCAGGAATTACTTCTTCATCATTAATGATGTTAATAATATTAGCAAATTTTACATTAACCAACATTTTAAAAATTATAAAATTAATAAAACTTAGTTTGTAAATAATTATTGATGGTATATTAGAGTTTGAAATTTGAAGTGAAATAGTGCCTGATTTAGAAACAGCAAATATTGAATTAGATAAAATTTGTAATTTAATATTTTCATCAGAGATAACATCTACATTAGATAAATTGGTTTTTTTAACATGATTTATAATAAATTCTTTATTCTCATCTATTGCATGAAAAACATAAGAATAAGAATTGTCTTTTTTATTCATCAAATTAATAAAATCTAATAAAATTGGTAATAAGACATTAGTTTCTGATTTTCGACTACCAGGAAAAATTGATATGATTTTCTTATCATTGGATATTAGATCATTTAAAGTTGTTTTAACACTTTCATTTTTTTCGATTAATGGATGGCCGACAAATGTATTTTTAATATTTTCTTCATCAAAGTATATTTTTTCAAAGTTAAAAAGTAAAAGTATATGGTCTATAAACTTTTTAATTTTTTTAACTCTATTTTTTCTCCAAACCCAAACTTGAGGAGCAACATAATGGATTGTCTTTATATTATTGTTAATTTTTTTAACTTTTTCAGCAACTCTTAATGTAAAATCAGGACTGTCAACACTAAATAAGATATCAGGGTTAAATTTTATAATTTCATCCACTGTTGTATTAATTTTACTTTTTATTTTAAAAATATTTAGCAATACACTTGTAAATCCTAGATAAGTAATGTCTTTAAGGTCGAATATAGATTGTATTCCTAACTTTTTAATATGTGGTCCACCAACTGACAAATATTCAATATTAGGATTATTGGTCATGAGTTTGGAAATAACTTTTGATGCTAATTTATCACCAGAAGGTTCACCTGTTAAAACAAAAATTTTCTTCATATGACATTAATGAATATTTTATTTTTATTAGCAAAAGCTATGCATTTAGACTTATCTAAAAATATATTCTTTTTAGATTTTAAAACTATTCCTTTTAGACCATATTTTTTGCTGTCTCTTAAAGTATTAAGACCAATAGTTGGTAAATCCATTCTTAAATCTTGTTTTTTCTTGGGTAATTTCATTAAAATTCCACCTGATTTTTTTTTCAATTTTGATAACATTTTTTTAGTTCCTCGATTTCCTTCTACGGCTTTAATTTTTTCATCTTTTACAATTAATGCCTGAACGTGATCTAAACTATTTAATTGATTAAAATATAAAACTCCTTTTTTAATAGATTGAATATCTTTTACGCTTGGTCTTAATTTTGTATAATTGCCAACTTTTAATGATAATTCAGAGTTAAAAAAATTTGAACTAATGACTTTTATTTTTTCATTATCCAATATCTTAATAATAGCTTTTATAATTGCTGCATCACCAAACTTTGCTGCTTTAATTAAGCTTGGCATATAATAGATACCTTTAAGATCCAGTCTTAATGTAGAAAACTTTGGTTTTGCTATTTTTCCTGCAAACAAAACTTTTTTGGATTTTCTTTTTTTAATTAAGCTTATAATTTTTCCAAACTTACCGATACTTATTCTATGAGCATTTTTATCTTTCTTAAATTTATTATTTTTTGAAAAATCTATAATAAAGTATTTCTTATTTAATTTTTTTAATGTATTGAGTACAATTTCTGAAAAATCAGTATCTCCTAAGAATAGTCCAATCATTTTATTTTGAAAAGGGAGTGCAGATTGGTCTTTTTTTATCTTTTTCTAAAAAAATAACTACATCTTTTACTAATTCATTTTTTTTATAATCCTCACCTAGATTATTTAAATTTTCTGTTAAATTTTCATTTTTAAAAATTTCTTTATATGCATTATTTAAAACTATTATTTCCTTGTTTGGAATATTTTTTCTTCTAAGACCTATCAAGTTTAAACCTTGCAGAATACTTCTATTGCCACGAACTATTCCGTATGGAATAATGTCCCTTACAACTCCACACATTCCTCCAATCATTGCAGATTTTCCTACTCTAGTGAATTGTTGTACTGCTGAATTACCTCCAATAATAACATTACTTTCTATATGAGCATGACCACCTAATGGAACATTATTTGCCAAAATAACATTGTCTTCAACCAAACAATCATGAGCTACATGTGACGACACCATAAATAAACAATTATTTCCAACTTTAGTTAAACCCCCGCCCCCTTTTGTTCCTGGATTAATTGTTACATATTCTCTTATTTTATTGCCATCACCTATTTCAAGTTTTGTTTGTTCGTCATTAAATTTTAAATCCTGAGGATCATTTCCAATAGATGCAAATGGATAAATTTTATTATTCTTTCCAATTTTTGTATTTCCTAAAATACTTACATGAGATTGAATTATAGAATTTTCACCAATCTCAACATTTGCTCCAATTATACTATAAGCTCCTATACTTACATTAGAGTTGATCTTTGCTTTATTATCTATAATTGCTGTTTTATGTATCATCTATTTTCTTTCAAAAAATCTCTTATGTTTTTAGCTGGATATCCCATAACTTTTGAATTATCAGGAACATCTTTTATAACTCCACTACCACCAGCAATCTCTACGTTGTTACCTATTTTTAAATGACCAGATATACCTGCTTGTCCACCAATTCTAATGTTTTTGCCAAGAATAGTGCTGCCAGCGATACCTACCTGTCCTGCAATAATTGAATTTTCTCCAATTTTAACATTATGTGCAATATGTATTTGGTTATCTAAAAATGAGTTCTTACCTATAACAGTATTTGACATGGAGCCTCTATCTATAGTAGAGCCACATCCAATTTCACAATTATCTTCAATTACGACTAAACCAATGTGTGGGTATCTTAAATTTTTATCTTTAATTGGAAAAAACCCAAAACCATGTTTTCCAATTACACAATTATCTAAGATTTTGACATTATCATTAATTATAGAGTTTCTAATAATAGTATTAGAACCAATAGAACAATTATTTCCTATCGATACATTTTTTTCAATAATTGTATTGTGACCAATTAAACAATTAGATCCAATTTCAACATCTTTACCAACTAAAACGTTTAAACCATACTTAACATCATCTTTTAATTTTGTATTATCTATAGCAACAGCAGTATCATCAAAATGATCGTTAATTGAATTAGGATAAAATTTAGCTGTAATTTTAGATGTTGCGACCAAAACATTATCAACCAAAATTGGTTTACAATTTTTAGGTAAACAATCTTTTAAAGACTCTGTTGTAATACAAAAAGATGCTTTAGTGTTTTTGGCTAAATCTTTATATTTTTTTGAGTGAAAAAAAGTTATATCGTTTTTATCAGAGATAAATAAATCTTTAATGTCAATGACATCTTGATCTATGCTTAATTGATCTTGTTTGATATCTATCAATTCTAAAATACTTGATATTTTAAATGGTCCATTATTTTTAAAAAAAGAATTAAGCATATTTGCTTTTATCAAAGCAAACTAATTTGCATTATCAATAATTGTTGCTATTTATTTCCTATCGACGATAGTTGCTGACCACATTGCATCAGCCATCTTCTTTTCATTTACAAAAGCTTCACCTTTGTATTTCCAAACTCGACCATGTGATCTAATTGCTTCAATTTTTAAAATTAATTTACAATCAGGTATAACTGGATTTCTAAAACGCGCCTTCTCTACACCCATCAAAAAAACTAATTTATTCTCATACGTAGATTTGTCTATGCCTGACGCTGTAAGTGCTGCTGCAGCTTGTCCAAATGACTCGACAATTAAAACTCCAGGCATCACAGGGTTGCCAGGAAAATGTCCTTGTACAAAAAGACTATCTTTTTTTACATTAACAATCGCTGAAGCCGATGATAGTTTTTTGATATCATAAAGTTCATCTATCAACAACATAGGTTCTCTATGAGGTAATAAGTCTCTAATTTGATCTTTATTAAGTTTATCCATTTTCTTTAAATTTTTTGTCTACTAATTCTATAATATCATTTGTAATATCTATATTAATATTTCCCATAAAAATTTGGTTTTTTTCCAAAATAATATCAATTGAATTGTTTTTCATATATTCTTGGATTATTGGATTAATTTTAATTAAAAAATTATCAAGTTCTTTTTTTTTTTTTTATTTAAAATTTTTAATAG
>Ga0233445_1000855_pt1 | contig 27065 bp, 23 predicted proteins | sample SI_124_October20_5_FD_182779 | JGI IMG/M metagenome (GOLD analysis project Ga0233445, IMG submission 182779) | Seawater microbial communities from Saanich Inlet, British Columbia, Canada - SI_124_October2016_100_MG | ecosystem: Environmental > Aquatic > Marine > Inlet | place: Canada: British...
CTTACTATCTTTTATCACAACACCAAATGTGATCGGTTCTGTTTTTCCTATCCCCTCTAAAATCCAAGTTGTTTTATTATCCTTTTGCCAATACCTAATTCGTAATGAGCCATAAGGATGCTCTAGGATTTTCTCCACTGATTTCCTTAGGTCACCCAACAGCATGATGGCCTTACTTTTGGGTGGGTTGTTATCGTAAACCTCAGCTAAGAAATCTTTATCGGTTTGATAAACGCCACGCGCATGTAGCGATGATGCTAATATTATTAAAATAAGCATCATCCATGAACGGGAAAGAGGAAATTTTCTATTTAAAGTATCTATAAATGATTTTCTTTCGTTTGTTGAATTAATCTTACAGCATAGCCCAATTCATCTTTCCACAAGCTATCGCTTTTTTGTATTTCCCGCAAAAGCCACAGCAAATAATTTTCATGCAATCTTGTCATTTTCCCCTCAAATATATATGCACTTTAGAATTGATATCCTAATCCTAAATTAAGTCCATCAAGCTCTGTGTCAATGCCTGCCCCTACATCTTGGATTTGATAATCAACCTTCAGCACAACGTCCTTATCCACCCACCAATTTAAACCGACATCATATTGTTTATATTTGGTGTCTAGCGTTGATCCACTCCCGTCCTTGTTATCCCACAAGCTATAACGAGTAAACACACCTAAGTCTTCACCGTATACACTAAACCGATATGAAGGCTCTACGTAATAGCCGTATTGTTTATCTTGCCCCAAGGCCTTTACCGCCGAACCTTCAATATCCCAGGTTGCGTATAACGCCCTTAAACCGAACTGATCTCTGTTATAAACAGCATGAGCCTCATAAAGCGTCGCTGAGCCCACGCCTTCATAAGCATCTTGACCAAAATTATCTTGATAGTTGACCGTTCCTGCTAATTCTAAGCCCGGTATGGCTGTATATTTTAATCTTCCCGTGTAAGCTAATTTATGGGCATCTGCACTACCTACCTTTTGTCGACCGTCTCTAACATCGAAGTCGGTATCGCTTGTTGCCTTTAGCCCAGATGTAACCGTTAAATCTATTCCTAGGCCATCCATAATTTCATGCTGCACCATGGCGCCACCCTCCCACCAGGATGTAGGCACAATATATTTCTCGACATTATTACGTTCAACCCCATAAAAGGTTGATGGCTCATGAGTTTCATTTAAGATACCCACCGGCATAAGAAATAGCCCACCAACCACACTTGTTCTATCGGTAACATCGTATTGAACATAGGCCTGCTCTAATTCAATTTCACCCACTTGACCGTCACCAGAGACGCTATGCTCTAACTCAAGCTCTGATACAAGCCTTAGTTTATCGTTGTACTCATAATTGACAAATAATACGAAACGATGGAAATCCATTTCATGCTTGTTGCTCTGCCCCTTTTGATCTCTTAAGTTGTTGTAGTGAAGTTCACCATAACCCCCGATGGTTGTTTTATTCGATAATTTAACTTGGGCTTTAATTGCTTCATCTGTCGCAACAGCAACATCCTCCACCTCCCCCCTGAGGGATTTATTTTCTGCAGCAACTTCTTTCACATCACCCCTGAGTAATTCATTTTCTGCCTTAAGTTTGGCTAACTCCTCTTTCATTTCTTTCATCATTTGGTAAATTTCTTCGTTGGTCGGTGTATTGGCCATCGCGGAAACACTTAATGCTGTGAGGGCTGCCAAAGTCAAGGCTCTTTTTTTAAAATTCATGTTATCAATGGCTCCTTAAAATTATTTATTAATCTAAATGAGAACGTTATTTATTAATCTAAATGAGAACTATTTATAATTGTAAATAAGAATCATTCTCATTACAAGGAATAATCGAAAATTTTATTAGATTTTGGAGTTAATCCAAGGAGCAAATATACAAAAGACAGGAATCAAAAGTAATTAAATCAATTCAATCATAAAACTTTCTTTGTTTGGCGTATGCACAATTTTCGCAGCTGATATGACTTTCAGGAACCTTATCTGAATTCAAGCAATCAATCATGTTGTTTACTTCCCCATCAATCCATGAAAAATCATGCTCGTAGGGAATAAGTGTCTCTGAGAATTTCATCTCGCCATGAAAGCCTTCTGCATGTCGATCAGCGTTGACGACCAAGAAATAAGATGTGGAGGCTGTTTTAAAGCCCATTAAGTGAAGTAGGTAGTTATAAAAATCCATCTGAATCTTGTAGCCCTCATGATACGGTGAGTTTAAATAAGTTTTTGGATTCACCTCGTAATTGCTTGCCTGTGACTTGTAATCAACAACGATTAACTCTTCTGATTGAGTATCAAACCAAATATCGTCCACACCCCCAGATAAAATAATATTAGAATCATCATATCGTGCCATTAAGCCCTTTCTCAAAGAATCTCGCCAGTCATCCATAGACTCGTGCTTAAAAGGCACAATATGGTCTAAGCCGTATTTAGAAAATAGTCGATGGGGTATTTGTTGCTCTCGACAGATATCAAATTCTTTTTTTAGTAAAAGATCAGTGGTCTCATTTAATGTCCAACCTGGCATGCCAGGCTCAGCTAACCCCACCACTCTATCAAGATAAAAACATCGTGGGCAGGTGACGAAGGTGCTAAATTTACCGCGGCTAATTTTAAAATCGTCTAATTGTCCGGGTGTATAAATTGAAGAGGCCCTGCTTCTTCTACCTTTTGCTTCCACTAATTCTAGTTTGCTGTTTCTCTTCAGGCTTACCATTATTTAAATTCTCCCATTTTTTTTACTGCCAAGATACTCACGTCAATCTTATCAATAAAAGAGATATTTTTGTTAAAACTGAACTTTTAAAAAGATATCTTTGTCAGAGTAATTGGTATTGGTAGGGCAAGACGTAAATCTCCTGTCAATTAAACTACCCATACTTCTCATAAAAGAAAATGTCGGCAAGGGATATGATTGCACGGAGATGGGGGAATTATATTGCAGACTCATAAATTAAATACCACCTAAACATTTTGGATTAGTAGTTAAAATTTAAAGCGAGCAACTATTTTAGGCTTACACTCGATTTCTGGGAGCTCCTTAAGATAAGAGCTTGGTGCAAGCACACCGTAGTATTTTTCACCCTAATTATAAAAAAACTATTATGTGTTCAGGTGGTATAAATATTAATATACGCCGCTTATTTTGAAAATACTACAAAATTTTAAAATTATTTTTAAATAAATAAATAACCTTTTCAGCTTTCATTCCACATTTACTATTGAACGCTAATAAAGGATTTTGGAATGAAGTTTACATTAACAAATATCATATCATTGCTTGTTGGATTAATTTCCACACTCGTCATTGTGAGTTTTTTGGACCTTAACAAGGCAGAGCCAGGTCCTAAAATTTTAGTCGCACTAAATCCTGTTGGTCCGGGTGAGGTTATTAATAATAAAAATATTAAGTTCGTTGAATGGCCCAAAGATCATGTGCCGAACGGATCATTTAAAGATGTTAAATCGCTTCAAGGTCGCGTTGTTAAAGATAAAATTTACCCTAACGAACCTATTCTAGAAATTGATTTAGCCCCCGTTGGCTCAAAAGCGGGTCTTGAATCACTAATTGAAGTCGGAAAGCGCGCTATAACAGTTAGGGTGAATGACGTTATTGTCTCGCTGGAATCACCCTAAACTAGGCATGATTGACCCCCCTCAAATAATCGAAACACTAAAAACAAATAATTTGTTATCCCCGTTACTTGATAAGCAATATTCCCAAGCTAAAACCCTTTTATCGAACCACAAAAAAAAGCCTCATCTATATATATTCATAAACGTAACGGTAGAATCGTTACTACAAAAAGATTTTGTGGCGTTAATTAAAAAAAGATTTTCTAAAGCAGAAGCTAAAAATATTGTCCTTGAACTGCTTGAATCGTCAATAGTAACTGATGATTTCATAAATGTTGTTAAGGTATTCAAACAATGTCGGGCATATGGTATTAATGTTGCCCTTGATGATTATGGGGCAGGAAGTTCGTCGCTTAATCGATTGTTAGAGTTGAAGGTCGATTTCGTAAAATTAGATAGAAGTTTCGTGCAGCACTTGGGCTTAAACACAGATCTAGGTGAAAGGTCGAAAATATTAGCACAAAGTGTGCGCAGTATTTGCAATACCTTGAATATACATATGGTGGCTGAGGGAGTGGAAACTTCAATAACAGCGTCTTCGCTAGAGGGTATAGGCATTCATTTGCACCAAGGCTTTCTTTACGCCAAACCTATATTACCTGCCGAGATTGACGACATGGTAGACCGGATTGAAATTTAGGGCTACCGGACTCGCTATAATAATTCTGCCGCATGACACACAAGGCCAAGTTCTAGGTTTGCAGGAATTGCTTTGTTCATTAATTTAGGTTTAGGTAATTTAAGATTATTCATAATGACCTTAAATTCCTTTAATGTTTTATGGGCCAGTCTGATGTTATTTTGTTTCTCATTGCCTATGGTTGATAGTCGATTACCGTGGTAGTCATGTCCTGGGCAAACGATTGTTTTGTCAGGGTAGGTGAATATTTTTTTTGTAATGCTGTTGTACATATTGGTAATATCACCACTTTGAAAATCTGTGCGGCCGCAGCTGTTGATGAGTAATGTGTCGCCAGTAAATAATCTATTTCTCCAATAGAAGGTCATCGAACCTGCTGTGTGCCCTGGGGTGTGAATGGCTAGAATCATTTGATTCTCTCCAAAACGAAGCTCTTGTTTATCCTCAAGCTGAATTTCTGCGGGTGTGATATTGCAATGCACAGGTGTGGCGGCAATAGCTCCGGTTGATTGACATAAGTTACCAGCGGAGGTGATGTGATCTGCATGCGCATGGGTTTCCATCACGTACTTTAATTTCAGCTGGTTATTTCGAATAATATTTAAGTACTCGTTGAGGTGGGTGTCTACTGGATCAATAATGACCGCTTCATTGGTGAGCAAATCTGTCAGTATGTAAGTGTAGGTAAAGGAGGTTTTATCAAATAATTGAGTTAATTCTTCCATAATCTATTTCCCTACGTTAGATGATTAGTGAGTTTAATAAATCTTGATTCAATACACATAAAATGACGCCTTATAGATTAATAATGGAGCGATAATAACTAGGAATATCGCGAATATTTTGGCAATTCTGTGGTTATTAATTTTACTTCTAAAGTGATTTGCTGTCAGCATCCCTGCAACACTACCCAAGCTAAATGGAATAGCAATATTCCACATTAATCGATCCGTTAAAATAAATAAGATTAGACTGAACGTTGAAATGATAGCGATTACCCCTAGGGAGGTGGGCACAATTTGTTTCATGGGAATATTTGAAAACTTTCTTAGGGCTGGGATAATTACAAAACCCCCTCCCACACCCAGTAATCCAGATAGAAATCCGGTAATACCTCCTGTAAGGGCTAATGCCTGGGCACAACGCTTAGTCCAATGTAATTTACCCAGCTTAGGATTCATCTCACAAGGTAAAGCATCAATACTTTCATCTAACAAGGGCACCCTCTCTCTTTCTTTTTTAAAGAGGGTTATGTATCCAATATAAAGAAGTGCAAAGGCAAAAATAATCATAAGTGGCTGATTGGGGAGTAAGTTTCCAAGCCAGACGCCCAATGGAGCGATAACCATCCCTGAGATAGCAATCAAGGAAACTGCCTTGTACCGTAGATGGCCTGACTTTAATGCTGACAAGGCACCAATAGATGAGCTGAGAGCTACAGCCATCAGCGACATAGGGATGGCAACTTTGGGGGGTAAATCTAAACCAAAAAGTAGTATCGGAACAGCCAATATGGCGCCTCCCGAGCCTGTAATACCTAAAATCAATCCGACGCAAATGCCTAAAAATAATGCCATTATCATATTTACCCTTTCCCGCGCTTTGTTTTTAATTCCATGTTAGCTTTCCTTATATTTTGCTGGCTAACAAATTTTACGGATGCACTAAATTAACTTAAAATACACTATTCGTATTTTACGTCTGTAATTATTAAAAAATGAATTATATTTTAGGTGGAATTGGAATCGGTCTTGGAATAAGTATCTTGCTTATTTTGAATGGTCGCATTCTAGGTGTATCAGGCATTATTAAAAGGCTTATAAAGAATCCTTTTGCTGAAAATGGCTGGAGGTTTTTATTTGTTTTGGGGTTAGTCTTATCACCCGCCATCTATTCAAACTTTTTCGAGACTCAAAACTTTGAAATTTCTTCTCATCCGCTAACACTAATTATTAGTGGTTTTTTGATTGGCCTAGGCGCTTCTTTATCGAATGGCTGTACAAGTGGGCACTCGGTATGTGGGGTCGCAAGGCTTTCTAAAAGATCAATTATTGCCACCATCATTATGATATTAGCCGCGCTCGTAACCTTTAATTTAGCGAAGATAATTTAATTATGTCTTTGTCACTAAAAATATCAGCCTTTTTATCAGGATTAATCTTTGGTTTTGGGCTTCTTGTTTCAGGTTTTTTTAACCCGAATAACGTACTTGCTTTCTTTGATGTCTTCGGCGACTGGATGCCAGGTTTAATAATTACATTTATTTTATCTATCTTAATTAGTGCATTGGCATTTATGTATTTGGGCAATCGTTCAAAAAGTTTTTTAGGTGAAAAAATCAATCTCCCTGAAAAAAAATTAATTAGCCAAAAACTTTTTATAGGTGCAAGCCTCTTTGGAATTGGGTGGGGCCTCATAGGCATATGCCCTGGACCTGCACTTGTACTCCTTGGTAATCTCAAAATAGAAGCAATCTATTTCTTTATTGGCTTTATTCCAGGTATTTTTTTAATCGACATTATTAATAGAAAGTAATTTATTGAAAATAAACTTCTTACTCATTTTTGATTCAATGGTTAACACGTATTTAAGAGGGTTATTTTAATTAGGCTTGGTAGGGTTATGGTGAGATTTTATATTTTCCATGTATCTGCATAAACCAAGCGAAAATCCCACTAAAAGCCAAACTAATGAGGAATACTTGTTTGAGAAAAAATCTGTATTACTTTGTATAGGTAGGAAGCAAGCAACAAGAACATTTAATGTTAAAAAATATAACAACCAGTCTTTTTTTACAAAACTGCCTTTAAGTAATCTAATTGAAAGTGAAACGACCATAGTAAAAAACAAAATAAAACCGACAATGCCTGTTTCTGATAATAATTGCATAGAGATATTGTGAGGATGGAAGCAAACACCAGATCCTATGGGATTATCAACCGTTCCATAAGTACCCAACAATCCACACGCCTCTCTATATTTATGCAGACCCGCTCCAAACCAAGGTGACTCCTGCCACACATCAAAGGCGCTTTTCCAAACCAACCCATAATCAGAATTTTTCCAGTTCATTATTTTATGGATACTGGAGTAAATTGCTCTTTGGGTTTGTTCTGGATCGATGAATGAAAAAAAATATATTGCAATAGATATTAAAAATAGGAAAGATACCGCTTTTAATATGGAAATATTCTTACACGCAATTAAACCAAGCAAAATAGTAAAAATACTTAAAATAGACATTAGAAGAGCCATTCTTTCACCAGTAATAAAAATTGTTAAAAAGAAAACCGCAAAAAAAGTCAGAAATGTTAATGGGGAAAATTTATTTTTAAGAAAATTTTTATATTTTCTAATTAGTGTAAAAAGAAATATAGGTAGGATAATTAGCTTAGTTAGCCACATTCCAATATGAGGTCTTCGAAAAGGGCCGGTAAGTCTTGATTCGCTAAATGCTTCAACACCAAAAATATCAACGCCCAAAATGTATTGATACCAAGTATCAAAAATTAAAAATAAAGAAACAAAAAACGTTACAACTAAAAAATTTTTAAGACTCTTAATATCATTTAGAATCCAGTAGCCTAATGCAAGGGCAAATAATGGCCACCTTATAAAAAAAATTGAATATTGGAGGCTTGTTAAAGAGTCAATGCTTAAAGGGGTGTTAATAAAAATACAATAAAGAAAAAATATTAGGGCAAATTTAAACCAACCTTCCTTTACCCAATTCCATTCATTCTCAAAATAAGATTTACATAGAAATAAAATGGCAATTAAAACTACACATATATCAGCTAGACTTCTTGAAAAAGGAATAGCGAAAGGTAGAAGAAAAGGAATAATATTTTTTGAAGCTTGAAAAAAATGCATTATTTTTTGTATGAAGCAATAACAGCCTTACCCCTTGTGCTAAATAAAATTTAATGTGCAGTTGTGAAACTTTGACCACTTAAATTACAAGATATCCATCTAACTAATCGGACTACTTTAACATAATTTATTTAAATTTCTTCTATCGCCTTCAATTGGCCATTTTCCTTCAATTATTTTTTTTTTGTATATTTTTTAGCAATCTCTCTAGAGTTATCAGTGCAGCCATCCAATAGAATAACTATTTCATCTGCAAAAATAAGATTATCCAAACATTTTTTTAATCTTTTTCCCTCATTTTTTACACACATAGCTATAGAAAGTTTTATATTTGACTTATTTCTATTTTTCATATTCATATCCTACGGTTTAAAAAAGCTACTAAATAAGAATGGCGCCTCGGCACAATTCGAATATGTGAGCCTCCCTTTAGTGGGAGTTGCTCTACCCGCTGAGACCTCCTTAACCTATTGTTTTAGTAACATTTGAATGGCTAATGTATGATGATTAGACTATTTGAGAGAGTAATTTTAGTCAAGTGCGATGGGGCTTTGAAAATATTTCAACTTCATATACGAAGCATTTATAATGTAACTTTTATAATAAATTTTTTGGTCGGCCATTTGAAAACTTTTAGTCTTTGGATTACGGGAATATCAGGAGCTGGAAAAACCACGCTTGCCACCACAATTAATAATATTTTAAACTCAAATAACTATTTAAGTGTCATCTTGGATGGTGATTCCATTAGAAACCAAATGAATAAAGACTTAGGTTTCTCAATGGAAGATCGAGATGAAAATATTCGAAGAATTGCCTGTATGTCTGAATTATTATCTCAACAAAAAATTATTACGATTGTCTCTGTTATATCCCCCATGAAACATCAACGTGCATTTGCAAAAAAAGTTTATGGTCAAAATTTTAATGAAGTTTACTTAAAAGCACCGATTGCAAGATGTATTGAGAAGGATGTAAAGGGGCTTTACAAAAAAGCATTAGAGCAAAAGGATTCTGATTTTACTGTTTTGAGCTCCCCCTACGAAGAACCAGAAAATCCAGACTTATTAATTGATACAAATTTAAATAATATCGAACAATCCGCTCAAATATTGATAGATTTTTTACAAAAAAAATACAAAATCAAGTTATAGAAAAACATACTTCAAAAATTTATGTCAATTTAAATTTATTAGGCTAGGGTATTCTTCGAAGATTTTTATCAAAGGGTCTAAATCTTCTTTGTAATTTTCAAATTTGTTCACTGATTTTTTATGAAGTGGCTGCCTAACTTGCCACGATGAAGCAGTTTGAATTGCTTTATTTAATAAAGATGTATTTTTCATATCGCCTTCATCATTTAAATTTAAATAGATAAATAATTTTTCTGTCAATAATTTATTATTCTTAACTATATCCTCATAATTAATATTAAAAATCCTATTTGGAAATAAATTTTCCCAATAATCCATTAATTTAATATATTCAACATAGTATAAAGCAAGGTCCCTTAGGTCGTTTGCATAATCATGAAAATTGCTTGTGAGTGGAGTTGTAAAGATTGACAAACATGTATCAATTGGATTTCTATTGCAGTGGATTATCCTTGCATTTGGAAAAATACTGGCAATAATCCCCAACCGAACAAAATTATGTGGCAATTTATCAATAATTCTTTCTAGATTATTATCATTTCCCGAGCTATACCTTATTGCCTTAATGTATCTTTCAGAAATGCCTTCGTATTTAGATTTATAGTCTTCACTTTCAAATATAGAAAGATCTGATGTTGGTTCCCAGAAAGCCGACTCACCAATACCAGCAACTCTTGAATGTTTTGTGGATAGTATACTTTCTATAAGTGTAGTTCCTGAGCGAGGCATTCCAACTACAAAAACAGGTAAATCTGAATCAGATGCATATGGTGAGAGTTTATCAATACATTGTTGATTAAATCTCTCTTTCATATCAGTTAACTCTAAAATCCCGTTCTTAACATTATATTTAGATGATTTTTTTTTCAGAGACCTACCATAAGAATAATTTTTAAAAGATTCTTTATAGTTTTTTTGATCTTTGAAAAATTTACCTAAAGCAAAATATAGATAAAAAATTTCATTAAACTTTGCTTCTAAATTACAATCAATAACCTTAAGTAGCTCTACTTTAAATACAGAATTACCACTTAAGTTTTGCATGGTTGAAATATCATGATAATAAGCAGGGGTATTCAAGGGGTCAATCGATATTAATTTTCTATAAAATTTAATTGATGTTTCAAAATTACCATAGTAATTTTCAATTTTTGCTTTGACCATATTCGCTTTGAAGTTATTTGCATCAAGCTGGAGCAATTTATCTAAGATTTCAATTTCAAAATTAGGACTTGGATTGTTTAATGCTGAAAAAACAATCTTCTCTAATATTCTTATAGAGTTTGGTTCTATTCTTAAGGCCTCCTTATACTTGCTTATAGCTTCCTCATGCTCACAGACATCCTCCAAAAACTCACCTAAAAGTAAATATAGGTTAATGTCTTGATTATTTAATGCTAATCCTTCATTCAAACATAAAATAGCTTTTTTATATTCATGAATTTTTTTTAATGAAATTGCTATATTTACGTATGATTCAGTGAAACTTGGATTAATTTTTATAGCATTCTCGTATGAAGAAATTGCTCTGGTATTTTCGTTAATTGCATCGAAAGCCCTCGCCCTGTCATAGTAAGCCTTAAAATCATTAGGATTAATTATTATGGCTTTATCAAAGGATGATATAGCTGATTGATAATCTTTTAACTCATAATAGCCATTACCAATATTATTTAGTGCAAAGCTCTGTTTTGGATTGATGGTAAGAGATTTTTTTAGAAATTCTATTCCTAATTTAAAATTCTTCTGGTGCAAATAAACTGTTCCTAACAAGGTCAATGCTTCTAGTTGATTTGGATAATTTCCTATAACAGATTGTAGGATTACAATTGCATCCGCAAATTGTAAATTTTCACAAAATTTAAGGGCTTTTCGTATTTGTTGTTGTGGGTTATTTTTTTTTGTCATTTTTTAATCTTATAAATTCATCAATACAATATCATGCTTATAGGAAAACATTATTCAAAAATTTAAGCTCGCTACACTAACTATAATATCTAAATTACTTAACAAATATTAATTAAAAAAGTGCTATATTAAAAAATCTGCAATCTAATTTATATTCATTATGAAAAATAATAAGTATTTACTAATAGTTGATGAAGGAATAAAAAACTGGAATCAAGGTAACCTAAAAAAAGCAAAAGCCATATTTTTAAAAGCAAAAAAAATAGATTTGAATTTTGAGGTTACAAGCTTCTTAGGGGTAATTGAATTACAACAAAACAATTTCGCCTTAGGCATATCAAATCTTGAAGAATCGTATTCAATGAATCCGAAAAGCTCACTGACCACAGATAACCTTGCATCAGGATATCTTAACTATGGATTGCAATTGATTGAGGAGAGAAGAATTCAAGATGGTCAGGAACTTTTCCTTAAGGCAATTAAAATAAAACCAAACTTTGCAGAAGTTTATTTTAATCTTGGTAAAGTTCTTTATGGCATAAAAGATTATATAGAAGCACTTAAGTTTTTAAATAAAGCAGTCGAAATTAAACCAGATATTTTTCAATCTTACAATTTGATCGGATTAATTTACAAAAATAATAATCAACCAAAGAAAGCAATTACTTTTTTTCAAAAATCACTTCAATATAATCCCCATAATTTTGATGCTCAACATAATCTGGGAAATTGTTATTCTGAATTAAAAGATTATAGGGAGGCTATAAAAATATATAAAAATCTTATCAACACAGATAAAAAAAAATACTCCTACCTGTATAGCGACATACTTCATTTAAAAAAATGTGAGTACAGCTGGGGCGATTATGATTTTTATTTAAATGAAATAAATGAGTTTATTAATAAAACAAATGGGTATGTTAATAATTTCAACCTTCTTAGCATTTCAGACAACTTATCTCTTTTGAAAAAAAATGCCAAAAAAACATCTAAAGCAATTTATCCAAAACTCCCCCTCAATGTAAAACTGAAAAATGAAAACAATAAAATAAAAATAGCCTATTTTTCTTTAGATTTTAAAGACCATGCCGTTGGTAGGTTAGTCAAAAATTTATTTAAAAATCATAATCGTAAAAAATTTATAATCTATGGATTTTCTTTTGCACGCCATGAAAATGATAAAATTTACAATGAAATTAAAAAAACATTTGATCAATTTTATGATTTTTCAGAAAAATCAGACTCTACAGCCTTACAAACTATTTCTGGTCTTGGTCTTGATGTCGCTATTGACATGATGGGTCACACAAAAGGTAGTCGATCTTATTTATTTAATAATAGGATAGCGCCAACTCAAATCTCATTCCTGGGGTACTTAGGGACCATGGGAGATAATGCATGCGACTATATCGTTGCTGATAATTTCGTTATACCCACTGATAATGAAAAATACTATGATGAAAAAGTTTTAAAACTTCCGATATATCAACCAAACAACTATAAAGAAATTTCTTTCAAAACTATCTCTAAAAAATCTCTTGGTTTGCCTGATAATTCTTTTATCTATTGCTGCCTTAATAATCCCTATAAAATTACGCCTTTTATTTTTGATAGCTGGATCAAAATTTTACAAGCTACAGAAAACACTTATTTATACTTATTAAAAGAAAATAATAATGCTGAGAAAAATATAAAAAATTATATTTCTAATAAGGGACTTGATCCAAAAAGAATAATATTTACCGATAAAGTTTCGTATGAAAAATACTTAAGTATATTAAATGTCTGTGATGTTTTTCTTGATACATCTCCATACAATGCAGGGGCAACAGCAATTGATTGCTTAGCAGCAAATACTCCAATAATTTCACTTGTTGGTAACTCTTATGTAAGTAGGATGTGCGGTAGTATTTTAAAAAAATTAGAATTAAGTGATTTTATAGCGGTGGATATTGATGATTATATAAGTAAAGCTGTTGCTTTAACAAAAAAACCAAAAGTAAAAATAAATTTAGAAAAATTTAACATTTTCGAAATTTCTAATTTTGTACTTAATTTTGAAAAAGAGTTAATTAAAATTCACAAATAAAAAGTGGTGCCCTCGGCACGATTCGAACGTGCGACCCTCCCCTTAGGAGGGGGATGCTCTATCCCCTGAGCTACGAAGGCGTAATTAAAAAAGTAATTAAATCTATTTAAACGTATTTTTTTAAATTACTAGTATATATTTTCTTTTTAGTATAATTTAAAAAGAATCTAAAAATAGATAGAAGTTAATAAAAATGAGTCTAAATATTTCTATAATAGTTGTTACCTATAACAGTGAAAATATTATTAAATCATTCCTAACGCAACCAATTTTAAGAAAAGAACCTGACATTGTTATCGTGGATAATGCAAGTAGTGATAAAACAAAAACTATTATAAAAAAAATTATGCCTTCTGTAACTTTGATATCCTTAAAAAAAAATGTAGGTTATGGTTCAGCTGTAAACAAGGGGATAAAAGTTATAAAAAATAAATATTTATTAGTAACAAATCCCGATATATATTTTTCGTCAACTTTTTTTATTGAGATGAAAAAAGCTATAAGCAAAAATTCATCCTGGGGCCTTATGGCTCCAACGATAGTGAACAAAAAATATTTTAACAAGCCACCAATATCACAATTTGATGTCACTAAAAAAATGATAAGTTGTGTAAAAGATAAAAAAGTTTCTTTTATTAGTGGTGCTTGTTTTTTAATTAAACCAAATTTATTTAGAAATAAAAAAATATTTGATGAAAATATTTTTATGTTCTTTGAAGATAATGATTTGTCAAAAAGAATTTCATTGATCAATTTAAATAAATTAATTTTAAAAAATTGTTTAATTTACCACGAAGGAGAAAATAGCTCAGGAAACAGTTATGATGTTTTTAGACTTAAAAACCTCCATTATGGCTGGTCTGAATGTTACTTTAATTCTAAATATAACCCTATGTATAAATCATATTTATTGAATTTTTATTCTATTTTAAAATATATTAAAAGGGTTCTTGTGTATGCTATTTTTTTAAATAAAAATAGGTTTTTTGTATCATGGTTTCGACTTTTAGGTAAGTTCGAATTTATCAGAGGAAAAAATAGTAGGCAAATACTTTGAAAAAATTAAAAGATTTACAAATTTTCGTTATAACCATGCATAGGGAAAAAGAAAGGCAAAATAATGCAAAAAAACAGCTTGAAGACTTAAGTAATAATTTTGAATTTTTTTTCGCCTCCAAGAAGCCAAATAAAATACCTTCTTCATATATAGGTTGGAAACGAAGATTTTATTTTGGTAAAGATCTAACACTCGGAGAATTTGGTTGTTTTAATTCTCATAAATTAGTCTTAGAAAAAATAGTAACTAAAAAATTACCGATGGCTTTAATTTTTGAAGATGATTTTATTCTATTGGATGGCTTTAAAGAGAGCATTAATAATTTAATGAAATGTTCTTACAAATGGGAACTAGTTAGGCTACTTTCGAAGCCAAAACTTAATAAAAGAATGAAAAAATCTGTAGCCCATTTTGACGGTAATTATAAACTAGTAAGGCTTGCTACAGCCCCTGGGGGAGCTTATGCTTATATCATAACTCGCAAAGGAGCAAAAAAATTACTTAAGGCAATGGATAATATTTGGTGTCCTGTAGATACGATAATGGGTCAACCATGGAGAACAGGGCTAGAGGTTCTTACTATAATGCCACCTATCGCAACTTGGGACCAATCATTTGAATCTGCTATCGGTGATGCTAGGTTTAAAAAACGAAAGTTATTAGGGTGGCGAAAAATCATACTCCCCTTCTCTAGATTTTGTTTTAAGATTTTTGATGGTTCATATAGAAAATATTTTTATTTTAAAAATTATTTCAAGTCTAAATAACTTATATAAATAATGGCATCCTAAATAATTTTTTATTTTTAAATTAGCAAAATAACAAAGCTTCATTATTGATCCTAATGGAATAATTAGACGCATTTATCGAGATGTGTTGCCATCTAATCATGCGCAAGATATTAAAAATGATTTAGAAACTTTTGAACGAAACTCTTAAGTTATAAATTTTTTTTCATTAATTTCTCAATCATATTAACGCCGAAGCTCACACCAAAACCGTTGACCTCACTCGCTACAGCTCCCAAGCCCCCTTTTCGATTGCTGGATGAAAGATCCATATGCAACCAAGGGACATTGTTATTAATAAAACGACCCAAAAAACGAGTAGCGTGAATATGATCCGGTCCACCCTCTAATGTGCACTGCTTAATATCTGCAATCTGGCTTTTTAAATCTTCTTCGTAATCTTCATCAGATGGAAAGGCAGTTACCCTCTCACCTACATCAGAGCCCGCTCCTACGGCCATACTTCCTAAGGCTGAGTGATTACTCAATACACCGCTATATCTATCTCCCATAGCTACATGCATACATCCCGTTAAGGTCGCAAAGTCTATAATCACTTTTGGTTTCTTTCTAGAGGCCATTGTTAGAGTATCAGCTAACACCATCCTGCCTTCAGCATCTGTATGAACAATTTCAATCGTCATTCCATTAAGCGCTTTAACTACATCATTTTGTTTATATGCTTTGGGGCCAATATGGTTTTGTGCAATTGCCAACCAACAATCTAACTTAACCTTCACCTTTGCATCAGAAATCGCTTTTAAAATACCTAAAACTACAGCTGAACCATTCATATCTTCATGCATGCCACTCATAAATTTTGCTGGTTTTAGATTATGCCCGCCTGTATCAAAGCAAATGCCCTTCCCCACTAAACTAATAGTTTCTTTAGCGCCTCTTGGTGCATATGTTAAATGTACAATAGCGGCATCCTGAGGTTCAGATCCTTGGGCTACAGCATAAAATGCCCCCGCACCTATTTTTTTTAATTTAGGCATTGTAAATTCCTCTACCTTCCAACCATTATCTTTCGATAATTTTTTAATCTTTTGGCGATAAATTGTGGGAGTTAATTGATTTGGCGGCGTTATGGTCAATTCTCTTGTTAGCGTATTACCAGCAACTAAAGCCTCAATATCCTTAAAGCTTGTTTTAGCTGAGGCTCCTAAAACATTTATTAATTTAAGATTTTTTCTTTTAGCCCCCGATTTTAGATTGGGAAGATCTTGGGAATTAACTGAAGCAACATAAACTGCCTGCTTGATCCATTCATCATTCTTTTTTGACTGATTGATAATCGTAATCGATTTAGGGTTTTCTGAAAGTATTTTTTCAAAGGATTTTCTTAAAATAGTTTGGATTTGAAACACGCTTTTATTGTCAGATATCATCACCCACGTTACTAAACTTCCGTTCTCTAGCTCGGCGGATGATGCTATTTCTTTTAATTCGGCTATTTTTTTTCCTTGCCTTTGCAATTTTGCTTTAAGTGCTGCCATGAACAAAGGTTTTAATTGTTTTTCATCGAATAAAATTAAGGCATGAAGATGCTTTCTTAAATTTGGTTCTGAAGGTATTTTACTATTTTGAGAAATCTTAATATTCATATTTTAACCCTTAATTTTGTTGAAAAACAATAACTTAAATACATAAATGCAACCATTCCAGCCCAAATAAAGCTTGACCAATTAACGTAAAACCCTGAAAATTACACTTATTAGTAAGCCTCTAGACATAAATAAATATAATTAATTCTATCTTATTAAATATTTTTATTCGGTCAAAATTTTAAATTAATTAAATTTCATAGGATAAATTAAGCGTATGGATCCAAGTCTTGATAGCGACGAATTAGAAACCCAAGAATGGATTGAGGCACTCAACTCAGTAATTGATGCAGAAGGTTCAGAACGTGCACATTTTTTAATTGAAATGATGATTGATCAAGCACGTCGATCAGGATCAAATCTTCCCTACAATGCAACAACGGCCTATGTAAATACCATTCCAACCCACCTACAACAAAGGCATCCAGGTGACCCTGGCATGGAAAGAAGAATTCGTGCATTGATTAGATGGAATGCAATTATGGCTGTATTAAGAGCCAATATCAAATCACCTGGTGTCGGAGGACATATTGCAAGCTTTCAATCTGCGGCCACCCTTTATGATGTTGGATTTAACCACTTCTTTAGAGCGGAAAATAAATCTTTTGGTGGAGATTTGGTGTATTTCCAAGGACACTCCTCGCCGGGTATATACGCGCGTGCTTTTTTAGAAGGAAGAATGACAGAGGAGCAATTAGATAATTTCCGAATGGAGACAAAAGGTAATGGATTATCTAGCTATCCACACCCATGGCTAATGCCTGAATTTTGGCAATTCCCAACAGTTTCTATGGGCTTGGGGCCTTTGATGGGAATTTATCAAGCGCGCTACTTAAAATATTTGCATAACAGGGGTATCACCGATACTTCAGACAGAAAAGTCTGGGTATTTTGTGGTGATGGTGAAATGGATGAACCGGAATCACAAGGGGCAATTTCACTTGCAGCTAGAGAAAAGCTAGATAATTTAATTTTTGTTGTTAACTGTAATCTACAAAGATTAGATGGACCCGTTAGGGGTAATGGAAAAATTATTCAAGAGCTTGAATCTAATTTCAGAGGCTCTGGATGGAATGTCCTGAAGGTTATTTGGGGTTCATACTGGGACCCATTATTTGCCATGGACAAAGATGGCTTAATGAAAAAAAGAATGGAAGAATGTGTTGATGGTGAATTTCAAAACTTTAAAGCTAAAGGGGGTGCTTTTACTCGTGAGGCGTTCTTTGGAAAATACCCAGAGCTTAAAGAAAGAGTGGCAGCAATGTCAGATCAAGACATATGGAGATTGAATAGGGGTGGTCATGACCCACACAAAGTCTATGCAGCCTACGCAGCGGCAACTTCTCACAAAGGCCAACCATCAATCGTACTCGCTAAAACAGTTAAGGGTTATGGTATGGGTGATGCTGGTGAAGGGCAAAATATTACGCATCAACAAAAAAGTATGGATATTGAATCACTGAAAACATTTAGATCAAGATTTGACTTACCTATCAGTGATGAAGAAGTCGAAAACCTAGCCTATTACAAGCCTGCAAAAGATTCGCCTGAAATGAAATATATGATGGAAAGAAGAAATGCGCTGGGGGGTTTTTTGCCCATAAGAAAAAAACGGGGGAACAAATTAAATGTACCTTCAATTGAAGCCTTTTCAAATCAATTAAAAAGCTCAGGTGACAGAGAAATCTCTACAACGATGGCATTTGTAAGGATCCTAACCACATTGGTAAAAGATAAAGATATTGGAAAATTTATCGTACCGATTGTGCCTGATGAAGCAAGAACATTTGGTATGGAAGGGATGTTTAGACAATTAGGGATCTATTCATCTGTTGGTCAGTTATATGAACCTCAAGATTCTGATCAAGTGATGTTTTACAAAGAAAAAAAGGATGGGCAAATTCTAGAAGAAGGAATTAATGAGGCAGGATCATTTTCATCATGGATTGCAGCAGCAACCTCGTATAGTAACTCGGGCATTCAGACCATTCCTTTTTATATCTTTTATTCAATGTTTGGTTTCCAAAGAATTGGAGATTTGGCATGGGCTGCAGGGGACTCTCGCTCTAGGGGGTTTTTATTAGGTGCAACAGCAGGAAGGACAACGCTAAATGGCGAAGGCCTTCAGCATGAAGATGGTCATAGCCATTTACTTTCAGCCACAATTCCAAATTGTGTATCTTATGACCCATGTTTCTCATATGAGTTGGCAGTAATTATTCAAAATGGTTTAGAGCGCATGATAAAGAATCAAGAGGATGTTTTTTATTACATCACCATAATGAATGAAAATTATCAACATCCAGAAATGCCAAAAAATATTAATAAGGACATTATTAAGGGCATCTATAAATTCTCTGAAAATAAAACAAAAGGACCTAAAGTTCAGTTAATGGGAAGTGGAGTCATTCTAAGGGAAGTTATTGAGGCAGCTCATATTTTAGAAAAAGATTTTAATATTAGTTCAACCATTTTTAGTGTCACAAGCTTTACAGAGGTAAGACGAGATGCACTTGAAGTGCAAAGGTGGAATATGTTAAATCCAGATAAGGCAGAAAAAAAATCTGTACTAGATGAAATCATTATAGATCTCGAATCCCCTATCATTACTGCCACTGATTACATGAAATCTTTTGCCGAACAAATAGCGACTTTCTTACCCAATAAATTTATTTCATTAGGCACTGATGGGTTTGGTCGTTCTGATAGCCGAGAAGCATTGAGAGACTTTTTTGAGGTCGACCGCTACCACATAGTCATCGCAGCCCTAAAAGCTTTAAGTGAAAAGAAAGAGATTGAAAAGTCAGTATTATTAGAGGCTATTAAAAAATATAAAATAGTGAACGATAAACCTAACCCAGCATTGATGTAAATATGAGTTCAGAACAAATTCTTATCCCAGATATAGGTGATTTTGATAGCGTAGATGTTATTGAAGTCCTAGTGAACGTAGGCGATAGCATTGAATATGACATGCCACTAATTACTGTGGAATCTGATAAAGCCTCTATGGATATTCCAGCACCAAAAGATGGCGTCATTAAAGACCTAAAGATTAAGGTTGGTGATAAAGTTAAAAAGGGTAGCTTAATAGGTTTGTTGGAAGTGTCTGAATCCTCAAAGAAGCCTAAGCTTAAAAATGAAATATCTGCCACAGACGATAAAAAAGAAAGCCTTGAAAAAATAACGCATACGCCGACGAGGCCTGCCCCTGAGCCACCAGAAAAAATAGTTGCTAAGGAAGCTCCTATTCCTATTGGCGAAAGTATACATACTGATAACAGCAAAGTAGCACATGCAAGTCCATCAGTCAGAAAATTTGCTCGCAATTTAGGCGTTAATCTATCCTTTGTTATAGGTAGTGGAAATAAAAATAGAATTTTATTTGAGGATGTTGAAAATTTTGTTAAGGGTGAGTTAACGAAACCACGAACTGAAAATATGGGTGCAAGTTTTGCTCCCATCCCTATGCCAAATATTGATTTTAGTGAGTTTGGTAAGACTGAAACCAAGCCACTTTCAAAAATTAAAAAAATCTCAGGTGCCAACCTTCATCGTAACTGGGTGACTGCTCCTCATGTGACGCAATTTGATAATGCAGATATTACAGATCTTGAAATTTTCAGAAAATCTATGCAAAAAGAAGCTGAGAAACGTGGGACAAAATTAACACTTATTGCCTTTCTCATGAAGGCCTGTGTCAATGCATTAAAGGCCTACCCTACGTTCAATAGTTCATTGACACCTGATGGTGATAATTTAATTTTAAAGAGCTATTACAATATTGGGTTTGCTTGCGATACACCTGATGGTTTAGTTGTCCCAGTTGTGAAGGATGTTCAAAAGAAAGATGTGATTGATATTGCAAAAGACCTTAAAGATTTATCTGAAAAAGCGAGAGCAAGAAAATTAAAAATGGAAGAAATGCAGGGTGGGTGCTTTACTATTTCAAGTCTAGGTGGAATTGGTGGCACAAAATTCACCCCTATTATTAACTGCCCAGAAGTTGCAATATTGGGTGTTTCACGTGCTTCTATGCAGCCTGTTTTTAATAAAAATAATGAGGATTTTGAAGCTAGATTAATGCTACCACTATCACTTTCATATGATCATCGAGTTATTGATGGTGCGGACGGTGCAAGGTTTACAAGCCACCTCTGTATGATGCTATCTGATGTAAGACGCCTACTCCTCTAAATCTTATGGCAGAATTTAAAAAAATACATATCCCAAATATAGGTGACTTTGATAGCGTTGAAGTCATTGATGTTATGGTCAACGTCGGTGATGAAATCAAAGAAGAAGATTCATTAATTACAGTCGAATCTGATAAAGCCTCAATGGATATTCCCTCACCTGAGGCTGGATTAATAAAATCGATCGATACTAAGGTAGGTGATATCGTTAAAGAAGGTTCATTGATTCTTTCCATTGAATTACAAACTAATAATAAGTCCACTATAGAATCATCGCCTGCGAAAAAAAAACATAGTACACAAAAACCAGTGACACAATCTTCATCTGAAATTAAAAGTGGTGATGCTGAATATGATGTAGCGGTCTTAGGCTCAGGACCAGGTGGTTATACAGCAGCATTTAGGGCGGCTGATTTGGGCAAAAAAGTTATCCTAATTGAGCGATACAGTACCATTGGCGGTGTTTGTCTCAATGTGGGATGTATTCCCTCAAAAGCACTTCTTCATACCGCAAAAGTAATTACCGATGCTGAAGATACCGCAAGTCATGGGGTTTCATTTAATCAACCTAATATTGATTTAGACCAGCTTAGAAATTGGAAAGCAAACAAAGTGGTTAAAAAATTAACTGCGGGCTTAGCACAAATGGCCAAACAAAGAGAGGTTAAAATTATTGAGGGAGAAGGTAAATTTATCTCTCCCAATCAAATAAACGTTAACCTTAATGATGGTACAGAAAAAATCATCGAGTTTAAATCAGCAATTATTGCCGCTGGTTCTCAGTCTTCTAAAATTCCAAATATGCCTGATGATGAAAGAATTATGGATTCAACAGGTGCATTAGAGCTTAAAGACATTCCTAAAAAACTACTTATTATAGGTGGCGGGATTATTGGACTCGAGATGGGTACAGTCTATGATGCGCTAGGAAGTAATGTATCAGTAGTAGAATTAAGTGATGGATTAATTCAAGGCTGTGACAGAGATATTGTTAAACCGCTTCAGCGAAGAATGGAAAACCGTTTTGAAAATATTTGGTTGAATACGAAGGTTGAAAAAATGGAGGCAAAAAAAGAAGGGGTTATCGTACATTTTGAAGGCAGCGATGTTCCAAAAAAAGCCGCCTTTGATCGAGTGCTTGTTGCGGTTGGTAGAAAACCGAATGGGCATAAAATTGATGCTGAAAAAGCAGGAGTCCAAGTTGATGATCATGGCTTTATTTCAGTCGACAAGCAAATGAGAACTAATGTTAATCATATCTATGCCATAGGAGATATTGTCGGGCAACCTATGCTTGCTCACAAAGCGACACATGAAGGAAAAATTGCGGCAGAGGTTATTGCAGGCGAAAAAGTAGAATTCCAAGCAATGACAATTCCTTCAGTTGCCTACACCGATCCAGAAATAGCATGGGCAGGTGTAACTGAGGATGAGGCTAAAGCAAATAATATTGCAATTGAAAAAGCTGTTTTCCCATGGGCGGCAAGTGGACGGGCAATTTCGACCAATAGAACAGAAGGCATGACAAAATTGATTTTCAATAAAAAAACAAACCGAATAATTGGCGCTAGTATTGTTGGCACTAATGCAGGTGAACTTATTGCTGAGACTGTCTTATCGATTGAAATGGGTGCTGATGCGAACGATATCGGATTATCAATTCACCCTCACCCGACACTTTCTGAATCAGTTGCAATGGCTGCAGAAATAAAAGAAGGTACAATCACTGATCTATATATTAAAAAAAGATAATGTACTAAACGTAAAACATTAGCCCCTCAAAAATCAAGCCATCTTGCAGCTTAACTCTTGATTTCCATTCATCTTCTGCTTGCTCATGAATTAAATTTGCATCACCACCCGTTAACAAAATAGGTAACTTAGAGGGTAGCTTCTTACAAACTTGATTCACTGCACCCTGAATACTCGTCATTATTCCTGTGGTAACAGCATCTTTAGTGTTTAAACTTGGGTAACGACTTTGTCCAATCTCTGTATCAATTAAATTCGTACTGTTATTTAGAATGCCTAAACTTATGGCGACGCCAGGTAAAATCATCCCGCCTCTAAAATGGGCTTTTCTTTTACTATCTAGCTGGATTAGATCAATAGTGATTGCTGTTCCAGCATTTATAATAATTAAATCTTTCCCAAATAACCTCCATGCACCTAATGCTGCTAACCAACGATCAACTCCAAGTGTCGACCTATCTGTGTAATCATTAATTAGATCTTGGTTTGATTCTGAATTAACTTCAATAATAGGACAATCAAAAGGGGATAAATTTTCCTTTAGCTTATCTAAAACTACAGAGTGATTTACATTTGAAACTAAAACCTTTTTCACTGATTTAATTTCAGATAAATCAATATCCATAAAATTTTCTATTAAGATTGCATTTGATAAAAAAATATTCTTTTCATCACGATACTGCCATTTAATCCTTGTGTTACCAATGTCAATCAATAAATACATCTATTCTGTACTCCTAACAGATACCTCGCCTGAGGCAAATGACTTTATTCCCTCATCCGTGCTGACAATTAATGCGCCTGTATCGCTAATATTGATTGCTTTCCCTGATATAGTTTGAGAATTTCCCAGTATGATATTAATAGGCTTATCTTGAAAAGCATGATAACTCAACCACTCATCTTTAAAGAGTTTAAATTGCTCGGCTTCAAATGAAGCTAATACATTTGCAAGCTCTTTGATTATTATTGCCATAAAGAAATTACTGTCTATTTGATCTGGTAATAAATTATTGATGTCGATTGCCGGTTGATCAATTTTTTTAAACTGATTTTTAGATATATTTAAGTTTAAACCAACCCCTATAATAGCTGAGCTTTGGCCATCAGTATCCCCCTGTAACTCTATCAGAATACCTGCCAATTTTTTATATTGCCCCTCATCAAAAATTAAAACATCATTGGGCCATTTGAGGAGTGCTTTGTTTATATTAATTTTTTTTAAAGCGCGTATTAATGCTACCCCTACAGCAAGGCTTAACCCTGATAAAGCAGCAGCGCCCTGTGTAAACCTCCATAAGAAAGAAAAAGTTAAACTCTCACCCAGCGCAGATTGCCATTGTCGCCCCCTTCTACCCTTTCCTTGTGTTTGAATATTGGTAGCAACAACTGAGGCATGAGGGTAATCAGAAGAAACTGCTTTTACTAAATAATTATTAGTAGAATCTACTGTATCTAACACCTTAATATTAAACCAACCTCCCTCCTCACCCATTGCATTCTTAATTTTACTTTCATTTAATAAGCTAACAGGCCGTTGAAGTTTATACCCCTTCCCTCTAACAGAAAAGATCTTGACTCCGATACCCTCAGCTTTAGCAATAGCATTCCAAATAGATACTCGTGATACATTAAAATGCTTGGCCATCGTTTCACCAGAATGAAATTTTCCATCCGCAAGGTATTCAAGGATTTCAAAAAAGAGATTTACCAAAAGATTTACTCTACTAAATAATTAAAATCATAACACGGCTTTATGAAGCATAATTCACCTAAAGTTATCAGCATTCAGTGTAAAATATCGCAATGGCAACTAACCAAAAAAATAAAATTATTAGTTCATCAAACTTTATTAGAGCAAAGATTGAAAAAGATATTTCTAACAACCTTTATAAGAATAAACTATGGAATAAAATACCGGGGAATGGTGTCCATCAATCAAATGGAAGTCTGGATGAAGCTAAAATAAGAACGCGTTTCCCTCCCGAGCCAAATGGGTACCTTCATATCGGTCATGCCAAAAGTATTTTTTTAAATTTTGGTTTAGCTAAAGACTTCTCTGGGGCATGTCATCTTCGCTTTGACGACACAAATCCAGAGAAAGAAAATCAAGAATATGTCGACAGCATCATCGAGAATGTTAAGTGGTTGGGCTTTAATTGGAATTTTAAAAAAGAAGAAAACCTCTACTATGCAAGTAACTATTTTGACCATATGTATGAGGCAGCAGTTCTCCTTATTAAGTCTGGCTTTGCTTATGTAGATCAGCAAAATGCTGATGAAATCAGGGAAAATAGAGGCACGCTAACAACCCCTGGCAAAGATTCACCTTGGCGAGATCATTCAATAGAAGATCATCTTAAATGGTTTACAGAGATGCGTGAAGGAAAACATGCTGATGGGTCTATGGTGCTTAGAGCAAAAATTAATATGGCCTCTCCGAATATTAACCTCAGAGATCCAGCAATTTACAGAATTAAAAAATCTCATCATCACAGAACTGGTGATGCTTGGTGTATCTATCCTATGTATACATTTGCACATCCCATTGAGGATGCACTTGAAGGTATAACACATTCAATCTGTACACTTGAATTTGAAGATCAAAGACCGTTTTATGATTGGTTGTTAAGGCGCTTGAAAGAAAATGGTTTCTTTTCAGACCCCCTCCCAAAACAATATGAGTTTGCGAGATTAAATTTAACTTATGTTGTTTTATCCAAAAGAAGACTTATTGAATTAGTTGAAAAAAAGCATGTTTCAGGATGGGATGACCCCAGAATGCCTACAATTGTTGGGGCTAAAAGAAGAGGTTATACCCCTAGTGGTTTTAAATTATTTACCGATCGCATTGGTGTCTCAAAAGCTGATTCCTGGATTGATTACACCATCTTGGAAGACTGTATGCGCGAGGTTTTGAATGAATCTGCACATCGAAGAGTTGCTGTTTTAGACCCCCTAAAATTAATTATCAATAATTTTTCTGAAAACCATGAGGAGGATTGTTTTGCTCCAAACCATCCTAAAAATAAAGATTTGGGCAAACGTACAATTAAATTAACCAAGGAATTATGGATTGATAGAGAAGACTTTATGGAAGAGCCTGTTGCTAAATATTTTAGATTGTCGCCAGGAGCCCAAGTTAGATTGAGATATGGCTATGTTATCAAGTGTACAGATTTTGAAAAAGATGCTAACGGGAAAATAATCAAAATATTTTGTGATTACTTACCCGACACTAAATCAGGAACGCCTGGTGCCGATGCAATTAAGGTCAAAGGCAATATCCATTGGCTATCATGTAAATATGCTGTGACTGCAAAAGTAAATTTGTATGACCGATTATTTAAAGAGACTCACCCTGGTGACAATAATAATTATATTGATGACCTCAACCCTAATTCTTTAACAACAAAAGAAATTAAAATTGAGGAAAACTTAAGCAAAATCTTACCTGGTGATCAATATCAGTTTGAGCGCCATGGGTACTTTATTGCGGATAACCTATCTAAACCAGATGATATAATTATTAATAGAACCACAACGCTACGAGATAGTTGGCAGTAAATTAAATTAAATTAAAAGCGATCGGAACAACCACTGTTGTGACACTACCCCTTAAAGTGTCAGGTGGCACAGGGAAGGGTTTACTTTTTTCCATCATATTCATCCCCTCTTTATCTAAAACCTTATAACCGCTGCTTTTTTCAATTCTTTTAGAAACCAATGACCCGTCCCCACCAATTTGAATCTCTACAACAACCTCCCCTTGCATTTTTCTTCTTTGCGCAATTCTAGGATATTTCTTATGTTTCGCAATATGTGTTCTCAACTGATTACTATAGTTATTAACAACTTGTGGGTTTGGGGATGATGGAACTTGATCGCGTACTTCGGGTATAGTTTGAGATGTTGTATTGGTCTCAACTGTATCAGTTATTGGTTCAACTATAGGTTCTGGTATTGGTTCAACTATAGGTTCTGGTATTGGCATAGGTTTTTGAATTGGTTTTGGCCTTTTTATCGGTTTAGGTTTGATGATTGGTTTTGGCTTAGATTGTGGAATTATTTTAGGAGCTTCTTGTTTAACTATTTCAGTGTTAAAAATAATATCAGTAATTGGTTTTGGGTTTAAATTTAAGTTTGAGATTTGTAATTTCATAACAAAAATTACATGAATGATTAAGGACAATATAATCGCATGGGTCAAATTTATTTCGTTAAAAAAATTGTTACTTTTTGTCATATTCATTATTTTTTTACGGCCCATTATTATAGTAAATAACCGTTTAAATATTTTAAAAAAGTTAATTATCAGGAATTTTTCCTGATAAAAAAAAACCCCACC
>Ga0233445_1000859_pt1 | contig 26887 bp, 25 predicted proteins | sample SI_124_October20_5_FD_182779 | JGI IMG/M metagenome (GOLD analysis project Ga0233445, IMG submission 182779) | Seawater microbial communities from Saanich Inlet, British Columbia, Canada - SI_124_October2016_100_MG | ecosystem: Environmental > Aquatic > Marine > Inlet | place: Canada: British...
AAATTAATTTATTCAATCAATTAAAATCATCAAAATCAAAAAATATTATTTGTAATCAATTAATGAAAAAGAAAATTTTAAATTTTAATTCTATCAAAACTACAATTTTTGATATTGAAGAAATATTGTTAAAACATAACAATAAAGAAATTGAATCTAGTCAGAATAAACTTGCATATTTAATATACACTTCAGGTACAACAGCAGAACCAAAAGGAGTTACAGTATCTCATTCAATGATTGAATTTACTACAAAAAATATTATTAAAGTATTAAGTTATTCAAATTCAGACATAGATCTTTTACCATTACCATTAAACCATTCTTTTGGATTAGGGTGTATCCATACATCATTATATGTAGGATCTACGCTTGTTTTATTAAAAAATGCAAGTAATTTAGAAGAAATTCTGGAATCATTGAAAAAATATAAAATTACAACGTTAGCTGCTATTCCTGCAACATTAACAAAAATATTAAGTTTTGAAAATAAAAAACTGGAAGATTATTTTTCAGAAATTAGATTAATTATTACAAACAGTACAGCAATTCCCAAAAAAACGGTAATTCAATTTAAAGAAATTTTGAAAAAAGGAAATTTAGCAACATATTATGGTTTAACTGAAGCTTCACGCTCTACATTTATGGTGTTTGATAAAAATAATCAGAGAGAAAAATCTGTTGGCAAATGTTCACCGAATGTAGAAATAAAAATTGTGAATAAAGAAGAAAACAATCTGAAACTTGGGGATATTTTCATTAAAGGTGAAAATGTAATAAAAAAATATTGGAATAATGTTGAAGCAGATAAAAATATTTTTGATAATTGGTTAAAAACTGGGGATACAGGATATTTTGATAAAGAAGGATATCTTTTCCTAAAGGGTCGTAGTGATGAAATAATCAATGTTGGAGGTGAAAAAGTCATGCCAATTGAAATTGAACAAACTATTAAAAATATTCCAGGAGTGGAAGATGCAGTAGCATTCGGAATAGAGCATGAAATTTTTGGACAAACTATTAAACTGAATATCATTAAATCAAAAAACTCGGAAATTAATAAAGCACAAATTTTGAGTTATTGTATAAAAAATCTTGAAAGATTTAAAATTCCATCAAAAATTGATTTTGTTGAGAAAATACCTAAAACAGATTACGGAAAAGTTAAACGTTTTATGCTAAAATAAAAAGAAAGATTATGACAAAACCGGATAACTTTAAAGATAATTTACAGGAGTTAATGAATTATTATGGATATACAGGCACAACAGGCAAAATAAAAATTCAATTGAAATTTTTAAAGAGTTGGATATGTCATTCGTTAGCTTATTCATCACCATTATCATCATGGTCAATAAAGTACCAAAGATTAAGAGGTGTAAAAATAGGAGAAAATTGTCATATTTCACCATATGTTTTAATTGATTTGCTACATCCAGAATTGGTAACTATTGAAAATAATGTAACAATTAGTTCTAATTCAATGATTTTTGCTCATGTAAATCCTTCTGCAAATGAATTTTTAAAAAAACATGGATATCCTAGAACAATTAAACCTGTAACTATCAAAAGTGGTGCTGTAATTAGTGTTGGATGTATAATCGTAGCAGGAGTAACAGTTGGAGAGAATTCAATTGTAGGTGCAGGTAGTGTAGTTGCACAGGATGTACCAGATCATTGTGTTGTTTTAGGTAACCCTGCCAGAGTAGTTAAGAAAATAGATTATCAAGAAGAATAAGAACAAATCATTAAAAATAAAACACATTTATCATATTTTGTTTTTTAAAAGACATGAATTCTATTTTCAAAAAACTATCTATTCCAGAAGTAATATTAATTGAACCAAAAATTTTTTCCGATAAAAGAGGTTTTTTCTTTGAAAATTTTAAAGAAGAAGATTTCATTTTAAATGGAATAACAAAATTAATTCAAGATAATATTTCTCATTCTACACTTGGAGTAATTAGAGGTTTACACTATCAAAAAAATCCTAAAGCACAAGCAAAATTAGTAACTGCAATTACCGGAAAAATTTTTGATGTTGCAGTAGATATTAGGAAAAATTCTCCAACATATGGTAAATGGGTTGGAGAAATTCTTTCAAATGAAAATCATAGATCTTTATATATTCCAGAAGGATTTGCGCATGGTTTTTCGGTTTTAAGTAAAGAAGCAGATGTATTTTATAAAGTTAGTAATGAATATTCACAAGAAAATGAAGGAGGAATAAAATGGAATGATCCGACAATTAACATTTCTTGGGCAATAGAGCAACCAATAATTTCTGAGAAAGATAATTTATTACCACTATTAAAAAAAATAGATAATAATTTCAGCTATAATTAATCATACATTAGAGTTAAATAATTAATTTCAAATTTGTAATCATGAAAATTTTAGTTTGCGGGGGAGCAGGGTTTATTGGAAGTGCATTTATTAGAAATTATCTAAATAATAATCCAAAAGATAAAATTATTAATTTGGATTCACTTACAATTGGTTCAAATTTAAAAAATCTTAAAAAAATTGAACAAAATAAAAATTATCAATTCATTAAAGGCGATATTAAAAATCAGAAAGTTGTAAATGATTTAGTAAGAGATGTGGATACGATAATTAATTTTGCTGCAGAATCTCATGTAGATAGAAGTATTGCAAATCCAAAACCATTCATTGAAACAAATATACTTGGAACTTACTCGTTACTTGAAGCTACAAAGAAATACGATAGTTTATTCATTCATGTGTCAACTGATGAAGTATATGGGGATGCAGAAAATGAAGATTCATTCACAGAAAAATCAATAATAAATCCCAGCAACCCATATTCAGCAACAAAAGCATCAGCAGATCATTTAGTTTCTGCATATCATAGAACATATGGAATAAAATGCATTACAACTAGATGTACAAACAATTTTGGACCATATCAATTTCCAGAAAAACTTATTCCTAAAACAATCATTAGAGCAAAAAAAGATCTAAAAATTCCATTATATGGTAATGGTGAACAGATTAGAAGTTGGATTCATGTTTATGATCACGTTCAAGCAATAGAAAATTTGATCTCAAATGGAATGCCAGGTCAAGTGTACAACATTACAGCATGGAATGAAATAAGAAATAGATCAATCGTAGAAAATATTTTAGAATTATTGAATAAATCTAAAAATTTAATTGAATATGTAGATGATAGACCAGGTCATGATAAAAGATATTCAATAGATGCATCAAAAATTCAAAAAGAAGTTAACTGGAAACCAAAATATGATTTTAAAGAATCATTAAAAAAAACAGTTGAATGGTATGACAAAAATTATTCTTGGTGGGAACCGCTAATAGATGAAAAGACATTACATCCTCAACCATGGACATTGAAATGGGAATAAAAAAAATTTTAGTAACTGGTTCTGCAGGGCTTATTGGAACACAAGTTGTAAAAGATCTTCTAGATAACAACATTCAAGTTTATTCTTGCTATAATAAAACAAAACCGGAATTAGGAATTATGACACATTTGGATTTAACAAAAGAAGAAGATATTGTGAATACAATGAACAACATAAAGCCAGATGTAGTTATTCATTTAGGTGCTATGACAGATGTTGAATTATGTGAAACAGAAAAAGAATTAGCAAGTGAAATCAATACAAACGCTACTGAAATTTTAGCTTTAGAAGCAGAAAAACATAATGCATTTTTTGTGTATATGTCAACTGATTATGTTTTTGATGGAAAAGTAGGCATGAAGACAGAAAAAGATAAACCAAATCCGATAAATTTCTATGGAAAATCAAAACTAAAGGGAGAGAAAGTATTTGAAAAAATCACTACTCCAAACATCATTATTAGAACAAGTACACCATTTGGAATACATTCAAAAAAAATAAGTTTTCCAATTTGGATAAAAGAAAATTTAGAATTAGAAAAAGAGATACCAGTTTTGATAGATCAACATACATCACCTAGTCACATTCCAAATATTTCAAAAATGATTATTGAAATAATTGAAAGAAAGATTACTGGAATAATTCATTTAGCTGGAGCTACAAAAATTTCAAGATATGATTTTGCAATACGTATATCTAAAATAACAAATATGAATCAACAATTTCTGAAACCAACAAAAATGGAGCAGATGGATTGGAAAGCACAAAGACCTATCGATTCATCATTAGATGTTACTAAAGCAAAAAAAATTTTAAAACATAAACCAGAAGAAATTGAAAATAGTCTTAAACTATTTTTTAATGAATTAAAAAAGTGAAGATTATTTATTTCCTTTAATTAAATTAGCGATTGAAAAAAGAATTGTGCCGGATATTAATAAAATTGTGCCTAAAATTATTCCACATATTCCAATTAAAGCAATATTAGTCATAAACACTTGTTGCTCAGAATAAATTCGTAAAGCCCAAATTGCAAAAATTAATCCTATTGCTAAAAAGAACAAACCAGTAACACCATAATACAAAAGAGGTCTTTCAATTGCAACATGTTTTATTGTACTAATTACTACAGAGGCTCCATGAGAAATTGGTTCTTTGGAATGAGTATTATTTTCATAACTAATCGTAATAGGAATTTCAGTAATTCTCATTTTTTTCTTTGTTGCCTTAATTAAAATTTCAGTGGATATTCCCATTCCAGATTCAGTAGGAGAAATTTCTCGTAATACTTTTTGAGAATAAGATCTAAAACCACTCTGGGAATCAGAAATTTTTGAACCAGTCATAATATTTGTTAATCCCGTAATAGTTTTAATTCCAAATTTTCTATATTTTGGTAAATTTTTAGTTTTACCAAGAAATCTAGAACCTATTACAATATCAGCAATATTTTTCATAATGGGTTTTAAAATATCATCAATTTCACTTATTTGATGTTGACCATCAGCATCAAAAGTAACTAAAACATCACAGTCAATTTTTTTAGCTTCATTAAAAATTGTCTTTATTGCTGAACCATATCCTTGATTTTTTGAATGTTTTACTACATGTGCACCCATATCAGAAGCAATTTTTGAAGTAGAATCTGAAGATCCATCATCACAGACAAGTACATAATCATATTTTTTTTTAAGATTATCTACTATTGTACCAATATTTTTTTCTTCGTTAAATGCAGGGATTCCAATCATTACTTTCAAACCAACAAACATTTTTTGTTTAATTATTTAAGAGATTATATTTTATTGATAATTTTCAAGTGAGCACTCACCATATTTTCAAACATGTCTTTGTTTAAATCAAGAAAATTAGTCATACCATTATTTGATATATCTGTATTGGATAAAATATTTCCAGAATAAAGACTTGTATCTCTTCTTATTTCATATTCAAACATATTAAATTCAAATAATCTGTCATCTAACAAATCCTCATATTTTTGATATTCTGTTGAATCCACTTTATGTCTTAGAGCATCTTTAATTAAATTTGGAAGTGAAGTAAGAGAATCTACATGAAATATTGAAGGCATTATTTGAGCTGGTTGTTTTCCAAAAACAATTGACGGTATGCAATGTTTGAGAGCTTTTAATGTAGAATATCCTCTAGTAGTGATCACTAATTTTGAGTTTTTAACTAACAAATCATTATCAACTAGAGGGTTGATAAGAATAACATTAGGAATATCTATAATCTGATTATAATAGTCCATATCATGCCATTTTCTTATTCCAGCTGCAACATGTTCTTTCACATATAATACATAATTGATAGGAATTGACTGTGCAATGTTACGAATTACTTCTATCTGATTTGTATAATATGGTGCATAGTGTAAAGTATTCATTTCTTCATCTATGCTCATTGGAAAGTAAACATAAGGAAGATTCAGATCAGGCAAGGAATTTGAAACTTTCTGAAGATCTTGATAATTAATTCTCCTTCTTAACTCAAAAGTCAATGCATCTTTTACAACTTTTAATTTACTTTTTCCATAATACATAAAATTTGAATTAATTAATTCTGAATCAAAATCCAATAAATAATTTTTTAATGCTATTAATTTATTTGAGAAATTAGTATTACGTGATTGAATATAACTATGGTGAATTTTATCATATGATTCTTTATTTTCAATATTAGATTTTTCTCCTTTAACTGATTTCTCCAATATAATATTTGAAGTAAGATCATAGGTTGCACCATCTTCAACTATAATTGTTTTATTCTTAATTCCAGTAGCTATTATGGTCGATAAAACTTTAATTCCTTTTTTTCTACACAAATCTAACAAAAGTTTTTGGTGATGGAATACAGGATCATATGTAAGAAAATAATCTGGTTTGATTTCATCTAAAATTAATTCAAATAATTTTATCTCTTGTTCTAAAATCGATAGGATTTCTATTTTTTGAAATTTGTAAAAACGGTTATGCAAATAAAAAAACCGCTCATTTAGTGCGTATTTCCACAAATTAAGTCCATATTTTTTTTCAAAAGTACGTAAATAATCAAGATCAGGCTTCTGGTTTTTTTTAATATTATCATGAAAAAACCATAATTTTTCAAAATTTACAAGATTTTGATTTTGAAGAAACTTTTTTGGTTTTGTATTAATATCAACTATTCCAAAAAAATCTGCATCTAAACGTGATTGAAGATAATAAGATAAAGAATAATGTAAGAAAAACCCATTTAGCCAAAACAACATTCTTGGTTTTTCCTCCATGATTTTTAGCTAATTAGGTATTAAATATAGTTAATTTTTTACAATTTACGTAAAATTTTCTTTTGTAATATTACTTTTTATCTTATAAATAGATCAAGGAATAAATTAATTGAAGACAATAATGCTTCACTGTTTCAACATCTAAGTATAACTTTACAAAAAACTATGATAAGGATTAAGTACAATTATTTTTACATTTAGATGACTACATTGAATATTTCTATCATAACTAATAGTCCAAAAATAACATTTTCATTTTTAACAATATTTTTTATCGGATTGGGAATTCGTATTTACTATTTTCCTTTTGATTTACCGTTAATTATGGATGGATTGGATAATTTTACTTACGCAACTGCAATTAATTATTATGGACATTTACCAGTAGAATGGACTCCAATTAATAATGGATGGCCAATATTTCTTTCATTTTGGTTTTCGATAATTAATTTGGAAAATACTTTACAATATATGCAATTACAGAGAGTAATTTCCATTACAATATCATCTTTAATTATGATCCCTGTCTATTTTTTATGTAAAAAATATTTTGATGAAAAAATAGCACTTGTTGGTGTTGCATTAATTGCATTTGATCCAAGAATGATTTTAAATTCGTTACTAGGAATTACAGATTCATTATTTATTTTACTTGGAATAACATCTCTAGTACTTTTTTTAAAATATGAAAGAAAAATAATGTTAATATCATTTATTTTAGCTTCATGTGCCACCATTGTACGCGCAGAAGGATTATTCCTATTCATTACATTAACAATATTATTTTTTATAAAATATAAAATATCTAAAGAAATCTTAAAAACATACATTCCTTGTTTGATTGTTTTTATGCTGATATTAATTCCAATTATAGATTATAGAATAGATGTTGCCGGATATGATGGTATTTTTCAAAGAGGGGCATTGGGTGCAACTCAGATTATTTCAATGACAGATAGCGATGATAATTCAGAGATTATTGACGGACTGTCACTATTTGCAAAATATCTAGGATGGATTATGATACCAAACTTTTTAATATTTTTGCCATTTGGAGTTATTTTATTTTTTAAACACAGAAAAAAAGAAACTAATTTCATCATAATTTTTGTAGTTATCTGCAGTATTCCAATTTTATATGCATATTTACGCCAGGCACAAGATACAAGATATCTGTATGCGTTATTTCCAATTTTTTCATTAATATCATTATATTCAGTTAAAAGTTATCTTGAAAAATTCAAAAGAAAAGATCTAATAATATTTTTAATGATTGCCGGAATTTTAACTAGTTCAATTATTTTTTATGAATATAAAAAAATAGATTATGAAAAGGAAAGAGAATTAAATGAATTTGCTAAAAGTATACCAATAGTAATTGGAGGTTTAAACTATCATCCCACAGTAACACAGTATATTGGTCCTTCAGAAGTGAAAGAAGAATGGCCGTTTGTATTTTATGATGAAACACGTAAAATTGAAACAGTACAAACTAATAATTACAATAATTTGAGCGATTTTATTTCAAATAATAAAAACAAATTAACTCATTTGATAATTGATGATAATTCAAATCTTCCAGATTTTTTAAATGAAATATATCATAATGAAGAAAAATTCAAATATCTAAATAAAATTTATGATTCAAAATCAATGAATTATAATTTTGAAATAAAAATATTTGAAATAGATTTTGAAAAATTTAATTTGAATCAAAAATTAGAAAAATAGATTATTTGATAATTCATTATTTTACATAAATAATAAATTAAAATTAGAACTCAATCATTTTTTTAGTACTTGGAGGATGACCTATATTTACACCATTAATTTTTTCACCATATTTTGGAGATCTATACAAATTTTCAATATCATTAATTTTAAAATTTTTGACAAGATCGTTTTTACAAAAAAAAGCATTTACTCCATTATTGTCACAGCCTAATAATGTATAATTTTTTTCTAGTCCCAATTTTTTTAATGCCAATAAACTTGCTCCAAAATAATTGGTACCATCCCATTGAGCATCGGCATCATAAGGTACAACTTTACTCTCGTTAGGAGGTATAGATGAATTAAATTCTATTACCAGTACACGTGGATGAAATTTTGTAATTGCTCTCCATACCCAAAAATCATTATAATCAATATCTATGGACAATAAATCAAAATTTTCAGGGACTTGATATTTTTGAAACAAATTTTGAATATTTTCAGCAGTGATTCTTTCATTTTTAATATCTAGCTTTAAATGCATTGAACGTTCTTTACGTTTGATAATTTTTTTTGAAAATTTAGTATATTTTTTAAGATTATCGCTGAAACCCTTATTTCTATTAGACCAAGCTTTTTTCATTACTTCCTTCCACTGAATATTTTGATCTGCACCATAATCCATCATTAATCCAGTCCAGCCTTTTTTTTCTAAAAGATAAACAGTGTTACATTCAAATCCATTACCCACTCCAAATTCAACAGAAAATTTGTTAGTAGTGCCAATTTTAGAAAAAATGAATTCTAAAATTCCATCTTCGCCATTTTGAGAATAAATTTTTTCTTCATGTAAATTAATATCGAATATCTCTAAATTCATTTTATTATTATAATTCATTATTTTTAGCGTATTTTAGTATATCATAGAAATTAAACATCATAGAAATTCATTATAAAGTTTAATTACTTTTTTAATTTCTATATTTGCATTATACTTTTTTAAAATTTCATTTTTTAATTTTTTACCTAAATCATCTCTGACATTTTCATCTTTTAAGTAATCAATTTGATTTGCTAAATCACTATTTGTTTTTCCAAGACATACATAGTCATTTTGAAAATCAAGATTTCCTATAGGTGTTGTAACAATTGGCATTTCACACGCAGCAGCTTCAATAAATTTTGTTTTTGAGCCTAAATAACAAGCATATTCAGGATATGGAGCTAATAAAACACTGCATGTTCTTAATGTATCAATATAATTATCGACTTGACCAGTAAATGTTGTATTTTTAAATTGTAAACCATCAGAAAAAGTTTTGTCAGTTGGACCAATAAATACAAATTCTATTTCCGGAAATTTTTTAACTAAAAATTGAATCATACCAAATCCATAATAATTTAATTTTCCAGGCAAAAATGGACCTACTAAAGCAATTTTTAATTTCTTACATTGTGTAGGAATATAATTTTCTGGGAAAACAGCATTTCTTACTAAAGTTGAACTTTGAATATTTTTTACCCTATCAAGAATATTTTCTCCAGCACAAATAATATGTTTAGAATTTTTAAAAATTTTAGTCTCTAATTTTTTGTAATGATATGATTTTGCTAAAAAAGCCCATTTGCGCCAAGAATGATATGAGTAACCTCGCACCATATGTGAAGAAAACACAAATTCAAGTCCATGTGCATCAACGATATATCGATGATTTTTTAATAATCTACCACTAAGCTGTTGAGCATGAATTAAATTATTTGATAATTTTGAAACCTTTGTTTCATTAAATTCATCAATTAACTCAATATTTACAAAACCATTTTTTTTGAGTGCATTTAGTTCCCACTCAGCTCTATTTCCACTAGCATCAAAACCATCAATTTTACGTTCAGTAATCATAGTAACTTTGTTCATTTTTCTACATAATCAGAATAATGATTAAAACCTTGTTAGGGATTGTTACAAAAAATTCTAAAGAAATTAGTAATTATATCATAAATTAATTCATTATTCTTAAAATGATTAAGTAGAAATTGATTTCAATCTTTATTTATATGCATAATTTATTGAAGAATTAATGAAAGAAGGTTGGATAAGACGTAGATGGTGGGAATTTAGACAAGGTCACAGTATTTATTTAATTTTTCTTTTAACTTTTGTTAATTTTATTTTAATATCATATAGATTATTAATTGAAAAAATTAGTATTTTTAAAGAATTAATTCCAGAATTATGGATTTTTGCATTACTTTTTATTTCAATATACATTCCAGCGGCAATATTAATTGGATTATGGCATAGGCGTACGCAATTAAGAGTAGAAACTACATTAGTTAATCAACAGAATCCACTTTTAGCTAAAATGATCAGAACTTTGTTAGATGTACAAACCGGAGATGCATCACAAGAAGAAATTAAAGAGTTTAGAAAAATGTTAAAAGACATTGAAAAAAATATTGATCGTTAAAATGATTCATAGAAAAAATTTAATAAGAAAGTTTTGGTTAGATGGTAGAACAGGTACTACTAATTATTTTATGTTACTATTTGCAATGACAAATTTCATTTTAATTACATATAATTTTCTAATTGAGGATAATGTGATTTTCAACAATATACTATCAGATATGTGGATCTATACTATTATTTTTGTAATTTTATATTTTCCTGTCTCTATTTTAATTGGCAGATGGCATACTAATACTCAATTAAGTGTGGATGTAACAATGAAAATGCATAGAGATCCAATCATTGCTAAAATGATCAGAACTTTGTTAGATGTACAAACCGGAGATGCATCACAAGAAGAAATTAAAGAGTTTAGAAAAGAAATGGAAAAAATTGAAAAGAGAAATATTGATTAATATTGATTTTATTTAAATACGCATAAATAATGATATTGAAAACAAAATAAGTTGGATTTAATAGAGATTAGTTAAATTAGAAGAAAAAAATTTCATAAATAATGAAAGGAATTATTTTGCATGGTGGTCACGGTACACGATTACGTCCACTTACGCATACAGGTCCAAAACAATTATTGCCAATAGCCAATAAACCAATGTCACTATATTGTGTTGAAACATTAATTCAAGCAGGAGTAAATGAAATTGCATTTATAGTTGGTGGAACTGGTGCTGAAAAAGTAAAAGAATTTTATGGTAATGGGGAAAAATTTAATGTAAAATTTTCATATATCGAACAAGAGTTTCCTAAAGGAATTGCTCATGCAATTTCATTGTGTCAAAATTTTATAAATGGTGAAAAATTCATAGTTTTTCTTGGAGATAACATTATCAATAAAGATATTAGTGAATATATTTTAAATTTTCAAAAATCAAATGTTGAAGCATCATTATTATTATGTGAAGTTGATAATCCATCACAGTTTGGAATTGCAGAAATAAAAAATAATAAAATTGTAAATATTGTAGAAAAACCAAAAAAACCTATTACAAATTTTGCAGTAACAGGAATTTATTGTTTAACACCACATATTTTTGAAATAATAAAAAAATTAAAACCATCTTGGAGAAATGAATTAGAAATAGCTGATGCATTACAAATGTTAATTGAAGAAGAAAATGAATTGACATATGAAATGATTACTGATTTTTGGAAAGATACAGGAACTCCAAAAGACATAATTCAAGCAAATAAAAAAATTCTTGAAAATATGAAAGAATTTCAAAATGGAAAAAATGAAGAGGGAGTAATTATTTCAGGTAAAGTAATGATAGAAAAAGGAACTATAATAAAAAAAGGAGTAAAAATTACAGGTCCAGTAATTATTGGAAAAAATTGCATAATTGAAAATAATTGTGAAATAAAAAGTAATAGTAGCATTGGGGACAATTGTCAAATTAGTGAATGTGTGATTTCAGACTCAATCATAATGTCTGGTTGTAAATTTGAAGGAAATTTTAAGATAAAAAATAGCATAATTGGATCAAACTCAAAAATTTCAGAGAATAAAAATAGCATAAATAATCAATTTCTTCTAGGTGAAGGCTCCCAAATTTCCATATAAACAGTATAGATAAATCATTAAAGACTAATTTTTAACAAGGAATTAGAAAAAATGAATTTACTTGGAATAGATTTTGAGGACTGGTATCATCCACAATTGATCGAACCATTTGTGCCTCAAAATAAAAAAAATCCAACAATGTTCAAAGGTTTAGATAAAATTTTAGAACTATTAAGAAAAAATGATACTAAAGCAACATTTTTTGTTGTAGGTGAATTATTAAAAATGAATCCAGAAATTATTGATAAAATTACATCTGGACAACATGAAATAGGATTTCATACAATGAAACATACAAGAATAGACGCACCAGGTTATAAATCAATTTTTTCAGAAGAGTTAAAAGAATTTAATAAAATTGTATCAGGGAAATCAGTTGGATTTAGAGCACCAACATTTTCACTAAATGAAAAAAGTTCATGGATGATAGATGAATTAGTAAATAATAATTACAAATATGACAGTAGTATTATTCCTGTAAAAACAAATATGTATGGAATTCCCAATGGTCAAAAATCACCTTATAGAATTACTAGTTCAAATTTAGGCAAAAATGATCATAATGGAACATTAACAGAATTTCCATTATTGGTAACAAAGATTTTTGGAAAAACTATTCCTGCAGCAGGTGGATTTTATTTAAGATCTCTTCCATTAAAAATAATAAAAAATGCAATAAAATCATACGAAAAAGAAAAAATACCATCTAGTTTTTACATTCATTCTTGGGAGTTGACACCTGAATATATTCCTAAAATCAAATTACCCATTAAGAATAAATTAATTACATTTTATAAAATACAAAAAACATTTTCAAAAATGAATCAACTATTAAAAGAATTTAAATTTACTAACTTTGATTCATATCTTAAAACAATTTAATTAATAATTATTTTAATCTAAATGGATTAGATCTAAATTGTAAAAATAATGCAGATCTTTTTGAACCGATAGAAGAATCTCCACGTCTATGAAATGCACAAGTGTTAACTATAACAAGAGAATTTGCAGGTACAATTGCTTTAAAATTCTCTAATTTTAAAAAAGAAAAATCTTTTTCTGTAACTCTAAACGAGCCTAATTCAGACTTTTTTTGATTTTTATTAAACGAATAACTTTTTTTATATTCAAACCAAAGTCGTTTTATAGAAAATCGATGTGAGCCAATTGCCACATTTAAGGGACCATCTTTATCTTTAACATCGGAAAGAAAATAAAAGACTTTATGATTATGATAAAAAATATCAGTATGGAGTGATTTTTGTGAATCAATTGTTTTACTATTGACATGGCTAACTTGATCAAACCATACAGCATCAAAACTAACTTTACGTGCTTCGCCTGCACTAACTAAATCTAAAATTTTCTTATTTAAAACAAAATCTTTTGTATGGGGTAATTTTGGATATTGTTTTCGTCCAAATTTACGTCTAATCCAAAGTGAATCTCCATCTGGAATTTCAAGATCAGTTCCATCATAATTTTTACAATTTTTAAATTCATTTTTTATAGATTCAAATTTAGAATCTGGGAAAAAATCTTTAATGATAATTACACCATTTTTCCGAAGAATTTTTTGTTCTTCAGTTAAATTTGAAAAAAATAAAAATGAACGAATACTAAAAAAACAATGAGCAATTAAAATACGAAATACATGTAACCCTAAAAGATTTAAAAAAGAATTATCAATAAATTTTATATCTGAAAAAATAGTTGAGCCTAACTTGAAGAAACCATTCATTTCTTTTTCCTCATATTTTCTAAATCTAATTTCCTAACACGGTAAATTTCATAAATTAATGTAAACGTCATTAGCAAAACAACGATTATGGAAATAAGATAATCATCATATATGAAAGATAAAATTATTAGAACATATCCAAAAATAAATGTGAAATGATCAAGTTTGTAAATATCTCTACCACCTTTACTTATTTCAAATATTTCATATACTAATGTAAAAGAAAACAAAAGAAAACTTGCAATTTTTAATTCAAAAATATTAGTTGGAATTACAGGTAAAAATAAAAGGTAACCAGCTAAAAACGAAATATGATCTGGTTTTCTAAAAAATCGTATGGCTCTAGGTAATTTCATTTTACATACACTCCTAAATATATTCAAAAACTTTTTTGGAATAGATCATAGACTTTCCAGGCATTCCCATTAAAGAGAAAGGGGTAAGATAACCAACATCTTTTTGATTAAATTCGTTAATTCCTTTAATTTGACCATATTCAGGATTTCCATTAAATGCCCAATAATCATCAAAATAAAATAAAACACCGCTATTACAAATTGGCGTTACCCAGTCTAACACAGTTTTTGTAGAACTGTAATAATCAACATCAATGTCTACTATTGAAGGTGGGTATTGCTTTAATTCCTCTCTTAGTTCAGGAGTAAGAGAATCTGAAAAATTCCCTTTGATAAATCTAATATTTAGTTCATCAAGTTTAATTCCTGCTTTAGTAAGAATTTTTTTTAATTCTTCAATACTAAATGCAATTTCACCCTCTGACCATCCGGCTTGTTTATCTTCAACCAAGTCTGTATATGGCATACCTTCAAAAGTATCAAAAAGAAATATTCGATAATTAGACATCTGATAGTTATTTTGTTTACAAAAAACTTTCAACGCTAATAGAAATTTTATTAAATTTTTTCCTCCACCTGTACCAAATTCATAAAATGTCCCAAAAGGAGCTAAAGGTATTTTTGATAATGCATATTGTCTGTTTAATGAAGAATGAAACCAACCATCAAGAGATTGAGTATTATGATGATATATTAAATAATAATTATCACCCATCAATTTTTTTAGTATTTTTACTAACATACTTGACATAAAAATTCCTTTAATAGACTAGAATAAAAATTATGACAGTGTATTTTCTAAGAAAATATTAAGTATTAAAGTAAATTTAAAACAAGTGTAGTGAGAATCCATGAATACATATGAAGAAAATAATTTCAAATGAGAATTCAATTAAAGAAACAATAATTGTATGGTTAGATTTTGATGCATATTCATACTTCCACTTGGGAGTAATTTCTGAATTATCAAAATTAGAAAATTATGATTTTATTGGAATTATTACTAGAAAACAAGACATGGAATTTTTTGAAAAACAAGAATTTGTAAAATTTAAAAAATTATTATACTATCCAGATTGTTACATTAAAAAATCAAATTTCAATATAGATAATTTAAAAAAAATTGAAGAAGAGTTTGATCTAAATATTTGGTTAAATATTTTTTCAGACAGAAGTTTTTACAAATTTTGGACTGATTTTCATAAATTTACATATGAAGAAATTTTAATAATTATAGAAAGTTCACTAGTATTTTTTAAAGATATTTTAGAAAAAGAAAAACCAAAAATGATTTTAATGCAAACACCTGGAGAAAATGTTTCAAATGTACTTCTTTATGAGCTTGCTAAAAAAATGAATATTCAAACTATTATGCCGATGGATATACATTACAAAAATCACATTCATATTTCTAGTAACAATAAAAATAGTGAAATTTCAAATAAAATAGGAATAATTGAAAATAATTTTGAGAAATCATTACCATCATACGATAAAGAATTTATAAAAAAACAAAATTATGGAGACGTTTTAAAAACAATTTCTAGTTTTGACTCAGGTATGAAATCATTTTCCCAAAAAATTAAACATTATATCAGAAGAATGTCAAATAAATTAGAACCAATTTACCTCAACACAGGAAAAACAAAATTACGTCTTATACAAAATAGAGTACATAATAATTTTGAAGTAAAAAAACGTGAACGATTTTTAGAAAATTATACAGAAAAAACATTGCAAAATGAAAAATTTATTTATTTTCCACTTCAAAGTGAACCAGAAGCTTCAATTCTAATGAACACACCATTTTATAGTAATCAAATTAACTTAATTGAAATAATAGCAAAATCCATTCCAATAAATTATTTATTATATGTAAAAGAACATCCACTTCAAAAAATTAAATTATGGAGATCGATTGATGATTACAAAAAAATTAGAAATATACCCAATGTAAGATTCATACATCCTAATGTTAATGCACAGGAAATACTGGAAAAAAGTCAAGGAGTAATATCAATATCAGGTGCAACTGGATTTGAAGCATTATTTCATCATAAACCAATTATTCTATTTGGTGATGAATATTATGACAAATTATCCATGGTTACAAAAATTGAATCAATCATAGATTTGCCACTAAAAATTAAAAATGCATTATCTAATTTTAAATTTAATGATAAAGAATTATCTATGTTTGTTAAAATTTTAAAAGAATTTGCTCTACCTGTTCCATATTATTCAATTATTAAAGATGGAGTTTTAATATCATCCATTCAAAGGAATAAAAATAATTTTAGTTTAACAGAATCAGCATTTAAAAAATTTATTGAGAAATGGGAAAAAGAGTTTACAATACTTGCAAAAACAATCTTACAACGTTCTACTGAAATAAATTAAAAGAAAAAACATATTCAAAATTTATTAGAGATTAAAAAAAATACTAAGATATGAAGAAAAAAATGACTCAGAAATTATTTGATCTTTCTAATAAAACAATAATTTTAACTGGAAGTGCAGGTCGTTTAGGTTCAAATTTTGCAGAAATATTAGCAGATGCAGGTGCAAATTTAGTTCTTATAGATATAAATGAAAAAGAAAACAAAAAATTGGAAAAAAGAATTACTAGAAAATTTAAAATAAAATGCATATCATCAAATGCAAATATTACAATAAAAAAAGAATTACTAGAACTTACCAAGATAATTATTAAAAAATTTGGAAAAATAGACGGATTGGTAAATAATGCATTTTACAATCCTAGAACAAATGTAGAACAATCTGCAAGACGATTTGAAGATTATTCATTAGATTTATGGAATGATGTTGTCTCAGTTAATTTAACAGGAGTTTTTTTGTGTTCACAAATATTTGGAAAAATTATGGCAAAACAAAAAGCGGGAGGATCAATTGTAAATATTTCATCAATTTATGGAATTAATGGAGCAGATCAGCGTATTTATGGAGATAGTAAATTGAATTCACCACCATCATATGCAGCAACTAAAGGCGCGGTTGTTAATTTTACAAAATATTTAGCTGCGTTTTGGAATAGAAAAAACATTCGGGTCAATACAATGACATTAGGAGGAGTAGAAGATAAATCATATATGAATAAAAAATTCATAGAAAATTATTCAGGTAAAACAATGATTGGTAGAATGGCAAAAAATAATGAATATAATGGAGCATTATTATTTTTATTATCTAATGCATCATCCTACATGACTGGTGGAAATTTAATTTTAGATGGTGGATGGAGTAGTTGGTAGTTAGGATGGAATTAATTTATTTTTTAAAATTAATTCAGCTAATCTAAATTCAATTTCGGTATCAATCATCAAACCACATTCAGATGGTATTTCAACAGGTAATGATTTTGGTAAAATTGGAGTTTTATATTTCAAAAATATATTAACATCAAAAACAAATAAACCATTTAGTTGATAGACAGCAGGAGCTTCTTGTCTACTTTTTGGTCGATTTTTTAATTTTTTACAGATTTTTAAAAAACCAGAAGAATCTTTTTCCATTATATTGAAATAAGGATTGAAATGTTGTTGATAAACACCATAGACAGCATGGGGATTTTTCTTTTTAAATAGATTAATTGCTTTTTTTATATCTGAATTTCGAATAAATGGAACAGTACAATCACGATTTACAAAAATATCAAATTCATAACCTAATTTTTTTAATTTAGTAATTCCATGTATCATTACTTCAGCAAAACCAGTTGTGTCTTTTGCCAAATTTTTTGGTCTCATGAACGGGACTTCGGCACCATATTGTTTTGCAATTTTTGCAATTTCAGGATCTTCAGTTGACACTATCACATGATCAAAAAGATTAGAATCTAAAGATTTTTCAATTGTATGAGCAATTAATGGTTTATCACCTAAAGTACGAATGTTTTTTCCAGGAACTCCTTTAGAACCTCCTCTTGCACCAATGAAGCAGATTATTTTCAAAATTTCTATTTTAGTAGATTTTTACATATTAAATAAATTACTATTATAACATAAACTAAAATTAAAAGTATTTTTACGATTAGAAATAAAGGTTAAAAATAGATAAAGTTGTTATTGGAAAAAAAGATATGTGGATTATTAAACAGTATTAAATTAATTTTAAAAAAGACCTTTTGCAGCTTCTGCAATATCATCCTCAATTTTAGCTGTTGAATCAGACCAATATGTTTTAACAAATTCCTCTCTTAACTCGTATCGTAATTTATCATCAGTTTCAGCTCTTTTAATTTCAGGCCATCTATCTTTTGGAAATTTTATATACATTGCAAAAACATCTCGTAAACGAGTCATATCTTTTTTGTCCCATTGTGGCATATTTAACAAACTTTCTCCAGAATTACTTATTGCACAAATCACATTTGGATCTAAATACCCTTTTTCTACTGCATATGCATGAAGTTCTGTACCATGAAATGGTACAAGAATTGAACAACTTGTATTATCTGAATTAAATCTTCTATTTAGCTCAATTGTATCAAAAGCTAATTCTCTAGTTTCATCAGGGAAACCAATAATATTATTTACACTAAAAGTTAATCCTAATTTTTCAATTATTTTTATTTTATCTACTGCATCATCATTTGGATAATCTCGTTTAACAATATCTCGCCTAAATTTTTCATTTCCATGTTCAAGTCCAAAAGTCACTCTATCTAACCCTAATTCTTTTAATCGTCTAAATTTATCTTCTTCAATAGTTTCAATTCTAGTTTGACACCAAAATGGTAACTTAAATTCTTCATACATTTCACAAAACTGATCAAATTCTTTATTATTCCATGCTAGAAATGTATCTGCCCAAAAATAGATGTATTCTACATCATATTTTTCAATATGATTTTCAATTTCTGTTTTAACTAAATCCATAGATTTTTTTCTAAAAAATGACATACCCTGTAAAAAGTCCCCATCACCATAAAGCCTATTTTGACCAGGGGAATTACAAAATGAACATGTGTATGGACAACCTCTATGTGTTTCTACAGGTAACAAACGTCGAATTTTTCCACCCATTGGACGATAGAATCGTTTTTCACCAAATAGTGCTATATCAGTTATAACTGGAATTTCATCAATATTAACAGGACGTGAAATACTATTTTTTGTAATTTTACCATCATTTTGTTTAATCCATAAATTTGTGACATTTGAGTAATCTTCATTATTTGATATGGAATTAGCTAAATCAATAATTGCATTTTCACCTTCACCAACACATATCATATCAACATTTTTGTAATTCATAACAAGATCTGGTGCAAAAGTAGGAAAGACACCGCCAAAAAGATTTTTGATATTTTTATGTCGTGTTTGATCAATTAATTTTATTGCACGTAAAAATGTCGTTTCAGTACATGAGACTGCAATAAAATCGGGTTTAAAATTTTCAATAGATGCTTCAAAATCTAAAATTGCAGAGCGAGTAGTTTTTTTAAAATGGATATCATCATCGTCTCTCTCTAAAACAGGTCTGTTTTCTAAAGATTTTGATTTTGTTACTTCTGAATCCTCTATACTTATTTCATCATCAAATTTGTAAAATGTTGTATCAAATAGAGCAGTTTGATGACCTTCATCTTTAAGAATCTGTGAAAGGGAGGTAATGGATGGTGGAATTGTACTCATTCCACGTTCATTAGGATACAAAAATAATACTCTACAATCCTTAGTTTTTAATTTTCGTTTAACTTTAGAGGTCTCAAAAGGATTTTCTTGTTTAATTTGGACAGGATTAGAGTCATTCAAATTAATTAGTTGTGGGGATTCTTGAGTCATTATTAATAATTTTAATCTAATTTAGGCATTTATCTACTATTAATTAATGGTTTTGTGAATTAGTATCAAAAATATGAATTCTCAGTCTAAAAATTATTAAAAAAATAGATAATGGCATAGTATCTAAAAATAAATTAATACTCAATAAGAGAAGAACAGATTATTGAATCAAATTAAAATTGGAAATAGAATCATTAGTTCAAATCATTCACCATTTGTAATAGCGGAAGCTGGAATTAATCATAATGGATCACTAACATTAGCCAAAAAATTAGTGGACATGTCTAAAAAAGCTGGTGCAGATTGTTTCAAAATTCAAACTCACATTACAGAAGAAGAAATGATAAAAACAAATATTCTTCCAGGAAAAATTTCAAAAAAAACACTGTGGAGTATTATAAAAAATTCTGAATTAACAGAGAAAGAGGAATTAACAATTAAGGAGTATTGTAAAAAGAAAAAGATCATTTTTTTATCCACACCATTTTCAATTCCTGCAATAGACAGATTAGAAAAAATTAACATACCAGCATATAAGATTGGTTCAGGAGAATTAACAAATATTCCATTTTTAAATCACATAGCAAAAACTAGAAAACCAGTGATTCTTTCAACTGGCATGTCAAATATGAATGAAATAAAAAAATCAGTAAAATTATTTCAAAAACTAAAAATACCAATTGCCATTCTTCAAACAACTTCGCAATATCCTTGTAATTATGAAGACATAAATCTTAAAGTTATTGACAGTTATGAAAAATTATTTAATATTCCAGTGGGAATTTCAGATCACTCATTAGGAATTTACACAGCATTAGGTGCAGTAGCTAGAGGTGCATCAATAGTAGAAAAGCACATTACATTAGATAAAAAAATGTCAGGGCCGGATCAAAAATTATCTTTAGAATACAGTGAACTATTAGAATTGGTTAAAGGGTGTAATGCAATAAAACTTGCATTAGGAAATTCTAAAAAAATATTAAAAAAAGAACTCCCAGTTCTAAATTTTGCTAGAGAATCAATAGTCACTAAAGAAAAAATTTCTAAAGGAGAAAAATTTACGGAGAAAAATTTGACTACAAAACGACCAAATACAGGAGAAATACCTGCAAAAGAATTCTATAAAATAATTGGGAAAAAATCTAAAGGGGATATTGAAAAAAATAAGCAATTAAAAATAAAGGATATAATATGAAAAAGAAAATATTATTTGTAACAGAACGCAGAGCAGATTATTCAAAACTATACCCTGTTTTAAAACAAATTGAGCAATCAAAAAAATTTGATTATTATTTAGTTGTTACAGGAAGTCATCTATTAAAAAAACATGGCCATACTATTAATGAAATAAAAAAAGATGGGATTAAAATTTATAAAAAATTCAAAATGTTTGAAGAAAAAGATGAGGATTCATCAGTCACAATGACAAAGGGTTTTGGGAAAGCCATAACTAATTTAACAAAAATTATAAAAAACCTTAAACCTGATTTAATATTTTCAGGTTTTGACATAGGTGCAAATTTTGCAGCAGCAATTATTGGAGCACATATGAACATTCATGTAGCACATTTAGAGGGTGGTGAAATTACAGGAACTATTGATGAATCAATAAGACATTCAATTTCTAAATTTTCACACATACATTTTACAAGTAATAATGATGCATCAAAAAGATTAGAAAAAATGGGAGAAACTCCTAAAAATATTTTTACAGTGGGCAATCCATCATTAGATACAATCAAATCAATGAAAATCATTTCTAAAAAAGAATTAGAAAAAGAATTCTGTATTGATTTAACAAAACCATTACTACTACTAGTTCAACATACAGTTACAACTGAAATTAATAAAATTGATGAATATTTCTTAGAAACAATTAATGCCATTAATGAAACAAATTATCAATGTATTGTTATTTTAGGAAATTCAGATGCAGGATCACAAAAGATTAAAACAATTATAAAAAATTCAAATATTTTAAATTATGAGAATTTACCGTTCCAAAAATATATCAGTTTACTAAAATATTCATCAGCAATTATTGGAAATTCAAGTAGTGGAATTATGGAAGCACCGTTTTTACATGTTCCATCAATAAATATAGGAACTAGACAAGAAGGCAGAGCCAATACCACAAGTATCATAAATGTAAAATATAATAAAAAAGCAATTAAAAAAGCAATTAAAAAAGCAGTTGAAGATAAAAAATTCATTAAATCTATCAAAAAACAAAAAAATCAACATGGTAACGGAAGTTCATCGAAAAGAATAATTCAAATTTTAGAAAAATTAAATCTTGAAAAAATATCAATTCAAAAAAAATTGGCATATTAAAATAACCTGTATTGATTATAATTTCGATGACTAAAATTCTTGTAACTGGGCATGAAGGCATTATTGCTAGCCATTTAATTAAAAAACTAACTAATTGTGAAATAATTACAGATTCGATAAATGGTAAACGTGTAAATTTACAAAATAATGAGGAAGTTATGAAAATTGAACCTGTAGATACAGTAATTCATCTTGCAGGAAAAACAAAAAAAGGATTAGAATGGGAAGAATATTTTGAAAATAATGTCATTGGAACTTTAAATATTTTAAAATATTGTGTTGAAAAAAATATCAAAAAAATAATTTTTGTTAGCAGTTATGTTTATGGCAACCCAAAATATCTACCAATTGATGAACAACATCCAATAGCTCCTCATAATTTATACACAAAAAGTAAATTTCTTGCAGAAGAATTGTGTAAAAAATTTAGTGAAATGCATGATCTAAATGTAATAGTTTTAAGACCATTCAATATTTTTGCAAAAACAATGAATAAAGATAATTTAATATCCAAGTTGATTACATCGATTAATACAAAAAAAATAGTTACAATTACAAATAGAAATAGTAAAAGAGATTTTTTATACATAGATGATTTTATAGAATTAATTTTGAAGATAAAAGATCATGATTTTAAATATGAAATTTTTAATATAGGTTCAGGAATTTCTTATTCATTTGATGAAGTAATTGAAATGATTGAGAAAAGTACATCAAAAAAATTAAATTTAGAATATGAAAACGATGTTCAGTCATACATAGAAAATATAACAGCAGATAATTCTAAAATTACAAAAATGTTAAACTGGCAACCAAGACTAACGTTTGAAGAAGGTTTGCAAAAATTATTATGAATTTAATAATTTTTTGTAAAGATCCAAATATTTTTGACCAATATTCGACCAAGTATAATTTTGAACTTCAGAAAATGCTAATTTAGAAATTTTTTCTAATTTTTCTTCATCATCAATAATAGAAACAATTTGATTCAATAATTCTTCAGAATTTTCAGGCTCGATTAAGATTCCACTATCATTACTGAATAATTCCACATTTCCTCCAACATTTGTAGCGATAACTGGAGTATTACATGCCATTGCCTCCAATAGTGTGGCACTAATCCCTTCAGCAATTGAAGGTTGAATTAATAATTTAGAACCACGAATTAAAGGAATTGTTTTCTCTTTAGGCTGATATCCTAAATAATGTATATTTTGACAATTTTTTACAGATTCAATTACAAATGGTTTTTCTGGCCCATCACCTACAATTATTAAATCAATATCTTTAGGAAGTTTTTTTGCAGTCTCAATTACAGTACGAATGCCCTTTTCTTTAGATAACCTTCCTGCAAAAATTATTTGTTTTTTGTATCTAGTATCAATTTCAGTAGATAACGAGGTAATATCAATTCCATTAGGAATAAAAAATACATTCGAGTTAAATTGTTTATAATGATTAAATGCCTCTGTAGAGCCTGCAGTAATTGCATCTGCCCAAGTTAAAGCATTTTTTTCATATTTATTCGAAAAAGTTGATCCAGATTTACCATGAAGCATTTCAATTTGATTACTATAAATTCCATGAATTGTTAAAATTTTTTTTCCGTTTACATTTTTCATCGCTAATGCAGCAATTGGGTGTTGTGCATGAACTATATCATATTTTTTCATAAACTTTGTTTTAAAAAAAGAAGATATTAAAAAACTTGGATTTTTTAATTTTTTTATTGGAATTGTAAGAGTATTTTCAGAAGAAATTACATCAACATGATGACCTTGGTCTTTAAGAAATTTAATTAAATCCCTCACATGTTGTGCTATACCTCCAATGCCGTTTAATGTGGGAGAAATTAGAAGAATGTTCATAAAAGAAAGTTTACTATATAGTTTTTAAGGTATTGTATTAAACAATTAGTTCAAATTATTCTTTGAAAAATATATTAAATTTTCTAATCAAAATTAGAAGGAACATAATTTTTGTTTATTTCATAAATCAATACAACGTTCATTTCTCCTCCTTTTTCATTCATAAAACTAGGTGATGCATAAACTAATTTTAATGGATCATTGTCAGAATCATATTTAATATTTTTACTAACAATTTCAACAAATCCAGGTTTGTAGATTGCGGAATTTTCTTGAGTGGCAGGATTATAATACACTGCAGGGGTAAATGGAATCATTTTACCCAACATTGTTTGTTCATAAAAATAGTTTGTACCAACAACACCATCAGATTCTAAATACTTCTCAGGGGGAAATTCGGCAATTCGTGCAAACCAATAAACTTTAGATTCATCACCACCTCCACCTAAAACATAGAGTTCATCTTCAAGATTATCATTTATTTTTGAAACACTAAGAAATACAAGTACATAATCAGCATTTGTTTCTTTAAGCATATTCCAACTGTCATTAGGTGCACCCATCAACATCTTTGCCACATTTTTTATTCTAGAATCAATTAATGTAGAATTATCAATTAATGTAGTTCGTTCGGATATTGTAGTGATCCAATAACCATAATCCCACCACGATGCAATTATTGCATTTTCAGGAGTGTTAAGTTTTATCCATTCCAAAGCATCTAACCAATCATCAGTAGGAGGGCCAGACGCTCCACCTGTTAAGATTACAGGTGGAACATCATTATTATTAATCCAATTACTGTTTTCTGGGAAAATGAGAGGAGAAGTAAATAAAAGTAAGATGATCACGACATAAGAAATTTTAAATAAATAATTCTTTTTCCCAAAGAAAGTAATTTTAAAAAGATTTTTAGATAAAATAGACAAAGCAATTGAAGAAAGAATAATCAAAGATATAGAAGCAAATATTTCAAGTCGGATAAACGAAGAACTTACAAACACTCCAGTTATTCCAAAAATAAGTACAAATATTTTCATATCATTTTTGACAAAAGTTTGAGATATTTTTGTAGATAAAAGAAGCCAAATACCAATTCCAGCAAAAATCATCCAAACCGAATGAAGAAGAAAAGATAAGTCAATAGATGTAGAAGCATGTTCTGCAACCGAATCAGTAAGTGGATCTGTAGTTGTTAAAAAGGGGTTAATTGCATTTAGATATCTAAAACTAGGTAAAGGTAAAAGATCTGATTCATCATTTAGAACTATTAAAAAGGATCCAATTATAATAAAAGAAATTAATAAAAATAAACTATTTCTTATTTTAGTTTCATTCTTACTTATTTTTTGAATAAATATACTAATCACTAAAAATATAGTTGGAATTATTAATGAAAGACCACCTAAACCAAATACAAAATTTAGCCCAGGTCTTTCAAATGAACCAGAAATTAAAAGAAATACACCTACAAAAAGTGGGATACTCCATAATAGAAATTTATGATCTTTTCTAACAAAAGATAATGTTAAAATAAATAATCCTATAGGAATTATAAAAAATTGATCTCCACCCCATGATGACATTCCAAAAGATAGAATTATTCCGCCAAAAATAATTTTTAAAGCTGCAACTTTTTTGTTTTCAGATTTAATTGCACTTAAAAATAAATACAATCCTAGTAAACCATAAAAAATTCCTAATGGTTCTGACTTAAACCAACCAATAGTACCTCGTATAATTATTGGAAGAGATACTGCAAATAATAAAGAAGCAAAAAGACCAGCAGCGGTTCCAGCAAATAATCTTACTAGTGCAAAAATAATAACTACAGTTAATGAGCCAATTATTGCTGGAAATAATATCGTGAAATCATATAGTGATGAGTTACCTCCAAATATTTGATAAGTTATAGCTGCGGTACCATGAAGCATAATTTGAGATGTTGCAGAAATATCACGTCCTGTAGGATACCAACTTTTATCATCATGCCATTGAAAATATTCAGAAAATCCATTTTCTACAATATATTCAGTTGCACGAAAATTAAAAAATGGATCAAATTCATTTAATTCAAATCCATATTCAGCAGGTTGAGATCTTATCAACATAGATACAGAAAATGATAATACAAGTATTCCAATTACTAAAAGATGTTTTAATTTAAAATTGAAATTACTGACTTGAAATAAGGTAGTTTGAGAATCCAACAACAAAACAATCGTTCAAAGTGTTATTACTCTTTTGAAATTGAAATTTGAGATAAATTATCTTACATTGTTGCCTGAGAAGCATCATGGAACATCTGACTCTTTGCACAGCCAGCAGCAAGTTCATCACCTGCACCACGTCTCATAAG
>Ga0233445_1000860_pt1 | contig 26867 bp, 26 predicted proteins | sample SI_124_October20_5_FD_182779 | JGI IMG/M metagenome (GOLD analysis project Ga0233445, IMG submission 182779) | Seawater microbial communities from Saanich Inlet, British Columbia, Canada - SI_124_October2016_100_MG | ecosystem: Environmental > Aquatic > Marine > Inlet | place: Canada: British...
CAAGTACCTTGAATGTACCGTTGCGGGTACTATTGCGACATTGAGTGGACAGGCGTATGGAACGTGGGAGTGGGATATGTTGAAAGGTGCGGATGGGAACGCTACAGCTATCTTATTTATAAAAGATGATATTGGTAATGGTGGCTCTGGGAATGGGTATGATTTCCTTTTTGATAATACAGAGGCAATACGATTTAGAGAAATATCCTCTGGGACTCCGACAAACTTATTCACGACTTCTGCCTCTTATATAAATATTAATCAGGTCTATCATTGCAAGGTAACAAGAACCAAATCAGGAATTTTTAATATTTGGTTGGATGGAGTTTTAATTGTTGCAGGTGGGTCAGGTTCAAACCCCGTTACAGACACGACTCATACAACCTCTGTATTTACCGTACTTGATAACGATGCAGGGGATCGGGTGGCTAATTTTACATATAAGGATGAAATACAACAATGAGAATAAGACCGCATGTACTTAAATCAGAAGCAGAATGTGATTGTGGCTGTGGAGCAATGCCATATGATAAGTGGCTTGATGTAGTAGAGAAGTTCATAGTTGAGTGTAACTTTAGTATACCCATTAGTAGTATGGCCAGATGTAAGGCTTATACAGCTAAGATAGGTAGTAAAGAAACAAGTGCTCATAGGTTTTATAAAGATACAGACATACATTGGGTTACTAATGGTAACTCTTTCGGAGCAGCAGATTTAAAGTGTAGAGACAGTGGTAGACGTATGATCGTTGTTACTACTGCTATAAATCTGATGAAAAAAGGACTAATTAATAACATAGAAGTATGTGACAGACATATACACATAGCATACGTCCCGAAGGGACATAAACACTACATGAAAATGTATTGGGGTAGGAGCGTATAATGGACGATAAAGGTAATGGTTGGGGTGAATGGAAGAATCATGTTCTATTGGAATTGAGTAGAATGAATGATAAGATAGAAAAGAGTGATGGAAAGAGATTGGAATATGAAGCTAAGAGTACCGAGCAACGTAATAAGATGTCTAATCAGATTACAGCCATAAAGGTTAAATCTGGTGTATGGGGGGCTATTGCAGGGTTAATCCCAGTTTCTGTATTATTTATGTGGCTTTATATAAAGAATGCTCCGTAAGTTACACCAGTTGTAAATAAAAGGAAAAACAATGAAGAAAAGTAAATTACCTAATTATCCAGTCAAACCCAACAAACAAGTTGACAAGATGGTAATACCAGAGTTCGACATAGAGTACAAAGAGTTTAATTGTACTTTTTGGTTGAGCTTTAAGAATGTTCCTATGTCACCTAAGGATGTCGTAATAGCATTCAATCTCGATAGTAATGGAGTAGCAGGAGCAGCAAGTAGGATGATCTTTCCACCGACTAAGCAAGCTGTATTCCCTATGATGGTCCAATTAGAAGATGTAATGGGAAGAGCAATATTCTATTATTACTCAACAAAGAAGAACGCAATATATGTATTTGATGCAATAGATTGTTCTTCTAATGGTATGTATGGTACACCAGATGCCCCATATAAACTTAGTGTTGACGATGCAGTTAAATTAGAGGATAAAGCATAGTATGTTTCTGAAGACAGCATTAGGACTCATAGGTCAGTTGGGAAAGACATTCCTTGACGGTAAGATAGCTAAGGGCAAAGCTAAAGCCACAGCTATGGAAAATTGGGACGTAGCAGCACAATTAAACTCCAATACATCTTGGAAGGACGAATGGTTTGTTATACTATTCTCGATCCCTTTAGTTATGTGCTTCATCCCCCCTATGGTTACCTATGTTGAACAAGGCTTTATAGCCTTGGAGATGATGCCAGATTGGTATCAGTATATGTTGTCAGCTATGGTAGCTGCTTCATTCGGAGTTAAATCTGTTACTGGTATCATGAACAAGAAAAAATCTAATATAATATAGGAACCCTATGAAAGATACAAAATGCCCTGAATGCTTAAGTGATAGTTGGATACCGAAAGGTTATCGTGACTTAAAGCATGGTAAAATGAAAAAAGTAAAGTGTGAATGTGGTCACATGTACTCATTCCCAATAGAGACACATCAACCTAATATCCTGTTTCTTGATATAGAGACAGCACCTATTAGTGCAGATGTCTGGTCACTATGGAAACAGAATGTAGGTATCAATCAGATACGTGAGAATGGTTACGTTCTCTGTGTATGTGGTATCATGAATGGCGAGGTACTTGAAACATCCTTACCAGAGTTTGATAAAGCATATAGACGTGATAACGAGAATGACTTCGAAGTAGTCACTGAAGTATGGGAATGGTTAGATAAAGCAGATATAATAATTGGTCATAACGTGTGGGACTTTGATCTCAAAACATTGAATGGTAGATTCTTATATCATGGCATGTTACCACCGAGTCCATATAAGATATTTGATACTTTACGTACTGCTAGAAACAGATTCAGACTACCATCAAACAAACTAGACTATCTTGCTCAGTTCTTAGATGTCGGTAAAAAGATGGACACAGGTGGACACGAACTATGGACTGGTTGTAGAGAAGGTGACTTAGAAGCTTGGGATCATATGATTGACTATTGTCACCACGATGTTGAGATACTCCGAAAGGTTTACCTTAAGCTATTACCTTGGGCTACTAATCATCCTAATATGGCACTGTACGGTGGTGGATGTAAGAACTGTGGTGGTACAAATCTGACACTTCTTGATAAGACAGCAAAGACAAACGTTAACGAGTTCTTTGCCTATAGATGTGATGACTGTGGACACATAATGAGAGATAGAAAAGCAATAAAGGGCAATGCTCACGCATTGACATCAGTAATATAGGAACATATGCCTAAACAATTACACGAAGTAAAAACGTTCAATAGAGGGACCATTTTAAATGCGTCCCTCTCTGACATCCCAGAAGAAGCTGCTACGCACTCTAAGAACATAGATGGAGCGAAGGGTAATGGGAGATTAGTATCAATAAATACCGACAGAACGTTAAAGACAACATCAAATGCTATATCAGATGCTTTTTTACTTGGTAATGAAAACTCTGATATGGTAGTACTTACTGATCAATCAACTGTGGGAATAGTACATGATCTGTATGATGGTGATATTGATGGAGCAGTAGATACATTATTGACCCTTCCTGATCCTGCTCAGAAGATGTCTGCTGTGGTACGTAACGATATTGCTTATATAGGTATGGGCAAAGAAGTAAGTCCTAAGTGGGTTGGTACTCCTAAGTACACGCAGTTTAGTAATACATCTGTCGGCAATATATGTGTAGATTCAGAAGTAAATAACAACTCTTTATTACCTTCATTGGACAAGATAGTATCGTTTACTGAAACGACAGATTGGTTGGCTGCTATTCATGTTGGTGGAACAGAGATGTATAAGTTTGCAGTTAGTGCCACAGATACACTTGCTGCTACAGTAACAGGATTTACTAATATTAGGTCAATATGTAAGGGTCCTGCTGGGTTCTTTTTCTTATTAGAAAAACTACCGGGGTCATTTGTTATCCGTAAGATATACGATGGTACTGGTGCTACATTTGGTGATATAGCTAGTACATGGATACTCCCTATTGCGTCTGGCATACCTACAGGGGTAGAATACTCTGACATTATAGTACCACAAGATGGTGCTGACAACTTCTTATGGGTAGCATGTCATGGGACAGATTTTGTTCCAGCAATCACGAATGAATTTCTATTTAATTTTGATACTACAAGTGATGTATTTGATAATGTAATTACGTTATCTAGTATAACTCCAAAGCAAGAAGGTGGTGTTGCTCCGGGTGATTGGGCGAGATATGAATCAACTGGTGTAGAGATTGAAGATGAATATGGTCCGGGAGATTGGCAGTTAAATTGGGAAGATATAATTGCGACTGACACTCCTTTTTCAAAAACTATTAGGTTTTCATTAACTGATTGTGGTGCTGGTTATGCTGGTTGGTATTGTCAGATAGCCGATCAATTAGTTAATCAAGATAATGGTCAATATGACGTTACAATCTATCCTGTTATGGTTGAACTATATGGGACTCTCAGTTATCATACTAGATTAGGTTGTTTGTTTGTTATAGCAGAGGCTGAGGCACTTAATCATATAGGTACTCATTATAGTGTCAGTACTAACTTTGAAGATTTATTAAGTATACACAATGTATTCGTAAAGAATGTAAGTGGCTTAAAGTTATTCTTAGCAAGGAATAAAATAGTAAATAGATATACAACCTCTATTGTAGTGGGAAATGCTGATGGGTCAGACAACACGATGGGAGTCATAGCTGGTAACACTTCTCATGGATTTTCTAACGTAGGTGTCTGGAACTATGACACTACTCCATTACTAAGTATACCTTATCTTAACTCGGGTTGGGGTGGTTACGCTTCATTAGCTGATGGTTTCGCTGATAACACAGCTCCTACAGATGAGTATGATTCTACTAATATATCTGTCGGAGTTGGTAATAGTGCCAATCCTTCTGATTTCAGTGCTAGTGGGACTGATTCGTATTTTTATAAGATAGCCCTTGTTTATGATGGTTATCAAGAGTCACCATTAACACAAGGATTAGGTGTTGTACCAGCTACAAGTGCAAATACTAAGGATGTCACACTAACTATAAGTGATATCACTAAACTTGATCCACGTATAACACATATAAGCGTCTATAGAGCCTCTGGTACGTTTGCATCAGCAGAAGATAGTTCTTATGAACTAATTAAATCTGTCAGTATGACTGATACTGGATGGACAAGTGGATATGCTTATGCATTTGTAGACGATAAAGTAACTAATGTATATGGATCATATGAAGCAATAAATGGTATATCAGAAGAGCTTGATAGGACTATTGTTAATTATACTGTATCGACAGATTTAAATGGTTTCTTATTCGTAGGTGATGCTATGATAATTGATACCTCAGAAGATGCTAGTAATTACATATTCAGAAGTAAAGCTGGTAAATATAGTATCTTTGATTGGTCTAATGACTACTTAGTGCTTCCAGAGAAACCAATAGCACTATCATCATACTTAGGAAGGTTGTTCGCATTTACTAGTAATACGATGTATCGAATTAACCCAGATAATCTATATATAGAAGATAGCTATGTAATAGGAGAATTATATGGAGAGAAGGCTGTTATTTCTAACGATTATGGTATGTGTTTCGCTACTAATACTGGTATCTATTTATATGACGGTAAAAGTCTTAGCCCTATAAGTAAGCCTATTGATAGGGCCCCTGATGGGGACACTACTAAAATGGGTTGGTTAGATGTACATAAAAGAGAGGTAAAAATAGCTTTTGATGTACAGCGTAAGGCTTTCTATGTCTACTTTAAACCTGTATTTTATCTGACGAATGACTTTATACCATTGTTTTCAGGATCAGGTAATGACGATATGGTTGTTATCCCTGAATCAATAAGAAATTACTCTGGTTCTAATAAAACAGCTTACGAGATAAAAGTTATGGCAGGGGCAACTCAAGCTACTGGTAATATATCATTTTCTGGACAACCTAGTGGTAGTGACACAATAGTACTAAATGGGATTACATTTACATTTAGAGCTGGGGCATCGACTATTGCAACAGATATAAGCATACAAGGAAATCTGTCAGATACTTTAGTAGAGGCTGCAAGTGTTTATAATCTGATAACAACTGGTGCTGTTAGTTTAGCTACGGCTTCATCTGATGCGACTAGATTGTTACTTACCTATGATACAGATAGCTACAAAGGTAACTCATACAAGTTAGATGCTAGTGGTTGTTCAGTGGGAACAGCTAGTGGTGCTTATCTTACAGGTGGTGTATCAGACCTTTATAAGATATCTACTGATGGTGGTTCTAGCTATGATGATAACAGTGGTGCAGGATACAGAACAAGTGAGATATCATCTGGTATAGTAGGAGATTTAAGGATAGTATTTGGAGCTGATAATGGACATACAGTAGATGACAATTGGGCATTTACAATATATGTGTCAGACCCTAATATATGGGTATACTCATTAAACGAGCAGAGATGGGACTTATGGGGCACATACGATCTATCTAATGTATTAGTAACCCCAAAGAGAGGTCTACCTGTTTTAGTAGATTCTACTGGTATAATCAAAGAAATAACTGGTCAAGAAGATACTTACAGGGAATGGCTATGGGAGTCCAAAGTATTCGATATGGGTGCTGGTAGTGTACAAAAGAGGTTGAAGTCATTGTACTTCCCTAATATAGTTGGCGAAGCCTCATTGAATACAAATTTAAAGGTTAAAGGTGGTGAAATACCAACATCCCTTTCAACCCTTACATTAGCAACAACTACTACAACTGGTAAGTATTCTATAGCAGGCGCTAATAGAGTCGCTAGATATGCACAGGTAGTTATTGATTATATAAGTGGTAGTGTAACAGATGCTAATATGTTTGGTCATTACACTGACTACATTGGTCTGGTATATCGTTTAAAGGCTCTTAGATAATGATTAGTAAGAAGAGAGCTCCACACACACCAGATACAGATATGTTACGTATAGTACAACAGATTTATGATGACCTCAATGAACTAATAAATGCTGTAAATCAGTTCACAAGTGTTGGTAATGAAGGTCGTGGAAAGCCGGGAAACATAAGGGTCACGGATAAGGGTTTAGAATATAGAGACAAAACAGGATGGCATCGTGTATCAGATGCATAAGGAGGTTATATGTCATTAGGAGCAATACTACAAGGAGTTGGAGCTGCTGGGAGTTTATTTGGAGCTTTCAATCAAGGTCGTAAGTCCTTTCAAGGTGTAAACATGGCAGGACTTAGAGGCGATCTAAGTGACATGAAAAGGTTAGGACAAGGGTTCACTGATATAGGTAGTGACCAGAACACACAACTACGTAGTCTGATCATGAGTATGGCAGCCAATGGTGCTGCACAAGGTAATATGCTTAATCAGCGTAATATAGCCCAAGGTGGAGGCTTAAGTGGTATAGCCAACGCTAACAACCTAGCTAATGTTAATAGAGCCCAGAATCAAGGCTCACAGAACTTTTTAGGAGCATTCCAACAGAATCAAGGCTTAGGTGCAAGTCTGCTTAGTAGATACGGAGAGAACATGGCACAAGCTAGAATCAGTAATACTGCTATGCGTAATCAAGATAGACAGGCAAGTGCAGGTATGTTTGGTAACTTAGGACTAGGAATGCTAAAGAACTTAATACCACAAGGAGACTAACTATGGCTTTAGATTTTGATGTATTAACAGACCAACAGAACAGATATGGTAATCCAGTACAAGAGCTTGGTGGCTTATTAGGTCAGTTACTTGGTAAAGCAGGTAATAAAATAGAAGGCAGTGAAGGTTATGAGAAACTATTAGGTGGATTAAAAGAATCTGGTGGGACACTAATGGACTTCTTTAAACATATAGGTGGTAAATTTAAGGGTGGAAATGGTATTGTAGAAACAGATAAACCTGAGTTCAACGATAATCTATTTAGAAGTAATAACCCTTTTGTTGCTGCCCTTGAAGGCCAGAAAAGAGAAAATACTTATAAACCTCCTTATGGAGCTTACGGGCAAGTACAACAGTCCAGATTTAACGAGTTTACAGGTGGTGGAAATATTCCAGAACATGGGGCTAATCCTAATTCTAATGCTGGTCCTTTTGGGACACCTGAAGATATGTTATCAACTTTACAACCAGTTGGTGACTCACCTCCTTCCTCTCCAACTACAGGAGAAGACCCAACAAGTTTCTTAGAAATGCTTTCTAGGTTACAAGCTGGTAATCAAGGTGGTGGTCAGATTTTTGGTACAGCTCCTTATCAATCTCAACCTAACTACTAAGGAGATATTATGCCATTAAACTTTCCTAACCAACAAAACTTCTTAGCTCAGTCATTACTGAATATGCCAGCTCAGTTCCAACAGACTGAGTCTGATATAGCACGTAAGAAGGCACAGATACTCTCTGGCTTAGAAGAGAAGATGTTAGCAATGACTACATCTGATGAAGCCAATGTATATCCTTCAAGGGACGAATGGTTCGCTGCTTATAGACGTAAGTCTAATGAGATGGGCGTACAGAATGCAGCTCCTAGTGATATACTAGGTATGTATGATGCGTATTCACAGGAACATACACGACAGAAGGTAGATAAGCTGAACAAGTATATGTATGATAATCGTGCTGAGAAACCAAAGAAGATAACTAAGGCTCTAAATAATGATCCTGCTTTCCAAGAATGGTTTGGCAGTATCTCCCCTGAGATGCAGATGGGTGTTATGCAGAATACTGGATATGATCCCTATACTGAAAATAGTAAGGGGCTATTAGGCTCTTCTTTAGCGGTTCCTATAGGTGTAGGTGGATACTATGGTGGTAAGTATGCTTTGAACAAGTTCAAGGATGCCAGATTAAACACACTTAAAACATCCCCTGAGTTTGCTACAGCAGAAGAAGCATTGGCTAATGCACAGAAGAAACTAGACAACGTTAAACCAAAATCTAAAGCAGCTACTAAAAGAGGTTATGCTAATACTGTTAAGAATGCTAAAGCTAGACTTGCAGAGATGGAAGCAGGAGCTAGTGGTTTCGGTAAAGCAAGTACTATATTAAAGAGTAAAGGTGCTGCCTTTGCTGCACCATTTGCAGGTAAAACAGTAGGTGAGTTCGTAGGTGGTGAAGCTGGTGGTATAGCTGGTCAAGCAGCTGGTGCAGGTTACTTAGGTGCTCGTACTGGTAAGTCCTTTATGAAGTTCCTAGCGGGTAGGTTCCCACAGATAGCAGCTAAAGCAGGTGCTACAGCAATGTTAGACTCCCCCGGTGTCCCAATAATGGACGTGGTAGGGTTAGGTATCGCTGCTAAAGATATATATGATGCTTATCAAGACTTTCAAAATCTATAAATAATGAGGTGATATGAGCCCTTTCAATGCGGTTCTCCCAGAAGACCAAATACGCTCACAAATAGAAGCGTATAAAAGAAACCCGAAAGCATTCACACCAAGGATGCTTTCTTTTTTACAACAACAAGCAGATGCAAGTAATGTACCGTTTGATGATGGTGCATTTGATATAAGTGATAGTATCCAACAAGCTGTTGCAGGTGTAGTAGAGGGTTTCACAACTATATCAATCAAGGATCAACCTACTAATGAATACGAAGCTATTATTAGGAATGTCGGTCATTTGGTCGGTTTCGCACCGGGCATACTTGCAGGACCAGCAAAGCTGGCAGGAGCAAGTTCTAAGACAATAGCTAAGATAGCAGCTCTAGGTGAAGCTAGTATACCAATGCGTGGTGCTAAGTTTGCTACGGGTAAAGCTAAGTCATTAGTAACCCCTGCTGTACAGAGAGCTCTAAAGGGTAGACTAGCTACTAGTAAGATGGCTACGGACTTCTTAAAGTCTGGTAGAGTAGCTCATATGGCAGAAGGTGCATTCCATTTAGGTACTGCTTCAGCTATATCTTCATGGAAGGGTGGCATAGAGGAAATGGCTCATAGCCTCGGTTCTGGTGCCGTATTTGGTGGTGCCTTTAGGGCTATAGGTAACTTGGCATTAACAGGCGACAAAACGGCAGATGTGGCTATAAGAACTGTAGCAGGTAGTATGTTCCAAGGGCTACAAAGTACCCTACAAGGCGATACAACCCCTACACAGGTGTATAACTACCTAATGGGTGCTTACTTCGGTGGTAAGGAAACTAATTGGAAAGAAGCAGCTACCAACAAGTTCGTAGTGGACATGCGTGAGAAGGCTACTAATGATCCTGTATTCAGAGCTAAGATGGACCCAAGGGATATACCAGAGTTCTTTGAGAAGACTCCTGAACTACAAACAATGATAATGAAGAGAGCTCATGATACTTGGGGTACACGTAGCAAGGTGCTTCAAAGAGTTCTATATGATATAGTAGATAAACTTGGTGTTGAATTTGCAGCGGGTAAGTCAGAAGAACAATACGTTCCAGAGAACTATAAAGCCACAGGTGAGATTACCAAAGAAGGTAATAAGATATATCGTTTAAGTGAAGAGTATGTTAAAGCGTTCGACTATTTCGGTGTTAGTGGTGGAGCTACAGGTGCTGATACAGCATTTAATAGGATAGGTAAAGAGTTAAATATGCCAGTCCTTAACTATTCATTTGAGGGTAATGCTCATAACGCTAGAAAAGCAGGTAGCCTTGTAAGGATACTTACACAAACAGAATTAGAAGCAGCAGATAAAGCTCTTGGTAAGGCTAATGCAACCTTGGGTAGGCATTTCAATGCTGACATGGACAACACCTTTAGTATAAACCTCCTAAGAAGAAACTATTCAATAGTTAAATCTGCTGATACGATATTTGCAGTGGGCACTCTATATAAAAAGGGTAAAGCAAGAGTAGCCAGTGGTGGTACAGGTTGGGGTGTACAGATGGCTATAGATATGCAGAAGCCAGTACGTTTTTTTGACCAAAGAGCGAACAAGTGGTTACAATTTGACAAGAACTTAGGTGACTTTGTAGAGATGTCTAAACCTCCTAAACTTACGCCAAGGTTTGGTGGTATTGGTTCTCGTGACCTCCAAGCTAATGGTGAGAAGGCTATCCGAGATTTAATGGAAAAAGCTTCTACAGAGCCTAAATCAATTAAGCCATCTAAAAGTACCACTACTGAAAGAAACGTCCGTGATGACACCGCTAAGGCTCTCAGATTGGAGATTATAGCTGAGAATAGGGCTGCATATGAGAAAGCTCTGAATCCTGTGGATCACCCATATAAAGTAAAAAAGGGTAAGTCTACTAAGATACGTAAGGGTGGTACTGATATAGTCCCTGCTTGGGTAGATCATGATAAGAAAATAATACATCTTGACCCTGAAGAGTTAGCAAGAAAGTTTGAAGATAAGGCATGGACTAAGCCTAAAGTAAAGGGAGTTAAAGCTCTATCTGAGAATGAGTTTAATACTTTAGATGAATGGGTAGACTTTGTAATGTTCCATGAGTTGTCTCATATAGAAAATAGACGGAATCCCGGTGAGACTCAGGCAGACTATGAGAATAGGATGAATGACAATGCCCTTACAAAGATGGACATAAAGAAGCAATTAAAAGCATTAGATCGTGAAGAAGCTATCTTAAAGTTAGATAGAACCACAGAAGATATGAATAATGACACACCCTTACCAGAGAATGAACCCGGAATAGAATATAACAGGAATCTAGGTAAGAAGTATATAGGATTTGTTAAAAGGTTTATGATGCCTCTAGTAGAAGATGTACCCTTTGAGAACAAAGTAAATAAGATGAATGAGATTGGTGACTTCGTCTATAAAGAAGTTATTGACAAGCTACGTGTTGGCACAACAGACAACAGATCATATGAAGTGGTAGATGCCATTAAAGAGAAGTATGACTTAGTACTTGAGCAAGAAGCAGCAGGACAACTACGACAATGGATGACATCTATGAATACTGGGGTTAATATGCGAATGCTTACTGTGGGTACCACTACTAATTATAAAATAAAGTTTATGAATGAGAAGAACCCCACTACTAAGGCTGGTAACAGGAAGATGCTTAGAGAACCTAAAAGGGTGATAGAAGAGGTATGGGAGAATAACGGTGGAGAAGGTTCAAACCTGTCATTGCTGGATCATGTAACAGTGAAAGATGAGAACGGTAGGCTCAAGGACATATCAGTTTCTGAATATAGAGAGAATGGTGGATTCTTATTTGGTAGAATGGGTTATGAGACTGTTATAGATGGGAATGGCAATGAATACCAAAGAGCTGTAAACTGGACTCCTGAACATTATAACGTTAAACTAGCTGAATGGATCAATCAGATGGATAAAGCTGGTTACTTCAATTATGGCGGCCGAAGTGATAAAGATCAATTGTACTTCGTTAAGTATCATCCTAAAGCCAGAGACTACAAGCCTTGGGTTAAAACGTTGAAAGCAGATATGCTTAAAGCTGGTGTCTTAAAGGAATACGAAGCTCTAAGGGATATGTATCTTAAGAAGTTCACTAATGCTGATGCAGAGACACATGATAAAGCCTTTGTTAGTACTGTACTCTATGAACTAGAGAACAATGGTATGGAATATTCATCAGAGAACGTAAAAGCACTCCTTGGACCGGGATTCATCAAAGATGCTATACAACAGAACAAAAGACAGGCTATCTGGTTTACTAATAGTTGGAAAGCTGATAAGAAATATATCAATAGCCTATTAGGACGTGGTGAGGATGATAACTTTAGGTACATTATAACACCTACAATGAAGGATAAATTCAATCCAAATGAATTTATAGCTAAAAGTACTGAAAGAGAAGAACATAATGATGGTGGAGCCTTAATCACAGAAAAGCTAGCTAGAGCGTTGAACCTTGATGGTGGTTTCCCTGAGAGTGGGCAAGTAAAGACCTTTGATGTAGACCCTAATGCAGAACTTGGAGCTCTATTGAACAAGGGTATGTACCATATAGTCACTCCTGAAGGTGCCAAAGCTATGGATGCAGCTGGTATTGACATTATATTTACTGATACAGTATCCAAACAAATGGGTAAACGTAAGATTACTGAGATGAGTCTTGGTGAGAACAATGAAATGATACTAAAAGGTGGGGAACAATACGAAATAGACCCCGGTAATATCAGATATAACTACAGTGTAAAACAAGATAGTCACTTCTTTGATGCAGGACAATTCCCTAAACAGGCTACTGTTAGTGTAAATGAAGGGGGTTATGCACCATTTAGTCCTGAGTTAGTAAAAGAGTTCAAAGAAACAGCCCTACAAAGGACTATGCAAGGCTCTGAAGAGAGTAATGCTGTGCTCGATGAGTACATTGTTAATCCAACTAATAAGAATATATCCAAAGTAGTCAAGAATATGAGTGATATCTCATTATTAAGGGTTGCAGAGATGTTACTAGCACCGGGACATGAGAATCTGTCTCATCAGTTGTACAGAGAGATGCTTAAAGTAGAACGTGACACTAATCAGGATGACGTTAATGAGGGTTTGATACGTGAAGAAGATGCTAATACGAGTATAGACGTTATAACAGAGTTTGATACAGCCGTTGATAGGATGACATCTGCCTCAATGAGAACAAAAGGGCATAGTCTGTCTGTATTCCTACATAAGCATGTAAATGATTACAGAGAACAAGTCCTGAGTAACTACTTCGTTAATAGAATTAGCAAACCTAAGTTCATCAATTCAGGTGCCTCTAGGATTAGAAACTATGATATGTGGCTACAAAAGAAGTTCCCTGAACTAAATACTGATGATAGCTTGTTTATGCTAGGTGAGAGGTATAGAGACATGCCATTTAAACATAGTATAAAAGGTCTCAGAGCAAGGACTCTGGGTGAGTTCTGGGATAAGTATAACGATCCATCTCTAAAGAAACTAAGACCTGAAATGGAGAAGTACTTGAACGCATTGGTTATACGTGTACCAATTAGTGCTAGATCAGCTTTAACTAAACAGATATTTCATGGGTTTACCACTATAAATGATCATGGGGTTGTCTTACACAGTAGAACTATGAGTAGAGTTGATGGTGCTGACCTTGATGGTGATAAAATACAGTTCTTCTTTGGTAATGATAAAGAGGGGTTAAAGAACTCTACTATAGATGCTTTTGAAGCTAATAAGAATGAGTTCATGGTATATCGTAATGATAAAGACTTTGTTATATCACAAGAGGAATACAACTCTAAATCTGATGTAGCTAAGAAAGAGTGGCACCCATTCCTTGAGGGCACTAAAGACAGACGTATTATGGTTGGACCCAAAAGAGAGAATACTTATCGTGACATACTTACTACTGTACCAGAGAAGGGTACCGAAGATGTGATGACAAGTCCAATAACCAAATGGATGCCTCTTATGCGTACACAGATATCAGCTGCTGCTGTGGATGGACGTAATATGCTTGGTCCTGCTGTAGTAAACAAACAGATATTAGAAGCTACTCATACTACTATGCTTAAGAAGGGTGGTAGAGATACATTTACTATCACACGTAAAACTGGTAGAGATCAAACAACAGAGGGGGACTATAAGTGGGCTAGATACGCAAAAGATGGTTATGAAGTCTCAAGCCAAGGGGATAAACGATTTAGTGCTTTTCATGCTAAATTAAATAGCGGGGAAACTATTGAAGCGGCTTATCAACGATTAAAAGGCTCTGGTAAAGGTAAACCATCTATACATAAAAACTTTAATTATTGGGATACATATTTAGGGTTATGGAGGCAATGGGCTAAAGAAAACCCAACTCTTCTTTCGGAATTAGGGAGAAAGGCAGAAGGAAAAACACTAACAGATAAATTTGCTAATACTAAGAATAATCAGGCTCGTGCTTTAGCTACAATATTAGGTGGTGCAGTGAAGACAGATGTCCCTGAAATGGAGACCCTTAGTGTCCTTATAGAGCCACGTACAGAGCCTGAATGGCTACAGTACCAACGTGAACTAATGGCTGCTCAAATGGCATTTGGTTCTGACCCTATGGATGTATTCGGATTGAAATCAAGAGATGAATGGGCTGATCTTGCATGGGATGCTTTCTTTAGAGTGAAGACCATAAGAGACTTAGATGGCAATACTAGAGACAAGGTAGTCCTTGGGCCTCATGAAAAGAAACGTGGCTTATATGGTACAGCTCGTAAGACTAACAATGCTTTGTATGGTCGTAATAATAAAACCAAAAGGAAACATACCGCTATCGAAAGGAATGTACTTCTTGAAGAAGGAGTAAGGAATGTTAGTGAAGAAGAGAGTGGCAGTCCTTTGTTTGATATAGGTAGAGCAGTATTCTCTATGGACTTCAGTGATAACATTATAAGAAGGCTTGATTCAAAGAAACTGGTTAATAAGACAGCTGAGTATCAGAAAGCACTAGAAGAACTTGATCCTATCAGATTAGGTCTAAATAGAAAGAGCTTAAAGTTCGATGTACCAGAGCTTACTAAGGTTGCTATTGAGTATAAAATATTCGATAGAGGCGAGATAGTAGCCATAGCTAGTAATGATGTAAAGTTTAAGAAGTTTGTTAAAGAGGCTTACCCTAAGAATGCAGAGAGTCTCCTTAAAAGACATACTACTAAGGAAGAACGACTTGTACTATTAGATAGAGCACGTAGAGAAGCCAATGACTTCATTAGTAAGCATATTACTAATATAAACACTACTGTACTACTTAAGAAACTATATGATGCCTCTGAGGACGGTTTATCACGGTTATCTATGATACATGAGTTCGTAGAAGATATGAAACATAATAGTTACCTCAATAAGATTGAACGAGATCAACTTAAAGGTGCTATAGAAGAAGTACTTGATATGTCTAAAGAATCTTATCCAGAGTGGACTAAAGCTTCCCTAGAAGGTGAAGCTAAAGAAGAACGATCAAGCATACTGGACCAACAAGAGATAGACCAGAAGATACGTGACTTTAGAAGGAATGCTAATCTGACGGATATAGAAAACAAAGCGTTAGACTACCTCATGCTAGGGTCACTTAATAAGGGTGAACTTGAACTAATAGCACGATTAGAGGCCATGCCAGAGCAAACCCAAGCTATAAGTGATGCTAAGTATCTTGCTAAGGGTGCTGCTATGAGAACAAGTATGACTAAGCTTGGTTATGATAGTACTGCTATACCAGCTAAGAGTGTAGAAGAGTTTATTGGTGGATACAAGGAGTTTGCGAATGATTCATTTACTGATAATCTGTCTGTAAAAAAAGGTGAAGAGGATAAGATTGCTAATAAGGTGGCTAATACTACTCCTTCATACATTACACCAGATTCTATTGATAACGATGTAATGATAAAGCATATCACTGGTATGGAAGGCATTGTTAAGCCTGAAGGTACTGTAGAAATACCTAAGCATATGCAAAGTGCTATGACAGAGCTTATAGATAACGTCAGATATTATGGTGAATCATTTGTTAAAGGGTTCCCTGATGTAGTAGCTGGTATACTTGGTAAAGAGTATAGAGCTATGAACTTTGAGGATGTTACTATACTTAATGACTACTTCAAAGATATACGAAGAGGTTCATTCTGGCAGAGGTTCTTTAAAGAGGATACCGCAGAGCTTAAAAAGCGTTATTATAACCTGTTTCCTGAAGCAGTAGATAAAGAGCTATCAAAGTATAATATGTTTGTACAGAATGCTAGAGCTGAGATACTTACTAAAGAAGGTACCTTACGTACTGCTAATATAATCAAACCGGGAAACATTATTGTAGCCGTTCAGGATTGGATTGGTAAGATGCAAGATCAATCAATCAATATGAGTGAGGGTATTATAGCTGACTTAGGAAAAGAGTTCCAGTTCCTATCTTCATTCCCAGAAGGTGAACCCCTACGTCAGATGGCTATACAACAGATGCATCTAAACTTACGTCAGACTATCTTTGCTAGTGAATCAAAGGATATGAAACAGAAACAGATGGAGATAGGTGCACATCAAAAGAGATATGATGATACTTCTTTAAAGTATGGTTATGATAAACTAAAGAATAAACGATTTACTCTTACACTTGAGAATGAAGAAGGTGAAATGGAACGTGGTGAATATACTGGTGAGTTCGTAGTAGATAGAATTGTTAAAATTTATGCTAAATTCAATGAGAAGATGTATAAGCTACTCAATGGTGACGATAAAGGTATTGCTGATTATATATTAACTGCATCTGATCCAGAGACAGGAGATGTACGAGTAGACTGGAATAAATTTATAAAGGATATGATGAGTGACTTCTATCTGGGTAAGCCAATCAATACTAATCTGGGAGTCATAGGATTACACAGAATTGGGAAGAGTTCTCTTATTGATCAGGCTACTGATGTAGAGCTAAAGAAAGAGTTACGTAATATAAAAATACAAAAGGAAGTTGGCAGGTTCCCTGCTAATGGTTATTGGCCTCATTTGATTTTGGAAAAGGGGGAAATAACTAAATTAATGAGTCAGAAGATAAAAGAACTGAATGAATCTACTGAGCTTACAGGTAAAGAGAAACGAAAAGAATACCAGAAGCTTGTATATAAGAACAAATCCCTTACAGGGGATTGGTCCTTTGATGATATGGATTTCTACTCAAGTGCTGATGCATTAGAAGCTATGAAAGAGGTTGGTGATAAGAAGGTTATATCCGATGAAAAGATGAAGTTATTTAATGCTACTGAACGTATAGGTAACATGATGACACGGGAGTATAACTTAGAAGGTTTTTCAACAGATGCTAGTGCTTATGAAACCTATGTACGTAATGTTGTTAATGTATACTTTAGACAGATGTCACAGATACTTTCTCGTTATATGGTCAATGACTTTACCAAACGTAATGTACACACTATGGGTACTCAACTAACTAATAAATGGTCTAACTTCCTTAAGCTATACATACAGGGTGCTCTTGGTAACGCAGAACACATACCAGAGTACATGCTCAATGACCCTGATATGAAACTAAAGGGTACCCCTTATAAGGCATGGTCTGATAGTCAGGTCAAGAAGCGAATGAATGGTATACGTCAGAAGCTTGGTATAGGTGATAAGAATCTGCCTGAAGAATTACAAGGTATAGACTACCATCAGTTACGTCATTGGTCTAATATAGAGGCTCAATACGAGCTTGCTACTTTACTTGCACATCCTAAGACAGCAGTAGCTAATGTATTCGGTGGTGTCATGCATACAGTAGAATCTACAGGGCTGTCTAATCTGATGAGAGCTAGAGATATAGAATGGTTGAGTACACATATCAACCCTAATTGGACAAAAAGAGAAGATATATGGGACTTTGTAGTTGGACATGGAATACTACCAGATTTCATGAAGTATGAGATAGGACTACATCCTACACTACGCAAGGAACGTAACAAAGAGTTTATGACTGAATTGATAGATAAGTTCAGCTCTAAGACTCCTGATAAGAAGTCATTATTAGAACTACAGAAGAAGTATGGAATATCTGATTATATCGTTAATGTAGCTGCTAAGTTTATGAGTGTTCCTGAGAAACATCTTAGACAGGATGCTTTTATGGCTCACTATGTACAGGCATGGAAACACTTTGGTGGTGCTATTAAAGACCCTAATCATCCATTCCTTATTGAGATAGCTAAAAAGGGTGTGAAAGCTACGCAGTTTTTATACTCAGCTCCATTTAGACCGTTGTTTGCAAGGAGTGCTCTGGGTAAGGTGATGACACGTTTTCAGTTGTGGTCATGGAACTCAGTAGCCTTTCGTAATAACATCAATGCAGAGGCACGTAGATATGGACTTCTTCCGGGATCAGAACAGCATAAAAGGTTTATACGTACAGCTCAGATAGATATGTTTGTATTTGCCTTGGCTAATGTGTTTGCTTATTCTTTATTTGAACAGACATTACCAGCTCCTTGGAATTGGTTACAGGATACATCAGATTGGGTATTCGGAGATGAGAAGGAACGTGACAGAGCGTTCTTTGGCTCATGGCCTACAGGGTTAGCCCCATTGCAGATGGTAACACCTCCTGTTGCAAGACTACTTCCGGGAAGTATAAAGGCACTTATAGATGACGATTGGAGTAAGCTAGCCAAGTATCAAGTATACACTATGCTTCCATTTGGGAGGATTGTGAGAGATTTAGCAGGTCCCGGTAATCTGATAGAAAGCCCAATGAGGCTACTTGAGAAGACTACTGGTTTCCCATTAGTACAGCTACAACGTGAGGTATCTCAAGCAAGAAAAGAACGTGAAGAAAAGAAAGCACTGACCCCCTAAAATGGTACACGTTTTACCCACTAAGGTGAGCAAAATAGCCCCGTAGAGGCGATATCTTTTGTTAGAGGTATGTTACCCTGCCTGAATCATAAAAGGGGCTAGGATTGGCTATTATGGAAAATTGCAGTTATTTTATATTCTCTTAAATAATTAGTATTTACAACGCAAGTTCCCCGAAGGGAACCTGCATTGCTACTAACCTAACAAGAAGGTAATGACCAGAGGAGGAAGCAGGAATCGAACCTACCTAAACAGCCCAACCGTGATACCCCCAATGGTCAATAGTGTTTAAATCTCTAAAAAAAACACTACTTCAATGTTTATGCACTAGGAGTTATATCGGGAGATGATGGTTCATCTACTCCTAGGAAGTTTGTTAGTACTTGTGATGCTTTTGATGTGTCTTCTTCTTTAGTTTGAGCACAGTATTTTACTCCTTTACTCATCAACCATAAGATGTCGACATAGTCTTCTGGTGTTAATTCGATTTTGATTGATTTACTCATTTCAGGAACCCCCAACTTTTAGCTATTTTTATTGGATTAAACATGTCTTTGGTCATTTCTTCAGCCATCTTATCAAAACACACCTTGCATTGAACTCTTCGTTTATGACCAAAGAATCGAGAACCACAATCAACACAATTATTTAAGTAGTTACCATTTTCATGTGGAAAGTCTTCTACCCAATTCTTAGGGTCCATCTCAAGAGGTGTTATAGGATCACAATCATCATCAATTAGAGTGTATGTAACTCTATATTTAGCGATATTGTATTTCTTTTTATCCTTGAATATACCATGACAGTTTGCATGTCTCGCATGAGAAACACTTTCGAAGTCGTATTCATCACAACATGCTCTACTATAACTTCCTGTAGGTTCACCTGTTTCTTTGTCGATTATGCGAAAAACCACTAAAGGTTTTTTTTCATTTGGTTTCATTCTATGTCTCCTTGTAAAAGTTCATCTTGTATTTGTTGTTCGTACATTATGTTTTCGTAGTAGGTATCTTTCCCAGTGCATATAACACAGGCTTGGTCATCTGATATGCTTGACCCACATATTAAACAGGTAGCCATTACATCCCTACCCATATTAGGTTATCCTTTAACCATTTAGGTATACAAATTGTACTACCAATATGCTTAGTCTGTGATCGAGGTATCCACGTTTGAATCCTTACATCTCTAATAAGAAATGCTTTTTTAGTGCTATGTACTATTTTACCTCTAATCTGAACGAAAGGACTTGGTTTCCATTTATCTTTGTATGGATATCCTGAAAAGGATAATCCTTCTTGGTCTACTTGTCCATCATACAATGAATCCATTGCGTCTTGTGCGTGATCAAATATATCACTCATTAGTATCTTCCCCCTTTACTTAGTTTACGCATGGTATATACGTGTAACTCTTCTGTGAATTTACCCACTGTTATCATGAGTAACATAAAATCTGATTCAGTTAATGGTCCTTTAATTGTATTACACCGTTTACATATGAAATGTAAGTTCTCTGGTGTAGAAGGACCACCCTTTGTTATTGGTACGATATGATCCATAACCATAATCTTATACGTTAATATGTTTGTACAGTATTTACACTGTTGTCCGTAACATTCTATAAACTTTTCTATAAGCTCTGCTTGTGTTATGTTAAAGTCTACGTTATTGTCTTTACTTCGCTTACGTAATGATGATCTTAATGAGTTCAATTTACGTGTTACTTTTGTGTACGTTCTTAACGTGTAATGCTTATGTATGGGAGAGATCACTTCTAGTAACCTCTCCCTATAGATAGATCGTTTCATTGTTATGGTATTATATTATCTTGTATATAATCATCAATACGTTGAAGCATTTTTTTTAGTGCTTTAGGACGATGAATAATGTTACTTGACATAGCACTATCTTCTCTCCACCAAATACTGTAAAGTTTCCCATTCTTAAATTTAACAGTTGCTGATACATTTGCGTCTGTAAACTTTACTTCTGTACTTATAATTGTCGTTTGTTTTGGTTCCTTAAGTTTATCATGAGTATCTTGTAGAACGATATCTTTCTTATTTCCAAACATGTTATCTTCCTTTCTCGTTCTTTTCTACTAAAACAGATTTAAGTAACTCTTTGTACATCAAAGCTGTCTTAGCTCCAATTGCTCTGTTAGCTACCTTAGACTTCATTATTTCACCTTCTGCTTCTGCCTCTACGTCTGCTATCATAGCTTTGATAACGTTACCAGTGTCTGTTATGTCATAATCTGGGAACTTATCAAGTACATGAGTAAGTCGCATTGGTGTAACCCATTCGTCAGCAATAGCTTTAGCTTCTGTTAATAAGACGAAATCTTTCTCATTCACTTCTCGTTTAGTAGAAGTCTCCATGAAAGCATCGTTCTTATGTTTAGCTTGGATACGAGAACCATTGTTTCTAACAAGAGCTATCACAGGTCTAAGTACAACCCCTTCTCTCATTTTAGGCTCTTTTATGCCATTCCTAACAGCCTGTACTGATGATTTGTCTCTTTCAGCGTTGATAGCTTCCAGAGTGCATGGTATTTGTGCGTAGTCAACAAACTCTATACCAAAGTCTCTACAGAAATGGTCAGCAACTGATGTCATTAAGAACATGTTATTAATTTTCACATCGAATGCTACAAACTTCAGTTCTTTTCCATAGGTCTCTGACATCCTTTGTTGCTTACCTCCGTAGGCTTCACCATATATAACAGCTGTGTCGAATGTGGTTACACCATCTTCTTTTTTGTGTGGAAATTTGTTAGAGAAATCAGATTTAAGTTTAACTAAATCGAATAACTTACTAAACCTTAAGTGATCTTCTCCACCACTGAATATCTTTACTTGGTTGCCATCCCATTTAATATGTGCAGATGTACCATGTATCTTTTCCATTGCATAACACTCTTTGAATAAGAGTATTGTCTGATCTTTATAAAGGTTATTTATTTTCATGTAACCCATTATCCCTCCTTTTGTTAGTTAATTATTATGTAGGCTTGGATGGACTTGAACCACCAACTTTCACCTTATCAGAGTGATGCTCTTCCAATTGAACTACAAGCCTTTAGTGTATAGAGTGGGCAGGATTCGATACCTGCAAGGTGCATTTAAACTTTGGGCGACCTCTTTAAGATTATTTTTAAAGCACCGAGGTCATCACGTCTATCTTCCGCCACCACTCTAAACTCGTGTGAGGGTTACATGCTTACCCTCACTACTTATTTCAGGCAATCCAATTTAGCCTTTGCATGAGCACTTGAGACAGAGGTTGGACTTGAACCAACGACCTCCCACCCTAAAGGCAGGCGCTCTCTCCAAACTGAGCTACTCTGTCTAGTTTATTAGTACAGATCAGGAAAGTGACAAATATCGTCATTGAAGCCACAATCAGGACATTTTAATTCACCTATATCTCTTTTCATTTCATGAAACAATATTGTTCCACAATCACCACATGTTACTACGTTGATATTAGTCATTCTTTTGATTTTAGCTACTAACTCTTTCTGTGTTTTTTGAGGTGGTTGAGGTCTATTCCAAGGTGTTAGTACTTGAACTATTATGTAGTCTGGTCCTAGAAATGCAGGAGGGTCAAGGTTCTCTTTAAACCTGTCCAAACTAATACAATATTTCCCTTTAGCGTCTACAAGTATGTTACCTTTGACTTCTCTTACTGTTCCATTAGCATACTTGATTATCATGCCATCTCTTAAGTCTGATTTTGTCATTTGAGTTTCCTCTGTTATGTGTTCGATGTCATTATAGTATACATAGAAAGTTATAAGCCTAGGATGATTGGTAATGTTATCTTTATACAATCCTTCACAGAAATAGCTTCTTTTTATTACATCACCAATTCTCTTTATTTCTACTACTAGCCCTATATCAAACCTATGATTATGATTACGTGCTATTATCCTTACTTTGTCACCAACTTTAAACTGTGGTGTTAAAGTCATTTCATCTTCTATACAACAGAATGTGTCACCTGTATTATCTTGTTGTATATGCCAGTGTTGAAGTTTAATATTATCGTATTTATGTACTATTTTTCCTACTCTTGAGGCTTGCTTAAGATAACTGAATCTTACGTTATCCCCCACTTTGTATCGTGTCATTACCAATTACCTCTAGAGTTAGTTTTGTTTTTTGGGGCATTTAGAAATATAGTAAGTCCAACAGATATAATTACTACTGGTATGAAAAACATACCTGCACCATATCCATGTTCATACGTCACTGGTGAATTTACAAATGCGTGTGCGAATTGAACAAATAGTCCAAAGAATACCATGCTGATTAACATTAATATCGTTCCGATTGTTCTCATAGGTCTCCTAACCTGTTATTAAGTTTGATAAGTATTCTATTAAGAATATCTTTGGTGCTATTAGTATTTTTAACCAATCAATTGCTGATATTACTATAATTAATGGAAATAGTCCAACGAATATACCTAAAATTAGTATAATAAGTGGAGCTTCATCGTTATTTTCTTTGATTGCTTGTTTCATTAGTGTCACAATTACTACTATAACAGTAATAAGTAATACTAATCCAATGATAAACCATATTAAGTTTACTGCGAATTCCCAAGCAAGTACTTGTTGTAGTACTATTGGTGTTTCTTCTATTACAAAATCTTGTATTGTAGTAAGATTTGTTAATAAGCTTTCATAAGCTTCAATTAGTTTCTGTTCCATCTTTACCCCTATTTAAGTTGTATTGTTTTATTAGTTTAAGGTTCTTTTCTTTTAGTATTTCATGGTCATCATATGTCAGCATTGCTGTACATGTACCACAACGAACATTGTATGTCTCTCCTGCGACCTTTACTTCTTCACCACAGATATAGCAGTACATCCACTTTAATCGCAGTATATTAGTTTGACTAAATCTGATACGTCGCTTCTTGGGTTTCATCAGATATTAGAGTCGAATACTATTGTGCCATTGTATGGGTAAAAATAGCTCTTTAACCATGTTTTACTATAATATCCTATTCCCCATTGACCATTAGAAACCACGACCCCTTCAAAATGTGTTCCCCTAGGAACATCCGTAATAAGAATGATAGTTTTATCTTTACTATGCTTTGACCTTACTATTTGGCCTTTTTTTATGTGGTCTTCGGGTTCTTTTATGATCTCGTTTACTGTTACACTTAACATAATGTACTCCTTGTAAGTTAAGGGTTGAGTGGAGATTATGAAGGACAGCGTAGCTGTGTATGTCATAAAAAGTACACCCAACCCTTGTGGTTAATTATTTGTAATCGTTTCCATCTATACGTACTTCTAATCTGAGACCTACAAAGCCTATTGATAAGGCACATTGAGGGTCTGCTTCTATAGGCCATGCTATACTGAATTGAAATAACTGAAACAATGTAATTACTACGCCATTGTCTAGTTTCTCAAATTTAAATATCATGATCTACGCACTTTTTGTAAACGATACATCTTGACTCCTTTAGGGAAGTCCTTCTTTTCTGCGTAATTCTTTATACATATCTTTCTTAACATGCTAACATTTGGTTCTTTGGTTGTCTTTGTTCGCCAGTAGATATCCTCTAATACGTCAGGGTCTACATGGGTTTTACCAAATGTTTCATAAATCTTATATCGTGCCGTCTTCGTTTGTAGAATACCATCTGTTCCGATAGTATTTATAGCCATTGGTAACAGGACTTCATCAAAATATGATTTCGTCTTGTTTATAGATTTTAATCTGTTTCTCATACGTTCAACTTCTTTTTTGTGCACGTCTAACTGTGCTGTCATTACGGCTATTTCTTCGTTTATTGTCATCACAAAGTTGTCCACGTTATCAACCTTTATAGCGAGTCTCTTTCGAGCTACATCTAAATCTGATTGAATCTCTGGATCATCTGGTTCTAACAATAGATCATTTTCTAAATCAATGATTTCGTTTATTTGTTCTTTTGTTGTCATCTTACTCCTTTATCATTCTAAATGATGGAGTCCATCGGAGCTTTGTCTCAAATAAATCACCATCGGTGTTTTTAAGTAGTTCCATTGTCTTGTGAATACTATCGGCTCGTCCATTAAGTCCGAGTACCTTACGTGATGCGTTTTCTATAGCACCACTACCTTTACCTGCATATAAGTCTATTACTTGCTCTCTACTGTAGTTTCTGGATATCTGTGTTAATTGTATAATGATAATGTCCATTGCTACTGCTATCTTTGATAGCTCATGACTTATATACTTTATCTGTTCGTATTCACCTCTTGCTGTTTTGGGAGTCTCTACAAGGTCTATATAATCTACTATAACTAGACTTGGATTCAACTCTCTTATCTTGTCTTGTATTTGTGGTATTAAAGGAGCAACAGTCTGTATATTAATATGACTTACTCTATCTTTGTATTCTTCGAATACTGCTTCGTAGTTATTCTGTATCTGTTCCTTAGAGGTACCACTTACTATCTGTAGGTTCCTCCTGTGCATGTACCATCCTGAGAGCTCTAAGGATAGGTACAGCGTAGACATAGTCGCATTTTGGTCTATAGTATCAGTACTTGCATTATAGCCTAGAGCTATGTTCTGAGCTACGGTTGTTTTACTTGCACCAGTAGGTCCAAATATAGTTACTAACTCACCCGGATATATTACTACATCTTTACCAGTCAGACCATACAGTTTACTCAGGTCTATAGTTCTACCATCAAAGTTACCTGTAAATCTGGCGACTAATGCTTTCTGTAGTTCATCTGAGTTCATTACGTCTATAGTATAATCTTTCCTTTTAAAATACATGCAACTTGTCTGACAATGTGCAGTCATAAGCTTATCTATACAACTGTATTGATAGCCACCATTGTACACACTTTCTACTTGTTTTAGTATTTCTTCTTCTTCTAAGTTGTTGTTATTCCAGTGTAATAGAGCAACTTTACAATAATCTGATGGGATACCATGTCTCCTGAAATGACTCGCAACACGTAGTAATACATTGTGCCTTGTCCCTTCTTTGGGTCCACGATTTAACATAGCTTGTATGCATGGTACTATTTTATATGGTTCTACAACTTTCTTAGATATCTCTCTTATTTGTGGTACTTCAAAGTCTACCAGATGTTTAAGTTCTCCATTGCCATCTAAAGCAAAAGCCCAATTATTCTTCTCTGTTATTGTTTTAGCAGATTCAAATATATCTTTAACTTGCCCATAAAGAAATGTAGACATCTCTAAAGGTATCTTATGAAGTCCTGTTTTCTGGTTGATTGTGTATTGTACCCTGTAGATACCACTTCGCATAAGTATACTAATATCAGCACTTGGGAATGCCTTCTTAATACTATTCTTTACTTGAAATGGTAAATCCTTTGATCCTTTGAAGCCAAAGAGCTTGTTACTTAATTGTATGTGATAACCAGTACCACTAAAATATACTCCAATATCATTCTTGTCTACGTCACTATCCAGTAGTTCCATAACTATGGCACGAGCTTTATTCAATGTGAGTATATCAGTATTCTTCTCTTTGTCTATATCTAGTATTATATGATCTATGTATCTCATGCCAAAGTAACCTTTAACAGATTTATTCTTTAACATCCAATCCCTACCTTCTTCATCATATAGATAGGTACTTCTATATAAAGGTACTAATGGATTCAACTTTTCGATCATCTCTGGTTTAGTGAGAGGGACCCCTCGGTTAAAAGGAGTCCCTTCTGCAACTTCTAGGTACATCAAAATGAATCAGGATCACTTTGTGTTTGACTTGGTGCGTCTTTGACGGTTGGTACATGTTCTATCAGATATCCCTGTGACTTTAGGTACTTAATTCTGTCTGCTAACTTAGCATGACCCTCAGCTGTATCTGCAAAGATATGTGTGTGCACCTCAGTAAATGCTCTTTTACGTCCCTTACTCCATTTCTTATAGAAATAAGCAACGTATGGGTGTTTTTCTGGTTTACCATCATCATCTACATTGCATAATGCAGTGTAAAGATAGTTTTGAATGTTAGGTATGGCTTCTCCATTACTGTCTACC
>Ga0233445_1000865_pt1 | contig 26662 bp, 33 predicted proteins | sample SI_124_October20_5_FD_182779 | JGI IMG/M metagenome (GOLD analysis project Ga0233445, IMG submission 182779) | Seawater microbial communities from Saanich Inlet, British Columbia, Canada - SI_124_October2016_100_MG | ecosystem: Environmental > Aquatic > Marine > Inlet | place: Canada: British...
ACACGGTCATACACTTCGAGAGCTGCACGCCTAACAACTGTATCAAGTTCCTGTCCTGTAACATCTGCGAACTTTTGCAAATCTACATTGAAACGTTCAGTTGTCATCCAAGCTTACCTATTATAAGTCTGTAGGTTGCCCCTGCAGGATCACTGATTATCTGTGTGACCTTATATTTAGTCAAGCCTCTTGTGACTAAGTCGTTAGTGTCTGGAGTGACTGCAAGATCATTACTGGCAAATGTGACCGATAAATTGCCAGAGTGTTCAGGTCTAACTTCGTCACGATTAGAACCCTGTGAAGCTGAACCAAAATTTGCTACAATGGCGTTTAGTGTATAATCAGTATCAGTGTGTGAAACTGCTCCAGTGCTAGTATTATAACTGCCTGTGGAGCGACTAGTGTAAGTTATAGTCTCTGCTATATCTCCAGTTGCCTTGATTGCGGTTTGTGCAGCTTTCTTGATTGCAGTTTGTAAACCCATTATGACCTCACAACCTCTACAATGCCAAACTTAGCACGACCGTGGATAGTACCCCAACCTCTTAACATCTCTTGCACTATACTAGGTAGTACGTCTGCAGTATCAGTTTTGTCAAAAGTCAATGCAACTGAACCCACTTTCAAATCTGTTATGCCTTTACCGTCTGCGTTAGCTCCTAAGTCGCCATCTTTCTTGATGTGTCTTGCAAGTTCTGCAGTAGCGTTCTTTATAGCGGTTGGGATAGTGGTTGCATCAATACTTTCATTGTCAAGGTTCACCCAACTTGAACGGGGTATGCGTAGTGCTTGTGTAGTGGTTTCTTTAGTGCCATTCCAAGACACTCGCTCATCAAGCCATCTGGTTGCTACTTTGATACAGTTTTCTTTTTCTGTGTCAGTGCCTGTCCAGTCTGCTGTTGCTGGGTGCATAACATTATAGGTGTCAGCTTCTGCAACTGTGCAGTAAGCCTCTGCGCTAGAACTACCTGCTGTGGCATTTAATGACATAGTCTACGCCTCGTTCCAACCACCTTTCTTGAAATTCACCACTTCATCAGGGTGGACTTCTGCGGTTTTATCACCTTTAACCATCTCAACTAACTCAACCCGTTTGGCGTTAGGTGTCTTTTTTACAACTTTTTCTGTTGCTACATCTTGCTTTTTTCTTATTGGCATGATATCCCTCCGCCTAAATATAAAAATTGTAAAGAGAGCAGGGGATTGAACCCTACTCTCAATCGTTTGGTGCTTAACCCATTACTAATGTAATGTTGTCAGGCTTCCAAGCTTTAACACCCCAAGTGGATGCAACTTCTATCATCTGCTTACGGTATCCTCTGTAAACACGAATCTCAAAGATCAATCCAGAATGTGGATCTTGTACGAGCATAGCATCAACTGCCTCATCTCCACCTTCGGGTACTGCAGGAGCACGGATAGCGAGCTCAAGAGCAGATTGATGGAAAAGTACATTGCCAGTGAAGTTGTTGCCAATAGTAATGGCATCGTCATCCGCTGCTGCAATTTGCAAACCAGGAGAGCCAATGATTACATCACCTCCACTAAGCGCAGTGTTAACTACATAAGCATTGGTGCTATCTGAAGCGTGAGTGATAACATCACCTGCAATCATAGTACCTGAACCAGTATCTAGCGTTAAGGTAGTCTGACCAATAGCCTCACCAGAACCATTGTTGATTAGATAACCCGTACCCGTTCCTTTAGTGTGAGCTTGAACCTGTGCAGACTCTTTAAGCATAACTCCTTGAAGGTCAAGTAAAGTGCCTTGACGCAACATAGTAGTACTGCCTGCTTCGTTAGCTTTCTGCAATTGTGCAAGATTACGCAGGTTAGTGCCTGCAAGAGTGTTCAATACGAGAGAAGTACGCCCATCAGTGACAGGTGCGCCATTATCAACTAAGATCTGACGTGCCTGTGCAACAAGATCAAAGTTTGAACTGAATGGAGTAGTTCCTGCTGTACCAACTGCACGTGAAGCCCCTTGATACGCAGCAGTAGCCAAATCAGTTTCGATAAGGTTAGATAGTGTGCGCATAGCTTGTGCAATCTGATCTCCATAAACAGTCTCATATCCAGAACCGTTATTTAGGTGCTTGATATCTTCGCCTGTCATTGGAATCTGAACACCTTTTGCTGTGTCAATGGTCAGAGTCTTATTATCTACAGTCTGGTCATCTCCTTCTGGGGTGGTCATAGATGGTGTAATGTTGTTAGCAGTAGCTTCACGTGTGAAGTGTGAGCGAACAGTACCATTAAGCGCAACACGCTCAACACCATCAGAGTTAATAGTAGAAGCAGGGATGAAGCCAACAACTTCACGCCCTACAGTGTCAGCAGCCTTGTAAATATCAGCTGCTAGGTTTGTCAATACATTTGCCATTATAAAAATCCTCTAAGACAATTTAAAATTCAGTTTAAGGAAAACCCTTAAACAACTAATATCAGCTACACCGCAACTAGATAAATATGTGACTCCGTCACAAGTAGACTATATTTGTGTCTGCTATGGGGTAAATTATACTTCATAAAAAACCCTTTGTCAACTCTAATCTGTGACTTTACCTCCATCTTTAGCAAAAGCTGATCTAGACTGTTGATCCATAGAATCAAATTGCGACCTAGTTACAATCTTGCCCTCTGCTGTGCCTCCTTTGTTGTGTGTTGATCCCCCACCTTTAGAATCATTAAATAAGTGAGGTGCAGAGTCTGATAAACCTTTAACCCATCCTTCTACGCTTAGAGGGTCAGTAGTGCCAGAAGCGTATATAACATTCTCACCTTCAAATGGTGTAGCCTTGCCATCTTTCAATTTGAATACACTCTTTGCACGCAACAACAAGTCATCTACTGCAGTAGCCGCTACACCATTTTTTGCTGCAATATCACGCACAACACTATCAATAGTCAACCCTTCCAGTTGCCGTGTAAGAGTGCTATTACCCTCTTTTAACGTCTTCATCTCTGTATTATAATGGTCATGTACCGCTTTGGTCTTCATATCCACAAGCTCATCAATCTTACCTGCTTTAATAAGTGATGCAAACTCTCCATCTTGTTGGCGTTTGAGGAGTTCGTTGTACTTATCCATGTCAATAGTACTATACTTGCCTTCAAGCGTTTCCATGTCTTGCAACAATTTGGTATTGTTGTCTCTGAACTCATCAAGTTTCTTTTTATCAACCATGCCTTGCACTGCCAGCGTGTACTTGCCGTCTTTTTCTGTGTAGAACTCTTGTAGTGCCTCTGGCACGTCTTCTATTTTATCAACTGTTGCTTTTAAATGCATAATGATCTCCGATCAAGTTATCGCTACTCTGTAGCGGTTAAGTAAATTTGTCTTGCAACTGCTCTAATGAGAGTGGGTTGCCCGACTGGTCTAATAGGTCTGTAAAACCCACTTTACCTTTTTTCCATAACTTCCACTTACCTACACCAAGTGCTTCCTTTTGAAATGATTCTGGTTTACTCCGCAACCAATCTTCATAATTCAAACCTTTGCTAACTTGCCCATCCATGCTTGCCCTTGTACCTTGTGGCAACTTAGATAAGTGTTTTTTATCCACTCCTAACTCTCCCCAACCTTTGAGAACAGATATTTGTGAACTCCTGCAATTCCAATGAGCTGTCGCCCCTGGAAAATCTATGTCATGTCCTATTGGTCTGCGGTTGTTATCCCACATCAATCCATCTAATGCTTGACATGTGGTGCTAGTTCTAGAATCAAGAGTAGAAACCCATTCAACCCCTTTGACAAGGTCATTATTAGCTTCGTACGTTCTCATTCTAGCTTCATTAGCTACAACTTGAACACTAGTTCTGACTAAAGCCTCCGCTTGCCTTCTGGTGGCTTCCATGATACCATCTTTGAATTTGTTTGCTCTTGTGCCTCTGACCCTTTGCACTATTTGGTCAGTGGTTTTACCTTGTAATAACCCTTGTCTGATAGTGTTTTTGAATTTCAGTTCTAAATTACCTGCTTGTCTGCCCCACCATTCTTTGGAAGGTGCGCCTTCAATGAGGGTATCGGTCGCAATAGCTGCCAACATTTCTACGCTCATTCCTGTGGATAGTGTCTGCACTTTAAGTGCTGTGTTGATACTTGACACCGCTTGCGCTTCTGCAACTTTAGCAAGCCCTGCAAGTTGTTTATCTTCAAGCTTGTCTATCTTGTAGTACGCACTACGAATTGTGGTTTTAGTCTGCTTTAACATCTTCTCCAATCTACGCATTTGGAAAGGTGTGCGTTTGATGAGGTGGAGTTTTTGCTTTTCTAGTTCTTCAACTAAATTTTTCTGCAGAGTCTTCAGTTCTTTTAAAACGTCTTTACGCAGACTAGCATCTAGCCGCAACAGGTCAACTGAATGTCCTGTTATCTGGTCTAGTATCTTATCGCTTATATTTGCCATTATTAGTCTTCATCAAATCCGCCAACTGTTTGTACTTCAACACGACTGCGCTCATCTTCTATGGATATGTTTGGTGGTAGCATCTCGCCTCGTTGTAAGTTCCATAAGAATGTTTCATGGCTCACGCCACCTGACTGCCATGTTTGCATAAGTGCAGTAACCTCTTGTGGAGTAAGTTTAACATCAACAAAGTCAGTATTCAACTCCACAGTAATATCATCTGTTACGCCCATCCACTCTGCCATCTGTGTAAGCATTTGTTGCACAGCTTGTTCTACACTCTTCACTGTTGAGGCAAGCGTGGAAGATTCTGCATTCTGGCGTAGCCGTACAGCTTCTGCAGCTTCAATACCTTTCTTCTGCCCTTCAAGCAATTGTGCGCCTAATGCTGCCATCATGGAACGTTTTTCTTCCATTGCAACTTCTAACGCTCTCAATCCTTGCCCTGTGAACTCTAGATATCCTGCCTTACTCTGTGTATCTGGCAAGATCCATGCTGTTCCTGAACCAATGACTAATTCAGAGTCTGTATCCACTCCTGTAACGTATGGTGTAGGTAGAGCTGTGAAGTGTCTACCATGCTCTAAGTCTGCACTCGTGCGGTAGTGGCTCAAACTCATATCTGCTAGTGCTAAGAGTGGAGGTGTCATTGGAGTGAGGTTAGCACCATCTTGGCTGACTGCTATAAATGGTATATTAGAGAGTTCAACCCCTTTGTTGACTGGAGTAATATCTGCAACTACTTCCCAATCTTTTTTACCCTTTCTCCATATGCGTACAATAAAACGCCCTTCTTCCATCACTAGTTCTCTGTATTGAGTTTTGAACTCTGATTTATAATGGTCTTTAGGATCAATTGCTCGATAGCTCTCCTGCAAGATGATTGCATCCTCTAACCAATTAGTCACCTGTTCAGTTGTATATCCTGTTAAATACGGTCTAGTTCCATCATGGTCAATGAGTACACCTTGCCGCCCCATTAACAATTGTTCTGTCAACATACCTTCTATGAAGTCGCTCAATGATACCCCTGTGTTTGTGATATCGTTGAATAAACTCTCCAGTTTTGCAGGAGCTTCAATTTTTGCATCGAGTCGCAACACCGCCCCTACAAGTCCACTTATAGTAAGGTTTACAGCATTGAAAAAAGTTGCTCGTGTTTTATACGCTTGATAACTGTCATCGTCCTGTTTGGAAAGTTTTGGTAAATATTGCTCCCCTCTCTTCTTAACTGCATCTTCCCCTTCAAACGTGTCTCTGCAACGCTGCCATTTAGGTTGGATATTATCATACTCTGGATGTCTGCTCTCAATTCCCATAATGTGTCTCCTGTTTAGTTATTTAGTATCCTACAACTCTTGCTAATTTTGGTTTTGATTTAATAATTGGATACTTCCTATGTATAAAATACCCTCCTGCATCTGGTAAGTGGTCGTTATTACTAGACTTGTCAGGTTCACCTTTATCGTTGTACGCTTGTTGCTCCAAGCAGAGTGTATATTCAGGGCATTTCTCTACATTCACCCACAACGTATCACTCTTAAACGCACTGTTCATACTCAATACTCTATCTCTTACAAAAGGGTTTTTCTTAGGTGCGTCAACCTTGAACCCTGCGCTCTTCAATAAACTGATATCACTCAAACTTGCACCCATAGTGCTAGTAGAACCTCCTGAAGCATCTGGGTAAATTATAACAGAACATCCATCGAAATGGTTCTTTATTGTTTGTATTATGGAAGGGGTATCCCTACCTCTAGTGATCTCGTCCACTGCGTAGGCTTGCCCACCTCTGATAACGTGTATAACTGCTGACATATTGTTGACATTAAAATCCATACCAATATGTATGGGTTCACAGTCTTTCTTGTTGTGTACTATATCTGTATGACACGTCTCCCTGTCAAACTCCACATACACCGCACCGCTTGTAAGGTTTACAAACTTACCCTCAATGTACGCTTGCACTAACGCTGCTGGATAAGTGGCTTTGAGTCCTTCAATGTAGTCTTCTGGCAGGTGTGGATTAGAATAGGTAGGGGCAGTAACATACTCATAGCCTAACGCCTTTGCTGCAACTGGATCTTTAGCCCATTTATCGTAGACAAAATTGAACCCTTCTGGAGTAGTATATGCACTAACTGTATTTAACGCTCCTTTAATCTTTTGGCGGTTGCGCCCTACAATTTTATTCCATGCTTCTGCAGCTTTATCCTTTGCCATAGTGTCTATCTCATCCACGTGAGAACGAAACACTTCATATGCTATGATACGTGCTGGGTTGTCCATAGAACGCATAATTATCTTACCGTGTCCTTCTACTCTACATATATATTCAGATTTATTCAATTGGTAAGGTATATGTGCAAGTGTCAAAATTTCTTCAATGCGTGGTACAAGGTTGAGTTTTAAGGTGTCAAAAGTTGGTGCATACGTGCCTATGTCAGCTCCAGGATGGTTAAATAGGTCTCGGAACACACAAGTTATGAGTGTCTCTGTCTTCCCTGCTCCAAAACCTGCCACAAACAATGGAAACTTGGCTTCTAGTTCAAACATATCTGCTTGTGGAGCTGTTAAGGCTACTTCATGCACTGTGCTCACCTTTATTGATTATCACCTTAAACAAAGATTTCGGTTTTACATTGGTCTCTTCTGCTGGTGTGTTTTTCCATTGTTCGGGTGCTCGATTAGTCAACCAAAAGATAGCCGCTTTCACGTCTGGAGGGTAATGTTTAAATGTGGGCACTGAAATAGGTTCTCCTTCATATTGAAACACTTTTTCATCTGGTGCGTCATATCCACACGCTCGCTTATACAGAGATTGTGCAACTTTTGAATCTGCTTGCACTTTACCCTCTTGTATGGCTTGGTCAAAAGTTATATGAGCTTTACGCCATTTAGTCAACTGCAATGGAGTGATATGAAAAAAGTCTGATATAACTTTATCCGTAGCTCCTAATAAGCACAGTCTATAAACTTGTTCTTGGTATTCTTTTTTGTATCGTACTGCCGCCATTGTTGCGCCTCGTAAAAGTAGGAACATACATTATGCCGTAACAGAACGCCTATGTCAACTGAATTATTTACTATGAGCGCAACCCTGCACTCAACCACTCTCTATCAATGCCTTTACCTTTAATTGTGAGGTGTGTGAACTGTGCTCCAATAGCTTCTCCAGTTGCCAGGTTAAAGGTTATGCGTTCATCTTCTGCATACAAAAACACTTCTACATAACCTCCATCTGGTGTGGCGTTTATAATTATACCTGTACGCCCATCATTAAGTTGTAAAGTGTGGCAGTTGGCTCTCATTTTACACAAAAGTCCATATGCAAGTACTTTGGCTTCATAATCTAGTTTACCTGCATTGTAACAGTCTAAAAAGTAATTAAATTCTTGTTGGGCTGTCCAACCACCTCTGACTGGAGCATCTTTAGGGGTTGTGGGGTTTCTACCTTCTTGTGCTAAACGATTGACTTCCTCTACTAATAGATTAGGGTCAACCAATTTGCGCTTCTGGAATAATAGTGAATCTTGCTTCACCTCTTCATCAGGTAAAGCAAGAAAATCATCTTCTTCAAAAAGGTCTAAAAAGTCAACCACTGAAGGCTACATATATCAAGAAGAATAATATAAAGAGTGATAGGATAGCTATAACCTCTAACCCCTTCTCAAACCACCCCCACAACTTAGCTTTGAGTGGTTCAAAATTATAACGTCTACCATAACGGTTCTTTTTACGCCTTGTAAATAATTTCATTCTTAGGCTACCTTTTTAAGTTTGAGTTGCGCTCTAACATCATCAAAGTTATGAGTTCCTGCTGGAGTGCGCATATAGTTGAGAAAATAATCCATTCTAAGATTTTTGACAACTTTGCCAGTGGTGGTATGCACTATATCTGCCATCCAATAGTGCCCATCATACATATATATGTTCTCAAGATGGTATACGTCGCCCCATACAATATGACTGTACTTCTCAATAGTTGCTTCATCAATACGCTTGCCAAAACGCAACTTATGCAAATTGATATTCTTTGTGACTTGAGCAACCATGTACTCTTCTGCTGCTGCAACGCAAGCTTTCTGAGAAGTGGCAGAGAGTAGTACATTACCCTCTTGATCTGTCAAGAGCCATCTGCCCGTCTTGATCTTGTTTATCACTAACGGTTTACCCTCTACTTCATAATATTTCTGTGTATCCTTAAATTTGATATGAGTATATTTCATATTTACTGCTCCTTGTTCGCTGATTTAAAAAAAAGTGTGAAAATTGTATATTAAAGTTTAGCGGTTGTCTACCGCTAAACTTTTAATGTATTATGTGAGTTGGGTATTCAACCCTACAGAGTTAGCTGCACTGCACCCCGCTGAATATGCCTCTCCATTTAAAGAACTTTTACGCTTGCTTGTACCATATTTAAGTTCTCTACCTAAATACTCTGCAATAGCATCTTGTTTGACTACTATGAGTGCTGTGCCTGTTTGTGCAAACTCTTTTTCTCGTTCAACTTTGAGCTCTTTAAGCCGCTCGCTCAACCTATGCCCCATACCACTTCTAAAAGAATTTTTATAAGTGCGAGCCTTACCTTTTGGAGAGGGGTTCTCCTTAAAATACTTATCAGTCAGTCGAATTATAGTGGAGTACAAATAACTAAACAACTGCAATGAGACTTGCACATCAAGTTCTGTACCTACGAAACGCAAGTTTACTTGATACGCATGTACATGCTTATCATTATGACTCGCTACAGAAAAAGTTACAAAAGTGTCAAAAACGCCACTTATCGAGATGGCAATACCTTGAACCCATGCAGGACAACGGTTTGCAGTCCACTTCATCTTATCCCATTCACTCCCTAGTATATCACTCTTAATTTGTTCTGGAGTGACATCCCCTATTGACAAGTTGTGTTTACGCATAAGTTTTTCAACCATGCGTGCCGCAACCGCTGCTTCTTCTTCATTGCCCTCTGTGCGTTCTGCCATTGCCATCATCTTACGAATCTTTGCATGCAATTTTTCAGTTTTAGTATTCATTGTCATATTCTCCTTGATTAACCATTAAGTGCTGTTCTATGTATAACTCCTAGTACGTGTCTTAGTTCTAAACTCCACTCATCCAAGTTTGCATTGTCCATAGCTTCTAAGTGTTCTGCACTTATTGCTGAAATCAACTTCACCCCTCTCATAACTTGTTTATGAGTACCTTGCAGTGCAGCTTTACCTGAAGGTATATGGGTGATTGTCTTATGAGTGGAGCTTTTACCCTTATACTGTTTATGGTAGCAAAACACACTATTTATCTTTGTTGCTAAAACCGTCTCAAACTCTTCTCCATTAGGCAATAAAATTTCAACTTGTATCTTATTTACACTATTGAGTTGATGCATTAGATGCTCTTGTTCAAGCTTCTCAACCACCTCTTTTAAGGTGGTAGGGTTATCGAGTACCATTTTTAATGTGTCTAATTGTGTTGCTGTGATCATTTTTACTTCTCCTGTTATCGCTGTTTTTGGGTCGAGAACCGCCTCAACCCGTGAACAATATTATACACAAAACTGTGTAAGGGTCTACCTTTTTCTTTTGTATAAAAATTATGCACTTACCCCTCCTTCAAGGGTAAGTGCATGTTCTAGAAAGGTAATTTTCTTTTGTTTGTGTAACAACCACTTACACAACTTTTTGAAATTTTATCAGCGGTGTTCCAATCTGCGTACCTGTGTTTCACAATAATCTATATGTCTATAAAACTCATTTCGTTTAGTCTGTGAACTGCAAACCGTTGCCGCCTTCTGCCACCAAGCTATGGCAGCTTTATAATTGCATGCTAATTGGCATTGTTGCGCTCGCTCTATAAAAAGTGCAAAACCAACTCTAACTTTTTGCATGATAATGTTCCCCTTGTTCTCTAACTTGCCAGCAGTTGTATCCTACTTCTCGCCACGCAGTCACTACTTCATCAGTGTCTTCAAGAACCATAAGTGTATTTTCAGGTTTCAATCCAAGTTTAGTTGCCATCTCTAACTTGACAGTAGTATGGTTTCCATGATATACCGCCCCTTCTTCAGTGTCTTGATAGTGGTGTGCAGGTCTCATTGTTAAATTTACATAATCTATGTGGTGTTCTTTCAACCATTCAACTGTCTTTTTATACATTGATTCCGACCTACTCGTGAGGATATGCACTTTGAAACCTGAATCTTGTAGTACTGCCAGTGTTGTTGCTACAGATTCATTAACTTTATCTCCTCCACACAATTCAAAATACCCTTCCCAACCATGTGACTGTATATAAGGTCGCCTCCACTCATCTAATGCCAATGTGTTGTCTAAATCTACAATAATATTGTTTTGTCTTACCATCTTGTTAACTCCTTGAAATTTAAAAGAGCGTCCATTCTAGAGCTTCTTAACTTCTTTGTCACCTCTTTTCTCTTACGCTCTTCTTACCCTCCAAAGTTCTTCTTTGCTCAAGAAGGTCGAGCCAACCGCAAAACCGTGAAATCTCTATAAACCTTAATATAATTTTAGTTCAAATTTTCCTCCTCTCTAAATTATTAAAAAGGTTTAATAGGTGTTTGCGGTTGACTTTGCGGTTGGCACACCGCTCACCATTGGTAGATATAACCGCTTCTTAAAACTGTGTGCGCCTCTTCTTGACTATGCGGTTGATTACACAAAAAATTTCTCGATAACCCTTAGATATATAGTAGGACGCAGATTGTGTAAAGTTTTCTTCTTGAGCAAAGAAGAACAAAATCACTTCTTTTGCATCTAACTTAATGTTCTATATAGCACCACTGACACTTTCGAGTCATACAAGAAGGTTGTGTAACATACAACTTTGTTTGTTCCTAAGTACTAGTTAACAGGTTCAAGAAGGACGAAAACTTTACATAAAAAATCGAGTTTTGCGGTTGGTTACACAATCTTGCGAGTATGCGGTTGGCAAGAAGCCTTCTTGAATCAAGAAGCTTATATACCCACTTCTTGAAAAGGTTATATAATTTTGTCGAACGGACAAAGAAGCAACCAACCGCATAATTGTAAAATCATGCGGTTGGCAAGAAGCCTTCTTGAATCAAGAAGAACTCTAGAGGTTAAGAAAGTTTTCTTCTTCTTCGTCAAAGAGGTGTTCTCTAGAGGTGCTAAAATGGCTAGCCATCGCATCTTGAGCTTTATCAAGCCGCCACAACCGTATCCCTCTTGTGCCTCCCCCTAACTTAGCGTTACCTGCTGAACCTCCAATACTCATACCTCCAAACTTTTTAAGGTCGAGCGCAAACTTGCGTTGAGTGGGTACTTCCCCAAACATATGACTGGATAAATGCCACCGTTTGAACGTCTCATATAGTAGAGGGTTAGGTATGTTTACTGCTGTGTGTTGCCACTCTTTTTCCTCAATTGAACCTAAAAAACCATCCACTCCGTATACATCAAATGTACCTTGATGCAAACACTCCATCCACCATTTAGTTATAGAGTCCGCACTGTGTAGCTTCTGTTCAATCTCAAATTCATTTTTGAATCCTGATGGCAGATATTTAGGATTGAACTTTGTGATATCACGCTCTAATAGTTCTCCAATAAACGCAGCTGTTCCACCCTCTTGTATCTCATTGCCTAACTGTTCAAAATATTTAAAGTCCCCTTTACGTTCATCTGATGCTTGCATTATAACCAAACGCCTGTTACCTACACCTACTGGCACAACCCAATCATTATTTGATGCAATAATCAAATGGCAACAGTTTGGCACTGGTATTACTGGCAGAAATTTTTGATTGAATGGTTGGATTGGATCTGTGATGAGGCTTTTCAACCTACCCTCTGCTTTCTTATCTCCACCCCAAGTGGCTTCATTAGCTAGAACTAGCACAGAGCGTGCAACTGGAGCGTTAAACTCTCCTAAAATTGCATTCTGGTCTGTGGCAGTAAAAGAATTTGAACCAAAAGCGTGTAACAGAGGGTCAATAATAATGTTCTTACCTGCACCTTCATCTGACTTAAGAACCAAAGCGGTTTCAGCAAGTTTGCCAGGATATTGGAACAGGCGTGCAAACCAATCAAGTATGTACTCATACAGTTGAGGGTTCTTGTTACACCATACAACTCTTATATGTTCTTTCAAAAGTTTGCAAGGGGATAACCCTATAACGTCTGGAATCACATTCAACCCTAGATACATATTGTAATCTCTAGTCTTAGGTAGCACTTCGCTGATGCCTTTACCCTCATTAACCTTTACACGTGGCTTGAATATCACAGAACGGTATTGATGTTTACCTCGATAAACCCACCACGCTTTAGTCAAAAGCACTTTCTTAATAGTTGGTGCACCCTCTTTGTCTACTACAACACTAGGTATGTACTCACTGCAATGGTAGAGATCGAAGTTTGTCCTATCTTGAAATTGAGTCTTCCATTGTGCTATAGAATAGTCATATTCTCTAAACACTACTCGAACCTGCCCCTCTACAGACACTAATGCAAAGCGGTCGCTAAGTTTTTTAAGTTGCCGATACCATTCCAAACTGGCAGCTTTGATAACGTCTGGCGATTCATAATAGTGTCCATTCCAACCGTTCTCATATGCATAGTTGAATATGGTTGCTTCTCGAACGTCTACACCTTTTGAACGGTTGCCAAAACTTTTCCATTTTTCTGTAGTCTCTCCAACTTTGTAATCAATGCCTTTAGCTGACCAATTATCCCATATGTTAAACCCTTCTTCTGAACTATTAGACTCTTTATGTAACGCCATACCCACATTAAGCCACTTTTGATATTCTGTATCTGGGTCAACAAACGCTAAAGCACTTAATATTAGTGCAGGTTTGAGTAGTTCACCCTCTCTGTCTAGTATGGTTTCCAACTCGTCAAGAGGGTCGAGCGGTTCTACAGGAGGGAAGTACGTTTTAAGTTGCCCCCACTTACACGCCTTTGCTCCACTATCTTGTACAACCTCCACCTTTTGGGGGTCAGTGGGTACTTTCATATGATAGAATCCAGGTAGGCGTAGCACTCGAGACACATCTTTGGCGTTAGGGTCACTTTGCCAATCATCTACAAGTCGTTGCTGTACTGCAGCAAATTCCTCCACAGTTCTAGAGTTTTCACCATCTGACACTAAAAAGTAGTGGTGGTATTTACCTTTAGAGGAGCTAATGCGCATATGAGGAGCAATTGGAAAATCAGGTACTTCTCCATGGTCTTGCTCACACCAAAGAGCCCTCACCCCTACTATATTGTCTAACTTCCTCCCTTTTAAATCTGTGGAGTTAGCTACAATATACACTCCTGCACCTTTCTTATTAAGTTGGGTTAAGGTGTGTAAATGTTTATCAAGTGTGCCATTAAATATACGGGATAATTTTCTATCTTTGTCTACACTATCATCAAACGTTTGAAATGTGAAGTGTGAAGTGTTAGGGGCAAGGCGTTTTAAAAATGCTTTAGCCTTGCGCTCTGTGTTCATATAATCTAATTGTAACATCCATTTACCTCTCGCTGTGAAATTCTCAAATAAATAATAAGTGGAGGGTGTCAAGAAATCACCTTTTTCAGCAAGTTTTAGCCTGACCACTTTTATATGATAACCTCACGCAAGTTTGCGAAGGGCAAATCTCTTACTGCAAGTTGACAAACCCCCCACAACATTATATAATATTCTGCGTCTGGATTGTGATTGCTTTATCGCTGGAGTTAATCACTCACTTCTCACAGACACTTTGTGCCTTTGATAGATACTCCTTTTTATCAAAGGCACACTTATTATATTATGAGGTTGTGTAAGGAGTAACAGAACAACTTGACAGTAACTTTTTTGTTCTGTATACTTTTGCCCTGTTCACAGCGAACACGAAAATTTTTAAACTTTAATTGAGGTAATATATCATGAAATTTGGACTACTAGTTACTGTAGATAACACTGAAGAACTGACCAAGGCGATCCGCTTGCTCAACAAAGAAGGCTTAGAAACTGCCACAACAGAGGTGGAAGAGACTAAAGCAGACGAACTATACAACCCAACCGCTACAGAGTTGCGCAACATGCTGATCGAGGTTAAAGAGCTCAAAGGTGGTGAAACTGCTAAAGAGATTTTAGCCGCTCACGGTGCAAAAACACTCAAAGCACTAGATAAAGAAGAGTATGCAACAGTCTACGCCACTGCTAAGAACATACTGGACGAACCAGAAGACGAACCAGAGGATGATGAGCTTGAAGATGAACTTGAAGATGAGTTTGAAGATGATGAGCTTGAAGATGATGAGGATATGGATGTACCTGAACCAGAAGTAGTAAAAGTTATGGTGCAAAAGTACGCTAAGCGTAATGGTAAAGAGAATACACTTGATATTCTCAAAAAGCATGGTTTGAACACTGTGAGAGGGTTGAAAGCCGCCTCTGATGAAGCACTTTTAGGCATCTTCAAAGCTATAAGTTAAGCAGTACACAAGTTTAGGTGTAATGGTTGGTTTTTCCTATTCTTCCAACTATTACACCTTTTTTATTTTCAGCGAAACAAGGAGATATCATGAATAGACCAAGCTTACAAGGTTTAAGAAGAAGTTTAAGCTCTAAACTTGCCAGAGCGAAAGTGTCCACCCGTAACCGCCCAACTGTGGTAATGTATCAGAAAGAAGTTGAACAACTCATTTTTATAAAAAAGTATGTAGAAGACTACATAATCAGAGCAGGAGAAGGATAATGAAGATAGCTGAACCAGAACATAGAAGATTTTCACCAAGCTCCTTACATAGAGTGTTTGAGTGCCCAGCGAGTGTTAAATTTATAGAGTCTTTACCCTCTGCGGAGTATGATAAAGGTTCTATATTTGCACAGCGAGGTACTTGCGCCCATGCAGTGGCAGAGAAAGTGTTAAAATCTAAAATGGAAGATTGGAAATCTTGCGCCACCCCTGACGATTATATAGGTTCAACTATCGAAGGCATACTGGTGGATGATGATATAGTGAAAGGTGTCAATGTCTATATCAACCATATTGTAGAACGGTTTGAAGATGGAGATATTAAGTATTTCACTGTGGAAAAACAGCTCGATTTGTCACCTCTTGCTAAATCTAAATTGCTTAAAGGTATCAACCCTTATGATATTGGTGGCACAATGGACTTTATCGCAGTAGGTGCAGGGTTATATGAAGGCACACTCATAGTAAACGACTATAAAAACGGTTCTGGTGTAGTGGTTGAAGTGGCAGACAACCCACAATTACTAACCTACGCTGTATGTGCTTATCTTGAGTATAGACAGCGTGAAGATATTGACACAGTGGAAGTTGGCATAACCCAACCTAACGCCTACCATGAACACGGTGCAATCAGATATGAATCTTATTCTGTAAAAGAACTTATGGAATGGTTTGAAAATACTTTACTGGTTAATATTCGTAAAGCTCTTGAGCCTACCCCTCAATTCAACCCAAGTGAAGGAGCTTGTCATTGGTGTAATGGCAAGCATAAATGTAAAGCAGCATATGATCACGTGTGCGACAGTGCGCTTGCAGAATTTTCAGATCAGTTAACAGGAGAAGGAGATATGGTTACTAAAGTAACATTCCCTGATATAAACACATTAAAACCAGAAGACATTGAACGCTTACTCATAAACGCTGACTTAATAGGTGAATATGTGAAAAGCGTAAAAGAGTACGCCCACGCTAAAGCAGAAGCAGGAGAACCTATTACTGACCAGTTTAAACTTGTCAAAAAACGTTCCTTGCGCAAGTATAAAGGCAATGAAGCTTCATTGCGTAAGATGTTAAAACGCTTACACATAGCAAATGTAGACTACTTAACTCAACCTACTATGAAGAGTCCTGCCCAATTGGAGAAAGTTATGAAAGGTAAGAAGATACCCCTTGATGCTATCCAAAAGTTCCAAGAGGTATTTGTAGAACAACCTGACAACGGCAATAACTATGTACATGTCAGCAAACCAGGAAAAGAGGTGCAACCTTCAATAGAAGCTGACTTTGCAAACTTAATGGAAGATACACTAGAACAGAGACCAAAACTGTGAGTAGGGGTAAACCTATAAAAATTGTTGCGCCTGACGGTACAGAGTATTCAAGTCTCCGTGAAGCCGCTAAACACTTACCCTATTCTATGACTACGCTAAGGCGCAGACTTGAATTAAATATCCCACTTGACATACCTATGGATAGTGTTGCAGAACAGAATAGGTTGAACAGCCAAGCCAGCCCGTATAGAAAGTGGGTGGTAAATGGCAACCCTACCAAAGACCAACGATATCACGTTATTAAGAAAATTGTAGAGGGTAAATCCACTCCCTTGAAGTAACAGTTTGCAATTGACAAAACTTCAAAATTGTGGATAATTTGACAGTACAGCGAATCACTAGCCGATGACCTGTAAAACACTTAAACTCGAAACTAGGAGAATATAAAATGGCTAATCAAGTAGATAAAACACGTGTCCGTATGGATCAAGTAAGATTATCATATACCTATCTGGCAGAACCAGTTGAGGATGATTATGGTAAAGAGAAGTATAAATCTCAAATCTTGATTCCTAAGAAGAGTAAAACATTGCTCAAACAGATCGACACAGCAGTTAGAGCAGCAGCGGTAAAGAAATTTGGCATGGAAGCCGCTAAAAAGTTGCTCAAGAACCCTCAATTCAAAACCCCTTTACGAGATGCAGAATCAGAGGATAGGGAAGGAGAGGAATACGAAGGGATGATGTTCCTCAATGCCACAGCTGGTGTAAAGCGTAAACCAGGATTAGTGCTCCGTAATGGCGTTAAGATTGTTGACGTAGATGAAGCGCATGAACACTTTTATAGTGGTGTATGGGCGTATGTCAGTGTAAACTTCTTTGGCTTCAATGCAGAGGGTTCTAAAGGTGTAGCGGTTGGCATTAACAATGTAATGAAATGGAAAGATGATGAGCACCTAGATGGTTCAACCAGTGCCACCACAGAGTTTGAAGATTTGTTTGAGGAAGACAATGATTTAGATGACATAGAGAGTTCACCAGAATCAGCAGTTGATGAAGATGACGACTGGGATGTATGATTAACTTGTAGCAGGCTTACAGGTTGGGGTGTTCAGCAAAAGTTGAGCACCCCATTTTATTTTAAAAGAGAATTTATATGCAAGACCAACATTTAAAAGTATTGACTGAACTTAATAAACTCCAACGCCATTTACTACAGTACGACAAACAATTCGTAACAGATCGCTATATTAAGGGGTTGCGTGCTTCTGCTGATACTGCTATAAATGACTTATATATGTTCATAAATAGGATAGATAATGAAATACACAGCGAAAATTAACCAAGCCACCACTCAACTGTGGCACAACTTACAAGAATCTAAGCGCAGACTGGCAACTCCAAGAGCTATGATAGACTTTGAGACCAGATGTGATATTGATATCAAAAAATCAGGTGCGTTTGTTTACAGTAATCACGAATCTTGTGAGGTATTGATGATGTCATATTGTTTGACCAACGAGCCACAAGATACTAAGTTATGGACGTTTGACCAACCTCCACCGCAAGAACTGTTAGACTTTGTAGCACGAGGCAACCAATTGAACGCCTTTAATTCTTACTTTGAGTTCTGCATATGGCAAAATGTGTGTGTTCCTAAACTTAATTGGGTAGAACTCACAGGTATGCAACAAATACTGGACGTAGGCGATAAGTGTAAAGCACTTGCACTGCCTAGCAATCTAGAAGATGCTGCACAATCTATGGATATTGCAAACCTCAAAGATACAAGAGGTAAAGCACTCATACGCAAATTCTGCCAGCCAAAGAGGAATGGAGAGTATAACAACCCTTTGAGCCTCTCCAACAGTGTAGATTGGGAAACTTTCAAAACCTACTGTATCCGAGATACTAAAGCGCAGTTAGAGCTTGACAACATACTGCCAGACCTCTCACCTAAAGAACAATTAGTAGCGTGGTTCACTGATGAACTCAACTGGAGAGGGTTGCATGTGGATACATATGCAGCACAAGCCGCTTTAGAACTCTCTGATAAGATAAAAGTTAAATACAATGCAGAAGCTAGTAAATTGTCTGGAAGGTTGTTTGAAAAATGTACTCAAAGAGCAAAAGTGAAACAATGGTTGAGGGGTAAGGGTGTAGTAATGCCTGATATGCAAGCACCAACTATAGCCAAGTGGTTGCGCAAGGATAATCTACCTTCTACAGTGCGTAGAATGTTAGAACTGTATCAAATAACAGGCTCAACCTCTGTAGCCAAATACAAGGCTATGCTCTTGATGACTGACCCTAAAACTAGAAGAGTGCATGAATTGTTGAACTATCATAAAGCCCGTACAGGTAGATGGGGTGGTAAAGGGATACAGATACAGAACTTCCCTCGACCAACACTCCCTAAAAGTACAAACTATGGAGATGTCCTGACCCTTATTAAGCGTGGCAAGGTGAGTGCAATTGAGAAGTTTGCTAAACAAGCTAAAGTTACCCCTATGGTTGTTCTGGTAAGTGCTTTGCGCTCTTGTATAACCCCAGTATGGGAGAATGAGTTTAAATCTGCGGATTATTCTGCCATTGAGGCAAGAGTGTTATTATGGGTGGCACAAGACCAACGAGCTCTAGATATCTTTAGGCGTGGTGAAGACTTGTATCTTGATATGGCAAGTGGCATATATAATATCCCAGTAGAAAAACTTAGCAAGGATTCTCCAGAACGGTTTATGGGTAAAACTGCCATACTAGGTTGTGGCTACGGTGTAGGAGGTGCAGCTTTCGCTAAACAAGTTGAGGATATGTCAAGGGTGAAGTTATCACTTGTAGAGGCTAAATCAACTGTGACTAAATATAGACAACGCTTCCCTAAAGTTGTCCAACTATGGAGAGATATGGAAAAACTTGCAGTGCATTGTGTGAGAACTGGCAGAGCCACCAGCCACGACACTGGAGTAACCTTTTACATGGATAGATTTGGCAGTAAGTCATTTTTAATGTGTAAACTTCCATCAGGGCATACTTTAGGGTATCCTAATCCCAAGCTTAGGACTGCTGACACTAGTTGGAGTGATAAAAAATCAGAATTAACCTATGAAGGGCTGGATTCATATACTCATAAATGGACGAACCTTAAAACTTATGGTGGAAAGCTTGTAGAGAATATTGTACAAGCTATTGCCAGAGACTTGTTAGTATATGGTATGCTCTTACTAGATGCTGTGGGTTACAATATCATTATGAGCGTACACGATGAAGTGGTGTCCGAGGATGATGAAGAGTTTGGCAGTTTAGAAGAGCTTGAAGCTCTACTATGCCACCTTCCTAAATGGGCTGTGGATATGCCTGTAGCTTCTGAAGGGTGGGTAGGTGATAGGTATAGAAAATAACATGAAATTAAAGGAATATAAAATGCATATAAAAATAGATAAACCAATAGTCAGCGCAGAAGTAATAACGCCAGAACAAGAGGTGGTAGATACTGTGGCAAAAAGACCAGAAAAATTGACAGGCACTACATACAAAGTAAAAGATGAAGGGCGTAATATATCTGTCTATATTACAATTAACGATAAAGGCGGCAAGCCGTTCGAGTTGTTTCTAAACTCCTCACATACAGAGAGCCACGAGTATGTTACAGTAATCACACGGCTAGTATCTGCCATGTTGAGAGAGGGCATGTGCCCTGAATTTATTGCTAAAGAGTTCAAACAAATATGGGGCGCAAATGGTTACTTTGCAGGTGGTAAGTTCCGCTCCTCATTAATCAGTCATATTGGAGACGTAATATTAGACCATGTCAAGCAGAAAACCAAACCAGAAAAGAAGAGTGAAACACAGGAAAACAAGAGCCAAGAAGTTCAAGGAGAAGAAGGTAAAAAGGGGGCAGACTTAGACATTAATACAGGGGTTACTTGCCCAGAATGTAAACAACCAACTCTCAAAAAGGAAGGTGGTTGTACTAAATGCCTCAATGATGAATGTGGCTATCTAGGAGAGTGCGGTTGAAACCACTTGAACGAGTAGCAGAGGACAAGTTTACTAAGTTTGCTGCTGTGAATGGTTGTCTTGCGTTAAAATTAGAAATTCAAGGCAACCGTAACTATCCAGACCGTATGATACTTATGCCAGACAAAGCAGGTGTGGTATTTTTCATAGAGTTCAAACGAGAAGGAGAAGAACCCCGCAAAGGGCAAAAGTTCCGTATCAAGAAACTGCGAGATATGGGTTACAGAGTCTACGTGTGTTCTACTTACAACTGTGCTGAAAGTGCATTGGTATGGGAGCTAGGCAGATGACCCATTTCATACCACATAATTACCAGTTGTCTACTATCGCAACGATGGTTAAAAAGAAGTGCCAAGCCATCTTTCTTAGTCCTGGATTAGGTAAGACAGTGATAACTTTGAGAACCTTTGTAAGCCTTAGGCGGCAAAAGGAAGTTAAAGCGGTATTGGTTATTGCTCCTTTGCGTGCTATTTACTCTACATGGCAGAATGAAATTGCAAAGTGGAGTTTTTCAACAGGGTTGAGCTTTGCTGTATTGCACGGCAAGGATAAAGCTCTAGCGTTAGAGCGTTCAGTAGACGTTTACTTGATAAACTTTGAGGGTATGAAGTGGTTATTTGAAACAGCACTCAAAGGCAAGCGAGAGTTGCCATTTGATATGTTAGTAGTGGATGAATCAGGCAAGTTTAAGAACCCTTCTAGCAAACGGTTGAAATTGTTGAAGCCACAACTCAATAAGTTTAATGCACGGTTTGTACTCAATGGCACTCCAGCTCCTAATAGCCTTATGGATATTTGGTCACAATTGTTAATAGTTGATAAAGGGGAGTTGTTTGGCAAACGTATAACCCACTACAGACAACAATACTTTCACAAAGCAGGGTACATGGGATATGATTGGGAAATTAACGGCTCACACGCCAAAGATGCTATATACAAAAGAACTTCTGACATCTGTATTGTTATGGATGCTGCAGATTGTCTTGATTTACCTCCTACTACTTACAATACTATTAGTGTGGTGTTGCCACCGTCCGCTAGAGCTGCTTATACAGAGGTGGAGAAAGAGCTGTTTCTCACTTTGGATGAAGCAGAAGATGGAGGGATTGAAATTAAGAATATGGCAGTAGCAACAGGTCATTGCAGACAACTAGCTAGTGGTAACTTGTATAGACCTTTACCAGAAGGGGTTATTTCTCTATCTGCAGACAAACGAGATATACTACACTTCCATGATGCAAAGTTAGAGGCACTACTAGATCTTGTTGAAGAGTTGCAAGGGCAACCAGTACTTGTAGGGTATGACTTCTACCATTCACTTAATGCTATAAAACAAGCGGTCAAAAAACGGTTTGGGTTTACCCCACCACACATAGGTAGTGGAGTATCTGGGGCACAAGGCGCAAAACTCGAACAGAAATGGAACACTGGCGAGTTGAAAATGTTGCTAGGACACCCTCAAAGTATGGGTACAAGTCTCAACTTACAACACGGAGGACATGACATAGTATGGTACGATCAAATATTCAACTTATACGACTATCAACAGTTTAACCTACGCATAGCAGGGCGGCAAGGGGTAAAACAAGCCACTCGCATCCACCATTTAGTAGCAGAGAAGACAGTAGATGAAGTTGCAGCGTTGAAGTTGCAAGATAAAGCCACAGACCAACAAACATTCAAAGATGCTGTAAAAGAATACAGGCGTAACAGATAACAGTAGACCGTAACAAAATTGTCTGCCACAATACCCTCTCACATTTCAACTAACCTTTAAACAGGAGCAATACATATGGCTAAGAAAATCGAGTACAAAAACGCAAAGGCGATCATTTATGACCTTATCAAGAAAAAGAAAACAGATGAGTTCATTATTGAGAAAACTCTTGAGTTATTCCCTGACTCATTGGTAGATAACAAACATTGCACAAAATACAGGCGTGAATTGTTTGTAGCAGGAGAGATTGACGCAAGCCTTGCAGCAGTCCGCTCTCAAGACCATCAAGTATGGGCACAAGATAATATGACCGCAGCAAAGCGTGGAGTTCATAAAATATACTGGAAAGCCAGAGCAACAATAGAGAAAGCAGTAGAAGAAGCTAAAAAGAAATTAAAAGTTGCTAAAAAGAGGAAAGTTACAAAGGGTAAGAAAGCCCCAACCACTTCAGAACCAATTGACAATATAGGAGAAGAGGGGTATGATACTGAAGGAGTGGAGGATTATGTAGACGAAAGCTACAATGAGTGATCAGTTCTTTAACTGTGTACTTAGAGGCGTGAAGACTAAAGTAAAGTTTTCACGCCTTTCTAAGTTTATACCTCTTTATGGTATTTCAGTCGAGACTCCTAAAGGACAAGCCGCCACCACAGCAAATTATGATAGAAAATGGTTAGCCGCAGCACAGTTGGTAGGCACTATTTATAACCAAAATACAAAGGATACAGCGAATGTCAAATTTTAATAAAGTTAAACAATTTCACGATAAGTTTGGGTTACCATATGAGGATATACCTCGAAAGTTGCCAGAGGAAGAGCAAAGATTTAGAATCCTTTGTCTGCGTGAAGAGTTGGAAGAGTATGAAACAGCAGTAGCAAGTGAAGATTTAGAAGAGCAATTTGATGCGCTCATAGACCTAGTCTACTTTGCATTAGGCACTGCGCACCGCAACGGTTTTGAATGGGATAAAGGTTTTGAGAGAGTACATAAAGCTAATATGTTGAAAACGGTTGACTCGTTCAGACAAAGGAGAGGCTTCGAGCTGGAAGTTACTAAACCAATCGACTGGAAGCCTCCAGTGTTGAGTGATTTGATAGCGGTTGATACTTGCAGCAAACTAAAACCTAATCAATTTACAGGAAAGTATACAGGGTTGATAACACTTGACGGAGTTGACGCATCAGGTAAAACCACTCTCGCTAAGCGCATTATTGAGTTGACTGGCGGAGAATATATCCATCTGACGTGGTCACCAGAACTTGAAAAGGTTATGCATAACTATCGCACTTCTGCCATACATTATGCTGCAACACTAGCCACCCATACAGTTGTAGTGTTAGAACGTCCTTGGTTATCACATCCCATATACTCTGAAGTTTACAGAGATGGCAAGATGGAAGATTATACAAGTTGGAGAACGATATGCCAACTTGCGGAAGATGTAGCTATACTGTCAGTGCCTGAAGACATGGAGCAATGGTATGACAACTATTTGGAGATGGTAGACACCAGAGAAGAATTATTTGCAGAAGAGGAAAATGAACTTATGATTAAAGTATTTCATGAGTTTGATAATGTAGGGGCACACGGTGAAGTAACAGATAAGACTATCTATTATGACATGTTTGAGGTAGAAAATAATAGGGAGTTGGATCAATGGATCTTGACTGAAATTTTACCAAAATTAAAGGAAAAGTAATGGAACATACATATTTAAGAAAAGATACAGGGTTTAGCGTGCAATTTGCTACAACAGACCACAAACCTTCAATATATAGTTTATTGGAAGGTGTTTGGAGTTTTGCAGCAATATTGAAAGGTATAAAGGATAAGATATGGGAGCGTGTGTATCCTGTAGGTGAACTCCCTCCAGTTGTACAGCTTTGGTATGATATAGGACTGCTGGAATTAGTACCAAGTTCAACAGATGAATCGTTAGTGGCAACGCTTTCTAGTAAAGGTGACGCAGTTTTTATGATGGAAGACTTGTTAGAATATGAGTTCTCTATGGTCAACCAACAACTTGATACAGATTATCAAACTGATCCAGAGAAGTACAAAAAGTTACGCAAGGCACTAGGAGACTATTCGCATGTATACTTGAAAGAGTTACATATATGGCTATCAGATAGTATACCTAGAGGTTCACATATTTTAGATTTTGGAGGGGGTGAAGGGAAGTATCTGCAGTCAGTGCTAAACGCCCATTTTGGTAAAGGTACTACAGGGGTGTTACTCGACAAAGCCCCTAGTTATGCAATAAAGGACAGCAGGGTTGCACCTTTTGTAAATGTGAAACAATATAATTTCACAGATAATTCTTTTATAGAAGAGTGTAAAGGACGGTTCAAAGCTATAATAATCAGTGAAGTTCTCCATGTTATGTCACCAGATAGAAGAGTTGAGACGTACAACCAACTATGGGATTTACTAGCACCTGACGGCTTACTATTCATATTAGAACAACATACTAATCTACGCCTTGACTGGAGAATGTATGATATGACAGAGGGTGGCAGTTGCATCTCTTTACAAGATATGATAGAAGAGGTTCATAGTGTTTTACCAACAGCGCAACTCCCACTTAAAGAATATATAGAGTTACCTACCCATTATGGGGTAATGTTTGAAAAGAAGGGAGAGAACCAATGACAACTTCAGCAGTAAAAACCGCAAAAGTTTGGTTGCGACTAACTTTAGCACGTGATTTGCAACACGAAAATCAATGCCCTCGTGCTACAGTAAAAGCCACTACATATAGTAATAGTGGTGTGTTGGTCGGTTTTGGGGTGAATACACTACACAAAAGCTTCAATGGTTGCTCTTGCAATGATGGTGTGGATACCAATAAAAAGGGAAGCACTACATGTAAATCTGTACATGCCGAACTGGCAGCACTCATAGACACATGGAGTAAAGGAATACTGCAAGAGGAAGTGATTGCCATTGCGGTCACACGCCCACCATGTAGAATATGTTGTGCTACTTTGCTTGAAACCTCAATACAGACGATTATTACTACAGACGAATTTGAAGACCGTGATGGCAGTAAAGAAGTATGGGAGAAAGCAGAAGGCACTTGGATAACACTTAATAAGGAAGAAGAATTATGATACACTTAAATTTAGGCTACAACTTTGATACTGAATTACCTGATAAACTTAATGCGCTAAACCAAAAGTATGGGGTTGAAGGGTACAAAATTAACAAAATTACAGGAGTATATGGTTCTGATAAGGCTCACGCTTGGCTATCTGCCAGACCTGATTTTAGATTGCCAGAAGTGAGCAAGTTTGAACTACGCACCCATGTACACCGCTTACTAGACAAAGATATAGAGTTCAACTATACTATCAATACATCATATCCTGGAAGTAAAGAAAGTTTTGCTCCTAGAGTTGGTGAGTTTGTTGATTGGATAGGAACACTTGCCAACATGGGAGTTAAACGCCTAATTGTGGCAAACCCTATGTTTATTGACATACTTAGCAAGAAAGCCCCAGAGATAGATATAGCTATAGAACTCTCCACTATCATGCATATTGACACCCCTATGCAGATGCAAGCGTTTAAACAGTTAGACAAGAGAGTGGATAAAGTGGTGAGCAACCTACTCTATAACAGAGACTTCTCAAAATTGGCGACGCTTGCAGGATACGCTAAAGACTTGAGTTTAGGCTATGAAGTTATGGTGAATGAGTTTTGCGCCACTGGATCTTACAACAATGATGTACCAGTTGGCACTCACTGCATATTTAGAGATAGTTGCTACAATTGCCACGCAGAAAATGAAACAGTTGAACACGCTAAGCTGCTCAATAACTACCCAATGGGTGATTGTATGTCAAGCCGTGCGCATGATATAGCAGATTGGTTGCGCTCTCCTTTCATCAGACCAGAGGATACCCACTTTTATGAAAATATTGGCATACAACATTTCAAAGTGACGGGCAGAACCGCAAAAACTCCATATATCTTGCATATTGCTGAAGCGTATTTGAGTGGTAAGTTTGATGGCAATATGCTACAACTGTGGAAACCTTTAGAAACTATATATTCAGATAAAGACGAGTTGAGCGGTCACAAACATAAACACAACATACCTAATGCTCAATTAGAAGGGTTCATCTCACCATTTGTGAAAGGTGAAATAAATTGCAATAATACTACCTGTGAAGAATGTTTTTGGTGCGATGAAGTTGCTAGTGGATTAGAGTAACCTATGCATATTACAGACTTCAATTTAGGTGATTATCATGTAGTATTGTTTGATGGTAATGGGGAATTGCTATACACTCTAACGCAAGGCACTAGAGAGACCGAAGATAGGTATAAATTAAGAGGTAGACGATGACAGAGGGTATTAAAGTAACCCTACCAGCTGGTCAGGTATTTCCATCAATCAGGCAAGCATCAAAGCATGTACCGTATTCTGAATCAGTATTAAGAAGAAGAGTTGCACAAGGTATACCGCTCGATGCACCGAGAGCTATGCCAAAGGATAACAGCAGGAATGATGTGCTTAGGACTTGGA
>Ga0233445_1000882_pt1 | contig 26295 bp, 18 predicted proteins | sample SI_124_October20_5_FD_182779 | JGI IMG/M metagenome (GOLD analysis project Ga0233445, IMG submission 182779) | Seawater microbial communities from Saanich Inlet, British Columbia, Canada - SI_124_October2016_100_MG | ecosystem: Environmental > Aquatic > Marine > Inlet | place: Canada: British...
TTCTACTTTATGTGAATCAATTGCAGCAGAAAAACCATTATCTTGAGCATCATAGCTAAAAAGAGTGGAAGCTTGTTTTAGATTATCGAGTGTCATAGCACTAATATCAAATTTTAATAAAATATGTGCAGCATTCACTTGCTCTTTCCCATTCTCAGTTTTTTTATCTTTTACATGAATAATGTGGTAACCAAATCGTGACTTTACAGGACCGACGAATTCACCTTTTTTAGCACCAAAAGCAGCTTCTTCAAAAGGTTTAACCATTCGACCTTTTTCGAACCACCCAAGTTCTCCACCAATATTTTGGCTGCCTGGATCCTGAGAATATTCTGCTGCCAATGCACCAAAATCTTCACCAGCTTTTACTTGTTTAATGATCTTGGTCGCCAAATCAGCCATTCGAACGGTATCTTCATTTGATGCTTGTTTTTCCCATGCGACAATTCTCATATTTCTGAGAGGTCCACGTTCAAAATCAGATTTATTCTTTTTATAATAAGATTGAATTTCTTCAGCAGTTGGTTTCTCAATTTCTTCTGAAACAGCTTTCCGAGTTACATGAATACCATTAATTGTGTAATTAATATTTGATCGAGCATATTCTGTTTCTACATCGCCGGGTGTAACCACTACAGATGCTGTTAAGAATTGTTGCAATTTATAATTTGGGAGATAATTGGTTTTCATGAATGATTCAATCGGTGCCCATTCATTTCCTTGCGGGTTATGAATGGCTTCCTGATACTTCACGAAATCGAATTGTCCATTAGTCATAAAATTTGGATTATTCTGCAAAAAGAGAGGAGGGTTATTCTGTAGATGAAAAACAACTTCTTCATCGGATGCTGTTAATCCCAATTCTTTTACTTCTTGTGCAATTAATAATTCTTGCACCAGATTATCCCAGGCTTGTTTTCGAGCTTGTTCGAGATTTTTGTCTGTTATTTGCTGCCCATTAGCCCGAACATTATCTAGGTTTTGGCTTACAAGTTGATTGAAATATTGAGGAGAAACATCTTGATCGTTAATGCGAGCAATCACTTTTGATGGATCTGTACGATTGAATATTTGATCTAAAATATCGGCTCCACCGACGAGTCCACCGACTGTCATGCTGAGTATAAATAGTGCTAATACTGCCCACAAAACTGCGTGCATCCGATTTCTCATGGATGTCATTAATGCCATATAATTGTCCTTTTAGGAATGTGTTATGAAAGGTTTATGTTTAAAAATTGGAGGCGAATTTAGGGAATGAAGGATGATGAAACAATCGCCAAGAATGTTGTATCTTTTCCCTATGAATGAAACAACAATACAAATAGCTCAAGTCACAAAACATGGTGCACCTAATGTTATGCAATTTAAAGAGTCATTAATAGCTAATCCAAAACCAAATGAATTACAAATTGAAATTCATTTTTCAGGAATTAATTTTGCAGATATTTTAGGGCGAATGGGGTTGTATCCAACAGCACCAAAACCGCCTTATGTTCCTGGTTTTGAAATATCGGGTAAAGTTGTTGCTGTCGGTGATGACTCACTATTACCTTGGATTGGAAAATCAATAATGGGAATGACACGTTTTGATGGCTATGCATCAGCTACAAATATTCCAGTCGACCAAATATTCGAAATAGATGAAACATTTTTGGAAAAGGGAGCAGCTATTCCTGTAAATTATTTGACAGCCTATTTTATGATGATTACACAATGTAATCTTCAGAAAGATGAGTGGGTTTTAATTCATGGAATTGGAGGTGGAGTAGGCATTGCGGCTATTCAAATCGCCCAGAAATTAGGTGCAAAAATTATTGGGACTGCATCAAAAGGAAAACATGAACGCCTAAAAAAGATGGGTATTGATCATCTCATTGATTATAGGACAGAAGATTTTAAGAAAAGAGCCTTAGATATTACTGAAGGTAAAGGTGTTCAAGTGGTTCTAGACCCTCTGGGTGGAAAAGCGTTAAAGAAAAGTTATGATTCTTTATCTGAATTTGGACGATTAGTTGCCTATGGTTTTTCGCAAGCAGCACCAGGGTCTACAAAAAATTGGTTTAAAATTCTCCCGGAATATCTCGGAATGCCAAAATTTGATCCAATGAAACTTATGATGCAAAATAAAGGTGTTTTTGGATTTCATTTAGGGATGCTTCGAAAAAGACAAGATTTAGTACAACACACATCCCAATTATTAATCGATTGGTTAAGTGATGGAACAATTTCGCCCTTAGTGGATACGGTATTTCCGTTAAGCGATATACAACAAGCTCACCAGTATATTGCAGACCGAAAAAACTTTGGTAAAGTTCTGTTGTCAGCTAAAAATGACAATTGATAAACTTAATAAAGAATTAACAACCTGCACTTTATGTCCGCGTTTAGTTGAATTCAGGCAAAAAATAGCAAAAGATAAAAGAAAATCTTTTGAATCATGGAAATATTGGGGAAAACCAGTTCCAGGTTATGGAAATGATAAAGCTAGATTAATGATTTTAGGACTAGCGCCTGCTGCTCATGGCGGCAATAGAACGGGGCGAGTTTTTACGGGCGATAAATCAGCTGACTTCCTTATGAAATGTTTACATGACACTGGACTTGCAAATCAAGTTAATTCCGACTATCGAGATGATGGCCTCATTTTATATGATGCATTTATGACTGTTGCTTTAAAGTGTGTCCCACCAGGAGATAAACCTAAAGCAGAAGAATTACAAAATTGCCAACCTTTTTTAGCAAAAGAATTTGAAATTTTAAATCAAGTATCAACTATTCTATGTTTAGGAAAAATTGCTTTTGATGCAACGCTTCGTTACTGGCGACAATTTTACGATTTTAAAATGAAAGATTATACTTTTGGTCATGATGTTCAATATATATTGCCGAATGGATTGCAATTAGTTGGCTCCTATCACCCAAGTCCAAGAAATGTAAATACTAAAAGATTAACCTACGATATGATGGTCATATTCCTAGAAAAACTTAAAGGAATACTTTAATAGTGAAACTGATTAAGATCATTCTTTTAATTATCATGATTAAACCTGTATTTGGTGTATGGCTGAGTTATGAAGAAGCTGTATTAAATTCGCCTTTTAAGGAGGCATCTTTGGGGTGGACAATTTCTGTCCCCAATGAAGATGCCTATGTGTATCGTGGTAAAGGTGATAATTGGAAATTATGGTATAAAGTATCGTTGCCTAGCATGGATACAACACTATTTTTAGATAGTACTACTTTCGCTTTGAATAGTGATGATCTTTATGTAAGTGGTTTATCATTTGCGAAATCCGGCGATAAACTATTAGTAAAAACTGATTCACGAAAGATATGGCGTCATTCAAATAGCGGTACCTATTTTATTTATAATCTGAGTTTGGGAACTTTGATACCAGTTAGTGATGATAACAAGAATCTGCGAAATGTAAAAATTTCCCCCGATGGCAAATTGGTTGCATATGTACGGGAAGATAATAACCTTTACATTTATGAATTTAAAAGGAAGCGCGAACGAAGACTTACATCATCGGGATCAAAAACAATTCTTAATGGTCATTTCGGCTGGCTTTACGAAGAAGAATTAACCGGGTATGATGGCTATCGTTGGTCACCGGATAGTGAATCCATTGCTTTTTGGGAAGAAAATGAAGCCATGGTTCCTGAGTTCACTCTTTTTGATGAAATGGGATTATATCCAAAAATACAAAAAATACGATATCCTAAAGCTGGAGAAACAAATCCAACCTTAAGAATTGGGATTCTTCGAGTTAAAGGTGGTGGTCGAAAATGGATTCAATATGCTCAAGTAGGCGATGACTATTTACCTTGGATGGAATGGGTTAATAATGAAAAAGTCGCCTTTTTGAAAATGGACCGGAAACAGAAGAATTGGGATATTTTTATTGCTGATCGCCAAACAGGAAGATCCTTGAAAGTATTATCGGAATCTGACCCGGATGGTTGGCTAGATAATCATGATCAGATAAAATTTATGAAAGATGGTAAAATTCTCTGGATATCAGAAAATTCAGGATATAAGCATATTTGGATTGCAAAACATTCCGGTTCCAACTTCTGGCCCATTACAAAAGGTGAGTGGGAAGTATCAGCCATCAATTATATTGATGAAGATGCACAGAAAATTTATTTTACAGCTAATAAAGAATCTGTATTTGAGAACCGATTTTATTCTATTCGTGTTGATGGTACAGAATTAAATCTTTTAACACCTGAAGAAGGATCACACTATATTTCAATTTCTGGTTCGAAAAAATATTTTACGGATACTTTTTCAAGTTTGACTGTACCGAGAAAGATCCTTTATCGGGATCTAGAGTCCGGGAAAATAATTAAAGTGTTGGGTGAGACAGATCTTGAGCAATATGAAGAATATGAATGGTCCACTCCTAAGATTGTTCATTTTCCAACAAAAGATAACACTGAAAATCTTGATGGTATCATTACACTTCCACCAAATTATTCAAAAACAAAAAAATACCCTGTTATAATGTATGGCTATGGAATGCCGGGTACGCAAATCGTCTGGAATCGCTGGGGAAGAACTTGGAACCAGTATTTAGCTCAACTAGGCTATATTGTTTTTTCCATGGATTCCCGTGGAATGAGTGGCAGGGGAGAAGAATTCAAGAACTTAAGTTATGGTGATATGGCTCATTATTTAGCAAAAGATCATTTGGCTGGGTTAAATTATCTTGTAGATGAAGGTTATGCAGATCCGGAGCGAATTGGTGCCTGGGGTTGGAGTGGCGGGGGCTATTTTACATGTCTCATGTTAACTAAAAACGGTAAATATTTCAAGGCAGGTGTCTCTGTGGCCCCTGTAACAGACTTCCGTCTCTATGACACGGCCTATACGGAACGCTCCATGGGACTTCCAGAAGAGAACAAAGCAGGATACGATTCGACGAGTGTAATAACATGGATGAACCGCATGCAGGGGAGTATATTGTTAATGCATGCTACAGGAGATGATAATGTACATTCACAAAACACCACTCATTTTGTTCAGGCGGCGCTTAAAGCAGGGAAGGATGTAGAATGGTTTCAATATCCGAATCGGAGCCACGGGATATATGGAAATGGTTCACGGGAACATCTTTATAAAAAAATGATTGAATTTTTTAAAGCAAAACTTTGATACTTATTGAAACGAAAAACTCAAGGAAGAATTTTATTATAAGTCGTTAATATTTATTATTAATTTCCTATCAAGTTATTGATAAGGTATTTAGGTATTTCCTTTTTCATAAATTTATGTCTTATAAAATGGGGCTGTAGCTCAGTTGGGAGAGCGCTTGAATGGCATTCAAGAGGTCAGCGGTTCGATCCCGCTCAGCTCCACGCACTACAAACAAAGCTCAACTTTTATTGAGCTTTTTGTCATTTTCAGTCATAAGTGAGGTCAATTAATTGAGCAGTACATTTTATCTATTATGGTTTCCAATTATCATGATAGTGTTAGCTAGCATATATAAAATAATAAAAGATAATACTCCAAAAGGTAAAAAATTTATCCGTATAGAGAAGGAAGACAATTATGAATAGACATTTAGCCCTACGATCTGGGAATCCAGCTTTAAAAACATCCACATTTAAGAAACATTTAGTGGCTTCAACCGAAGGGTCCATGTCAATAAGTGGAACCGTTAATAAAACAGGATTTTCACTTTTATTAGTTATTATGGCTGCATCCATAACATGGAACAACCCAGCTCAAAGTGGATTAATTATTTTTGGATTTATTGTAGGAATCATTGCTGCAATTATAACAATTATAAAACCGAAAATGGGATATATGTCTGTTCCAATATATGCTCTATCGCAAGGATTAGTTCTAGGTGCAATTTCGCGGATGTTTGAACTCCAATACCCCGGAATAGCTGTCCAAGCTATTTTTTTAACTTTTGGAACATTAGGTGCTCTCCTATTGGCTTATAAATCTGGATTAATCAAAGTGACTGAAAATTTTAAATTAGGTGTTGTAGCAGCCACAGGTGGTGTTGCCATTGTTTATTTGATTAATTTTATCATGGGAATTTTTGGATCAGGAATTGGACTAATCCATAGCAGTTCTAATTTTGGAATATTATTTAGTCTAGTCGTTGTTGGCATTGCTGCCTTAAACTTAGTGCTTGATTTTGATTTTATAGAAGAAGGCGCAGAGATGGGTGCCCCCAAATATATGGAATGGTATGGTGCGTTTGGACTTCTTGTTACGCTAATTTGGCTTTATTTAGAACTCTTAAGATTGTTAGCAAAATTACAAGATAGAAGATAGAATCTAGTGAAATGTCCCCTTGGGTAATTTACTTTTAAATTCGTTAAAAGGATATGAGTTTGGAGTCACAATCGTTCCAGAAGTAAATGTCATAGGATAATTAGGGTCTGTTTTAAAAATAACTTCAATTAACCCTGCCTTATAGCCAGTTTCTGGTGAATCAATTTGGATTGAGTAGTGACCATTATCAGATACTGGGATTGATTCTGATTCCCATGTTCGGCCAATTACTGCGACTCTGAAGTCACGAGCTTTTTCATTGATTGCAGTCCATTTTCTAATCTCATATTCGACCCCTTGTGCGGGTATTTCTACTATAATTATATTGCCATCTATTTTCCAATCAAACTTAGGAATAGATTTATCCTTTATTACAGAGTCATAAAAGGCGACTAGACTACCTAAATTATATGATCCATTTAATCCATGATTTGCATTTGGGATATATTGTAAATATTTTTGCCCTATGAGGTCATCCCAATAAAATTGCCATGAATCTGTTACAAAAAATTCGTCTCCTGTGGCGTTTATTAGGAATTTTGGTAGTGTTAATTCCTTAACAAAGGAATAGGGTTCCATAATTTCTAACATTCGATTAAATTCATTCGAGCCCATCCAATCCATTATACCTTCATTTTTATAACTATCAATGGCAGGGGACCAGTCTCCATAACACTTCCAATGATGATCAAAGCTTGGAACGACATTTAGCAGGTCAATAACAATTGGGATAATTGCCTTAACGCGTGGATCACTTATTCCCGTAGTCCAAGTTGTCCATCCACGCTTAGAACCTCCTGTTACCACAAAACTATCCACATTAGCGATTTCTTGAACAACATCCATCCCACGCATGACGGCTTTTGTCATAGGTAAATGTGCCAACCAATACGCATCTTCATCTTTTGCGCCACCTTCTAAAAATTGTCTCCACCCATAAGCAATAATATCATCTTCGTATAGTTCCCTGTTATTGTCTTTTTTGTAATTCAATGCTTGAAATGGAATATTAGATATGGATGCAATAACAGATTTAGTACCAACAGCCGCTCCAATGAGAAGTTCATTTGCTTCATTTGGTACGTTGTTTTTGTGGTTTCCACCACTTACAACCATTAATGCTTCTGTTTCTTCTCTATCATCTGGAATCACTATTGTTAACCAATGCCACCATTCCTGTAAATCAACATCATCTTCGGATAACCATTTCTGAGAAACCATTTTTACAATTTTTGTTGTCCATTTTTCACCTTTTATTGTTTCGACTATTTCATAAGAAAATGCAGGATCATTATTCGTTACAAAATCCTTTAGCGGTGATTGCTTTTTATCACAGTTTGCTACAAAAATGATTAGAAATATAATGGAGAATAGTTTTTTCATCGGTCTTCCTTTAATTATTAAAATGCAATCAAATATTGCAATAGACAGTATTGGGACGATTTCCTTGGTGTAAATTTCAGTGGTTAATTGAATTTAACAAATATTAATTGAGTATACATGAAGAATAAAAAATTCGTATCAGGATTAGATCATATCAACATAACCGTCGATAATTTCGATGAGACCATTGATTGGTATCGTAGAGTATTTAATTTTAAGTTAGTAGAAAAAGGAATTAAGGACGAGAAACCATGGGGTATATTAAAATCTGGAAAAGCTCTATTATGCATGTATGAACAAATTGGACTTAATGGCCATGATCCAGAATTACTCAGGATAAAAGGTTTCCATTCTATGTCACATTTTGGGCTTAGAATTAACGATAAACAAAAATGGTTATCTATAATAAAAGATGAAAAATTAGATATTCTTTATGGTGGTGTTATTGAATGGCCATTTTCGTCAGCATGGTACCTAAAAGATCCTTCGGGGTGGGAAATAGAAGTAGCCTTATGGAATAATGATAAAATTCAGTTTCATTATGATTAATATATATCAAGGAAGAAAATCAATAATTCACTAACAATATGCAATTTATTATGAAGAAACAAATATCTCATTTTGGACTATTCTTGATATTTCTTAGTGTGTTACCTTCCATTTCATTTGGATGTCGACTTTGGGCAATTATTGAGAATGGGAGTAATCCCATTTCATCTTCATCAATTCCTGTAATTATGGAAGAGATTGAAACACTTTATCAGCAAGGTCATTTATTTCGTGATGGGTGGGGGTTGGCATTTTATTATCATCCGGATTCATTAATATCGTTTCGATCACCAAAATCAACTGCTGATGATTCTAGTGAATTTTGGAATTGCGTTAATTCAAATATTGTAGACTCAACAGATGTACAGCTGGCTCTTGGGCATGTAAGAGCAACAACGTCTGGGGCTGGAGCTATACCAAATCCACATCCATTTATTTTTCAAAATAATTCTGAAAAGTTCAGTTTTATTCATAATGGGACAATATCAAAATCATTATTATACGATTTAATAACAGAGTATGGTTCAAATACATATTGGATTGAGAGCAATCCTCCGCAAACATATGGAAATGGTGATTGGCGAAATGAAGGTTGGAGTAAGGTTGTTGATTCTGAGCTTTACTTTTTGCTTATTATGAAATTAATTGAAGAAACAGATTCAATTTTAAATGGTATTCAAAAAGCTATTACCCAGATTAGTAATTTTACTCCACCAGCACAAATGAATTTTATTATGTCAAATGGTCAATCACTTTATGCCTATGGAGGGCAATCAGCTTTAAGTTATACAGATGGTAGTGCTTTCTCACATAAGGCAATTATGAGTCGCCCCCCCGAGACTGGTATTGCTAGTGAAATAACATGGATACCGATTCAAAAAGATGAATTAATTGTTTTATCGGGAAATACCGTAGAAAATTATGAAACATTTTCTGGATACAATTCAGGTGCCCCTTATTTTATTCAATCTGAATTTTCAATAAGACCTTGTTTCCCAAATCCTTTTAATAATGAAATTAATATAAAATTCAATTCCGGTCCATTTAATACAATTCAATTAAGTATCTATAATATAGTTGGGAGAATAATATGGTCAGAAATTGTATCAACTCAAGAAGATCAAATTATCCAAAAAACTTGGACGGGGAAGAATGAGCATGACGACCCTATGCCTTCTGGGCAATATTATGTGCAAATTCGATCTGGAGATCAAGCAAAAACTCAAAAAATAATATATTTAAAATAGTCTTTAAAAAATATAGAATGTAAATTCGTAGGCTTTATGCCGTTTATAATGAGCATAAACGTAAACAAATCAACATTAATGGAGTTAATTCTTGGCTAAAAAAGAAACAAAGAATAATACTAATAATTCTGCTGAAGTAGTAAAAGGGACAGCGAAAAGTGCTGATTCAAAAACAGTAGCAGAACCCAAGAAAAAGAAAAAAGCCAGTAAAGTTTCTAGTGGGAGCATTAGTATGTATCTTGCTGAAATTGGGCAGTTTAATCCATTGCCACCGGAACGTGAAGTTGAATTAGCTATTCGCATTCAAAATAATGATGAATTAGCTATGAAAGAATTGGTGGAAGCCAATCTTCGCTTTGTGGTTTCAGTAGCAAAAAAATACCAGGGAAATGGCTTGTCACTTGCAGATATCATAAACGAAGGTAATTTAGGCCTCATAAAAGCTGCAAAACGTTTTGACCATACTCGTGGTTTTAAATTCATCTCATATGCTGTTTGGTGGATTCGTCAATCCATTCTTCAAGCGTTAGCGGAGCAATCTAGATTAATTCGCTTACCGTTAAATCGAGTGGGAACCATCACAAAAATCACCCGCGCTGCAGAAAAATTAGAAGCTGAAATTGAACGTCAGCCTAAAGGAGATGAAATTGGTACGCAATTAGAAATGGGCGGTGATGAAGTCTATCAAGCATTACAATATTCACGTCGACATAGCTCATTAAATTCTCCTTTTCAGGAAGGTGAAAATAGCTCACTTCTTGATATTATTGAAGATACTCAAGAAGCACCACCGGAGACCCAAATAATGAGGGAATCCATGACAGAAGAAGTTATCTCATCCTTAGATACATTAGCTGATAGAGAACGCGCAGTTCTTGAAATGTATTTTGGTATTAATAGAGATAGTGCGATGACTTTGAATGAAATAGGTGAAGAATTTGATTTAACGAGAGAACGTGTTCGTCAAATCAAAGAAAAAGCTATACAGCGATTAAGACATCGGTCACGAAGTAAATCACTTCGTCGATATTTAGGTTAATAAAAAAGGGGAGCATGCTCCCCTTTTTTATTATACATATGTTATATTATAAATATGGAATCAAATGAAATAATCCAAATACAACTACCGGATAAACAATTTGATACAGCAATATATGATTCATTGGAATATGCTATCCTATCTATTCCTTTTACAATCAACCGTATGGAAATTCAAAATTTAAGTACGAGAATAATTAATATAGCAAAAGGAAAATTATCAGAGATTGTTTTTAAAGAATTTTGTATAACAAATGAGATTCCTATAAGAATTGATTTGTGCGAAACCCCCTTTTTTCAGCCAGACAAAAAAGATTTTATTCTTGGAAACGAGGAATGGGATTTGAAAAATAATTTTCTATTTCATGGTGGCCCTACATTAAATACATCAGAATATTTGAAATTACCCGCACTTATTCCTAATAGAGGCAAATGGGATCAATGGTCAAAAAGAAATACTGTTATACATAAGTCTGATTGTGATGAATCTATTATTCTGTTTTCTTTTATGAAAGGATGGGACCTGAAAGGCGGAAAAAGGGATAATCCATTTTTATCATTCCAAATTTCCGATGAACAGAGTATTTTTCTAAAAACATTACAGATAAAATATTCACGGAAAAATATTAAACATTCACCATTTTCGAAAACCTGGTTTTGGAATGAAATGAAAAAACGGGGGGATAATTTTATATATCACGCTAATATATCATATAGGCCAACATTGATATTAATGGGTTATTCTAATACCAACTCATGGGGAATATTCGAAACTATAACTCCCAAATCATTACATTCTAGAAATTTTGCAATCCGGATAAAAAATAAAGGTGCAAATTTCAAGAACTTAAAATCATTTCTATCTCTTTATCCTCATTTAAAAGACAATATACAATATGGAGTAATCTTAAAATGAAAACTTTATAAAGAATATTGGATGGGAACATGATTAAGATTCCAAAGTTAATGAATGGAAAAAATTTAGAGAAAATATTAAAGACTAAATTTCTTTTCTAAAAGTAAGACAATAATGATGGAATGTATTGCTAACCCATGTGTTTCCAAATCCATAAGGAGCTAACCTTAAATCATCTTGACACCAATAGGCAACATGCTCTAGTATTAGTCTTGAATTCAGTCCTGACACAAGGTCAAAAGCAAATGGATAAATTTTTCCTTTTTTCTTAATATTTTTAACTACGATAGTGAAATATCCGCCATCTTTTAAATTTCCTAAAATAGATATATATAGAACTATTAGGTCTTTTAAAAATGATGCGTAATTATCGATATTCCCTAAATCATTAGAGTCGTTAGAATAATTGGTTTGGAGACCTTTCTTTTTACGTAATGCCTGATTTTCAGCGCCTTGCATATTCAACATATCCCAATAAGGGGGAGATGTAATAATATAATCAAAAATTGGGAAATTACCTTTTTCCCAATTCCTAGCATCTCCATGAAAAATATTCCATATATGTTCTTTTGAGCTAACTTGAGCACAGCGATTTTCTGCAATAGAATGAAAAATTGAACTAAGCTCTACACCATATGCATTTCGACCTAATTTAAGGGATTCTACTTGTGTAGTTCCAGTCCCAGACATTGGATCGAACACATTATCATCTTTTTTAGAAAAAGTGTTTAAATACAATGATACTAAATCTTCTGGATATTTTGCGGGGTGAAGGATTTCATCTTTTTTCCGAGGTTTTGGCTTAAGTATGAACCAATTTTGGTGCGATCGAATAGAAGAAAAAGTTGTTAACTCACGCATTGAATCCCACAAATCACTGGATGAAATGGCGGTATTCAATGCACTATCTTCATCCTTTCTAAAATATAGATTAATGAAAGGTTCTTGATTCTTTTTTCTGCAAATAATTTTTTCATCTTTTCGAGTAAAATGTTGTGAAAGCCTATTTGATATTTCCCAGGAAATGGGATAATAATATTGATCAATTATTATATTATTAATGAGGACGGAAATAAATTTACGATGATTGAGTCTCTTTGAGAATTCTGTTATTTGGCAAACTTTCATATTTATCCAAGAATTCATTTGTTGTAAAGTTTCTAGGGTAAGTGTTTCGTCGGTTAGATCGATATATATAAAATCACATTCTCCCTCGTTATAAAGAATATTTTGTTTATCACAAAGAGTTTGAAATAGTATTTCCTTGGAAGAAGATCCCCAAAATAATGCCACAGGAATTGGGTCAATTGATGCTTTTGTGAAAAATGAGATATTCTCTTGGTATAAGTCACCAAAAGTTGTGAAGTGGGTGAAGGATTTCTGAAATGGCAGCCATTCTTTTCCCGTTAAATCGTTAAATTTATTTTTCATAAGTATAAGAACGGGGAGTTTATACGTTAGAAAATTGGTCTACAAGTATGATTTATAAAGATTTTGGTAGAGGGAGACGGTTTCCCTTCAACACAGGCCGCATTGCGAAATAAAATAACCAAATAGCTAATACACCTACAATACCAGATATGCCAAATAAAAACATGATATTTTCGTAACCTTTTGGAGTATTTTCTAAAATAAATGAAGGAAGAATCATTGGAAAAACTCTAGTAAATGCAGCAATATTAACTAAAATTGCAATCCAAGAAACTAGATATGGATGTTTTAACCTTAATGCACCAGTCATTCCAGGAATCATTCTTAGAGCCATTCCCATAATTAATGGTGTTGTAAATCCCAATAAAATGGCATGCCTAATTCCATCTTTACTTAATTCAGTTGGAATATCCATTAGAAGAGCAAAATACAGATATCCATCGAGTAAAGATGCAAATACTAGCCAACTAAAAGCTGACTTAAGTAACCATTCGAAACGCCCAAATTCTCCATAATCAGGATATTCTTTTCTAGATTCTTTTTTGTGGGGAATCCATTTATTTTTTTGAGTATCTGTCCAGGGTACTCTTAGTTTCAATAAAATATCAAGTTGATAAACAAACCAAATAATTAAAATATTTTTTAAAAGGCCGACAGTATTTAAATAAGGAAGTAATTTGTATCCATCATCTATAATTTGATAAATCAATTTTATTCCAAAGTAACTAACTAGGGTTCCAAAGTATATTTTTGAGAAATATAACGCATTCCACTGAATCGAAGGTAAACGCATAAATAATGGAATAGCTCGTAACCCAATGCCAAAAGAAATCGGAAGAATTATCAAATATATAAAAATTTCGACCATAAATAAATTCCAGTTTGGTAAAAGAATTGTTTGATTGTTGGTATACAAAATAACCGATAAAATGAATTGAGAAACTCCATATAATACCCATCCAAAAATCATGAGTAGAAAAAATATTCTTATATCTCTATTAGGATTATTTTTTTGATTCTTCATTGCAATAGCAATTCTAAGAATGATTGATAGATATATACCTATTCCTATCAATATACTTAACGCAGAAAGGAGTGTCATAGAAGATATAGTTGATGCCCAGTAAGCATCCGTATAATACGGAAGAGCACTATGAAAAATATATTTTAGTATGATTCCGAAAGTAATATAAAATGAAAGATATTTGACTCTCCTCGTTAAATCTATTTTAAAATGAGCCAACCGTGGCATGAAATAAAGTGATACACCCATTATAAATAATCCAACCCATCCAATAAGTTGAATATGTCCATGTGATTGAATATATGCAAAATATCCCTTACCTAAGGAATAATCAAATCCAACAAGAAATGCAACATGTGCTCCAAGTGTAAATCCAGCTAATCCGGCAATTAATATTGCAATATGAATCAAATTAGATGGAAATCTAGGATATTGAATTATATTATCAGAATAAGGCATATTAATTCATCTATGAAAAGAATTTTAATATTCAAAATCGTGCTCTAGGCTACTAATCGTTATCGAATAGCCTTAGAAACTTTTATAAAATAAACTAAATATAAGCAGAGACCAAGACAGAAATATCTTGTATTGCTTACAAAAAAATTATTGTTGCATTAATTTTCGTTTTTCAATTATACGGTGTGCTAAGTCATCTAAATGTTCTTTGCTTAACATTTCTCTAATTTGAATACGGATAGGCTTCCACTTATGATGTAAGGGACAAGGTGTTTCATCGCTGCACTCGTCGAGCCCAATGACACATATATCCCTTTCTGGGGGAGGGCCATCTACAGCATTAACGATTTGGTTTACATAAATATCTTTTGCTCCGCGAGCCAAATTAATCCCACCATTACGACCACGGGTTGCAACAACAAGACGTTGCTTAACAAGAGTTTGCACAATTTTAGCTAAAAACTGGTATGGGATATTGTATGCTTCAGCAATTTCGCTGATCATAACCGGTTTGTCCGGCTTTATCTCCGCCAGATAGATTAAAGCCTGTATGGCGTATTCTGCAGATTTGCTATATAACATGAAATTAAGTTCCGGTGTATTATTATTATTTGGTGTATTATTTGTGTTATTTGAACTTACCAAAACTCAACCTCCAAATCAAATGACTTTCATGATATATGAAAATCTTTAATTACTTCATTAAAACTATACTTTGCGTATTGAAATCTTGAGACCGAAGGAACCCTGATGGGAAGAGAGGAGGGTATTCGATTAACAATAGATTTAGAATATTAAACTAAGCCCTTTATAGGGATTCACAAAAAATTAAAGGTGCTTAATTCTAAGCATTATTAATCAAATTGGGTCATAAGAGCAGCCTCCGGCCTCCAAAAATCTCAAAAAGCAAATCGAGCAATGCTTTAAAAATATACGCATAAACAAGATTACGAGGTCCTAAACTATAGGATAAATATATGAATTACAAGTATAATGGATAATAATATCTTTTATAGATTTGAAGACAATTTGAATATTTCCATTTCTGCTCATAAGTTCAGTGTCAAAAAAATAGGTAATTATGAAACGAATAATTATTTTTCTTTTGCTTGCTTTTTCATTTGGAAAAGAATTGCCACCAGAACACAGTACACCGGACAGAGACTATGATGTATTACATTCAATAATAAGTGTCAAAATCCAATTTGAGACAAAATCTGTGGTTGGAGATGTAGTTCATCACGTTCAGAGATTTGATAAAGAATATACAGGAATAACATTCGATGCTGACGATATGACTATTTCGTCTATATCTGTTGGTAAAACAGAGAAGGATTATTTCCAGGATAATGGTAAAGTATATATTTCCTTGGACGCTAATGATTGGGCAAATGACAAAGTTTCTATCCATATAAAATATGAGGCTTTTCCGCGCACAGGATTATATTTTGTTAAACCAGATTCCATTTACACCAATAAAAGATTACAGGCATGGACGCAAGGAGAGGACCAAGATAACCACCATTGGGTTCCACTATATGATTACCCAAATGATAAATCAACTTTTGAAATTTTACTGACCGTACCTGATTCATTAGTTGGAATTTCGAATGGGGAATTACTTTCAGAGAAAATAAATAAAGATGGAACAAAAACATTCCATTGGAAAGAAAACTATCCAATGTCGAGTTATTTAATATCTTTTGTGGTGGGTGATTACGTTAAAGTAAAAGATTCGTTTCATGATTTACCTGTTTCCTACTGGGTATATGATGAAAATAAATCAGAAGCATTCCGATCTTTTGGTAAAACACCTGATATGATTTCATTTTTTAATAAGAAAACGGGTGTTGATTACCCATACGAAAAATATGATCAAGTCATAATAGAAGATTTTATGTTTGGTGGTATGGAAAATATAACATTAACACATAATACAGATAGAACCATGCATGATGAGAGATCCATTCCTGATGTAAGTAGTGATGGCCTTGTCGCGCACGAATTAGCCCATCAATGGTACGGAGACCTTTTAACAACACGGAATTGGGCAAATATTTGGTTAAATGAAGGATTTGCTACATTTTTTTCTAGACAGTATAGAGAACATAATCTTGGATACGATGAGGGAGAATATATTCGGTTTGAAGAAATAAAAGGATTTAAAGGAAATGACCGATGGAACAGACGACCAACTGTATACAACAGATATTTTTTGACAATGGATTTATTTGATTCTCACGTTTATGCTAAAGGTTCTCTGATACTGAATATGTTAAAAGATATTTTAGGTGAATCATTATTTTGGAAATCAATTCAACATTACACCAAAGTAAATCAATACAAAAATGTTGAAACAACAGATTTCAAAAAAGCAATTGAAGAAACTAGTGGTAAAAACCTTGATTGGTTTTTTGAGCAATGGGTCTATAAACCAGGTTATCCTGAATATAAAGTTGACTGGGAGTATAACCGTCGGACTAGAATGATTGAATTGCAGGTTAATCAGATTCAAGATTTATCCAATAATTCATTATTTAAAATGCCTTTAACCATCCTTATAGATAATGGTGAAATTATTAGAGAAACTATATGGGTGGAAGGAAGATCCACTCATGCTCAATTATCTTCCAATACAATGCCTAAAATGGTCATATTTGATGAAGGAAACTCTATACCTAAAAAGCTGACTTTTGAAAAGAGTGTGTCTGAACTCATTTATCAATTAGAATTTGCTCCACATGTATTAGATAGAATTTGGGCAGCACAAGAACTCAAAACTAAAACTGGAAGAAAAAAAGTAATTGAAGCTCTAGAAAATTCTATCGAAAATGACTCCTTTTGGGGTGTTAGGAAAGAAGCTGTTATATCCTTAGCCAAATTAAAGCCAAAAAATGGTGATTCTTTTTTCTTAAAATCATCATCTAAGCAAGATAATAGAGTAAAACGTGAATGTGTCAAAGCAATTTCAAAATATGAAAATAATAGTTCAAATAAGGACTTCCTAACATCCATAATTCAGGGAAAAAATAATTATTATTTAATGGCTGATGCATTTACTACTTTAAGTAAAATTGATTCATCTACAGCAAAATTATATGTGGATTCCCTTTTGAATGTAGATTCACATACTGATGTTATTAGAAAGGCAGCAATTCGATTTTTTTCAACTGTTAAAAATGAAGCTAATTATGATATTTTACTTTCACTGGCTGAATATGGAGGCACAACATGGGATGCACGAGCAACTGCTGTCACTGAAACAGGGAAATACTATGACAAACATCCTGAATTATTAGGAAAATATGTAGAATGGTTAAAAGACCCAAGTTATTATGTTAGAACCAGTGCCGCTAAATTGGTAGGGCAACATGGGAATATCAGCCATTTACCATTATTAGATGAAATGCTTTATAATGATCCGTCCACAGGTAAATCTGTATTGCTGGCTAAATACTTCATTCAAAATAGTAAAAATAAGAAAAAGTCTTCCCTGGAAATTGAAAATCAAAAATTAAAAAATCAACTTTTGCATATTGAATCCATTTTAAAGCAATAATATGTTCCTGAGGCACAATACTGTTCTTGTGATTATTGATGTTCAAGGCAAATTAGCTCGCATTATGCAGAATTCTGAGCATCTATTTCAACAGTTAGGTATTTTGATTGATGGCGCACGAATTTTGGAAATACCCATTATTTGGATGGAACAACTGCCTCATAAATTGGGTGAAACAGTAGATGAAGTTAAATCCCACTTACAAGGAATAGCTCCTTTATCAAAAGATGTTTTTTCCTGTTGTGGTGAACCTTCCTTTAATTCGAAACTTGAATCTTTAAAACCATCAAATATTCTTTTAGCTGGAATAGAAACGCATATTTGTATTTATCAAACAGCCATTGATCTAATTAATAACAATTATCATGTGGAAGTAGTAACTGATGCAACTTCAACCCGAAATCCTGAGAATAAAATTATTGGTATTAATAAAATAATAAGAGCAGGTGGCGAAGAGACAAGTGTTGAAATGACATTGTTTGAATTACAAAAAACAGCAACTGGAAAAAACTTCAAATCAATCATAAATCTGTTAACATAATATTCTTGGAACATATGTATTTTATAGCGTAAAATAAAAATCATAGCATGAAAAAACACTTATCCATACTATTTATCACATTATTCGTGGCAAGCGTGATAGCACCTCTTATTGCGTTTGACACTTGCGATATGCCATGCTGTGCAGTAGAAATTGAAACGTGTTGTCAGGTTGAAAAACAAATGGACTGCAATATGGAAATGGCCAATTGTGATACCCGAATCATCGTAGTACTTCCTTGTGCACCATTGAATAAAGTTAACCAAGAGATTATACCGACTATTCAATCCTTAAAATCGAATACGAGTATAGTTTTTCATAACAACATTATTCGAATGCTAATGAATCAGGGTTTTAATCCTGAACCGCCCCCAACATTCAATCACCCCCTATTAATTTAAGAAACTTCTTTTTTTAGACGGTTTTTCCGTTGACAGGATACGTGTGTCTTTTACGTATTCTAACAACTATTTTAGTCATTAATGAATTAAGGAGAATTATGAAATTATTTCATAAAGTAAAAATAAAACATGTATTTGGTTTTTTAATGATTCTCAATTTGAGTTACTCTCAGTCTAGGGATTCAAATCAGATATTAGATCATTATATCATAGTAGGTTTAGAAAATAATCCTTCCATCCAACAGATGTTCAATCATTGGAAGGCAGCAGAAACTAAAATTACATTCGCCAAAGGCTTGCCCAATCCATCTATATCTTTTGGATATTTTTTGGAAAGTGTAGAAACAGCAGCAGGTCCACAAGAATATAAAATTGGAATAATGCAAAATATACCTTGGTTTGGGAAACGTAAAATTGATGGGAATATACAGTCTGCCAAAGCAGAATTAGCATTTACTTTATTGGAGAAGAAACGTTTAAAAATATCGCATGAAATTCGACAAATATGGTACGACTATTATTACTTAAAACGTTTAATAGATTTAACCCAACAGAATTTTGAACTAATTCAAAACTGGGATTCTGTGATTCGATCTAAATATGTTACTTCTCGAACGGGACATCCAGATTTAATAAAAACACAAATTGAGCTCATTCAATTAGAAGATGATTTATTATCATTAGAGAATCAAAAGCAACCTTTGTTGGAATCATTTCGTAGTTTGCTCCACGATCAGACTTTATCTGAAATAACTGTCCCAGAATCATTATCCTTCTCTATAATAAATTTAGATAGAATGTATTTATTGAATATAATAAATGATTCGAATCCAGATTTAGAGAGTGTTCGATCAGAATTGAAAGTGTACACCGAAGGATTAAAGAAAGCAAAATTGAGCAAATTCCCAACCATTGCTGTTGGTGTAGAAAAAATACTAACAGGTGAAAAAAGTGGGAGTACATTTAGCGGTAATGATCCCTTGATTGCAAAATTATCTTTAAATATTCCATTGTGGATTAGAAAAAATAACTCAACTATAAAGTCAGTAAAATTTTCAAAACAAGCTACTGAGAAAAAAGTCATTTCAATTAAGAATGAATTAGGCGCAGATTTAGGAAAAGTATTGTATGATTTAAGAGAAGGGGAACGGCATGTTCTCTTATATCAAAATGTATTGATCCCTAAAGGATTAGAATCATTAAGTGCCACTGAGAAGGCATATAGATCTGAAAATATTGATTTTCTTTCTCTAGTTGATGCGCAACAAAGGTTACTCAAATTTCAGATGAAATATGAAAAATCACTTATTTCTTATTTAAAAGCTATATCAAAACTGTCAGTAATGACAGGGGAGAAGATATTATGAAATTTTTTATAAATAATAAAATAGCCATCGGACTTATAATTTTTGCATTTATCTCTGGCATGTGGTTTTCAGGCCAAGATTCTATACCACAAAACAATAATTTTAAACATGACTCTAGTGAGAGTCAGTCATGGTCATGTTCAATGCATCCGAATGTTCAATTCCCAGAATCAGGACAATGCCCAATTTGTTTTATGGATCTTATTCCATTAAAAGCTGGTAATGGCGACTTAAATCCAAGGCAAATTACTATGTCAGAAGATGCTATGAAATTAGCACAAATCGAAACGGTTCCCGCATCATTGGGAATAGCAGAATATATAATCCATCTCTCGGGAAAAGTAGAATATGACGAATCTCGAATCCGAAATATCACAGCTTGGGTGCCGGGCAGATTAGAACGAATGTTTGTAGACTATACAGGAATTAAAGTTAATAAAGGCGACCACATGATGGACTTATACAGCCCAAAATTATATACAGCACAGGAAGAATTGATTCAGGCAAAAAAATTCTCAAATTCCAAGAATGGAAAAACAGCTCTTGCTAAAATAAACATCGAATCAACGTTACAAGCATCTCGTGAAAAGCTACGGTTGATGGGACTTTTGGATACGCAAATTCAAGAAATTGAGTCATCCAATTCTCCAACAAATATAATTACCGTTTATAGCCCAATGTCCGGAGTAGTTATTCAGAAAAATGGTGTAGAAGGAGCCTATGTGAAAACAGGAACCAATATTTATACTATCGCAGATTTGAGTCGAGTATGGGTGATATTTGATGCCTATGAATCTGATTTGCCTTGGTTGGCATTTGGGCAAAAAGTAACCTTCTCTGCTGAAGCGATTCCGGGAGAAAATTTTGAAGGTCGTGTTGCATTTATTGATCCAGTATTAGATACAAAAACACGAACAGTAAAGGTGCGAATGAATGTATTAAATCCAAAAGGCATCATTAAGCCAGGCATGTTTGTTCATGGGAAAATTTATACAAAGCTCAACAGTGATGGGAAAGCTATTAATCCTGAGTTGGCTAATAAATGGATTTGTCCCATGCATTCTGAAGTTATTCGTAATCAATTCGATAATTGTAATGTTTGCGGTATGGATTTGGTTAAATCTGAATCCTTAGGGATTGTGCATACACAGAATTATCAACATGAACATTTACTAATTCCTGCAAGTGCAGTATTAAAGACTGGAAATCGTGCTATTGTTTATGTAAAGATTCCCGGGAAAGAGCCTACTTATGAAGGACGAGAAGTCGTTCTAGGTGCTCGTGCGGGAGATAGATACATCGTGAAATCAGGTCTCAAAATAGGTGAATTAGTTGTAGTAAAAGGAAATTTTAAAATTGACAGTGCAATGCAAATTGCCGCAAAACCAAGTATGATGAATCCTGGTGATGATCCATCTTTTACAAGATATAATTACAGCGGAAAGTCTAATGAGCAAAATCAAAAAATGCCTGCAATGGAAAAATTAGAATCCACAGAATCATTTCGTAAAGCACAGACTTTAATTACGGATGCATATTTTATTGCAGGAGAAGCATTAGCAAAAGACAATTTTAAAGAATCGAAAACAGCCCTATTTGCATTGAATATTGTATTGTCAGCTACAATAGAAAAGACATTTGATTTATCGGAGAAATCCATAGATAAATGGAATCAAATTCGAGATAAACTTTTTGCAGAAACATCTCAAGTGCAACATTGGAACAGTATTGATGAAGCACGAAAAATATTTTATGGAGTAAGTCAATCTATTGTAATGCTTGAGCAATATTTTGGCCATCATAATGCTAAGTCTTATTATGAGATATTCTGCCCTATGGCGTTTGGTAATATAGGTGCATTTTGGCTAAGTAAAGATACGGATGTGAATAATCCATACTTTGGCACGAGTATGTTAAAATGCGGGGAAGTGAGATATGAATATACACCTTTGGCTGAGAATAAATAATGTTTGATAAACTCATAAAATATTGTCTCAATAATCCTTTGGTGGTTGGGATTTTCTTAACAACTGCTGTTCTTTGGGGAATTATGGTGGCGCCATTTGATTGGAAGTTAGGTGATTTACCTCGAGATCCTATTCCCATTGATGCTATTCCAGATATAGGAGAAAATCAGCAAATTGTATTCACGAAATGGTCTGGGCGAAGTCCACAGGACATTGAAGATCAAGTCACATATCCACTCACCACAGCTCTTTTGGGAATCCCCGATGTAAAGACTATCCGCTCATTTTCAATGTTTGGATTTTCCACGATTTATGTCATCTTCAATGAAAATATTGAATTCTACTGGTCTCGGTCTAGAATCCTGGAAAAATTGAATTCACTCCCATCTGGAACTTTGCCCAATAATGTTCAACCCACTTTGGGACCTGATGCTACAGCATTGGGACAAGTATTTTGGTATACTTTAGAAGGGCAGGACAAAGATGGAAATCCTACTGGTGGATGGGATTTGCAAGAATTACGAAGCATTCAAGATTGGACTGTGCGTTATGCTTTGCAGTCAGCTGATGGTGTGGCAGAAGTGGCATCTATAGGCGGTTTTGTAAAAGAATACCAAATAGATGTTAATCCCATTGCAATGCGAGAGCACGGAATCCACTTAACCGATGTATTTAATGCAGTACGCCAATCCAATTTAGATGTGGGTGCTCGTACGATTGAAGTGAATCGTGTGGAATATATGGTTCGTGGTTTAGGTTTTATAAAATCATTAGAAGACATTGAATACACTGTAGTTAAAACTAAAAATAATGTACCCATTTATATTAAAGATGTAGCCCATGTAGCCTTAGGGCCTGCATTGCGTCGTGGTGTACTGGATAAAGAAGGAGCTGAAGCAGTCGGTGGCGTTGTGGTGGCGAGATATGGAGAAAACCCTTTAGTCACGATAAATAGTGTAAAAGAGAAAATAAAAGAAATATCTCCAGGATTACCTTCTAAGACGCTTTCCGATGGAACTGTGAGCCATGTGGCGGTTGTCCCTTTTTATGATCGTACAGCCCTTATTTATGAAACATTAGGCACATTGAATCATGCATTGCGAGATGAAATTCTTATTACAATTATTGTGATTTTACTGATGGTAATGCATTTTCGGTCATCATTACTTATTTCATGTATGTTGCCCATGACTGTTTTATTCGTTTTTATTGGAATGAAGCTCTTAAAAGTTGATGCGAATATTGTTGCATTATCTGGGATTGCCATCGCCATTGGAACCATTGTGGATATGGGAATAGTAGTAGTGGAAAATATTCTGAACCATTTAGAAAAGTCGAAAGAAAATACAAAGGAAGTCATATTCAAAGCTGTCACCGAAGTGAGTGGGGCGGTAGTAACAGCTGTTTCTACTACTGTTGTGAGTTTTCTTCCTGTCTTTACCATGATAGGAGCAGAAGGGAAATTATTTAAGCCTTTGGCTTACACAAAAACATTTGCACTTGTAGTGTCGGTAATTATTGCATTAACAATTTTACCAGTTCTAGCACATTTATTCCTGGGGAAAAAGTACAAAAAACCACTAGAAATAGCGCTATTGAAACAGTATCCATGGTTAGGGAATGGGATAATTATTTTTCTTGTTATTTTTATTTTATCAATGACGTGGGTACCTCTGGGATTAACGAAAGGAATTTTGGAGAATTTAACATTTGTCGTTATGATCATCGGTATAATAATGGGGGGGATAACGGCTTTTACAAAAGCATATCCTCGCATTCTTCGTTGGGCTTTAGATCATAAAGTCAAAGCGTTATCTTTGCCTGGAGCAGTTACTGTATTTGGATTAGTCGTTTGGCTGGGTTTAGATACATTCATAGGGTGGATGCCGAATATTATTCAGTCATCTCGTCCTATTGTTGCCATGAAGAACACTTTCCCAGGCTTAGGTAAAGAATTTATGCCACCTTTAGATGAAGGGTCGTTTTTATATATGCCGACAACGATGCCACATGCAGGAATTGAAGAATCCATTGATGTGCTCCAATTATTAGATAAAGCCTTATACTCAGTACCAGAAGTAAAATCTGTGGTGGGGAAAATAGGTCGAGTGGATTCAGCATTAGATCCTGCACCTTTGAGCATGGTGGAAACTATTGTTTCATATAAACCAGAATATGAAGTAACCGAAAATGGGGAAACGGTGAGATTATGGCGTAATCATATTCAATCTTCAGATGACATATGGGATGAGTTAGTAAAAGTGGCTCAAATTCCCGGGACAACTTCTGCGCCAAAATTACAGCCTATTTCTGCACGATTAGTTATGTTGCAAAATGGAATGCGAGCTCCTATGGGCATAAAGGTGAAAGGACCTAATTTAGCGTCTATAGAATCATTTGCTTTAGAATTAGAAAAGTATTTAAAGAAAGCACCTGGCGTAAAATCAGATATAGTTTTCGCTGATAGAATTGTAGGAAAACCCTATCTCGAAATTGACATTGACAGAAAATCAATTGCTCGATATGGCATCACTTTGCAACAAGTACAACATGCTATAAAAGTTGCTATTGGTGGAATGCCCATAACAACAACAGTAGAAGGCCGGGAGCGTTACCCTGTTCGAGTTCGTTATATGCGAGAATTCAGAGATAAAATTGAATCTTTAGATGATATATTAATTCCAACATCAAGTGGTGCTCAAATTCCGCTCATCCAATTAGCAAATGTGAATTATGTTCGTGGTCCACAGGTCATAAAAAGTGAGGATACATTCAAAATGGGCTATGTTTTGTTTGACAAACAAAATGAATGGGCAGAAGTGGATGTGGTAGAATCAGCAAAAACTTATTTAGATAAGATGATACAAAACAGAAATTTGATAGTGCCAAATGGTGTGAGCTTTAGTTTTGCCGGTTCTTATGAAAACCAAATTAGAGCGTCCAAGAAATTAGCGATAGTATTACCTTTAGCTTTGGTGATTATATTTCTAATAATATACTTTCAGTTTAATAACTTATCGACAACATTAATAGTATTTAGCGGAATATTAATAGCTTGGTCAGGAGGATTTACAATGTTATGGCTTTATGGCCAAGACTGGTTTTTAAATTTCAGTCTCTTTGGTGAAAATATGCGGGACTTATTTCAAATACATACCATAAATTTGAGTGTAGCCGTATGGGTAGGTTTTTTAGCTTTATTCGGTATTGCGACAGACGATGGTGTTTTAATTAGTACTTATCTTGAGCAACAGTTTGATGAAGAAAAACCAACAACTGTTGAAGCAATTCGTAAAGCAACCATTCATGCGGGTGAGAGGCGGATACGTCCTGCAATGATGACAACTGCCACAACATTGTTAGCACTTATGCCAATTTTAACATCTACTGGACGTGGTGCAGATGTTATGATTCCAATGGCTATTCCATCCTTTGGTGGAATGGTTTTTGCTATTCTAACGACTTTTGTTGTGCCAATAATATATTCGATTGTCCAAGAAAGGAAAATGAATAAGCTCCATTTAATTAAAGGAAAAAAATGAAAATAATAAAAATTATATTAGTTCTATTCTTCTATCAAACATTTGTTTGGTGCCAAAATATCTTTCAGGCAACTATAAAGGATCAAGAAAGTAATAACCCATTAGTTGGTGCTAATGTATTTGTAGAAAGTACAAGTATTGGAGCAACGACCAATGCAGAGGGCTTCGTGGAAGTAGTCAATGTGCCTAATGGAAACCACCAAATCAATATTACTTATATAGGGTATAAAGAATGGTCAATTAATTTTGATTTTCCATTGAAACAAAACAGCCCGTTAGAAATATTTCTTCATCATGATGCAGAGGAAATGGAAGAAATATATGTTTTAACAACACGGTCTAGTAGAACGATTGACGATGAGCCTACAAGAGTTGAAGCCATATCAGGTGAAGAATTGGATGAAAAAGGAAATATGAAACCCGGTGATATTCGAATGTTGCTCAATGAAAGCACTGGCATTCAAACACAACAAACATCTGCTACATCTTATAATTCCAGTATTCGCATACAAGGACTTGATGGAAAATACACACAGATATTGAAGGATGGATTTCCATTATATTCAG
>Ga0233445_1000889_pt1 | contig 26189 bp, 23 predicted proteins | sample SI_124_October20_5_FD_182779 | JGI IMG/M metagenome (GOLD analysis project Ga0233445, IMG submission 182779) | Seawater microbial communities from Saanich Inlet, British Columbia, Canada - SI_124_October2016_100_MG | ecosystem: Environmental > Aquatic > Marine > Inlet | place: Canada: British...
AACTTCCAATTCAATATCTGGACATTGCTGTCTGATTTCTTCTATTTCTTCAAGAGATAATTCACGAGATAAAATAATTCTTTTAATACCTATCGATTGCCAAAACTTAACACTGGCATAGTTGAGCGTATTCGCTTGAACCGACAAATGAATTGTCATATCAGGCCAATTTTCTCTAACCATCATAATCAAACCTGGATCCGCCATGATCAAAGCATCAGGGTTTAACGCTATAATAGGTTGGATGTCTTTTAAGTAAGTTTTTACTTTGGCATTATGGGGTAATAAATTACTGGCTATAAAAAACTTTTTACCCGCTTGATGGGCTTCATTGATTCCAGTCACCAAATTATCGTACAAAAAATCATTATTTCTGACTCTGAGACTGTAACGAGGCTGACCAGCATAAACAGCATCTGCACCGTAGGCGTATGCATAACGCATATTTTTGAGCGTGCCTGCGGGGCATAATAATTCTGTTTGTTTCATTCAACCGTCACTGATTTAGCAAGATTTCTTGGTTGGTCAATATCTGTTCCTTTTGTAACTGCAACATGATACGACAATAGCTGTAAAGGCAAAGTAAATAAAATCGGTGCGACGCAATCATTGACTTCACCAATTCTAATGACTTTCAAACCCTCACTCTCCTCAATCTGAGTTTTACTGTCAGCAAAAACCAATAATTTCCCTGCTCGGGCATGAACTTCTTCAAGATTTGATTTTAATTTATCCAACAAATCATCATTGGGAGCAACCGCAATGACAGGCATATGTTCATCAACCAATGCCAAAGGACCATGTTTTAATTCTCCAGCAGGATAAGCTTCGGCATGTATGTAAGATATTTCTTTAAGTTTTAATGCACCTTCCATTGCAATGGGATATTGGCTACCACGACCCAAAAATAATGCATTGTTACAATTGGCAAATTCTGTCGCTATTTCCTTAATTTCTTCATCAAGCATCAGGACATTTTTCACTAATTGAGGCAATGCTTTTAATCGACTAACCAAATAAGCTTCTTGCTCACTTGAAATACAATTTTTTTGCTTTCCAATACCAATCACCAACAGTAAAAATGCCACGAGTTGAGTGGTAAAAGCTTTGGTTGAAGCCACTCCAATTTCTGGCCCTGCACGAGTCATTAATACTAAATCTGACTCTCGCACTAAAGAACTTTCAGGTACGTTACAAATTGCTAAGGTACTTGTATAACCTCTTTGTTTGGCAATTCGTAAAGCGGCTAAAGTATCTGCCGTTTCCCCTGATTGTGAGATGGTAATTAATAAAGTATTATCTTTTACTACCTGTTTTCTGTAACGAAACTCACTCGCTACTTCGATAGAACATGAAATATTGGCATACTCCTCAAACCAATATCTGGCAACCAGACCTGCATGAAAACTAGTACCACAGGCAACAATTTGAATATTGTCAATGGATTTAAAAATGTCTTGTGCATCTACACCGAAAGTTGCTGAAAGTACTTTATCATCACTGATTCGTCCTTCACAGGTTTCAGCAATCACATTCGCCTGCTCGTGAATTTCTTTCAGCATGTAGTGCTTATATTCTCCTTTACCCGTAGCACCTGAAGAAATTTCAGTTTCTTTAGTTTCACGTTGAACAATATTACCTTTTGAGTCATAAATTTTTAACTCATCAATGGTAATATCTGCGATATCCCCTTCTTCCAAAAAGATAAATTGGCGGGTCACTGGCAATAATGCAAAAACATCGGATGCAATAAAAAATTCTTCGATACCTATGCCAATAACTAATGGACTGCCTTTTCTTGTAGCAATTAAACGATTGGGTTCAGCATTTGAAATAACACCCAAAGCATAAGCCCCTTCTAAAACTGAAGTGGCATTAATCACAGACTGTAAAAGATCATTACCTAAATTAATTTCATTATAAACTTGATGAACCACCACTTCAGTATCAGTTTCTGAAGTAAATATATGACCTTCTGATTTTTGTTGTTCACGTAGTTTTTGGTGATTTTCAATAATCCCATTATGCACAACTGAAATTAAATGTTTACAAATGTGTGGATGGGCATTTTTGATGGATGGTTTTCCATGAGTTGCCCAGCGAGTGTGGGCAATCCCTGTGGTTCCTCTAAGAATCTTTGGTTCTAAAGAATTGGCAAGCTCTTGTACTTTACCTTTGGTACGACAGCGTTTAATTTCATTCTGATTGTCAATAACTGCGATACCCGCAGAATCGTATCCTCTATATTCAAGTCGTTTTAAACCTTCCAGTAATATTGGAGTCACATTTCTTTGAGCAACTGCCCCGACAATACCGCACATACTTGATTATCCTTGTTGATTGTTTAATTCAGGTTCTAATATGAATATTAGGAAGAAATATAAAATAATGAAAGCAAATAATGTCATTAGAATTAAAGCTGAGTTGAGCAGTTCGTCTGCTCGAACGAAACTTATCCCCTTGTGGGATAATGACATTGTTTGCTTGAAAAAAGATGAAACTATTTTGTTTTTTTGACAGGGCGTTGCCACCCTTCAATGCTTCTTTGTTTGGCTCTGGAAATTGTCAATTTATGTTCTGGTGCATCTGTTGTAATGGTAGAGCCTGCGCCAATGGTTGCACCCTCACCAATGGTTACGGGTGCAACCATTTGAGTACAAGAACCGATAAAGGCATTATCACCTATAGTGGTCTTATATTTATTTGCTCCATCATAATTACAAGTAATTGTACCCGCACCGATATTGACCTGACTTCCAACTTCTGAGTCACCAATATAACTGAGATGATTTATTTTAGATTTTGTTTTAACGACTGACTTTTTAATTTCAACAAAATTACCAATATGGACATTTTCATTGAGTTCACTGTCTGGGCGTATTCTGGCAAATGGCCCAATTCGACAACCTGATTTAATCAGTGAATTTTCAATGACACAATTTGCAAATATTTGAGTATTACTCTCAATGACCGAATCACTGATTGAAGTATTGGCTCCAATTTGACAGCCCTGCCCAATTTTCACATCACCTTCTAAAATAACATTGATATCAATGGTCACATCATTTTCAATAGTAACATTACCTCTGATATCCAAGCGTGATGGATCTAGTAATGTGACGCCATTTTCCATTAACTGGTCTGCACGCTTTTGTTGATAATAACGCTCAATAGACGCTAACTGCTTTCTATTATTAATGCCTTCGACTTCTATTGGCTTATCTGCCAACATGGTTTTAACTAAAATATTTTCTTTAACGGCATTGGCAAAAATGTCTGTTAAATAATATTCTTTTTGAACATTATCATTTGATAAATTATCAATAAATTTTTTAAGGTCGGCATAATAGCCTGCCAGAATTCCAGTATTAACTTCATTGATTTCAAGTTGCTCATTACTGGCATCTTTATGCTCAACAATTTCAAGAAATTGATTTTCCTGATTTCTAATAATACGTCCGTAACCTGTTGGATTATCTAATTTCACAGACAACAAACTTAACTGATCTTTTTGTAACTCTAATAATGGTTTCAATGTATTCACATCAACCAGAGGAACATCAGCATATAAAACCAAAACTTTATTATTTTTATTAACATGTGGTAACGCTTGTGCAACCGCATGTCCAGTACCCAATTGTTCTGCTTGCTCAACCCATGTCAGTGACCATTCTCTAAAATGATTTCTGACCTGCTCCGCATCATGACCATAAACCACCACGACTTCTTCAGGTTTCAAAGAAAAAGCAGTATCCAGTACATGTTGAAGAATGGGTTTACCCGCAACACAGTGAAGAATCTTTGATTTTGAAGACTTCATCCGTGTGCCTTTACCAGCAGCTAAGATAATGATACTTAATGACATGAGAATTATTTACACTAGAGAAGAAAGAGACGGGAAATAAAAGTGATTTTATTTTTTATTAATATTATTTGATACTCATTACTTTAATCCTAAAAATAACAGTTTTACCAGCAAATGGATGATTTCCATCAACTGTTAATTGTCCATTTTCAATTTTTGATACTGTAAATTGTTTGGACTCACCTTTATCATTTTTAAACTCAACTTCAGCACCTAATTTTCTGAATTGTTCGGGTACATTATTGATATCATCGGTAAAAGTCAGCCTTTCATTAGGGTAACCAAAACCCTCTTCAGGTAATAATGTCACATTGACGATATCACCTACTTTTTTACCCGACAAATTGGCTTCAATTTTTTTAAACAAACCACTATTCTTACCATGTTCATAACTAATCGGTAAGCTGGTGTGTTCTAAAACTTCTTCATTAAGGTCATTAATGGTATAGGCTAGCTCAACTTTACTGCCAAATTTAATAATAGATTCATTCATAATCAATAATGTTTAACCTGATATTTATCGCATTTCTTTTTTAATACTATCCATGATTTTAAGCTGTGCAATGGCTTCGGCTAATTGAATTTGTGCATTATCGTAATCATCACCTTTATCCAATTTTGCCAATGTTTCTTCAGCAGCTTTTTTAGCTTTTTCAGCTTCGGCATGATCTAACTCATCAGCACGAATGGCTGTATTAGCCAACACGGTCACTATGTGTGGCTGAACTTCTAAAATACCACCAGAAACATAAATATTTTTTTCTTTGCCATTTCCCAGTTGTAATCGAACATTTCCTGGCTTTAAGCGTGTCAACAAAGGTGTATGCTGAGGAGCAATGCCAACTTCACCCATTTCTGCTGGTGCAAAGACCATTTCTACAAGTCCAGAATAGATTGAAAGCTCTGCACTGACAATATCGATATGTATGGTCATTCCCATAATAAACTATCTCCTTTGTAGTGCTATAAAGTTTTCGCTTTCTCAACCGCTTCTTCTATGGTACCAACCATATAAAAAGCTTGCTCTGGTAGTTCATCATATTCACCTGCAACGATGCCTTTGAATGCTTTAATTGAATCATTCAATGAAACATATTTTCCTGCAGATCCTGTAAATACTTCAGCCACAAAAAATGGTTGTGAAAGAAATTTTTGAACTTTTCTGGCTCGGGTTACAGCCAACTTATCTTCTTCTGACAATTCATCCATTCCTAAAATAGCAATAATATCTTTTAACTCTTTATATCTCTGTAAAATACCTTGAACAGATCTTGCTACGTTATAATGTTCATTACCAATAATTAGTGGATCTAATTGACGACTCGTTGAATCCAATGGGTCAACCGCTGGATAAATACCCAGCTCTGCTATTTGTCTTGATAAAACCAATGTCGCATCAAGGTGAGCAAACGTTGTTGCAGGAGAAGGATCTGTTAAATCATCAGCAGGTACATAAACGGCTTGAATAGACGTAATGGAACCTGTTTTTGTTGATGTAATACGTTCTTGCAACGCGCCCATTTCCTCAGCAAGCGTTGGTTGATATCCAACAGCAGATGGCATTCTACCTAAAAGTGCTGAAACTTCAGTTCCAGCCAATGTATAACGATAAATATTATCAACAAATAATAATACATCATTACCTTGTTCACGAAAATATTCTGCCATTGTCAAACCTGTTAAAGCAACTCTCAATCGATTGCCAGGAGGCTCATTCATCTGTCCATAAACTAAGGCAACTTTTGACAGTACATTGGCTTCTTTCATTTCATGATAAAAGTCATTACCTTCACGAGTTCTCTCACCAACACCTGCAAATACAGAAAAACCGCTGTGTTCAATGGCTATATTTCTGATCAATTCCATTAAAGAAACAGTTTTTCCAACACCTGCTCCACCAAATAAACCAACTTTACCGCCTTTGGCAAATGGACACATCAAATCAATAACTTTGATGCCAGTTTCTAAAATTTCGGCTGTTGATGCTTGTTCATCAAAACCAGGAGCTTCTCGATGTATTGCCCATTTTTCTTCGGTAGCAACCTTACCAGCACTATCAACTGGTTCACCCAGTACATTCATGATACGGCCCAATGTTTTTTCACCCACAGGTACAGAAATAGCGGCACCCGTATTGGTGACACTCAAACCTCTTTTCAGACCGTCTGTGGTACCCATTGCGATTGTTCTAACAATGCCATCGCCCAATTGTTGCTGTACTTCGAGTGTCAGATTACCATCATCAACGATCAATGCATCATAAACTTTTGGCAGGACTTCTCTAGGAAATTGCACATCAACGACAGCGCCGATGATTTCAACGACATTTCCAGAACTCATATCATTCCCCTGTAAATTTCTTAACTTTTATCTAAATTAATTACGATAATATATTTAGTACACAAATATACTAAAATCATTGTTTTATTTTTATACCGCAGCAGCACCGCCGACAATTTCAGAAATTTCCTGAGTAATTGCTGCTTGTCTAACTTTGTTATAAACCAGTTGCAGTTTATCAATAATATCTCCAGCATTATCTGATGCTGATTTCATTGCCACCATTCTTGCCGCTTGCTCACAAGCAACATTTTCAACAACACCTTGATAAACTAAAGATTCAATATATCTTGCCATTAGTTCATCAACCACGTCATGAGCATCTGGTTCGTAAATATAATCCCAATAGTGGGACAACTCTTTCTCGCTATTATTTTCAATTGGCAATAGTTGCTGAACAACAGGCCGTTGTGCCATGGTATTAACAAACTCATTATAAACTATAAATAAACGATCTATTTTTGAGTCCTCGAAAGCATCTAACATAACTTTACAAGTACCAATCAGTTCTGTAATTTTAGGACTATCGCCCAAACCTGTTTTTTCTGCAATAATGTTTGAATTAAAGCGCTTAAAAAATGATGTTGATTTTGAACCAATGGTACACAAATCTATTTCAACTTTTTTATCCATCCACTCCTGCATAGACGCCGAAACAGCTTTAAATGAGTTAATATTTAAACCGCCACACAACCCTCTGTCAGTAGATATAATGATATAACCCACTCTTTTTACTTCTCTATCCTGTAGAAAAACATGCTCATATTCAGGATGAGCATGTGCCAAATGAGCTAGCACATTATGTATTTTATTAGAATAGGGTCGAGTTGCTTCCATGCGATCTTGAGCTTTCCTCATTTTACTGGCAGCAACCATTTCCATCGCACGAGTAATTTTTTGAGTATTTTTTATGCTCTTTATTTTGGTTCTTATTTCTTTTGTATTAGCCATAAGTGGTTACAACTACCATGTATGATTAGATTTAAATGATTCAATGGATGATTTTAATTGATTCTCAATGTCATCATTATAATCGCCTGTCTCATCAATCATATTCATTAAGTCACTTTGATCAGATTTCATATAGGATTGAAGCGCACCTTCAAAGTTTAATACTTCATCCACAGGCACATCATCCAAATAACCTTCATTAACTGCGTAGAGAGAAACAGCCATTCCTGAAACAGACATGGGTGAATACTGACCTTGTTTTAACAGTTCAGTAATTCGCTGACCACGCTCTAATTGTTTTCTGGTCAATTCATCCAAATCAGAAGCAAATTGAGCAAATGCCGCCAATTCTCTAAATTGTGCCAATGCAAGTCTAACACCACCACCTAATTTTTTAATGATTTTTGTTTGGGCTGCACCGCCAACTCTGGAAACTGATAAACCTGCATTAATGGCTGGTCTGACACCTGCATTGAACAAATCTGTTTCTAAAAATATTTGTCCATCAGTAATAGAAATTACATTGGTCGGTACAAAAGCGGAAACATCACCCGCTTGTGTTTCAATGATGGGTAGCGCAGTCAATGAACCTGTTTTACCTTTTACTTTGCTTTTGGTTAATCTTTTAACTTCAGTTTCATTAATTCGTGATGCTCTTTCTAACAAACGTGAATGCAGATAAAAAATATCACCCGGATAAGCTTCCCGACCAGGTGGTCTTCTAAGTAATAATGAAACTTGTCGATAAGCCCAGGCTTGTTTGGTTAAATCATCATAGATAATTAAGGCATCTTCACCTCGGTCTCTAAAATATTCACCCATTGAACAGCCAGCATAAGGTGCAATGTATTGCATTGCGGCAGATTCAGCCGCTGATGCTGAAACAACAATAGTATGATCCATTGCACCATGTTCTTCTAATTTTCTCACGACACTGGCAACTGATGAAACTTTTTGTCCAATGGCGACATAAATACACTTAACACCTGTCGATTTTTGGTTAATGATGGTATCTATTGCCAATGCAGTTTTACCTGTTTGACGGTCACCAATGATTAATTCACGTTGCCCTCTACCGATAGGAACCATTGAATCAATTGATTTTAAACCTGTTTGTACAGGCTGATTGACTGATTGTCTTTCAATAACGCCTGGAGCTACTTTTTCTATCGGTGATTTAGTTCGTGACTTTATTGCACCTTTGCCATCAATGGATTCACCTAATGCATTAACAACACGACCTAATAAAGAAGGGCCAACAGGAACTTCAAATATTTTACCTGTACATTTGACTTTATCACCCTCAGTAATCGTTTTATAATTACCAAGAATAACAGCACCCACTGAATCTCTTTCAAGATTAAGTGCCATACCATATAAGTTACCAGGAAACTCCAACATTTCCCCTTGCATTACATCGGCCAGTCCATGAATTCTTACAATACCGTCCGTTAAACTGATGACGGTGCCCTCTGAATGAATTTCAGTTGCAAGATCATAGTTTTCTATTTTCTGTTTAATCAGTTCACTAATTTCTGAAGGGTTAAGTTGCATGATTTATCTCGTTTATTATTTGTGAATGTTCCTGAAAGCTTATTCAGTAACGACTATTTTTCACCAAAACTGCATAAAGCTAAATTAAGCGGCTTATCCGCTTCAATGACAACTTATGCCCTTGTGGTATAAAATCTACGTTCCTGAACAAGCTTCCTGTAATATACTATGCCAAAGCAATTGAAATTTTCTGAATCTTATTTCGGATTGAATTATCGATCACCAGATCACCTGCTTGTACGATAATTCCACCTATCAATGACTTATCAATTTCGGACTGAATTCTGATATTTGAGCCCAATTTTATTTTTAACGATTTGGTTAAATTATCAGTTTCTTTTTTGGTTATTTTAAATGCTGTCTTCACTTTAACATCGATAATATCCTGATGTTTCGCCTTTTGTTCTTCATATTGCTGATAAATTTCTCCTGCAACAGACAGACGTTGATTTTTTGACAACAATTGAAATAAGTTTTTATTTTCTGTTTTTAATTGCTTATCTAAAATATCAGAAATTATCTTTTCTGTTAATTGTTTATCCTGTTTAGGATCAGCAATCAATGCTTGAATGATAGAATCTGAACAGATTAAATTAAGATTGTTCAAAAAATCAGACCAAGAATCCAATGAATTAGTTTCTAATGCATGTTTAAAAATAGCATCTGCATAAGGTCTTGCCACCGTTGAATTATCTACCATATCAACCAGCTTCCAGTTCATTAGAAAGGCTAGTCAACATCGTCTTATGGTCTTCTAAATTAATTTCTTTTGAAATAATTTTTTCAGCACCTGCAATAGCCAATGTTGAAACCTGTTCTTTTAAATGCTGTTTTGCTCTGGCAACTTCTTGTTCAAGCTCTGCATTTGCTCCAGCAATTAAACGTTCACTTTCTTTTTTTGCATTATCTTTTGCTTCTTCAATAATTTCACTTGAGCGTTGTTGTGCTTGACCAATCACTTCGTGAGCTTGATCTTTTGCTTCAACCAAAATTTCCTTAGCTCTTTTTTCAGCAAGAACTTTTTCATGTTTACCACGCTCGCCAGCAGCTAATCCGTCAGCTATTTTCTTTTGGCGTTCATCCATGACAGTCGATAATGGCCCCCAAAGAAAATGCTGGACAAACCACACCAACGCAGCAAATGTCAGTATCTGTACAATAAGTGTTGCAGTGACATCCATTATATTTTAACCTTTTTGAATTTTCTAACCAGCTAATGCAGTTCTTGCAGCACCAATAAATGGGTTAGCAAAAATAAACCACATTGCCATACCTAATACGATCATTGGAAAAGCTTCCATTAAACCACCCGTAAATAACATTTGTCCCATTAGCTGTGGTCTTAATTCTGGTTGTCTGGCAATGCCTTCTAAATATTTAGAACAGATCATACCCCAACCCAATGCAGAACCTAATCCTGCTGCGGCTAATATAATTCCTACTGCTAGTGCAGTATATCCATAAATAGTTGCGACCAATTGTGGATCCATTAGATTTCCTCGTTATTTTAAAGTTAAAAAAGTTTTTTAATGATCTTCTAATTCAGTATGTGCCATGCCCAAATAGACAATGGTTAACAACATGAAGATAAAAGCCTGTAATGAGATGACCAATATATGAAAAATTGCCCAAAGTGTTGCAAATGTTAATTGTGCCAGTGCAATATACCAAACAAATGAAGATAATGTTAGCAGTGCGATCAGTAAAAAGATTAACTCACCTGCAAACATATTACCAAACAATCTCAATCCTAAACTGACTGGTTTTGCAACTTCTTCAATGGTTGTCATGATAATATTAACGGGCATCAACCATTTTCCAAATGGATGAAATAAAAACATTTTAAGGTAACCCATTGGCCCTTTAATTTTTATATTATAATAAATTATTAATGCGAATACAGACAAACTCAAACCAAACGTTATATCAAGGTTAGTCGTCGGTACTACTTTCAAATAATTAACACCGAACAGTTCTGCTATTTTAGGTAATAAATCAACAGGTAACATATCCATGGCATTCATCAAAAACACCCAGATGAATATGGTTAATGATAAAGGTGCTATTAAAGGATTACTGCCTGGAAATATCTCTTTAACTTGAGTTCCCACAAAATCAGCAATGAGTTCCATGACATTTTGAAGCCCAGAAGGTTTATCAACACTCAAATTTTTACCCAGTTTCCAAGCAATAAAAATGATAATTCCAGCAGTGAACCAGCTGAAAAAAATGGTATCCATATGAAGTGTCCAAAAACCACTACATGCGCCATCAATGGTATTTTCTTGAGAACAAAGATTATTATTGTGTAAATGATGTTGTATATAAGTGACAGGATCTGGTGCAGTCGATGTTTGACTCACTGAGTTCTCCAAAATTTAATCTATGATACTTTAACCTGAATCTGCAATTTCAAATCGGCTAAAATGCTCTAATCAGTGCATTAGAATATTTTAACTCAATTTGAAGTTGCAGATTCAGGTTTAATTTGTGAATTAATGGGAGCAAAAAAATAACTCAATTGCATCAAAGCAAATGAGACTAAAATAGCCATCGGCTCAAAACTTAAAGCCCCCATTCCTACAGCCATCGCAATCAACGTAAAAACAAATCGTTCAATTGCACCAATATAAATTGATCGAATATCAGATTCAGCATTTTTATTTTTTAATAATTGATTTAGCTTTATTCTTCTAGACAGTAACAAGTAATTAATAATTGCAATACTGCTACCATAAATGGAAGATAAAACAGCATTGCTTCCCATCAATGAAAATATAATCATTCCCAATGATAATAATACAAGCTGGCTAAAAATCTGGTTTCGCATATGTTTCGTAATAAATATGAGGACTATAAAAGGTGTATTCTGGCGCTGGATTATACGATGTAATAGAATGATTGGTCAATAATAAAAACCAAATTCATTATTAAATATATTTATAACGACTCATAAATAAAATTTATTGTAACGACTCAGATTGTTTATATTTTGCCAGAGTTCAATGCATATAATTAGTCGATAACTCGCAATTTATTTTATGTGCTCAAGAATCCCATCCAACTCATCAAAACTATTGTAATTAATAATTAATTTACCTTTACCTTTTTTACTGGTTTGTTTTACTTTTACCAATGCACCGAGCAATTTTGATAGATCATTTTCAAGTGTCAATACATTACAATCTGCTTTTTCTTCCACTTTAGATTCAATTGGTTGCTCACTTTGGTATTTTTTAACCAGCTCTTCAGTTGCTCTGACTGTTAAATCCTTTGATACGACAATTTGTGCCACTTCACTCTGCTTAATACCTTTTAAGCCGAGAATTGTTTTTGCGTGACCCATTTCTATATCGCCATTTTCAAGTAATCTTTTCACATCATCATTCAAATCCAGTAAACGCATGATATTGGTCACTGAAGTTCTTGATTTCCCAACTGCTTCTGAAACTTCCTGATGAGTTAATTTAAATTCAGTTAATAATCTCTGCAAAGAGGCTGCCTCTTCAAGTGGATTAAGATTTTCCCTTTGAATATTTTCAATCAATGCGACAGCAATCGTATCTTGATCAGTCATTGTTTTAATGATGACAGGAATTTCTTCTAAATCAGCTAATTGAGAGGCTCTCCATCTTCTTTCACCTGCTACAATTTCATATTTATCTTTGCCATTTTTGTCTTGTCCAATGGGTCTGACAACAATTGGCTGAATAACACCTTGAGCTCTGATAGAATTGGCTAAATCTTCCAAGCTTTCTGGATGCATGTCTGTTCTTGGTTGATATTTACCACGTTGTATAATATCAACAGGTAACGTTGAAACAGCAGGATTTGCTGGATCATCAGTATTTTGAACAACTTCAACAGAAGTTCCTCCTCCTAATAGTGCATCCAGACCTCTGCCCAGACCTTTTCTTCTTGCCATTATAAATTCACCATCGAAAAACTTAATAAGTTATTTGTTTTTTTCTCTTTTTCTTTGAATTTCACTTGCCAATGCTCGATAAGCCAACGATCCTCTGCAAGCTTTGTCATACATCAAAACAGGAACACCATGACTCGGTGCTTCAGCCAATCGAATATTTCTAGGAATAATGGTATTCATCACTTGATCAGGAAAATGCTTAATAATTTGTGAAGATACCTCTGTTGCTAAATTATTTCTGGCATCGTACATTGTTCTAACCAAGCCTTCTATAACCAAGTCTGGGTTTAATTTTTGAGATATTCTTTCGATGGTTTTTACCAAAGAACTTAATCCTTCTAATGCATAATATTCACATTGAATGGGAACTAATACGCCATGAGAAGCCACCAAACCATTAATGGTTAACATACTCAAAGAAGGTGGACAATCAATCACCACATAGTCATAGTCTTTTACAACCAATTCAAGTGCCATTTTTAACCGTTTGTCACGCATACTCGCATCAATCAAATCTATTTCAGCAGCCGTTAAATCATCATTACTGGCCAATAAAGAATAACCACTTTCTTCCGCTTCTACTTTAGCTTGCGATATTGGTACATGATTTAATAAAACATCATATAATGTATGCTCGGTATCGTGTTTATTAACTCCACTACCCATTGTCGCATTGCCTTGAGGGTCCAGGTCTATCAGTAATACTCGACGCTTATTGGCAGCAAATGATGCCGCTAAATTAACACTGGTTGTGGTCTTACCCACTCCACCTTTTTGATTGGCAACAGCAATGACTCTCATTATTGATACTCTATTTTTTAATTAATCTATCTATTACCTGAATTCGAACCTTCGGATTCAAGTATAAAATCTGGCGATAAAATAACCAGATGTCTATTCATATTAGTTGTAGACGTCTCTAATTCAATAATTTCATCCACTTTTAATTGTTTTGGAACTGTTTCTTGCATAATCGTGTCATATTGTCCCTTCATTGAAAATATTTTTCCACCATTGTCACACAATAATTTTATCGAAGGAAGCATGTCATCAAAAGAACCAAATGCCCTTGATATGACAATATCGTAACAATTTTCTGATTTTAACTGGTCTAGTCTTTGGTGAAAAACTTCAACATTATCCAATTTTAAAGTTGCTTTAACTTGTTGCAAAAAGCGAGTTTTTTTTTGATTACTGTCTAATAATGAAAAATTTTTTGTCGGGAAATAGATGGCCAATGGAATACCTGGTAAACCTGCCCCTGATCCCACATCTAAAATATTATTAGCTTGAATATATCGGATGACAGACAAACTATCAATGATATGGTGAGATATCATTTTATCCATGTGCGTTATTTTAGTTAAGTTATAAACATGATTCCATTGTGTCAATAACTGTAAATATTGGTTAATTTGGTTGTATTGATTTTCTGATAAACTCAAATTAAGTTTCTCAATAGCAGAAATTAATGCAATATTATTCATTTTTAATTTTCTTTAAATAGATCAACAATAAAGAAATAGCGGCTGGAGTAACGCCTGAAATTCTTGATGCTTGTCCCAAAGTAGCAGGTTTAATATGGGTTAGTTTTTCTGAAATTTCATTGGATAAGCCAGAAATGGAAAAATAATCTAACTGATCAGGCAATATCATATTTTCATATCGCTTTAATTTATCAATGTCTTTTTGTTGTCGATCAATATAACCACTGTAATGAATCTGTGTTTCTATTTGTTCAATGATATCTTTTTCGGAGAGTCCCTCACCAAATTCAGATAACTCTGTTAAGTCTGCATAATTAATTTCTGGTCTTTTCAGTAATTCATAAAAGGTATAACTACGAGATAATGAAGGTTGATTAAATAATTTTTCACATTGCTCAGGCTTTAACTCATTTATTTTAATTCTGTTATCTTTTAAACGTTGAACTTCAGCTTCCATGGTTTCTACTTTTTGATTAAAGGCTTTCCATCTTTTTTCATCAATTAAACCCAATCTATAACCCATCTCTGTTAATCTGATGTCTGCATTATCTTCTCTCAACAGTAATCGATATTCTGCACGACTGGTGAACATCCGATAGGGTTCTTTGGTTCCTTGGGTGATTAAGTCATCAATTAAAACCCCCATATAGGCCTGATCTCTTAAGGGCGTCCAAATATTTTCACCTTTTAATTTTAATACCGCATTCACAGCGGCTAACAAACCTTGTGCAGCAGCTTCTTCATAACCTGTTGTGCCATTGATTTGACCAGCAAAATAAAGTCCAGCAATGGTTTTTGTTTCCAAAGAATATTGTAAATCAATCGGATTAAAAAAATCATATTCGATGGCATAGCCTGGACGGGTAATATGAGCATTTTCAAAACCTTCAATGCTTTGGATAAATTCAATTTGAGCTTCATAAGGCAAACTGGTTGATACACCATTGGGATAAATCTCTGCCGTATCAAGCCCCTCAGGCTCTACAAATATCTGATGTGATGATCGATCACTGAATCTGATAATTTTATCTTCAATGGATGGACAATAACGAGGACCTACACCTTCAATGATTCCCTGGTACATCGGCGACTGATCTAGGTATTGTTTGATAATATCATGTGTTTTAGCATTGGTTTTAGTGATATGACAATGGGTTTGTTTTGGATGCTGGAAAACATTACCTAAAAATGAAAATACAGGTGTTGGCGTATCGCCAGGTTGTTTCTCTAATTTAGAAAAATTAATGGTATTGCCATCAATTCTGGGTGGTGTACCCGTTTTTAAGCGTTCTACATTAAATGGCTGTTCCCGTAATTTCTTTGCCAATCGGTTAGACGGTGGATCGCCAGCACGGCCACCTTCATAATTATTCAAACCAATGTGTATTCTGCCACCTAAAAATGTTCCGACAGTTAATATAACGGCATTGGCTCTAATGGTTAATCCCATTTGGGTTACAATACCTTTTATCTCATCATTTTCAATGATGATGTCATCAACGGCTTGTTGAAATAATGATAAATTTTCTTGGGTTTCTAAGGCTTGTCTAACTGCTTGTTTGTATAAATTACGGTCAGCTTGAGCACGAGTAGCTCTGACTGCAGGACCTTTGCTCGCATTTAAAATTCTAAAATGAATTCCTGCTTTATCAATGGCACTCGCCATCAAACCACCTAAAGCATCAATTTCTTTCACCAAATGACCTTTTCCAATACCGCCAATGGCAGGATTACAACTCATTTGACCCAAAGTATCTATATTATGTGTAACCAAAAGGGTTTTAGCACCCATCCTGGCACTGGCCAGAGCGGCTTCTGTTCCCGCATGACCACCACCAATAACAATGACTTCATAAAAGTGTTTAAATTTCATTTTCCGATACAAAAACTTGAAAAAATATTACCCAATAAGTCATCAGAGGTATATTCTCCCGTCATTTCACCTAATAATTGATGTGTTTGGCGTAAATCTTCGGCCAATAATTCTGCCGAACTGGTTCGATTAAAATGCTGAATACCTTTTTTGATGATTTCATCCACATTTTTTAACAGATCAACATGACGTGTTCTCGCACTGAAACTGGTTTCTGCCACCGTTGAAGAAAAACCAAATTTATTCTTTATAAAGTCTTTCAAAGTATCAATACCTGAATGATTCTTCACAGAAATGGCTATTTCTTCAGCAAACTCCCCCGTAGAAACACCTGGGTTTTTGTTGGTTTTATCAATTTTATTTCTGATTAGCGTGACATTGACATGTGTTAACACTTGTTTAAAAAAATCAGATTGAATTTCATCACCGTAATGTTCATCATCTAAAACATAAAAGATATTATCACTTTTATTGATTGCATCCCATGTTCTTTTAATTCCTTCTTGTTCAACAATATTATTACTGACTCTTAAACCTGCAGTATCCAGTAAGTTAATGGGTAATCCATCAATTTGTATGTTTTCTTTTAAAATATCTCGTGTAGTTCCTGGAATATCCGTCACAATGGCTGAGTTATTTTGAGCCAAACAATTTAATAAACTGGATTTACCTGCATTGGGTCTACCAACAATCGCCAGCTGAACCCCGTGATTCATTAACACACCTTGTTGTGAGTTTTTCATCAAATAATCTAGCTGATGAGTTATTTCATCCAATAAAGTCTTAATTTGTTGATCTTGCATGAAATCAATTTCTTCATCAGAAAAATCCAATGAAGCTTCAATATAAGTTCGTAAGTAGATTATTTTTTGATTAAATTGATGAATGACATCAGAAAAATCACCATTCAGAGAGCGCATGGCACTTTTTGCAGCTTGTTCTGTGCTGGCATGAATCAAATCCGCAACCGCTTCTGCCTGTGTTAAATCCATCTTATCATTAAGAAAAGCTCTTTCAGAAAACTCGCCTGGTCTTGCCAAACGACAACCTTGTGACAATATTTCTTTAACTAAAAGTGCCATTACAACAGGTCCGCCATGTCCCTGTAATTCAAGTACATCTTCTCCAGTAAATGAATTTGGTGCAGAAAAAAACAAAGCAATACCGTGATCAATGACTTGTTGTTGCTGATTTTTGAAATAGCAAAAAGTTGCTTGTCTTGGAATGAGGGATTTTTCAGTGATTGACACTGATATTTGTTTGGCAAGTGAACCAGAAATTCTAACAATACCGACACCACCATAGCCAGAGGGGGTTGCTATGGCGACGATACTTTCAGGATAACTACTCACACCATTCATATTTTACTTCATTTCTGCGTTATTTTCGTACTCAAATGCCTTAAACTGAAGCAAAATCTAAACGGTATGAGCAGTTACTTTATTATTGATACTACTTCTGTTTCTCAATTCTTTTAGTAATAACATATTGTTGAATAATGGATAACATATTATTAACCACCCAATATAAAACGAGACCCGATGGAAAAAAAGCAAAAAATACAGTAAACATGATGGGTAACATCATCATCACTTTGGCTTGAATAGGATCCAACGGTGCTGGATTCAATTTTTGTTGAATCAACATGGTTGCACCCATAATCAATGGCAATATATAAAATGGATCTGGTTCAGATAAATTATCCAACCACAACATAAAAGTTGCTTGTCTTAATTCAACACTTTCTAATAAAACCCAATACAAAGCAATAAAAACAGGAATTTGAACAACAATAGGTAAACATCCACCCATCGGGTTTATTTTTTCTTTTTTGTACATTTCCATCATGGCTTGATTGAGTTTTTGTCGATCATCACCAAAACGTTCTTTCAATGTCACCATACGAGGTTGTAGTTTCCTCATATTTGCCATTGATTTATAACTGGCTTCCGATAATTTATAAAACATCAGTTTTATAAAAATGGTCAAAAATATAATTGCCCATCCCCAATTTCCAAGAACAGAATGTATTTTATTCAATAACCAAAAGAGTGGTTTCGCAATGATGGTCAAAACACCGTAATCAACTGTCAACTCTAATCCTGGTGTTATTTTTTCTATTTCATATTGTAATTTAGGACCCATATAAAGTTGTGAATGAAGTTGTAGAGAATTTTGTTTTTCTATTTTGACTGAATCAGAAAATAATCCCAATACATAATTAGGTCCAGGCAAAGCTTTTGTATAATATTGATTTTCTTGATTTTTATCAGGAATTAATGCCACTAGAAAATAATGTTGAATCATTGCAACCCAACCATCAATGATATTTGACTTTAGGTTTTTATCCTGAATATCATCGAATGTAACTTTATTATATTTTTCTTGTGGGCTATAAATAACCCCGCCAGTATAAGTATAAATAAAACTTGATTCATTCGGGTCACTATAATCTGATCGTTGCAATTGACGATATTGACTGATTTGTCTTGCTTCTGCAGTATGATTTATAACATCATAATTAATGTCTACTAAGTAGTCATTTGCTTTAAAAGTATAGGTTTTAACAACATCAAATTGTTTTGAACTCCATTTAAATTTTACTTTTAATGATTGAGATTGTTCATCAACAAAATAATCCAGTTTTTCAGTTTGGTAAGGTGTTTTATGGTTGGCTATTTTTGCATTTTTTGAAATAAGTCCACTTTGAGCAATAAAAAAGTTGCTGGAACCATTGTTCATTAATACCGTTGCAATGTCTTTTTTCTCAACATCAACAGGATATTTGATGAGTTCAACTCGTTGAATATCTGCACCAATGGTATTTATTTCCACATTCAATACATTGGTTTTAACTCGAACAATTTGACCTTGGTCACTACTGATTGAATCAATATTTTTAACTTCTTTTAATGAATTATTTTCATTAAACGATATGTTTGGAATATCATCATCGGTTTTTTTGACAATGGCTTCAGGTATTGAACTGGATGATTGATTATTAATAACCGATGGAACTGGTTTAGGGCCATAATCTTCTTCCCATGCTTGCCATATCAATAACAAAACAAAAGAAAGTGCGACAAATAAAAAAACTCTCTGGTTATCCATAAGATTAACTATTACTTAAATAATGTTGAAAATTAAATGAGGAAAAAGACGATGATGTGAAATAATATTTTAAATAGCTAACCACAAAGTAACAGTCAAATACTTATTTAAACAATTTCTGCCACAAACTATTTAATGATGTTAATAATTCAGTGTTGGACTGTAAAAATGATTTTTTACTCGCCATTACAACAACGTCTATCTGACTTAAATCGTTTTGTGATTGCCTGAAAGTTTCCCGAATCAGTCTTTTTATTCGGTTTCTTTGAACAGATTTTTTGATATTTTTTTTCGCGATTGCCAATCCCAGCCTTGGATGATCCAGACTATTTTTCCTGGCCAGGAGTGTAAAGTTTCTATCTGAAATTTTATTGGCACGACTAAAAACAAACTTATAATCTTGAGCTTCGACTAATCTAATTTTTCGTGTGAATTTATTAGATATCATCTAAAAACTATAACGCAAGTACGTGACGACCTTTAGCTCTTCTTGCTTTAATGACTCTTCTGCCATTCTTTGTACTCATTCTCGCACGAAATCCATGAGTTCTAACACGCTTAATATTACTGGGTTGAAAAGTTCTTTTCATATCTCTGGCCTAATTTATTATCTAATAATTACTAAAAAAACGGTGATTGAGGTTACTTCTAAAACTCTATTTTGTCAATAAAAACAATTTTTGAATAATATATATATTGATTATAAAAAAAATTTAATATTCAGCTAGAATTTACATGACGGTATCCCTACAATCTACGCCCCAGATTTATTTCCTTACATTAGGGATACCTTATATTTTCCCTACAATATTTCCATAAAAATTTTTAAGTATCCAAGTTTATGCCTACCAATCAATCTCAATTATGGAAAACTTGCCTTGATTACCTTGGCACTCAACTACCATCAGGAGATGTCAATTTATGGATAAAACCTTTACAAGCTGTTGAAAATAGCAATTTAATACGCTTATTTGCACCCAATACCCATGTCTATAAAAAAGTTAAAAATAACTTTTTTATAGACATTGAAAATGCACTGAGTGAATTATCAACAACACCTCCTAAATTTACATTAGAAATAGGCAGTATCCCTTCTAAATCAATTGAAGTTGAAAAATCGCCTATCAGCACAACCCAGCCTCGATACGAACCAATCACTCCTACCGTCAAATATGATAATAATTTAATTCCCACTTTTACTTTTGATAATTTTGTGGAAGGAAGATCCAACCAAATTGCAAAAGCAGCTTCTTTTGAAGTTTCCAATAATCCTGGAAAACTAAATAATCCTTTATATCTCTATGGTGGAACAGGACTAGGTAAAACACATTTAATGCACGCTTTAGGTAATAAATTATTAGAAAATAACCCTGATTTCAATATCGTCTACTCATCATCAGAACGTTTTTTTTCTGAAATGGTCAAAGCCTTACAACACAGTAAAATTGATGACTTTAAAAACTATTATCGAAATGTTGATGCTTTATTGATTGATGACATTCAATTTTTTGCTGGCAAAGGAAAAACTCAACTTGAATTTTTCCACACATTTGAAACTTTGTTTAAAAAAAATCAACAAATTATTTTAACCTGTGATCGTTACCCTAAAGAAATAGATGGATTAGAAGATCGTTTAAAATCCAGATTTGGTTGGGGTTTAACCATTGCCATTGAACCACCTGATTTAGAAACACGAACAGCTATTTTATTGAACAAAGCCAAAATAGCTGAAATTGATTTACCTGTTGAAGTTGCTTATTTAGTGGCTAAACGATTACGTTCTCATGTCAGAGAATTAGAAGGTGCTCTTAAAAGACTCATTGCATTTTCAGGATTTAAAGGTGTTCCGATTACTGAAGAATTGACCAAAGAAGCTTTAAGGGACTTATTCAGTATTCAAGATAAACTAGTCACCGTTGATAATATCATCAAATTAGTCACCGATTATTATAAACTCAAAGAAAGCGATCTTAAATCCAAAAAAAGAACTCGCAACATTGCAAGACCGAGACAAATTGCCATGGCATTGTCAAAAGAACTCACCAATCAGAGTTTACCCAAAATTGGTGAACTATTTGGTGGTCGGGATCACACCACGGTTATTCATGCCTGTAAGAAAATAAATGAATTAAAACAAGAGGATACAAAATTAAAAGATGATTATACTTACCTGTTGATAAAACTGGGGATATAATGTGGATAAGCTGTGGATAACTGGTGTATAACTTTTCACTGAAATTTTATCCACAATTTATCCACAGCTTATCCACAGGCTTATCCCCTGTTTTTTGAACAAATTTATTGATGTTAACTCATTGATAAATAAATTATTATTAGAGTTATCCACCAAAGTTGTTCGAGATCAATAATAATAATAAGTTTTTATATATAATACATATATATATTATACTACTGACTAACCTATTCAGATGACTGAAACTAAAACCACATTTTAAAAATAAAGTTTATCCAATGAAAAAAATATCAATTCCAAGAGATTCTTTACTCATTCCACTTCAACAATGTGTTGGTATTATTGAAAAAAGACAAACATTTCCCATTTTGTCCAACATATTATTTATTTATGAAGAAGGAAAGTTATCTATTTCAGCCACAGATTTAGAAATCTCCATTGAAACAGTTTGTTTTTCAATCACCAGTGAAGAAGATTGTCGTTTTACTTTACCAGCTAAAAAATGTTTGGATATTTGTCGATCACTACCCAATGATTCAAATATAGATATATTTTTAGAAGAACATCGTGCAGTGGTTAAATCCAACAAAAGTCGATTTACTCTTGCAACCTTACCTGCTGAAAATTATCCTCATATTGAACAAATTAATTCTATTCATCAATTTTCTGTTGAAGAAAATAAACTTAAAAAATTAGTTGAAAGTGTTTCTTTTTGTATGTCGATTCAAGATGTACGGTTTTATTTAAATGGTTTATTATTGGAATTACGCAATGATTCAATTCGTACCGTTGCCACTGATGGTCACCGTATTGCAGTGAATGAAATTGTATCAGATGAATTTTCTGCACTCACTGAACACTATCAATTAATCATTCCTCGAAAAGCCATTCTGGAACTATTGCGTTTATTAAATGATTCAGATGAAAAAATTAATGTCTGTATTGATCAGAATCACATTCGTTTTGATTTACCGTCTTTAAGTTTTACCAGTAAACTGATTGATGGTCGTTATCCCAATTATGAACGAGCTTTATATATTCGTGGCGAAAAAGAAATTATTTTACAAAAAGAATCATTTAGAGCAGCTTTGCAACGTGCTGCCATTTTATCTCATGAAAATCACCATGGTATTAAAATAGTTTTATCTGAAAATACTTTGGTGATTATTTCAAATAATGCAGAACGGGAAGAAGCCAAAGAAATTGTAGAAATAAACTATGGCTTTGAAACCCTGGAATTGGGATTTAATGGGCAATATGTTTTAGAAATTGTATCAGCCATACAGACGGATGAATTTAAAGTGACGATTTCTGATACCAACGGTAGTTTTTTAGTTGAGTTTGATCATGAGTCTTATAAAAATTTGAAGTATATTATTATGCCGATGAAGATTTAAAGGGACACTGTTCAGCAAATTTATAAAACATGTATGCTATGATTTGTTAAAAGGAATTGTTTTATGAGTGCTGGTTTTACAGAAGAACAAGCAAATGCACTTGCTAACGCACAATAAAGAATCATTATCTGAGGCACTAGATACAACCTTGGCAACTAGATTTGATATAGCTGAGCTTAAAACTGATCTGGTTCGCTGGATGGCTGGTTTTTCAGTGGCTGTTGTAGGTATTTTGTTTGCCTTGATCAAGTTAACTTCTTGAAATTATCAGTCAAATACTCTAAATTTAAGACAGGATGAACTTTCAATAATTTTTTAAAAATGCCAGTAAAACTTTACGACGTGATATTTCCAGTGAATTGAATATGATTAACAATTCTTGTTCATCTATCTCAAGTATGTCTTTAGAATAATAATTAACTGATGATTCTTCAATATTGAATTCATCTGCATAATTCATTGTTCCACGCCCCGTTGATAACCATTCAAACCTGATTTTGAGAAGAATGGCCATTTTAATCAAATGTTCAACACTCGGCGTTGCACCATTGTCTGATTCCCACTGACTACAAGCACTTCTTGAAACACCCAATAACTTCCCCAATCGTGCTTGAGAAATTTTCCCTTGTTGCCTTGCCTGTTTGATTCTGCAATGGATACTCATACAAAAATGATATAGAAAATTATCAAATATTGTTATGTTAGTATCATTTAACAAGTTAATGATACGGTAATTAATCAAAATGTTTTCCATCTATTGATAGTTTTTATTAATAATCTGCTTCCATATAATTTATTGTTTAATAATTATTAACATTAAAAGATAACTGATATTTGACACTTTTTAGTGTTAAGCCTATTCTAAAATAATAGATACATCATTTTTTAATTTAAAATTATGGAAAAAATTATGCAATGTTATTGGGTGAAACTGATTTTTATTAGTGGTGTATTTGCATTGGCGGGATGTGGAGGTGGTGGAGAATCAGGTGATTCAAGCAATTCAGGTGGTTCAAATAACTCAGGAGGTTCAGGTAATATTTCCAGTGATTTTCAAGGTCAATGGATGGTTGTTCACAATGGCGAAAAAACTTTTCTGGGTCCAAATACTCAAAAATCCATTACGGTGATTGATGACAATTTAATTCAGGACAATGACAGTAGTTCTAATCCTTATCTGGTCAGAGCGGGGATTAATGAGGTGACCACCAATGGACAAGTCAATGGTGACTCGGTTGCTAAAAGTTTTAAAGCATTTTCAGGTGTAGCGGGTATTGATATTATTTTAAAAAATATCAACGATAGCTCAGTCAATATTCAAACCAGTAGCCAAAGTTCAGGTGATTTTTCATTAAAAGCACCTTCGGGTAGTTATACATTAACCGCTACCGATACAAATAATAATCAGGTAACGACCAATGTTACCATCGAAAACAAAGCCATTGATTTGGGTGAGTTTACCGTGGTGAATAAATCGGTTATTGCACATAATTTCAAATCTGAAATTGTAAATAATGAACCACAATATTTTGGTACGCTGGAGGGGCAAACGGACATTACCTATTCCAAAACACTGCAAATTACCAACATTGGCAGTGAAGCCGTGTCAGGTGTTACGTTTACTTTGAGTATGAACAACAGTGCGGTTAGAAATTTCACATTCAATAATGTCATTGTTGGCATGGAACCAGGTGCCAGTACCAGTATTCCCATCAGTTTTAGTTTTAAACGACCCGATGTGGATACCGACATTCCACTTAATATTACCCTAAAAGATCGGTTTGATAATGAATGGACAGATCATACCACGCTGAAACTGATGTCAAAAAGTGAAAGTGTGGAGATTAATGTACAGGTCACTGGAGCGACAGGTCATATCATTACCCCAGGAAGAACACCACGGACGTTACCTGCGATTATTCCTTATAAGGCTGGTGATGAGTATGAAATTGTATTATCGGCGTTAAATTCTAATGATGAGTCGGTTTATAGTCTGGGGGTTGGAGTGGCACCAGGGAGTACGGCTAATTTTAATGAACCGAATAAGTTTGAACCTGATGATCATATTTTGCAGGCGAATGAGATTGGGTTGTATGAGACGAAGACATCATTTTTGTTTGGGGGGGATATTGATTTTTATAAATTGAAGTTTACGGGGGAGGAGACGCCGTTTGATCCCAGAATTGTAGGAACGGTTGGTAATATAAATGCTAAAGATGTGTTTGTTAGTGAAAATTTTGCTTATGTGGCTGATTCTAGCTTGCCTGGGCTAATAATTGTGGATGTAAGCTCACCTACATCTCCAGTTATTGTTGGAAGTGTTAAGACTGCACGTAACGGGAATAGAATGGATGTGTTTTTTAAAAATAATATAGTCTACATAATAGATGATTATGTATTTCAGGTTATAGATGTTTCTACGCCTACATCACCATCTATCATATCTTCATTGACACTTAATCCTTCTAATACTTTAACTCAAGTAGGTTCTGACCTAATTGTTATTGATAATCATGCATATATTGGAACTAACAATTTAATGACAGTCGTAAATGTATCAACACCAACATCACTTCAGGTTGTCGATTCAATAACTGTTCCAACAGATATTTCTAAAATTGTTATTGAAGGTAACTTTGCATATATCCTTAGTGGTTCTTCAACAGCAAGTATAGAAATTTATGATATAACGTCACCTTCTTCTTTAACTAAAGTGAGTTCTATTAATTTCTCATCTATTGCAGATTATGGTATAGATGTAAATGGTAACTTTCTTTATGTTATGGGTCTTCAATCAAGTTCAGGACTTTTTGTTTTTGACATATCTTCACCATCTTCACCTAAAAAAGTTGCTTTTTTTAATACACAGACCAGTCAAATTGTTATAAATAACAACCACATTTATAGCTCTACTTCTTTTATTGTAGAAAGCGATCTTTCAATTATAAATATTTCATCACCCACTTTACCAGTAACTATCAATAGCAATACAATACCGAGTTCAGCAGGAAAATTACATATTGTTAATAATTTTGCATATGGTGTAAATGGTGATTCAGGTCTTAAAATTATTCAGCTTAAATAGCCCGTGTAGGTTGGGCTGACGCTAGGAAGCCCAACATTATCTGGTTATTTGTTAGACTTCCTAACGTCAGCCCAACCTACGCTACTATTTTTTCCACTGATTTATGTTAATATTAATACATCAACCACCATAAAAATATTAACATCATGACACCCTTAAAACACCTCATAGATCCTTTAGTCGATTGCGTTTTCAAAGCCTTGCTAGGCTCACCTGAAAACACCAATTTGACTCTGGATTTCCTAAATGCCATCATTAAACCTGAAATTCCTATCAATCAAATAGAAATTCAAAACCCCTACAATGAAAAAGAATTTCTAAATGATAAATTAACCATTGTTGACATCAAAGCCAAAGATCAACAAGACAGAAGTTATCAAATTGAAGTTCAGTTAGCTATTTTTGCC
>Ga0233445_1000897_pt1 | contig 25815 bp, 28 predicted proteins | sample SI_124_October20_5_FD_182779 | JGI IMG/M metagenome (GOLD analysis project Ga0233445, IMG submission 182779) | Seawater microbial communities from Saanich Inlet, British Columbia, Canada - SI_124_October2016_100_MG | ecosystem: Environmental > Aquatic > Marine > Inlet | place: Canada: British...
AACGGTTAACGGATCATCAAACACATATGGATTTGGGTTAGGGTTTACAGCACAGCCACTAACCAGAACAATGATACTTAATAGACCAAATCTTATGTTTGATGTTTTTTCGTTGTATTTCATATTGCCTATCCGTAGTTAACATTGCTTGAGTTTGTGCTTCTTGTGCATTTAGCCACCGAATGATAGCTTTCTTATTCACACAGTCATTCGGTATCACTGATACTTCAATTGGTATTGTTCTGTCGTTATAAACAGCACACCCACTTGCCAATGTGAATAATGCACTTAATACAAGAATTCGCCTAACTGCAATCATAATTTATATTCACTTTCCTGTGCTGTTTGATAAGGAAATCTATTATACCTAAGTTTTTATCTAATTGCAACAAATTTTTATGCATTCAGTGTATTTGTCATATTAATGGCATAAAAATGGCACCAAAGATTGATCAATGGTGCCATTTTGTTTCATTGACTCAGCTATTTCTGCCAGTCATTCTCGGCCGTGGTCCAGTCCTGTGTGCTAGCGGCTTTACCAGTTTCAGATTTAAGATGCATACTTCTACTCAAAATAAACCAAATCAATGCAACAACACCCGTAACGAATACCGCGCCGCCAATTGAACGGAAATATGTGAGTGTCTGGAATACCGTGCCATTAATAGTTTCCTGTGCCCTTGCTAACCAGAATCCATCCTCAAGAACAATAGACAGTTGATATAATCCAGCAGGGAATAAATCAAGGAACATCATCAGGACAACACCAATATTAAGTGACCAAAATGCATACTTGATAATCTTGTCATTCCACGATTCAGTGGTGAATAAGTGCTGACAAACAAACAAGATACCAGCCAATGCAACATTACCTTTAACACCGAACATTGCGGCATGTGCATGATTACCTGTCAGATAGGTGGCATGTTCAAAGTAATTTACAATTGGCAAGTTAATAAGCGAACCAAATATTCCAGCACCAACAATATTCCAGAAGTTAACGGCAATCACAAACAACCATACTCCTTCCATTATAAATGTTTGTTTACCTTCATCGCGGCTTTGGTATGCGCCTATTCCTTCCTTTCGCATTTGCCAAGCATCCAATGTCAACAATAACAATGGTAATATTTGCAAGGTTGAGAACACAGACCCCAATGCAATCACACTTTCGGGCTTGGCAATCCAATAGAAGTTGTGTGCTACTCCTATTGTTGCGGTGATGAGGAATAGAATTACTGCCAAATAGATAACGCGTTCAGCCATTACCTTAGTAACTAACCCCATTTGTACCAATATATAACCTACAATTACAGTAGTAAATACTTCGAATGTAACTTCAACCCACATATGTACTACCATCCATCGCCAGAAATCAGCAATTGCCCAGTTTGAATCGATAGTTGCGAACAAACCAAAAAAGAGGAAGAATACCATAATACCTGAACCCCATAACAACCATGCTGGCACAGACCAAAATGTTTTCTTTGTGATCCAAGGCTTAACCCCACGATATATAATATAAATCCACAATGAGAACCCACCCAATAATAACATCTGGAAGAATCTACCTAATTCCATAAACTCCCATCCCTGTGAACCGAACCAGTATGCTGCCCATCCCGTCATATATCCTGCTTGACCGAGATAAACTCCAACGATTCCACCAACTCCAACTGTTACACAAATACCAAACAACAGATTAATTAAGAATTCTTGATGTTTTGGTACTTCGGATAATCTCGGCAAAAAGAAAATAGTATATCCTACCCAAGCAACAAAGAACCAATAAATCTGTAACAAGGTATGATAGCTTCGTAATATATTGAATGGTAGTATATTTGCTAATTTATGTGCGAATGGATTTGCAAAATCCATAGCACCTAATATACCAGCTAGAACCTGTAACCCAAACATAACAATAGATAATGCAAAGAATTTATAAGTCGCAAGTTGAGTAGGTCTTACATAACCACTCTCCAAATCAGCAGTGGTTAATGTGGGACCTCTAGCACCCATATCAAATGGACCACCTGGCATTGTTCTCATTTGCCCATAAACATACAATACAAGCATAATACCAATCCATAAAATAAAGATTGATAAGAAACTCCACATCATTAACGATGGTGGTGGTTCGTTGCCAGCCTGTGGATCATATGGCCAATTAGATGTATAACTAAAATCATCACCTGGACGATCTGCGGCAGATGTCCACGAACCCCAATAAAAGAATGCCGCTAAGTTATTTAAATCTGTTTTATCTGTAATATACCCGATCGGGTGAAATGCTTCTGGATGGTCAGCATTGGTAAACATTTGTTCATAATACCAGCGAACATACTCAATACCATATATTTGTGCATCATTTAAAACAACACGATTTCTTTCTTCGGTGTATGTGTTATTATGCAACTCTTTCTTAACTCTGGTTTCAATTGCACCCTCGTCATATTCCGAAATATCAAATTTCCATTTCCGAAGTTTGTCATCTTGTGTAACTGATCCAGGTTTTAATTGTTCCGCGTAATATCCTTTCATAGCCACTGCCATCGTATGCAGAGTTTCTGCTGTGAAATCTGGACCACGTTCAGCACCATCACCCCAGAATGACCCATAGTTCATTAATCCCCTGAGATGAAATATTTCCTGTCCCTTCATTATTTCAGCTTCTGTGATAATTACTTCACCATTGCTAGCAACATAGGTCGGCACGGGTGGTGCACCCATGTAAGTTGCACCACCCATATATACTAAACCCAGAATAGAAATAATTGACACAATCCAAAAATGCGCGAACCAATATTTCTTATTCAATAACAAGGCCGAAACACTATCTTTGAATGACAAAACAGATCGTACTGTTTCTGAATCATCCTTGGTGGTGATTATATATTCACCATTTTTAAACTCTGTTGTCATTTTTTCTTCCTTTATTTTAAAAATATCTATGATTTTATTAATGATCTTGAATACCCAACTAATAAGATATAAGAATCCCATTAATGCTATGATTAGCACAATTAAACTGAGTAGATGTGTCATTATGTCATTGCTGTTTTACTACTTATGCTACTAATTATCTATACCATTAATATCCAACGATACATCAGTTGATGAACATTCATCCGATTTGATAATTTGTTCTGCTAACCAACTCATTACAGGAACTGCCATCGAATTGCCAATCGCCTTGTATCGGGGGCCATTAGGACAATCTTCAATAGCTTTGTTACGATATGGTATCTGTGTCCAATTTTTAGGAAACCCCTGCAATCTCTCACACTCGATAGGTGTTAATCTTCTTACCTGTGTGTTTAGCACCTTTGGACCACTACCAGTAGATGTACCTGTTGCAGTAGTCAATGATGAAGCGACATCGCCAGTAACAGATTGATTATATAAATCACATGCTACTGCCATTTGCGGAACACCACCATCACCACCTGACCTTAGTGTAGGTGCTAACTCTTCAGTAGCATCCCTCCCACCATCGTTCTGCGTGAATGCAATATAATTAGTTTGGTGCATACCACTACTTGCGGACAATGCACCAACACACTGGCCATCGCCACCTATTAATCTTACTTCATCACGTGCATTCTGTTGGAATGCAACAGGATCAATCACTAAGTTATCATGTTGCGCTAATACAACGGTCGGAGTTCCAGAACTCTTTAATGTTGGTAATTTTTCTTCTTCATACCCAATCCCACCAGCAGTAGCCGAATTCTCAGCCAAAAATGCAACTGCTAATTGATTGTCACCCATGTTACTGCATATAGTAGAGGTTATTTCTTCTGAAAATCTATTACCCGCCCCATCTCGTTGTGCCCAGCCAGGTTCAAATGCAATAGCATTGGTTATTTCTGTCCCAAATGCGACAGCATGCCTATCTGCGGTGTTCAAGGTAAAGCATATGTCCTCATTGACACCTGACCCCTGCGGTCCAGCAGTATCTGATCTTCCAATCATTGAACCTTGCACCGCAACGGAGTGCGTACTCACTGTATCTAATGGACCAACCACATTATCACTTGAAACCGGTGTTTGCCTATGATTAAATGCTACAACTACAACCTGCGGTTCTTTGTAATCAGAACTTAGCAATGTTGATGCTATATCCTCATAACATTGCAGTGATAGTTGTTTGCTTGCTAATGATATCACCGCTATACCACCTTGATTCTTTGATGGGTCTGGACGGGTAGTATCTAAACAACTAGCGATATCTACCTCCCGACAGCCTGAATTGGGGTTAGATGACTTCATTGAATTAGATCCGAGTGCATCAAAACTATAGCACACCGGATGATTGCCTGATGTATCTGCCGTAACAGCTAGAGTTTTATTGTTATCGGCAACTGTCAATGTGTTTGCAATATCAGTCTCGCTTACATATAACCCCCCGTTCCTCCTATCTGCCCGTACCCCATTGGCATCACAGAATGTTACATTATAACAGGTAGCATCTTGTGTTGGGTATACAACCGATGGGGGTACTATCCCACCGCCACCACTAGCACGCAATGTTCCGCTGATGTTTTTATTAACTTTAGGGGTAGGATCACCTATTATGGTATATGCATCCGTGACAAAGGTTTCAGACCCACCACCGAGAACTCCACCACTTGCTTTTAGTGTGCCAACCTCGCCCTCTACGTATTGTCCGAAACCACCTTCTCTAAAGCAGTTGCTAACATCGCTGGTAGCTTTTTCCCCCTGCGGTCTGCCCTTGATAGAATTCCACTGCACGCTCTCTTGCTGAGAGTATACTTCGGGTCTACTTGACCAGTCTCTAAAATCTGAGAGAGTTTTGTAATTTTCTTTTGATAAGGCACTGATGTTATCAATAGGGGAACCACTGTGCTTTTTAACATATGATTCAGATGAGATTTTTTTCGCATAATTTGTGTACTCCTGTACTGCTGTTGAAAATAACGATTCTGTATTCAACAGACTTTCTCGTAATTCTTCGTTTGATCTAACATAATTACATACATTAGATAGATACTGTGTGCATTTAGCAACCTCTTCCATTGATATATTATATAAATCATCAGACAAGACGTCATTGAAAAAGTTATATATAAATGGGGTTTTTCCAGGTTCAGCTTCCTCAAATAACGACCCAAACATTTCATCATCTGCTGTTTCGGCATCTGAATATTCTTCCTCTACTGATTTCATCCAATCTTTGATATCATAAGCCAACGATGAAACCATTTCACGCATTGGTTTCATAGTAACATCGGATAATAAACTCTTGTTAGCTATAAATCCTAAATTATTAAGATGTTCTCCAAGAACACCCAATAGCATTTTAGAAACAATCTCCACATTGGTGATTTTAGTCTCATCATCAGATTTAGCTAGGTCAGCACGCTTGCATGTCAGAAATATTCTTCTTCTTCGTTGGGGTACACCAAAGAACTGTGCATCACGTTCAGTCAAATCAACGTGGTATCCCAATTCATTAAGACCATCCATTAATTGCAATAATGCACCTGTATTTTCGGATAGTACTCCTGGTACATTTTCCCACAACACCCATTTTGGTTTCACAATAGATACAACTCGCAAAAATTCAAGTGTCAGATTACCTCTTGGGTCTGCCAATCCTTTTCGTAATCCAGCCACTGAAAATGCTTGGCAATTATGAACAATGATCCCATCAGCAACATAACTGTTATCATCTTCAACCTCTAAGTTATATACAGTCTCATTTCTTCCAGATGATGCAACTGATCGTACTAATCCATATCGCAGACCATCTTGTTCAAATGATGAACGACTAGATGTTGACGATGTTACAGTCCAATAAGGATTTTCATTGACTACTCTTCCTTCAATAACACATTCACGATCATTTACAACATATCCTTTACTACTAGCATATCCTAAACTATTAACCAACATTCCGATTCCATATGCCAATTTTCTACTTATAGTTGAACATCTATGCGTGGTCTCTGTTGACTTAGTTCCATCCATTGCCATATAGCCATCTAACAATGCCTGTCGGTATTCAATTGACATCCCCAATACCCACATAGGGATTAACTTATTGCCAGCACCTGAACCAAATTGTGTTTTTAACCACCTTGCTAATCCTCGTTTAGATAATGTAATTCTAGTGGATGTTTTCTCATTGGTGATAGTAGCAACAAGTCCAATATTATCTACTCTCTGCATTATTAACTTAGCTTTATCTTCATTGACACCATACAATACCGACCCACGCCTTTCGTCAATTCTTGTCCATCCATCACCAAGATATGCACCTGCCAACCACATTAGATCAACAGAGATATCAGGCATCAAATGTTCATTGCCAATTGGGGTCTCTGTTGGGATATCTAGTTTAGGGAATTCAGCAATAGATGCCCAATGTTGACCCGTTAGGTCTTTAGCTTCCACCCATTCTGGTCCTTCTATCCATGATTTACGAATAGATTTGCCATTCTCTCTCGTGGATTTAGACTTTCGTTCGCAACAATAGAATGGATGATTCTCAGTGGTTACAATCCCATCATGACCTTGACCTGTTACAATAATAGTGTCTGCTTTTTTATTCCCAATCCGTAGAACTTTCTTCCATTGCTTCTTATGTGTAATGACATAATCCCCAACCTTTACGTCTTCTATTGGAACTAATCCATTCTTGGTCGTGATGTATGTACCAGCACCAAAGCATGGAGAACCACCGACTACTAGATCAATATCACCTAGTTCCTCGATAGTTTCTTCCGTGATTTTAGACACATCCGTTAAGTTTGGGGTATTTGGATAACGATATTTTAATACTTCGGATGGGAATCGGTCGATTTCACAAAATGCAACTGGTTCCCATCCGAGTGGTTCCCATGCTTGTGATGCGGCTTCTATGCCACTGAATAGTGATAAGTATTTCATTAGTGTTTATTATACCTTATTGTTTTACATATTGCAATCATTAGTTTCTATATATTACAAGCCTCACAGCTTCCTTGATCTGTATCATACATTTCGTATTTTACTCCAAGTTCGTTCTCTAAGTCTTTGATAATTTGTAATTGTTTCTGCCCGAATTCTGTTGCAAACATCTTTGATTGTACTTTTTTGGATGCTAACATACAAGGATAACACCCAACCCGATCATTTGTGCCTTCATCATACAATGGGTTATATTCAACATCATTCATTTCTAAATACCTGAATATTTCATCGGTTATCAGATCTAATATAGGCAATGACACCGTTAGCGTAGCATCTAATTTTTTATTATACTTACCTGGGAATATATCATTCATCGAAAATACATCATCTGGTTCAATGCCTTCGTATCTTATTGCACGTTGATTGCTTTCGTTTGATCGCATGCCAAACCAAATATGATAATGCGTTTTGCCATCATACAAATAACTCTTATAATAATCCCTTAACGCATTTTGTTTTAAGTATGTTGTGCAAAATCTACCCAAGCCAAATGGGAATCTGCCTTGCACCCTAATGACATCAACCAAAGTTGGGATAGGTGTTCCATCCTTTCGTTGTCCACCAACTGTATGAATTATTTTCACATTAAGCCGAGTTTCAAGATAATCTAGGTATTCGTATGTATGTGGATGATCCCAACCAGTGTCATTGAATACCGGTATTATTTCTGCGTTTGGATATTCATTTAATGCTTTTACTAGGCATACAGTTGAATCTTTCCCACCACTAACTGGTACTATTAGATGTTCTATTGACATTATGGCTATTTACTCATGTTATTTTATGACCATATAATATCACATAATGCAATTAATGTAAACCAATGCAACTTATTAAAAAAGCCAACATACAAATATTAATTTATATGTTGACTAAAATGGCTGATGAGGCTGGATTCGAACCAGCGACAAAGAGATTAACAGTCTCCGACTCTACCAACTGGAGACTCATCAATAAAATTGGAGCGGTATGGGAATTTCGAAATCCCGACCTGTTCGTTGGCAACGAACTGCTCTGCCTCTGAGCTAATACCGCATTTATGTGATCGTATTTATACCCCTTTAATGCCAGCCAAATCTTTCATGCGTGCTACTTCTTCATGTTCTTTATCAAGTATTTCCTTAAATGCCGCTGATTCTTCATATATTGCATCATCAAACCTATCAACGGCTACTGATTCTGAATATGCATACCACCCATAACGACCAGCATCAGCATCAACTAACTCTAACATTTCCCCAATGTCATCGTAATCATCCACAAAAACACCATAATACGGTGTTATTAATGGTACAATTTGATCTCTGCCTAACTTAAATTCCCATAATGAAGTTGTTTTGTTGAATATAACATTATTCGCAGTTAATGCATCTTCCATATCGGTGAACATCAGGTCATATGTGCCAGCCGATACCCCATCAGCATGTGCGGTCGTTAGTGCATTGTCTATTTCACCCAACGCTGTATTATGCCGATTACTAGTTATGATATCAATCATCCCATCATAATCTTCAATGGCAATATCTTCATCTACATGATCATTAATTATTTTGTTAATAATTCGGTTATTTTGGGAAGTGGTTAAAGATAATAACTCCGCTAACTCCGCTGAGTCTGGGTCATAGTCTATATAGATATCGCCATATTCTACTTTCTCACACAACCATGTAAGAGTCGATAATTTAAAGTGAGAAGCAAAATCCTCCCCGATAGCATCAATACCATCAAAAAACTCTACGGTTACAGTATTATCATCATTGATAACCATTTTATCCCTGTCACCACCCAGATCATTATTATATATATGGAAAATAAGGTCATCGCGCTGTGATTTTGATAATTCATTAAATGGCAAATCTAACCTGCCCAAAGCCGTGGCTACGTCCACCACTGCAGGCTTGTTATTAATTATTATAGCTAAGTCAGAATCACTCAAATCTCCCAAACTAAAATTTGCTTCGGACATATATCCACCACCTACGATACCAGTTACGATATCATTTAACAATAAATCAATTATAACTTTATGATATGTTCCCTTTGGCTTTGTATTGCCTCTGCCTTTCATTTCACCCAATGTGCCATCTTCATGAAGAATAAACGTTAAATGGGGTTTTTGTGTTGGTCTATCATTATATATTGTTCTAAAACTCAGTATTCTATCACCCGCCGTAGGAGCAGCAGTATTGCCACAATGCCCCATTGCACCGCCCTCTAACCTACAAACTGCGGCATCTAAAAGAACCCATGCTTTATCACCATAATCTATCAACTTTTCCCAATGTGGTCCTTCATAATCTTGCATATCAATTTCTTCTCTTCTTGACTCTTCCCATTCAGAAGCAATTGCATCGATCTTCCTAAGTAGATCAGCTGGTGTTCCCTCCCACACAAGATTATCAAATTTAGGAATTTCAGCCAAGAATGACATGTTATGATCAAATATCTCTGTCCCGATGGAGAACCGGTTAATAAAAATATTTGCCTGCTCTTCAACATCAGTTAAATTAAATGTTCTTAGAACTTTATCATATAATTCATTTACACTTGTTTGCTGAAATGACGACTGAAAGTATTTGGATCTACTTTCCCACAATTTTGCTAACCGATACCACTTGATCCACCAGACTATTCTACCATTTTTTCGTAACCGTGGTCTAATCTCTCTTACAACAGTTTCCATCTCCTGTTGTGTAACTACCCCGACCGTTACTAATGGTTGAAGCATCTGGGTATATTGTTGTTTATTTTCAAGTAGATTCATAATACATATTTATGTTATTGGAACAACAGGTAGGATTCGAACCTACGGTGTATAATAGCGGGGTTGCAATCCGATCCATTCGACCTCTCTGGCACTGTTGCTTAACTTCGTAATAATTTCATGGTTACCAATGAACTATCAATTTTAATAACATCTGGGGTGAGTACTTTACTTCCTTGCTGATAACATGATTTCCTACGACTATGCCATTCACCATTCCGAGTATCCGCACAATGATTGCAAGAATGGGGCAATACATATCGCACTTCCACTCGCATTTTCGTAAAACGTGTTATTATCCCTATCTGCAATCCATGCCTAGCGAATCCAACAACATCGCCTACTTGTATTTCATTGCCTATTATATCTTGCATTCCTATATTTATTATGTTTTGGCCTCGCTGGTAGGATTCGAACCTACATAAAAACACTTTAGAAGAGTGTTGCCTATCCATTAGACTACAGCGAGAAAATGGAGTCCCATAATCGATTCGAACGATTGACACCAAGTTTCGTAAACTTGTGCTCTATTCCACTGAGCTAATGGGACATTTTACCGGCACTATCTAAACTCAATCGCATCATAGTTTCGGTAGATTTCTTGTTAAACCCAATGGTTGTTTGTCCATCACCCCTACTAAATATGAAATTATTCGATTGCACACCCTCACACTTGTAAATTATAGATATAGCATCGTATGAACGAAACTTATGGTCGAATACACAAGCATATGTATATCCACGATGATATAATACATAACGTCTATCTAATTTAATAATTCGCATAATCAATCCTCTGGTAGTTTAAAAAAATTGGCACCTTGTCAGATAATCGAAATCCGCTACAGAGTGTTGGAAACTCCGTTGATCCCAGATCACAAGGCATTAAAATTGGTGGGTCTTCAGGGTAACGCTCTCTGGTTGAACGATTAAAAGTCGCATATTCTCCTATTGAATTAAAGACCCAAAATTGGCACACCTACGGGGTACTGACCCCCGGCTGTCGCTGTGAAAGAACGATGTTCTACCATTAAACTATAGGTGTTATTCATTGCTGCTACCTTTCTGGCATGTTTGCCAATTGGGCTACAGTATCATTGTTTGGTCTCTCGATCAGGATTTGAACCTGAGATACTGCGTCCCAAACGCAGGGTATTACCAGACTATACTATCGAGAGTTATTTACATATTCATTTAAAACCTTATATTAAAAGTATACTCCTATTCATAAGTTCTAAACATTAAATGGTAGTCCGTGACAGGATTGAACTGCCGACATCCTGAATGTAAATCAGGCACTCTGCCAACTGAGCTATAGTCCTATTATACTTCATTGGTTTCCACCAATTAAGGTTTGTTCCCTCCGAAGTTCCCTAGCTTAAAGTTCTAGGTAACTCACACATTAAAAAGCCCTTATATTTTACTATAAGGGCTTTTAGTTAATTCTTTCTTTATACTTTTATCTAACTAAAAACCCTCACACCCTTCTCTTCCGCGAATATATTTTGCACATGCGCCAAAATCCACCGGCCAATTAATTGTGCCATGATCTTGTTCATTTGTAAAATATAGGTTTTTAGTGTTCATAGTTTTATTTATACATTATCTTATTTTTGTTAATTTATAGTCTGTGTTTATTATACAATAAAATTCATCATAATGCAAGCCATGAATAAAATAAAATATTTTATTCCATAAACCAACAAACAATTCAACATTGCTAGCCTGTGCTAATTCTATTTGAAAATTTCGCAACTCACCCTCACCTATTAATTCAGCCACTTGAGTATAATGATGATCTACAATATCTTGCGGTTCACTTATTTCAGCGTAGTCAGACAAAAAATACCAAAACTCTTGATGTCCTTCATTTAATTTTTTTAGAAGAAGTGCTATCTTATTCAATGGCAACCAATCTGATGCTATATCACGTGCCGATACAAACTTAGTAGGATCAATCGTAGCGGATACAATATCATTTCCGTATGCTTCCGCCACATCTAATGTCCCAAAATATATACCAACGCCTTCTTGATTATTGCCATTATTCATTATTGCAGGATTTAGAAAAGAAGTATTATGATTATCTCCATGATACACCGTAATTGTACTATTTTCTATTTCGTTTAACCGCATTTGTTACTCGGTTGGGGGTATTACAAGTTTATTGATACTGATATCATCAGAAATTCCGGTAAGTACTGCTTCTGACACACTATAGCTAGTATAAACATAATACGCACCGTATGATGCAATTGCAATGACTAGAACTATTAATGATTTTTTAACAATTGCGACCATTGTTGTTGCTGTACTTTTAAATAAATTAGCAGTGTTGCCAATAAATGTTTTGAACTTTGATAATACCTCCCATAATATCGCAAGACCCACGATACCCACGAGTATAACCAATAGTGTTTGTGTATTTAATTCCATAATTATTCCTTTTTAATGTTGTATTTATGTAAATTCTGGATCTCCCTCTACGATTCGAACGTAGATTATCAGAATCAAAATCTGATGTCCTGCCAATTGGACGAAGGGAGAATATTGGTGGAAGATGTAGGATTCGAACCCACGCAACCTTGCGGTTGTGCTCCTTAGCAAGGAGTTGCATTACCACTCTGCCAATCTTCCAAATATGGTACGAGAGGCGGGATTCGAACCCGCAACCTAAAAAGGGATGGATTTTAAGTCCATTGTGTAAACCGTTCCACCACTCTCGCATTAACTTTGTTTATGTTATTAACTTAATGAACATATTATACATCTCTTCAGGTGTATCGTAAATATGGACACTAAAGGGTAGCGGGTAATGGAATCGAACCATTCTACTTGGCTTATGAGACCAATGAGTAACCAATACTCTAACCCGCAATTGTTTGGAAGATACTTTTTATAGTACAGAAGTATCTAAGAAAACTGCAATGAAGAACAGGTCGTTTTATTTCACACTACTGATTCTTCAAATTTTTACCTACTAACATAATCGTTCAATTGATAATCACTTCAATCTAATAAAGTATGCTTTCGGAAGGTAGCAATTAACTTACTGCTGATTAGGCATTATCATTTATATACAACCCATACTTACTTATACTTATACTTAATGGTGGGTCTGGATGGATTCGAACCACCGATGTATCAAAGTACTCCATTATGAGTGGAGGCGTTTCGACCGCTAACGAACAGACCCCAGTGCCACTCACATAGACGGTTATGGCTACCGTTTCACCACAGGTCTCCTCCCATGGACAAGTACTATGCTTACTTGCTGCTGCTTAAAAAGTGGAGTGACACAATCACTCCTCTAACCTGTAAGTTCAGGTCTTCGTTAAGTTTTTCATATCACGGTATACATATAGGAATTGAACCTATCCTCTCCGCCTAATTGACCGAGCGTGCATCCTACACCAAAGTATACAATCATAATCTAGGATGATGGTACCACATCCCTTAACGATTCAAGACGAATAGATCCACCACGGTGTCCCATCATCTCTATTCTACTATCAAGTCAAATGATCAATAAGACTGATAATAAACATTTAGTAGATACTTTTTGTAGCACAGAAGTATCCAAGAAAACTGCATTACTTGTAGGCGTTATATAAGAGCCGTGGCAGCTCTATCTGAGAATATGATCCCAGTGCCAGTTTACATTACCGTCAGATTCATATATCTAGGCATATGCAGTATATAACATTATCTTGTATTGCTTAAATTAATATTTAAAAGTAGTGTCTGTCCTTGAGCAGTGTCCTAGGATGAACAAGTGAAGAGCAGACGTATCTATTCCAAGAATAACCAAGGAAGTCGAGAGCCATTTTAATGTTGTTCGACTCAACTAAATGAAAGAAACTGAACAACTCAAACACTACTTATAAATATCAACTTACAAATGCGCCTCCCTGCAACGGAATTGAACCGCCAATATGCATTTGTGACCACACACTCAGGGAGTCAAATACTATACGTGTCATTGTCGCATTGACCCCTTATGACCTCGAGGCACAGGGTCTTATTTGCGGGCCCTTTTCCCCCGGATAGATTCGAACTATCTGTCGTATAGCATAACAGGGCTACTTTCAATTCACATTATATGAATTCCCACCATCTAATTTCCTTTCGTTTAGATGAGGTAGCGTGAGAGTTTATTTAGCAGTATGCTCTGCTAAGTATCAACTGCTGGTATCAACTTTAGTATAACCTAGGCTACTCCAAACCTAAAAGGTTTCCCACCATCTAATTCCAAATAAACGAGGTAGCGTGAGAGTTTATTTAATAATATAGCAGTATACTCTTCTGCTCACAGGGTTTAACGTACCTGAAACGTAGTGTCATCATCCTCACTAAGCACCATATTCTCTACGGTAAGGTACATTTTACTTCCGTGACTCAGAAGGGAAATTCCATTGATATGAAATCATTCATAAAATCTCGCAATTTGGTGACATCATCTCAATCAACGACAACATCAAACTTGCAATGAATCATGCCGCTAAAGAAAGCACGGTCGGATTTACTGACCAATCCACTCTGCCAACCCTAACCTTAATGTTCGCAGGCATTATTTTAATAACATCCCCATCAATAGTATCGCCATTTTTGTCTATAAATGTTACATTATCCCCTATTGCGAATTTATTCCTTGCTACCAGTTGGCGATTATCTTGTGCGTTATTGAATAACCCCATTACCCGATTAAAATCAGTCCCTTCCATCTTAAACAGCAGTTCACTGATTTTCTTCATTTCTGGGTCGGATAGCATAATATTATTCCTTTTAATTTGAAAGATATCAAAATGATGTTTTTCAATTGTAAATCTATTATAACATACTTTCACTCGGATGCAAATAATTATTTAATTATTATCAAGAGAGGAGAGGTGCGGTATTAGTATTTTCAACAATACGCAATGCATTATCTAAAATAGTCACAAAGTCTGAAAGTTCGGCAATACCATCTTCGATCTCGGATACAATGTCCTCTATTCCACAAGTCTCATAGCCCTCATCTATCCAATTATAAAATGTTTGCGCATTAACTTCTTTTGCACCAACAACTGCTACAACGCTGTCATCGTTCGGTGAATACACGATTGTAAGTGATTTTAAAACATCGTACTCATTAAGTTTCATATTCATCCTTGTAATTTTTTTAAAAAAAAGAATCCCCACACGGTACATCACATCGGGAAACCAATCCTACTGAAGCAGTGCTAGTCATACACTCCATTTTGCGGAGATTCTTAATTGGTACTCGGTAGGGTAGTCGAAACCCTGTTACATGGATGAAAACCATGTGTCCTAACCGCTAGACGAACCGAGCAAAACAGGCTTTGCAACCTAACAGACAACTTACGGCTTTTATATTTGATTGGTGATGTTTATGTCTAAACTTTATTGCCACACCAATGATCTTCATGAATTTGGTACTCCGAGTGGGATTCGAACCCACACTTTATGGATTTTAATTCCACTTCCTCTACCAGGTTGGGATACCAGAGCACTATGTCGCTTATTATACACTATTTGTAATCAGTGTAAACTATATTTTATAAATTTTCTTATCTAATTCTTCTGTATTATTAGGAAATTCATTTAACCCATCGCAATACATTTCATATCCCTTGTTTCTTAGTTCCCACTGTATCCATGACTCATCAACCAACGATAATTGTTTGCCTGAATAATCATAATACCTGCCATTTAATGTTTCGGCTACTATTGTCCTACATAATTTATCTTTGCCAATATGAACTTGTAATTTTAGCATTTCATTGTGTATATACTCCAATTTATCATATGGTAATCTATGTTCAATATCACAAAAATCACAGATATTGTACAATGTCGTATGTATATCGCCAACAATATCATCAGTCAATACTCTATATAATTTTGAACTAGCATAAGTCTCAACATGATTCCATTCTATCTGACTTCGCCATGATGACATTATGTTTATACTAAAGAATTCACGCAGTATCCACTGCGGAATTTCACTATATATGACATCAGGTGATACATCCCAATTAACATAAAACATACTTAAATCCAATAATAAATTGTCACACAAGTCGTCAAATGCCCATACTTTACTAAAAAAATTATTCAATGATAATAATTGAGTATTTTTTCCTGGGTATATATAAACACCATTTCGGTGGTTCACTAGGATATCATCCATGTTGCTTGATAATATATTTTCTTTCTTGAACCCATCTTGTTGTTTAGGATGATATTTGGTTAATATATTAGAAGTTTCCCATTGGAATTTATGCGAATTGCCATTGCTTTTAAACGGCAATTCAATCGGAGAATCATCATATCCATTTGTTAGACCCATCAACCACATCAAGTATGTTCCGTATGTTCCGCTATTATAAACTACAGCAATATCAGTCATATAAATCCTTATGTTTATCTTTCCTTGAGTACTTTGTTCTATCTTTATGCACAACTGACTTGTTAGCCTTATGTGCATTCTTCGCTACGAAGTTTCTAATCTTTGGTTTTTGTGGTTTAGTCATAAAAAACCCTCCTATAATAGTGGAGGGTTTAACTCACAAGCCTCTCACGCCGATTTATTTTCATTAACACTCAATTATTTATTACTAATGATATGAATGACTTCATTTACTACTTGGGTAGTATCTGTTACCAGAACTTCATCATTATATGATATTATCCACTCATCTTGACACAAAGTAATAATACAACTATTAACATATGTTAACGAAAGACCAGTGAACAGCTTAGTGTCGTACCCTTGATCTGCTAATATTTTTTTTAAATCAGAAAGTGAATTTGGTGTTTTAGTCATTGTGTCGTTATAGCACTGCCATAATGCTTTCTCATAGCCGGTACTAGCATAGTATCATAAAACACTTGCAAATCACTAGACATTTCTACATGGTCTGGAATATCTTTACCCGTGTCATAATCCCACATCCATAGTCCTAAAATATCCATTGCTTCTGAACCAATAGCTTCACTAATCATACGTTCTGCCCAATAATCAGCAACAACTTCAAACGACAGGTCAGATTCGTTACCCATCATCTTTAGTCCATCCCGAATTAATTGGTTGCCATCACTAACATCCTGATTTGCTTTTGTATATCCAGCAATAGTTTCAAATGTGATCATTATTTTGTTCCATTATTGCCATTTTACTCATTTTACTTCTCCTTGATTAACAGGGTAGCAAGAAACGCCACCCTTTTTTGACCCTGCTGCGAATACACACCGGACGTTTGTATTATCCTGTGGTACCCATTCATATACTCTTAAATTCCAACCTGCCGCTTCAACGGCATATTCTGCAGTCGGTTGTTTGACTGGTTGATCCATTGTTGAAAGTTGTTCCCACAATCCTGCTTGCGCTGTTTTAGCGATAAAAACCCCACCTAATAAAAATGCAGAAAATATCAACGCACCCTTAACCATATTTCTTTTACTCATTTCTTATACTCCAATTCTTCTGTGAATGTCCATTTATATCCTTCTTCCGTTGCAATCTTATCAACTCTATCAGTCATCTTTTTACTCCTTTGCTATATAAATAACCAAAAAAATCAGCAATCGCTTCATCAACTATATACTGCACATAATGCATATCAATCATTCCCTCGCTACTGCCCTCCATCATACCGACAGCCCAATTCCACTGCTCCTCGGTATCAACTTCTGCTTGAAATTTATCAACCCAATCAATCATTAGTTCATCATCGGGTTCGTATGTTTTCTTTAGTAGTTCAATTGCTCTAGATACTTTCATCTTATTTCCCTCCACTTGGTATAACTTCCATTTCATCATCACTTGTCCAAAAGACACCACCACTATTACCCTCGTCATCAGCACTAGCAATGATATAACTATCATCAGTAAAGAAAATAATAGGCGTACTCTGCCAATCAAGTTCCAACATCTCAGCTTCAGTCGTATATCTAATATGACTAACTATCTTACCTTTGAACAACTTAGTTGCTTCTCCGCTCCAATCTCTCATCTTAGCTCTCCCTATGCTTTAATGTAACCAATCTCTCGTGCTTCTTCAGCATACTTCGAGATAGTTTTATCTGCTTCAAATAACAAATCACGTTCAATGCCTAATCCAAATGGTAGTTTTAATGTTTGAAGTTCATCCAGTATTACATAGCCAAGTTCTGGGCTACCCATTCCTAAGTCGCACAACCCAAACATCCTGCCATCTTCATCTAGTTCGGTTATTAACCAAGTTCCAGACCCACATGGATTGAAGTATTTTACGGTTGGTTTTAAGTCTTTATCAGAATCAAAATGTTTACTGTTATGTCTCAGCTTCTTTTCTATTTCTTTAGTTAAAAGTTTCATTTCGCTCTCCTTTCACAAGCACCTTCAGCCATTGCATCTTCTACGGCTTTAAGATAATCAGCCATATTAAACATTTGATGTCTCCAAAATACCATGTTTTTCCTCAACCGCCCTAATAAGATAAGCGATGTCAACTAGGTCACCATCTGCTAGATGTTCTTTGATTAAGCTATCTACTTGTTCATCACTCAATGGATTGCCAGGAGGGTATAACAAGGTACTAAGGTTAGACCATTTCTCAAGTGCTACATCATAGCATTGCCATCTTGCCATATCTGTTTCAAATACATACACATATTCATATGTTGAATGAAAGATTTCATCAGCGACACTAGAAAACTTACGTGGTTTACCATCCGAATCATTCCCATCTCGGTCATTATAGAACTTACAGGTTGTTATCGTATCATCTATCATGGACGCATCCCCTTTGTTAATAACACTAGAGATCGCATCTACAGAATTATAATTGTTAATTAGCATTTTACCAAGCACTTCAGGATATCCATCCCAATGAACATAGATGCCAGTATAATGATCTTTATCCTTGATTGCCACTAATGCATTAGTACTCATTTTCAGTCTCCGCTAGTGTTTCCATCAGCTTTGCAAGTGCAACACCTACGAAAAATGTGAAAAAATAAATGTTCATAATCTAAAATCCTTGTGGTTGGTTAATTAAGTAAAGCTATTATACATTATTTGCACTAAAAGTCTAATAAAAATATTTTATATCCCATTAAATATGTATATCATAGTAAACTACCGTGTTTTGGGTTATTAGCAATCACTAGTTGTAAATAATCCGAGTATATGATATGATATGATAGTCAAAGTCATCCCCAAAGCTATCGCTTCTGGGGTTTTGTTGACAAAAATATAAATACCACAACTTAAAAGGATATAATATGTTTAATTTTATAAAATCATTATTTTCAGCTGCACCAGTAGAACCAGTTAAGAAAGTAGAAACACCAACTGCCGTCAAAAAGGAACCAGCCAAGAAAGTAGAAACGCCAGCAATTAAAAAGAAGCCAGCTAAGAAGAAAGTTGCAACTAAAGCACCCAAGAAAAAGATCAACACATCTGGCATGACCAAAAAAGAACTTCTAGCATACGGCAAACGCATTGGGGCAACGATTAAGATGAAGAATACTAAAGCTGAAATGATTGCCATCATTAAAGCAGCAGAAAAGTAATTATTTTAGCATTTTTAACACATTAGATAGGGAATCTCTAGTTAGATTCCCTATTTCATTGTATTCATTGCTCAATTTGCCTCTGTAATTCACGAGTACAAATTGCACTTGGTGATTGTCTGCTATAATTGTTTTTACATTGTGTTGGTAAGCTAATACTTTATGTATTTCTAACTTATCTTTCATCTTCGGCTTTGCAAACCCAAATCCCAACAACAACACAACATCATACAGTTGGCTTGTTATGTTCATCGCAACGATTTCATCCCGGTGATTGATGTTTTCATCTTTAAATTCACCATTGTAAAAATTGACATTGGCAGGTCTTGATAACGATGCATAATTACTTTCAGGTATATAGAAATTACAAGAATCTTGTATATTCCTCCGTATCATCTTCTTAGACTGTTGAAAATCATGACAAATAACATTGTCTATAGCATAGGATTCATATACCATGCACCCACCCCAAGTTGGTGCTATGCTTTTAATAGTAACTATATCAACCGATTTTGGTTTAATATGTTCACTAATAACCCAACCTATTTTCACTATGCTTTTAACTCCATCCAATTAAATCCACCAACACACACCCAACCGAATACTTGATTGGCAACAGACACATCCGTGCTGAATACTATGTCACCACGACTCCCTTGATAACCTGGTAATTCAGATGAATGGCTGATACTATTCTTCCCTATTCGCAATTTCTGTATAGTTACTAGTCCAGTCTCATCAATCTCTATATTATTTGATCTATTAATCCCTACTTGTAGTTTTTGTACACGATTAGTGCCGATAAATGCTACATTTGGCTTTATCTTCCCACATGCAATTTCAATTTCCTCATCCCATACGGACAATGCCATACTCGGTGTGTCAGTATTCACACCAATCCGTTTGTTCTTTACGAATAATGTGTCATTCATTTCAGATTCACCAACAACTGTCAACTCTTGCAATCTGCCTATTTTTGTCAATGCTGCCTCGGTAATAGTATCACTTAATACATTGCCATTTACCAATGAGTTGCCATTTATTGTTATACTACTAAAATCAATAGATTTTTCTTTTGCAGTATCAATCACATCATTGAGTAATACCTCTTTGGCTGAATGAATAAACTTATTATACACATCATCTTGAATATTGGCTGCCAATGTTTGCCATGCTGGTGCATCCACATTTATATCACCAAGAACAATCAAATCTTTGGTTTTTGTAACTGTCAATACAGTGGCATCATTGGCAATCATTTCATTTTCAACAACAACTGCCCCATCTAATACCGTTATCTCCGTTTGTCCTGCTTTATCATCGATGCCATTGAACTGAATGGTCGTTACATATTCTTGAAATAACTCATCAATGGTGTTTTTTACTATGCTTTCAACACCTAACTGACTCATCTCGGATAACAATTTATTAGTTAAAACATTGATAATTTGTGAGTTTATTTGTGTCCGCCAATCATCATCCACCAACAATTCTGCTGTATGGCTTTTCACTTGCTGTGCTAATTGGGCATTTATGGTTCTTTTTATTGCACTAGGATCTATCAATGTTCCTATGTTGTGCATATCCCCAGAAAAGAGTTCCTTTACTGAATGTTTTACTGCTTCAATGAGTTGAGGCATTACTTCTGCATTATTAAACTTAGCTACTACCCGATCCTGTGCATATCGTGTGATATTATCTTCGATCTGGTTAATCCATGCTTCATTATCTAACAATGTCAGCACATCTGCATCAACAGTTTCTTTTACTTGCTGACGCACAATTTCTTCTAAACTTTCTGTATCAATCATTGCTTCTCTCTAAATCTAGTGTTACACAATGAAACCCACCACCCAATGTTCTACTATGTCGCAGGGGAGTGGGAATCACTGTGAAATTCCGTTTTTCTAATATCTCAATGATATTAGTTTGGATATCATCAACTATTACGGTCGTTGGATTCACTGCAAGCATATTAATACCGATCCATGCACTAGCATATGGGTATTCATGGAAATCTCTAGGAATTATATCTTCTTGTGTAATATATATCTGATCCCAATCTTTAAACACAGATGGTATATTGTCTTTAGTTACTCTATTGGCATTTAATATAACCGTGCCATCGGCTATAGGAACGATGGTACTATCAATGTGACTACTATTGTACATATCACACACATGGATTGTGTATCGGTCTCCTAGTACGTTCTGCAACCATTTAGCACCCATCCTATTGCCACTGCTACTTACCAAGTAAACCAGATCATTGTTTATCCTACATATATTAGCAGCATCAAATACTGGTTCATATTCATTTAGTGCAAATTTATCACCAACTATGTTTTCATCGGACAATAACCGTGGTCTTGGCGCACTAATCCACTTAGCATCATCTCCAATAGCCTCACGCCTAATGTGGTCATATATGATTGCTTCGTGTTGTCTTGATCTAGTAGACATTGGTGTTTCAATAACTATATCCCCGATTACTAAATGTGTATCTCTCGGACAATATGCATATTGGCCATCGGTAGTCCAATCAGTGGTAGATACAGTCTTAGTAAAGTCTATTGGGTTTGGTCTATAAACATTAACCCCTAGATTGGTTAGAATGGAACATAACAATGCTAAATCTTCTTCGCTTTCTTCAATTACTTGGATTGGTGGTGTACCTGTTGGGGGTGGTGTCTTCGTCCACCCTCCTTCACTCATAGATGCGGTATATATTTCATCCTTTGTTGGGAAGTTAGCATTTATTGCTGTACCAACAACAATACTTTTTAAGGTGTCCCATTCGTTATGGCTTGATATTCTCATACTATAATCTACTTAGCTCTATATTTTCTTGCCATTGATTATTAAATACATTGCTATCACCAATTTTACTACATGTTTCTTTACACATTTTATATGGGTTATCAGTATTCCATGTATTGGGTATTTTGTTAAAATTACAATCTAATAAATCATCAGTGTATGCTTCAGTGCCAATCCAACAACAAGGATAATATTTGCCGCTTGCTGCCATATATATGCTACTTTCAGTTAATGCATTGCAATCTATCGTGGCTAATACAGTATCAGTGTGATTATATGCACTGGGTGGTTTCAAAAATTCAACGGGTGTACTCTTGAACCGTTTTGATACCTTAGTTCGAAACCAAGAAAATCCCAATTCTTTGGCAAATATTAACGCATCACCAACCTGATGTTGGTTGTGTTCATATACCAACATATCCCAATGTGCAGAACCACCCGCATCAATAAATGCAGTAGCATTCTCTATTATTTTATCATAATTAGTTCCAATCCTATATACTGAATTAGTATCACCTAACCCATCTATACTGAATACGCAGTAATCTTCATTATGCGCTAACAAATTACCCAATCTTTCCCACCAATCAATGTTTTGCAGACTTCCATTTGTGTTTATACCTATTGTAATATCTGGATTTATAGACCTAAAGTATTCACACACTTCTATCATGTCTTGCGATGCAACTGGATCACCAAAATTACCACATAGTAGTAATTTATCAAGCTGTTTTATCAACGCCACATCAATCAATTGTTTACAATCCCCCAACGTTAACTCATTTTTATCTAACTTTTTATCATATAATGAGGGATTTTCCCTAGGACACTGTGGGCATTTAGCATTGCAGACGGTTGTTAATTCTAAGTGCAATACCCGAACATCGTTAAAATCAACAACCATATCTATATATTACCGTGTATTTCCGTAATGCACTACTTTATATGTAGTATCATTTAAATCCATCTTGCGCCATGGATCAACAAGCACACTACCTGCCTTGATGTCAAAATAGAATCGATCATCCTCTTCATTGCCAGCATAGCCATATGTAATTTTTCTGTTATGTGCCAATAACACTACTGCTTGCATTGAATCTAAATTATCATCCGTTAATGGATCAGCATATTGAACATTATGCCCTGATTCTAAAATATAATGACCAATTAATGTACTATAACTGCCGATGACATAAGGAACATCAGGTTTATATGCTTTGCCATGAATAACAATCGGCAAGCCATACAATTCCGACTGTGCGATCAAGAAGTCTGCTAAGTTTTTGGCTTGTACTTCTCTAGCACCCATTATGGTACTAAACATATCATAACCTAGGTCATATTCTTCTGCTAACCAACGCAATGCAATATTATCCCGGGGATGACATGCGCCTGCATCGCCCATGCCAGGAGTCATATACTGTGGACCCATTATTCGCATTTCGCTATTAGCCAACGCATTAGCAACTAAGCCAGAATCCATATGTCCTATTGTCATTGCAAAATCTTGTATCATATTTACCAATCCAATTTTAGCACTAATAAAAGTGTTGTAGAAAATCTTGATTGCTTCTGCTTCTTCCCAAGTACCAGTTTCATACCGTGGTTCGTTTTCCATAAGTGGTTTATAAATATTAATTAATTCTTCAACTCTCGGATCATTGGCATCTTTGCTACCAATAATAACCATTTCAGGGTTAACCATATCCCATGCCACCGTGCCCATTGCGATTAAATATGGGTTATAAATTAAAGTATGGTTATCCAATAGATCATCAAATTCTCTTCTTGATGTTCCTGGCAATACTGTACTAATTAGCACAATATTCTTTGATACATCAGCATATTCATTAATTTGTGATAATACCTCTTTAACGGTATCGTAGTTAAAATCTTTTGGTTCTAAATGCGCACTCGGTATATCTCCGCCATAGCACGCTTCATGTGGGGTTTGCACTGCTATGAAAATCCAATCACTATTATTAATGGTCTCTTCTACTGTGCTACAAACTTTTATGGTATCTGATTCCGTAGGGTAAATATCGTAACCAAATGTCCTATATTCTTTTGCAAAAACTTCTGCACATTCAAGCCCGAGTTTTCCTAATCCTATCATACCAATATTAATATTACTATTCATTCTTATGTTTTCTCCTAATTCTTTCTATGACTATTTACGGTATTATTTCAATACTACTAAAAAAAAATCAATCATCCGGACATTTAGGTGTCCAGGAGATAATAATTTATATAACAATACAGGAGTGGTGGGGAACAGAATGGTTCCATATCTGCTACCATTAACACCAGCCGACCATGTTAGATTATCCACAGAACAGCTAACACCTATCTATGATGGCTTCTGTGAAATGTTTGATCAGGACCCTATTGCGATTACTTCATTAATTCAGGAATCATCATCCAATATTTCATTATGGGGGATGCACCACTCAGCTAAACCTACTCCCACACAAGAACAAACCCTTGCAATGACGTCAAAAATAATAAATAACATCACTGATCCAATTGATATTTTAACATATCATTCAGCGGGAATTCATGTTCCAATTGTGTGCCATAGTGAAGAAAACAGCAACGATGTCAACTCACTAGTTAATAATAATTATATCCCTGTCCATTACTGGTATCATGCACTTATTGGTCTGTTTTGGTTCATGGAGTACAAATATCTTCACCCAAAAACACACACTAACCCATATCGATTTGGTCTTTATGTGAGAGATGCTAGTGGCACGAGATCATACCGAATATCACTTATAAATGCATTATCTAGCATAAACCATGCCGTATCGTTCAGTTTAAACGAACCTCTCATATCACAAATCAAGGAAACCAACAACGATACAATTCTATCCAAGTGGGATACAAACACAAATGTCGTTACTAGCACCGATAGTGCGGTCATAAACTGGCCAGACACTAGCCAATTTGACATACATATAGTACCAGAAACACTATTTGACACCGAGAAAACACACCTTACTGAAAAATCACTAAAACCGATAGTGATGGGACAACCATTTATCATAGTAGGTTGTCCCAACAGCTTAAAATACCTTCAATCTTATGGGTTTAAGACATTTAATCACCTCTGGGATGAAAGTTACGATAATGAATTATCATCAGATGCTAGACTAAAACGAATTAATTTAGTGATTCATAATATTGCAAATTTGTCCCCGCCCGAATACGAAAAAATAGTTGCTGAAGCAAAGCAAATTGCATTATTCAACCGGTCATACTTTTATAGTGAACAATTCGAACGTCTCTTGATGAATGAATTACACAGTGAATTAGATATTGCATTTACCGCAAGGAAAGAAATGTATTATGCTATGCCTGGCGGAACATACTATAAAATAATGGATAAATTCCATTGCGATAAAATCTTGCCCGATTCTGCCTATTCACGCATTAAAGAAATGACACAACATATGTTAACCAATGACCCTATCATTGCAACCCAAATCATCAAAAAATACAACCACCTACTCTAAGTTATTCGTCTGCTTCTAGTTTAACTTGTAATGGATACCCATTGCCTCTTGCTTTTACAGTTACTTCAATGCCTTTCTGTTCGGCAATTTCGTAAGGTAACACTGCAACCACCGCCGATCCCTTTGTACTAATGTCCTCCGTCATACCCAAGGCATTAGATTCATTGTATCCAA
>Ga0233445_1000907_pt1 | contig 25682 bp, 30 predicted proteins | sample SI_124_October20_5_FD_182779 | JGI IMG/M metagenome (GOLD analysis project Ga0233445, IMG submission 182779) | Seawater microbial communities from Saanich Inlet, British Columbia, Canada - SI_124_October2016_100_MG | ecosystem: Environmental > Aquatic > Marine > Inlet | place: Canada: British...
TAATATACCAAAAAATGCCAATCCCCAAATAAAGACAGCTAAACTCAATCCCCAGGGACCCCGTAACGGGACTAAGCAAATTGGAGTATAAGTAGCGGCAATGAGGACATAAATCATCATATGATCTAATCGACGTAGAATGGATTCGGCTAGACCACTGACGTTAATCCAATGATACAATGTGCTTGCCGTGTAAAGTAAAAATAGTCCTCCACCGAATACGGAAAAAGAAACAACTTTCCACGGATCAATTGGTTGCCCGGATTTGTGGATTAATGCAATTGTGGCAGCCACAGATAAAATAGCACCAATCACATGCGTTAAACCACTCATAGGATCTTTCAATTTCATTCAGGATTTATCGTTTAATGATTGTTGCAATTCCTTGACCACTACCAATACACATGGTGGCTAACCCTGTATGCGTATCTTGTTGTTCCATCACATTAATAAGTGTTGTTATTATGCGTGCACCCGAACAACCCAATGGATGACCTAACGCAATAGCTCCACCATTTAGATTAATTTTTTCTTTGTTCCAGCCACCTTCTTGAATCACATATAACGATTGAGCTCCAAATGCTTCATTGAGTTCGATGGTTTCAATATCATCCATGGTGAGACCTGCTTTTATTAATGCTTTTTCTGTAGCAGGGAGGGGACCTGCACCCATGTGCGTCCAATCTAAGCCAGCAACAGCTCGGCTCACAATTTTTGCACGAGCATTTAATCCATTTTCCTTTGCAAAAGATTCACTAGTAAGAAGAATTGCGGATGAACCAATTGAAATTGGGCTACTAGTGGCTGCTGTGACAGAACCACCTTCTATAAAGGCAGGGTTGAGATTTTTGATTTTATCCACATCTGGTTCACGTGGTCCTTCGTCTCTAATCACGGTTGCTTCTCCATATATGTCAATGGGAATAAGTTCATTATCAAATTTTCCATCTGCATAAGCGGCTAAAGCTTTTTTATGGGATTGAATGGAAAAATCATCTTGGTCTTCTCTGGATATATTTCCATCATTCGCAAGATTTTCAGCTGTTTCTCCCATGCCAATGTAAAACTCTTGTTGCGCTAATTCAGGATGAAAATCTGGAGAAAACCCACCCATTGGTACACTAAACATATCTTCTACACCAACGGCAATCCCAACATCAATATCTCCAACTTCAATCGCTGTACTAAGTTGATGCACTGCATCCATGGATGACCCGCAAAAACGATTAACTACTTTTCCGCCTGCTTCTTTTGGAATGCCAGCTAAGACAGATACGGATCGTCCCATAATCATTCCTTGTGGACCTTCCGGAAATGCACACCCTAAAACAACATCTTCAATGGCAGAAGGGGAGACTGATTCATTTCTAGCTAATAGACCTTTTACAACTTGTGCGGCTAAATCATCTGAACGAATGCCGACCAGTTGACCATTTTTTAATCCGATGGGTGAACGAACAGCATCAATTATGACAGATTTATTCAATTTGAGCTCCGATGTTTTTGATTCCGAATTTCTCGATTTAATAAATATTGATCGATATTTATTAAATCGATCAAAAGATTATTTTTTAAGTGAGAATTATTTCTTCTTTTTTTCCACATATATTTTTTAAATAGTTTCATTATTTCCTCCTAAAATGGATATGATTGTTGTGAATATGTGTAATTAGCAATTTTACGTTTTAACCCAATAATATCTGTTGGGAGCAACATTCTAGCTTCAAATTGTTTTAAATAGTCTACCATTTCTTCTGATAAACTTCCACGGGTAATACCATTTAGACCTGTAAGAGCCATATTGAGTAATGAAAGGCAAACTTCAGCAGTATGCACTCGGGCAATATCTAGCACCACAAGATCGGCCTGGCTTGATTCTACACTAAAGGCAGCTCTTCCTAAAGTGCTTTCAGCAGTGAAAAGTTCCAAAAACATATTGGCTAATATTTCTGTTAGCTGTTGTTCATGTTTTAAATCTTGGCCATATTCATTCAATGCATTGTGGAATAATAATAAAGCCATCTGTTTTCCTGTATCAATAGCATATTTTTCTTTGCTCAGTGGATTCGAATCGTTAAAAGAAGGAGACTTAGATAAAAATGAATCTATTTCACTGATTTTTTCACGAATGGGCAACTCGTCTAACAATGCTCTTTTTATCATATAACCGGCTATAATTTGCCGATTAATTTCATTGCTCCCTTCCCAAATCCGATTAATTCGATCAGATCTATATGTGCTGGCAAGTGGATATTCTTCCACAAACCCATAACCACCCATTGTTTGAATGCCTTCGTCCAAAACATAGGCCATAGATTCACTTCCATAGATTTTTGCCATAGATGATTCAATGGCATATTTTTCCATAGCTTCACCCATTTCTAAATAATAGGAATCAGATGATTTATCCAACTTATCAATTTCATCTTGAATCATTCCAATAGTGCGATAAACCATACTATCTGCTGAATATGTTTTAATAACCATTTGAGCCAGTTTTCCTTTTATAACGTCAAAGTTAGAAATAGACTGTCCAAATTGTTTCCGTTCTAAGGCATACTTTGTCACATAAGAAATGGTTTCTTTCATGCCACCTAATTCTGCAGCACCCAGCTTAAATCTTCCAATATTGAGTGAATTAAAAGCAATGGTAGCCCCTTTTCCAACTTTATAAAGTAGATTTTCAACAGGGACTTTGGCGTCAGTAAAAGTTAAGGGAGTTGTGGATGAACCTTTAATACCCATCTTTTTTTCTTCTGGCCCCACTTTAAATCCGGGCGTATCACGATCTACAATAAAAGCGCTGAATTTATTTCCATCCACTTGAGCGAAAACGGTATATACATCTGCCCAAGATCCATTGGTTATAAAGATTTTTTCTCCATCTAAGATATAATGTTTTCCATCATCGGATAGGACTGCTTTTGTTTTCCCTGATAATGCATCAGATCCGGCAGATGGTTCTGTTAAACCATAGGCGCCAATCCATTCTCCTGTAACTAATTTGGGTAAATATTTTTCTTTTTGTTCTTTTGTCCCAAACCATGCAATGGGCAACATTCCAATAGCTGTTTGAACAGAAAAGGTAGTTAAGAAAGATGATGAATATCCTGTAGCAATGGATTCAATAACAATAGCAGTAGTGATTTTATCTAAATCCATTCCACCATATTCTTCTGAAACACCCACACCCAATAAGCCTAATTCACCCGTTTCTCTTATAAGAGATAAACTAAGATCTTTATCGAAACTTTCAATTTGTTCTTTATTTGGATAAATACGTTCTCGCCCAAATTCTTTAACCATTTGTTCAATGTCTCTATGCTCTTCAGTAAATTTTTCACGACAATAAATGGGTTCAGATCCTACAGGTTGAACTAGGAATTTGCCTCCGATTTGATTTGTGTGATCGCTCATAATATGATTTCCTTTATGATGACTTTTTGATAATGCCTGCTAAAATAAATTCTTTAATGGTTTCAATATATTCGCGTGCTGTAACGCCATTAGCATCGAAAAGAGTAAACCATATAATGGATTCAATATTGACCATAATAGATAGAGCCGTTATTTTTATATTCACTTTTTTAAAATCGCCTCTCTTACTACCGCTTTCAATAATGGTTTCAATTAATTGTTGGAAATTAGAATATACTTTTTGAAGCTTTTCCTTAAAATCTTTATCCTTACCCACCATAGACCAAAATTCAGCTAATACTTTAAAAGGCTCTGGATCAGTCTCATATTGGTCAATGAAATATTGAAATAAATCTTGAAGTTGTTGAGCAGGGGGGGCATCTTCTTCCACAATATGATTTAATACTACACTGTATTTGAAAACCCAGAAATTTACCAAATCCAAATATATTTCTTTTTTAGATTTGTAATACCAATAAATTGCCCCTTTACTTAATCCAGCTTTTTCAACAATATCATCCACTCGGCTGGATTCATATCCTTTCTCTACTAGCACTAATAATGCAGCATTTAATATTTGTTCTTTGCGTTCGTCTTTACGTGATTGTCCCATAAAATATACCGACTGGTCAGTCTAATATAAAAAGATTTAATTATAAATAAAATATCTTTTATGAAAAATTATAAATAGAAGTAAAGAAAAAGGAGTGGAAGAATAATACCAGCTAATGTCAGCCATGCACCACGACCTTTAATACCTTTTTTCCCTTTAAGGACAAATAAACCTGTAGTAGCAAGAAGGGCTAACGTAATAGCATATAAGTCAGCCATATAGGTCCATATTTTTTTGGGATGATTCAAATGAAGGAAATTCATTTCATATAAAATAGGGCGTTCTTTTACTTCTTCTATATCGACCATTTGGGATGAAAGATTGATAGTCAATGTTTGTTCATCCAAAAAAAGTTTAAGTGTATTTTGGTTTGGCATGAAGCTAGATTTAATTGGACCGACTAAATTGACTTGAGATAGTATGTCCAACATGATGATTTCATCAATAGGGTTTTCCCCCCAAACATTTTCAATATTTTCAGATCGATTTTCTACTTTATAGTTTGGGTTCCAATCTGCTACATGATTCACGGCCACACCTGAAATAGCATAAATTAATGTAAGGCCAAAAGCAATATATCCTAAATCTCGGTGTAGAATATTATTCCATTTACGCCAATTTATTTTCATAATAAATATTTTTGGATAAGATTAAGTAGCAAAGAGTGGTGATTTATTTTTGGCTGGAAAATTCAGTTCAGAATTTCTGCACCAAGTCCTTTCAGGCGATAAATAATACGATCTTCATCTGTGATTTGAACATTTTGCGGATCAAATGATTTACCAGTTTCTTCGATGAGCATTTCTTTTCGTTTTAGAGCTTGTTCATCGGAAAGTATTAATTTTTCAAATATTCCTTCTACATTTGCTTGGTATCCTTTTGCTGTTAAAGGAAATATAATTTCTCCATCATTCACTTTAACAATAATACTTTGGAAAGGTTGATCACCAGACATTTCTATCCAGCATCCGCGATGGGCACAAACATCCACGATGGTTCCTGATATTTGAACACGTTCATCAATATAAGTTTCTGGATTATTTAACAGAGTAGAAACGTTTGTAGATTCTTCAAATTTAAGTGCTTCACCTAATTTTTGATTATCCTCTGCAAAAGTGAAAGTAAAGAGTAAAATAAATGTAACTAAAAGGCGATGTATCATATTCTATCTCCGATAGGGTTGTCCGAATTTAGAAAGATATTTGGCAAAGTAATTAGCCATTATTTAGGAATTTCTATTGTTCGATTTTACCCAGTTGTCGATACTTTTCTTTATATTTTTCATATAAAGATTTATGTCGATCACCAAGGTCCACTTCTCTGCCTTGGATAAAGGCTTTTACAACAGTAGATGTTATTTCTAAAGGATTTCCATCACTCAGAAAAAAGGTAGCATCTTTTCCATTATCTAAGGATCCAACTTTTTCTTCTACGCCTAAAATTTCTGCCGCAGATAATGTAATAGATCGCAAACCATCCTCCATGTCTAATCCATGACGAACAGCCATAGCTGCTTCATACGGTAGATTACGAATATTCCCATTATGGGGATACCCCGTTATTGGTGCAATGCAAAATCTTATGCCATTTTCAGCTAAAATTTTGGGTGTTTCATACGGACGATGGATGGGTTCAAATCGTCTCATGGGTGTGGTTAATACATTTTGGAGAATAACAGGAATATTATATTGAACCAACATATCAGTGATTCGCCATGCATCGCGACCGCCAACAATGACGACTTCTAATTGATGTTTATTTCCCCATCGTATCGCGGCTTCCATTTGGCGAACTTCATTGGCATGAATAAAGAAAGGTTTTGCACCTCGAATGTAAGGTTTCATTGATGCGAGTCGAATATCAACAATTTGTTTTTCTACCGAATTCAATAATTTGACACTTGTACGTTTATCGTAAGCTTTTGCTTCCCGGATAAAGTCATCCAATGCTTGAATTTCTTTCTGAATCTTTTCCCGTTGCTTCTGTTCTGTGTCTTTAGGGCCTTTACTTTTGCTGATACGCATATTTGGCCAATTCAAATGAAGGGCTGTGGGGTGCATTAATGTGGCATCTTCCCAAGTCCATCCATCGAGCATCATGAGTGAAGATTGTCCTGAAATTCGTCCGGAAGCGGGGTTCACATTCGCCAACAAGACGCCATTGGATCGTGTAACGGGAATGATTTCAGAATCAGGATTATAACTTATATTGGCGCGGACATTTGGATTTAAATCACCGATTTCAGCAAAATCTCTCGATTGTTTTACTAGCCCAATTTCCACTAAACCCAGTTGACTTACAGGGACAATGAAGCCTGGTGTCACATGAATATCATAAATATCAATCACCTCTGTTTCAGGCGAAGGGAGAATTTCTTTATCAATACGCACAATTTTCCCATTAGCGAACAGGAGATCATATCCTTTTAAAACATCTCCAGATATTGTATGTAATATTCCTCCTTTTAATAAGATGGGACGTCGTTGGATTGATCCGGGAATTTGGTCATTCCCGAAAAGAGATGAAACAATAAATGCAAGGACTAGAAATCGTTTCATTGTGCAGTCTCCAAAAACCTGTTTTCATCAGAAATATCACACCCAACATGTCCGCGATGGTGTTCTGCATTTGGGAATATGGATTTCCCGGATGAAGTGGAAGGAGTAGATAATATTTTTTGTATTAAATCTGTCCGCAGAGATTGATCTCGTTCTTCCATTTGTTTACCTAAATCTTGCGAATAATACAATGTTCCATCCACCCATGTTTCAAGGCACGTTGAAAAAACGGACAGCGGTGGCCCATCCCAAACAACAAAGTCAGCATCTTTTCCTTCTTCCAACGATCCGACCCATTCATCAATTTGTAATTGTTGCGCAGGGTTGATTGTAACAAATTTTAATGCTTCTTCTTCAGAGAGATTTCCATATTTCACAGCTTTTGTGGCTTCCAAATTCATGCGACGAGCTAATTCATCACTGTCAGAATTGAATGAAACATTAACGCCATTTTTTGTCATAAGTGCTCCATTGTATGGAATAGCATCATATACTTCAAATTTATAAGCCCACCAATCTGTAAAAGTAGATGCACCAGCACCATGAGCACTAATTTTTTCAGCAACTTTATAGCCTTCCAATACATGCTGAAATGTGCCAATGGTAAAACCAAAATCTTCAGCAACATCAATGAGCATCATTATTTCATCTTGGCGATATGAATGACAATGGACTAATCGATCTCCGTCTAATATTTGTACCAATGCTTCTAATTCTAAATCGTATCGCGGAGGAATCTTAACTCGCTGGAGGCGAGAATTTTTATCATAATTTACTTTTTGTTCATTATAAGATTTTGCTGATAAGAATGCATCACGCATCACTTGTTCTACACCCATTCGTGTTTGCGGATAGCGAGAGCCAGGCCAATTCGCCTGTTTAACATTTTCACCTAGAGCAAATTTGATCCCTTGGGGTGCTTGCTTAAACAGTAAATCATCCGGTGCTTTTCCCCAGCGAAGTTTAATGACAGCATTTTGTCCACCAATGGGATTCGCTGAACCATGTAAAATGTTTGCCGTAGTGAGTCCGCCTGCTAATTCTCTAAATATAGCAATATCATCTCCATCTAATACATCTTGAATCCGCACTTCCGCCGTAACATTTTGGGCGCCTTCATTAATGGATGAAGCAGCAGAATGATTATGTGCATCAATGAGTCCTGGCGTTACGTGGCGACCCAATCCATCGATGACGGTTGCACTTCCTTTTGGCACGCGTATATCGGGTGCTATTTTTTTAATTTTTCCATCTTCAAATAATATATCCCATTCTTCTAGAACACCTTTAGGTCCACTGGTCCAAATGGTAGCATCATTAATAAGAATTGCATTCGGTCGATGGGGTTTAGATGTAAAGCCATAAGCGCCTTCTGGATAAGCAAGTGCTAACACACTTGGTTTTTCTTTGGTCCGAGGTTTCGGTAATCTCATATCTTTTCGAATCCCATTCCATTCGAAGGATTTCCCTGATGCATCCACCAACATACCACTGATATGATCTTTTTCAAGTGACCCTTTGAATGCCAGATATCCATCGAATCCAAAGGGAGTTCCATTCAAACTAAAGGTTATATCTGATTCAAAAATGTCAATTTGCGTTATTTTTTCAGTAGATTCATTTAAAGTAAATGACCCGCCCAATATCCGGGGGCTAAGTTTTTGACCTTTTCCCCTACCCGGCTTTAGCTCTTTCAATTCAAGTGTGTATACTTTATTACCAATCGATACATTCCACTTTCCTTTAAAATTCGGCAGAAAACGTGGAGCAATTTTATGTTCGTCTCCACCAATCCAAAGGGAAACTAATCGGGATCTAGGATCAAAATAGTCTCCATCTACAATAACAAGATTTCCCATCATTCCTTGTGCGATTCGACCGATGGATTTTTCCAAACCCATTTTTTCTGCGGGAATGGTAGTTAATGCAGCCAATGCCATATCTTTATGAATGCCACGATCTAAAATTCGTTGAAGATTTTTCCTAAAATCTGTTTTTTTCTTCAATCCATGTGAAGAAAAAGCCACATGAATTCCTTCTTCATTTAATGCGAAAATATTATCAGGCGCCATGTCCCAATGTTTTAATTGTTCGGTGGAATATTGTAATGCACGGTTCGGATCCAAGACTTTTGGTTTTTCAGGGAAGTTTAATGGTTGAATAATAAATGGATGTGCTATACTGATTTCTTTCAATCGTCGATATTCATAACCACTCCCTAATAACCATGGTTGAAGATTAAATTCTTTTAAAATTTTTAACCCACGTAACGCATAATGTTCGTCCCGAGTCATGAAAGTAAATGGTTGATTTTCATCCACGGAATTACCTAAAGATTCTAAAGCAGAATTCAACACTATTGGTTCATTCTCTTCTGGATATTTTTCCAATTTTGCCATGGCTTCTTGATACCATCGTGCATCATAAAATGTTTGGCGTATTAAGGCTATAACACCTAAAAGAGAATGTGGATATTCCTTTGAATCCCATCCTGCATATTCAAAATTTATTATATGAGATACAGATGGATTTAAACTCACAGGATTTTGTTTAAGATTAACGACTGCCGATTGACCGCGGAAAATGCCTGCATCCGGAACGATGTGTGCAGTGGTAAAACCAAGAGAATGAAGATCTTTTAATACTTTCTCATCTGGCTTAAAATCATCCACAACTTGATATTCACTACGAATATTAGAACTCCAATGATTTCGAACCTTTTCATCTGAGTGGCTTTTTTTAACTTCGAGCCAACTTTCAATAAATCCTGGATATACATGTGCTTCTTCCAGATCTATTTCATAAGCATCCATAGGAATTTTGATGTATCGTCCAACAGAAGCTATTTTACCGTCTCGAAGGATGATGGTAGCATTTTTTAAAAATTTCCCCGGTTCCGTATGAACCATGCCATGGGTTAATGCCCAAACACGAGGTGGATTTGAATGTAAATCCTTGATGGGTTCAATTTGCGGAAAAATTATTCCGCAAATAAAAATGAATGTAACAATGATTCTTTGAATCAAAAATTGGGTCCTTTTAATTGATGTTCCATAATGAATGATGTGACATAGTCAAAAGCTTCTTCAACAGTATTACAGAATTTAAACAAATTCAAATCATCAGGAGAAATAGTTCCCACTTTAACTAAATAATCCCAATTCACTACATTCATCCAAAATTCTTCATCAAATAATACGATAGGAATACGTTTCTTAACTTTATCAGTTTGGATTAATGTAAGGAGTTCCATGACTTCATCTAATGTCCCAAAACCGCCCGGCATAACAACCAAACCTTTCGCAAGATATAAAAACCAATATTTTCTCATAAAGAAATAATGAAATGTGAGATTTAAATCATCAGAAATCCATTCATTCCCTGATTGTTCATGAGGAAGAGTAATGGTTAAACCTAAAGATAATCCACCCGCTTCAGTTGCTCCCCGATTGGCTGCTTCCATAATTCCTGGCCCGCCACCTGAAGTCACAATATAGCGGTGATGGGAATTTTTTAATTCCATACTCCATTTTGTGAGTTTATATGCTAATTCACGAGATAATTCATAATAACGACTCATGTGAACATTTTGTTTTAATTTTGCCATGTCTCGATCTGAAATATCGGTGGAGGCTTGGCTTAAAGCTTGTTCTGCTTTTTCCTTAGGTTGGATTCGTGCAGATCCGAAAAATACAATCGTATCTTCGATTTTATTCCGTTGTATACGTTGAAGGGGGCCATAATATTCAGAAAGGATTCTTACTGAACGGCCATCCGGACTATTGAGGAATTCTGGGTTTAAATAAAAACGATCATTACTAAATTTATCTGACATCTTATTCTTTCAATTTTATTAAAAAGGCGCTGAATTTAAGTGTATTTCCTGAAGTTCCAATTGAAATCTTATGGAGATTAAGGATTGGTTTCCTTATATTTTTAACATTATAAAATTATATTTGGATGTTTTTTATTAACACAATTATATTAAAACAGATGGAAATTAATTTATGAATCGGTATTTTGTTTTTATTAATTATTTCTTTATTTGTATAACATTTCTGAAGTCTGAATTAATTCAAATAAATGATAATACAATGATCTCTGAAGGTGTTTTCTATAAAGATGAAACAACAGCAAATCGCATTTTCAGTAAAAATAATTTGAACGATTACACTCCATCTCACTTTTTCATGATTGATTCTTTAGTATCCGAATCAAAAGTAATTATTAATGATAATGATGAAATATATACTGTTTATTCAAAAAGATTTCCGGATTTGGGTTTATCAAAAGGATATGCTCAAAAATATAATATACAAGGTGCCCCATATTGGGAACAACCCATTGAAATATTTAGAAATTTGTTCTTTGATTTCGATTTTGAAGTACATTCTGGAAAAATGTATGTCTTATGGAATGATAGAATATTCACAATATCTTCAAGCTAGTATATATAAAATGCTAATATCAAATGATGGGATTGTATTAATGGACTCCGCTATAACGCACGATGGTGATTATTCAGAAATTGCTCTTTTAGGTGCAGAGTCCATACTTGGTCTATAGAAAAATAATCATAATCTGGGGCCAACCGACGTTCAATTCGTAAGTCAAATCTATGATTTAGACTTTCAACCAATGGAAGAGCCAATAAATATTACACCTAATTCTGTAGACCCAAATATGGAAAATTATTATGGTATTGGATTGTGTGTGAATCAAAGTAACGCCACCTATATGGTATGCTGGAAAGATACACGGAATGGTGGCTATGATATATATGGACACATTTTTAATTTTATTGGGGAATCATTATCTGGAAGTTTTAAAATAAATGAATATGAATTAGGACAAATCTCTGATTCACGAGGGCATTTTACAATAAAAGAATATGGTAATGGGTATATCATTCCATTAGTGATGGATCGCGAAAATGATGAATTAGATGGCATCTATTTAAATGAGATTACTTTTGAAAATGATTCAGTAAATATTTTACCCCATTTTAAACAGCATTTAGATTTAATCTATCCAGCAAGTGGCGAAATAACAATGGATATTGGTAGTAATGGATATGGTTATGTTATATGGCATCAATATATTCCTAATGAAACGACTCAATTAAAAGGAATAATTATAGACCCAAATTTAAATATGATTGGAAATAATTGGGAAATTTCATCCATTGATACTGGGTATATTTTTTACCCAAGTATTTCTACCAATGATGATTATTTAGTCTGTTCTTGGGATGAATATGTTAGTCAAACAGAATCTATAGCTAATATTGCTGTATATTCTTTGGATAGTTTGTTTGTAAATGTAGGCATTGAAAATAATTTACTACCAAAATCATTTTTAGTTAATGCATATCCAAACCCATTTAACTCAAATATTGCTATTGACTTGGATATTGGAAAAGTTGGTATAGTAAAAGTGATGATTTATAATATATTGGGAGAGCAGGTGACTCAAATAACAAATACAAATTTAAATCCGGGGAAATATCAGTTAAATTGGAATGGAAAAAATGAGAATGGCATCCCATTACCGTCGGGGATCTATTTTATTTATTCAAATTTATAAGACCAAACAGAAATTCAAAAAATAACCTTTTTGAAATAACCAATTTTTTATATTCCATAAAATAAGTCTGTTAGGACTTCTTGTTTATGGTGGCTTGATTGAAGTATTTTTGCGGATGAGAATCCTATTCCTAATGTTGTTTTTTTATGCGTGTACATCAGGGTCAAAACCAAGTCCTATTACTCCAATCCCATTTACTAAAAAGACAGCTATGACACCATTAGAAGAAACGCTCTTATCCGCAGGATTAATTACTGATTATGAAATTTGGGAATTTCTTAGAAAAAATCCTCATGAAAGTGATGTGTTAGAAACATTAGGGTACCCTGATTCAATTTGGATTGATGAAAATTCAGATTTCCGAATTTTATATTATTTTGTTCCAGATATTCAAGATTATAATTCAGTGGAAGTGGATCAAAGAACTGGACTCGTACTTGGATTTGAATGGGATTAAACTTCAACTATGAATAATAGAAAGAATTAGGATATTTATGAAAATTGCAATATTGGGATGTGGAAATATTGGCACATCTATTGCCCATGGATTTGCAGATTGTGATAAGATAAATCTAAAAGAATTAACACTCACAAGAAGACAATTAGAGCCATTAGATACTTTTAAGCAATGGGGAATAAAGATTCATTCAGATAATAAAAAAGCAGTAAAAGAATCAGAATGTATTTTATTAACGGTTGGTCCCCAGCAAATGGTTGAATTATTAGAAGACATTTCTGATGCCCTTGACCCGAAAAAACATATTTTAGTGTCAGTTGTGACAGGCGTTCGAATTGATCAAATCAGAAAATATATCAATCCAAAAGTTCAAGTCGTTAGAGCAATGCCAAATACGGCTGCGGCAATTATGGAATCCATGACTACCTTATCTGTTGAATCTGATTTTGATCAAGCTGGTCTAAATAAAGTGAAACAATTATTTAATTATATTGGTAAAACACTGGTTATTCCTGAAGAATTGATGGTGCCAGCTACTGCGTTGGGTGCGTCTGGTTTAGCCTTTTTTCTCCGCGCCATTCGAGCTGCGTCTCAAGGAGGCACTGAAATTGGGTTTCATGCGGAAGATTCGATTCTCATTGCAGCTCAAACGGCAAAAGGAGCAGCATCGTTATTGTTGGATTCGGATCATCATCCTGAATCTGAAGTGGATAAAGTTACCACACCCCGAGGCATTACTATTTCCGGTTTAAATCAAATGGAACATGGAGGATTTAGCTCTGCCATGATTAAAGGAATTGTCACTTCAGCAGAAAAAGCTGAACAATTATTTAAAGATAAGGAATAAACGTTGAACATTCGCCTGGATGGAAAAACAGCTATAGTCTGTGGAAGTTCAAAAGGTATTGGAAGGTCAAGTGCGATTCAATTGGCAAAGGCTGGCGCATCCATTATTCTCATGGCGAGAGATGAAGGAGCGTTAAAAAAGACTTTATCAGAATTAGATTCGTCTTCTAATCAATCACATTCATATATAAGCGTCGATTTTAATCACCCTAAAGATGTGAGCGAAAAAGTAAATGCACTTTTAGAAACAACATTTCCCATTCATATTCTTATCAATAATTCTGGTGGCCCCCCACCGGGACCCATTATAGAAGAAGATGCAGAATCATTTCGTATCGCATTTAATCGTCATGTTATTAATAATCAAAATATTACTAAAGCGGTTCTGCCTGGCATGAAAGAAGCGAGCTTTGGTCGAATTATAAATATTATTTCCACATCTGTAAAAGAGCCATTAGATGGTTTAGGTGTGTCCAACACCATTCGTGGAGCAGTGGCAAGTTGGGCAAAAACGATGGCTGGGGAATGTGCTCCTTTCGGTATTACGGTGAATAATATTCTCCCCGGATTCACAAATACAGAAAGACTTCAATCACTCATAAATAGTATTGCTAAAAAAGAGAATGTTTCACCCCAAAAAATAACGGAGCGATTTGAACAATCTGTCCCCGTAAAACGATTTGCTCATCCAGAAGAAACAGCTTCAGCTATAACTTTTTTGGCATCGGAACAAGCAAGTTATATTAATGGTATCAATTTACCCGTAGATGGGGGAAGGACAAAATCACTCTAATATGAAAAAAATTATATGCATTTCACTAATCATTTTTTTTGCTTGCGATAAAAAACAGACAAATTTTCATGAAGTTGCATTTGTGGCTGATACACATAATGATGTATTACTCCGTTCAATGATTGGGAGAGATATTTTAACTGATTTACCCGAAAGCCATTCTGATTTAGTCAAATTCAAAAAAGGTGGCATGGATTTACAAGTTTTTTCCATTTGGGTATCTCCGTTTAAATTTGGTGATGGGGAATATTTTAATCGTGCTAACGCCATGATAAGTCAACTTGATTCTTTATGTAAACAAGTACCCGACCAGTGGGCAATTCCCTTGAATTACCAAGATCTGTTATATAATGAACAACATAATATTTTATCCTGTGCAATTGGGGTTGAAGGCGGCCATTCCATAGAAAATAGTTTAGAGAAATTAGAATTTCTTCAAAAACGCGGCATGCGATATTTGGGGCTCACATGGAATAATTCAACCAATTGGGCAACATCAGCTAAAGATGAAACATTAAATAAAGATAATTTATCTTTTATTGGACTCACAGATTTTGGAAAAAGTGTTGTAAAAAAATGTAATCAACTGGGTGTCATTGTAGATATATCTCATGCAGGAGAACAAACATTTTGGGATGTGTTAGAAACAGCCCAAAAACCCATCATTGCATCTCACTCATCTGTGGATGCGCTTTGCCCCCATTATAGAAATTTAACCGATGAACAATTATTGGGGATTAAAAATAATGGTGGTGTTGTGTTTGTCAATTTTTACCCCGGTTATATTGATTCAACATACGAAGCTAAAGCTTCGAAAGTGAAAAAAACTTTCAAAGCTAAATCAGACTCTTTGGCGAAATTGTATGATCCAGATAGTGATGAATTTTGGTATAAAGAAAGTGCTATGATGAATGAAGCATTAAGCCATGTCGCTCCCAATGTCAATGATGTGATTGATCATATTGATTATATTGCAAAATTAATTGGAGTGGATCATGTAGGCATTGGTGCAGATTGGGATGGCGTGGGTATTTTACCGAATGGTATTGAAGATATTACCAAAATGCCGGTTATGACAGAAAAGTTACTTAACCATGGCTATTCAAAAGAAGATGTGAAGAAAATACTTGGAGGAAATTTTAAACGAATATTTAAAAATGTGGTGGGTTAAAATTACATTATTATTCAAGGAGTTGTTCTTGATCAACAATTAGGGCCAAAAGTCTAATAAAATATTGGTTGAATTGGGAATTAAAACCCATTAGCATCAATAGAAATCTCCTATAGAAAAGTTGAAATTTTGATGTTGATAGTAAAAAAATTAAAGTGAAGTAAAAAATGGAAACCACTATACCGGGTATATTTTTAGGAGGTGATGTAGCCTCATACAATGGTAAAATAAAATTAAGTCCTACTGGATTTTCTGATGCAGCTATTGCTGTAGAAAGTGCAATTGAATTTATTCATCCAGAAAAATCTGTAAAAACAAAATATAGTTCAATGATTGGCAAACCTAAAGGTATCAAATGAAATTAGCCCCATCCATACTATCAGCGGATTTTTCTGATTTAAAGACTGCCATTAATCAATGCGAAAAAGGTGGTGCTGATTGGATACATGTAGACGTAATGGATAATCAATTTGTCCCTAATCTTACGATTGGGCCACCCGTGGTGAAATCAATAAGGCCAATAACAGACAAAATATTGGATGTTCATATGATGGTTGTTGAGCCAGAGAAATTAGTAGAATCTTTTGCGAGAGCAGGGGCAGATATAATTACATTTCATATTGAGGCAACAGATTCGCCGGGTGATATTATTCAGCTTATTAAATCGTGTGGATGCAAAGCTGGTATTTCTCTCAAGCCTAGCACACCATTAGAAACGATTTACCCCTATGTGGATGCAGTAGATCTTGTATTAGTAATGACTGTAGAGCCTGGATTTGGTGGGCAAGGATACTTGCCAGGATCAGATGAAAAAATTTCCGAATTGAAAACGTATCTAAAAGACCAATGTTTAGATCGAGTCCTCATTGAAGTGGATGGGGGTGTTAAACTTCATAACTGTAAACAAATTTTAGAAAATGGAGCAGATGTTCTTGTGGCAGGATCCGCTATTTTTAAAACAGAAAACCCAACCAACACAATTCAAGAATTTTATAATTTAGGAGCATCATGAGAACCTATAATGAATTAAATACATTTTTAGAATGGACACGAGAAGAGAAGGACCATTTTAGTGTCAATGTTATTAAAGGATTAATCATGGATGGCATTAGGAAGGCAAATTCAGGTCATCCTGGTGGTGCTATGTCTTCAGCAGATTTTGCCTATATTTTATTTTCAAAAATTTTAAAGCTAGATCCTGATAATCCAGATTGGGTGAATAGAGATCGATTTGTACTTTCTGCAGGTCATGAATCAATGCTACTCTATTCACTATTGTTTATGAACGGTTGGATGCAGATGGATGATATTAAATCGTTTCGTCAGCTTAATAGTCTTACGCCAGGCCATCCTGAAGTTGAACTTCCAGGTGTAGAATGTACAACAGGACCTTTAGGGCAAGGTGTTGGAATGGGTGTTGGTATGGCAGTTGCAGAAGCAATTTTAAATCATTTATTTGAAGACAAAAAAACACCAAATCCAGTAAATCATTATACATATATTTTAGCAGGAGATGGTGATTTACAAGAGCCGATCGTTTTTGGTGCTGCTGCATTAGCCGGTCATTGGAAATTGGCTAAAATTATTATGTATTATGATTCCAACGATGCTCAAATTTCAGGGAAAATTGGAAGGTCCGACTCTACTGATTATGCGGGTGTATTTGAAGCTCTTGGATGGAATGTAAATACCATTGACGGGCATGACCATGATGCCATTAAATCTACCATTGAAACAGCCAAGGTAATTGATATGCCCAGCTTAATTATTGGAAAATCTACTATGGCAAAAGGGTCGGCAACTCGAGAAGGGGACCATGAAACACATGGCGCACCTTTGCCCCAAAATGAAATTGATGTAACCAAGGATAAAATGGGATTACCACAAGATTCATTTTATGCTCCGGATGAAATAATTCATCATTTTCAATCACGATTTGATTCATTAAGGTCACAAGTATCAAATTGGAAAAATGAACTTAACAATTCTTTAGAGAAAAGTGATTTCAAGAACCTATGGTACCAAACAATTGGGGAAATATTACCATCATTTAGTTTACCAAAATTCAATGCAGGCGAATCAATAGCAACTCGAAAAGCATTTGGAACATCATTAGATCATTTTGCAACTCAATTGCCTAACCTTGTTGGTGGCTCTGCAGATTTAGAACCATCTAATTACACTGGTAATTTTGCGAATATGTATGGTGATTTCAATATGGGCAATCATGGTGGGCGTAATTTTGCATATGGAGTTAGAGAATTCCCCATGGCTGTATTAATGAATGGTATGGCTTTACATGGAGGTGTTATTCCATTTGGTGGCACATTTTTAGTCTTTTCTGATTATGAACGGCCTGCACTTAGAATGGCGGCTCTACAGAGAATTCGAGTTATTCACGAATTTACACATGACTCTTTCTACGTAGGGGAAGATGGGCCTACTCATCAACCAATCGAACATGCAATGGCATTGCGAACAATTCCAAATTATAATGTCTTCCGTCCGGGGGATGCTAAAGAAACAGCCGCATGTTTTTCTCTCGCATTAAAATCCATGGATACTCCGAGCGCACTATTATTAACGCGCCAAGGACTTCCTGTTTCTAGTTTAGATCAAGATGTGATCAATTCAGGAGTCGAAAAAGGTGCATATATTATTCAAGATTGTATAGATGCTCCAGATTTAATTTTTCTGGCAACTGGTTCTGAAGTGTCTCTAGCAATAGATACGGCAAAACGGATGGTAGATAAAAATATAAGAATTATTAGTATGCCATGTTTTGAACTATTTGATAATCAATCTATTGAATTTAGGAAATCGCTAATACCATCTCGTGGAGCTATGAAAATTTCCTTTGAAGCAGGTATTACTTTTGGTTGGGAAAAATACATCGGACCAAATGGTTTATCCATTGGTCTCAATCATTATGGTGCATCAGCGCCTGCAAATGAATTAGCAGTTTCATTCGGTTTCACACCCGAAAAAGTAGAAATGAAAATACGGAATCATTTATCAACCTTATTGTAGGAAGAATACAATGAATATTCATATTGCCACAGACCACGCCGGATTAGAACTAAAAAATATCATCCAGGACTATTTAATTAAAAAAGGTCACGATGTAAAGGACCACGGTGCTTATGAATACGATGCCTTGGATGATTATCCAGACTTTATTTTTCCATGCGCCCAAGCAGTGGCAGCTGATCCCGAAAGTAGAGGTATTATTTTAGGCGGTTCTGGCCAGGGAGAAGCCATGGTAGCGAATCGGATAAAAGGTGTACGAGCTGCCGTATTTTATAATGGTCCCGTAGAAATAGTAAAATTATCCCGAGAACACAACAATGCCAATATTCTGTCTTTGGGCGCGCGTTTTATGTCTGAAGATGAGATTTATGATGTGATTGAAATGTGGCTGAATGAACCTTTTGCTGGTGGCCGACATCAAATAAGGATTGAAAAATTAGATAATTAGCGTTTAGTCTAAGATGCGCTTCAATGCATTTTAACACATTGTTAGCATTGTTTTTTTAGTCCTATACTGTTATTCCAAAGAATCAAATATAATATTCCTACAACTGCAGCGGGTAAAGTAAATATTATCCAACCAAAGTTGTCAATATTAATTAGAGTTACAAATAAACAAGCAAAAAGGATAATAATCGCTCCCAAAAGTTTATTTTTCCAGATTACTATGTACCCAATAAAATATGAAACGAAAAATCCTGTTGGAGTATCATACCAATCGATAAGTTCTCTTCCTAATTGCTTTATTGCATCTATTCCATTTTCTGTAATTAATCCTATAATTTTTGGTCCGAACGCTATTAGGAAGAAAGCTGAAACAATAATTCCAATTATTATCGCAAACATAGATATTAGCTTGTTCTTATTCATAGCGATTATAATTCAATAATGCCCCAAGGATCTGGCTAAAATGTCGTGCAACGGTTAGGTTGTTTGGGCATGCATTTTAGCTTTTGTTGGCAGTAGTATTTCATATCTCGATCATTATTGGGAAATGGTCTGATAAGTAAAGATTATTCTTTCTCCTGTCATCAATGCATCTATATTTTTTGATAGTTATATTCTTTGTAAATATGTAATCTATTTTTTTTGTGACAGTTTCAATAGTATCGAACCCATTGAACGTACCAAAGGGACCATACACTGGAAAACCTTTTATTCTGTAACTACTCTTAAGTTCGCTTTCAAGTAATTTAATCGGTGATTCCGTAGGAAGACAATTAAAATCACCCATTAACACAATTCTCTTATCCGTCAAATTATTTTTTCTTAAATAATCTATCAATAATTCTGCTGACTTAAGACGTGAAATTTCACCTTTATGGTCAAAGTGGGTGTTGACTATGTCAATAGTCTGATTTGTTATTATATTTCTGAATACCCCATGTACAACAATTCTATTCAGAGCAGCATCCCAACCTCTTGATACTTTTTCAGGAGTTTCCGACAGCCAAAACACTTTTTCTTCTACTAATTCATATTTTGTTCTGTTGTAAAAAATAGGAATACCTTCACTACCAGTATTTAAACCATCTCTTCCGTGACCAATATAATTGTAAGCATCAAGATTCTTAGCAATGAAATTTAACTGACTGGGCATAGCTTCTTGTATCCCAATAAAGTCTGGATTATAATATTCTAGTAATTCTATGATTTCATCCTTCCTCAATTCCCAGTAATTCTCGCCATCATTTGGTGTGCTGTATCTAATATTGAATGTCATAATTTTAGTTTGAGCATAACTGTTTGATACAACTAAAAATGCACAGATTAATATTAGTTTAAAATATTTCATTATTAGATCCTTACTAAATTATAGAATTGCTTCAATTGTCATCCCATTTTATCAATGGGATAACCCATATATTTTTTTCTAGATCTATTGTTCCACCTAATTCTTCTTTAACAACTCTATCTGTTATGGTTAATCCCTTTTTAGCCATATTTTCAAAGGAATCGATACCGTTATTAGGAAAATTTTTTCTAGTTCTGTGTATATTAAATTGATTCGAGAATTTTCGATTGAAAGTTTTTTCAACACCATCTTTACCTATCATGAAACCAATCAATCCGCCCCAAGTAGCAGTTGGATTATCTGAATCCCATCCAGTTAATGATCCAATTTTTATGGTTTTCTGCAAGTCTCCTTCTCCGTAAAATAAACTTACCAAACTTGCTGCAAAGTTAATACCCGCAGCGAAACAGCCATTGCAATATAATTTTTTTGAGGTAATATCATATCCATCTTTTTGATTGACTTGGTATCTGATATAAATTGAATCTCGCGTCTGTTCCCATGGAATTCCTGATTCATATAATTGTTGAGTATAGTTAAACATATGAGCAGCATATGAACCGTCAGGGAGAACTTTTTTTGACTGATTTGCCATCCAATATAATTGCTGACTCAAGCTTTTGTTAGAGTCCGCAATTGAAGCCAAGGAATGCATTGAAACATAAAACTGTGCAATATATTCAGCTTCTTCTCGAGCAATAGTTTGAATAGGAAGATGAGCCATACTCAATGCTACATCAGGTCTTGCAGGTGAGAACAATCCAAATATTTCAGTAGTTAATTGAGCATCGATCATTTCAAAATGCTCGTTGTTTTTGGGACTTCCGGTTTCAGGAGGAAGAACCCCTTGGCTCATTAGGTCAAATGCTTTTTGATTAGACACCCATAGGAAATTTTCCTCTTCTTGTTTAATATGTTTTATCCAACCATTCCGAATTTGCTGTGGCGTTAAAATGCTAGTCTCGTTTATGATGAGAAGGTGCTGGTACATATATTCTATATCTGTATCATCGTCTGCTCCCCAAATTTCGTTTGGATCTCTAAATACAAAATCAATTGTTGGTGATAAATCACTTGGAATACCTTGTCCCCATATACTAGGTTGATCAGGTTTTCCCCAATTCTCTCTAGTGTAAAAGTCTCCTGTTTTAATTTCGCCAATATTACCTATTTTATCCATCTCAGTAACCAATCCTGTCCAATTGGCGATACATTGTCCCAACCAAAATCCATACAGCTGATTATAATATTTGTCACGTGAGATACTAATAACTGATTCTTCCACTAGAGGAGTTGTGATATCTTTTTTCACTCCTTTACAAGACACAGTATTGCATACTTGGAACATGGCGAAGAAAAATAGTATTATAAATTTGAATTTCAATGTAGGTACATAATTCAATGAATAAAAAGGTCAGAAATTGCTTCATGATCTTCTGGGGTATTCATATTTAAAAAACGATCATCCTCTCCAAATTTTACATAAGTAGTATTTAATTTTTCAAGTAATTTGAATAAACTGAAGTTTTCTCGTTGAATTTCAGAATCCAAAGTAGGAAAAATCCGTTTATGATAAAAACCACATGTAACCTGCATTTTGTCATTGGCTATGGGAATTACAGGGTCACAATATTCATTTCTTAATTCCCAAAGTTTTTTAAATACTTTCGAATCAATTAAGGGTAAATCACAGGATAGAAGTAGTATCCAATCTGTCTTTGCATTATTTAATGCAGTATAAAGACCATTAATGGGTGCATGAATATCCAATTCATCCTTAAAAAATTGATAAGAAATTGAATCCGGTTTTTCCTTTCCGATCACATATCTTTTTTCAAAACTATCACACGAATTCCATATTCGGTCAAGTACACTTTGACCACTGATGGTTGCTTTCCATTTTGGCGAACCAAATCGTTCACTTTTTCCTCCGATAAGTATAAATGCTGTCGCTTTAATCATGCCATAATTTCGAATAAAATATACGTTTAAACATAGTATTTGTTTTATATAGTAAAACTACTATATTCAAACCCCCATGACAACTGATCAAACAAAGATTTCCCCCGAATTTATCCAAAATGCAGCCCGCATTTTAAAGACATTAGGTCACCCTGACCGAATTAAAATTGTGGAATATTTAGAAAATGGAGAAAAAACGGTGGGACAAATTCACAGAGATTTAGAATTGCAACAACCGATTGTGAGTCAACATTTAAAAATGATGCATGATAGGGATATTGTCATTTTTCGCCAAGAAGGCACACGATATTTTTATTCTTTAGCAAATAATTTCATTATAAAAATTCTCAACTGCATGAGTGACGTTCAAGGGAAACTGAATTCAGGCGAGTGGGATTTTGATTTTAGTACAACAAGCAACCAAAAGGAAATTGCATGAATGATACAGCATTTGATCAGGAATTAGATTGCAAAGGAATGAATTGCCCTTTACCTATTCTAAAAACAAAAAAACAAGTGGATACCATGGAATCTGGACAAGTTTTGAAAATGGTGGCTACCGATCCAGGATCTATTAATGACATGAATGCTTGGACACGGCGAACCGGGAATGAATTGCTTTCCCATAATGTGGATGATGGTATATATACTTTTTACATTAAAAAAACATAATCATCTCTACAATAATAAAAAACTTTTCCCAAACGCTCATAAAAGGAGTTTATCATGAGTGATCAAAAAAAAATGGCCCTTATTGCGTCCCAAGGAACGTTGGACTGGGCATATCCGCCTTTTATATTGGCATCCACTGCAGCCGCTATGGATATGGAAGTTCAAATCTTTTTCACATTCTATGGATTAACATTACTGAAAAAAGATATTAAGGCAAAAGTGGCGCCAGCTACGAATCCTGCCATGCCAATGAAAATGCCATTTGGTCCAAAAGGATTTCAGGATTTCGAATGGCCCATGCCAAACGTGTTAATGGGGAATATGCCTGGATTTGAAACAATGGCTACATCTCTCATGAAAAAAACATTCAAAAATAAAGGGGTAGCCACGATTGAAGAACTTCGCGAAATGTGTGTGGAGTCCGGTGTAAAACTTATTGGGTGTCAAATGACCATGGATGTTTTTGGATTTGAAAAAGAAGAATTCATTGATGGTGTTGATGTGGGCGGTGCGGCCACATTTTTAGAATATGCTGCTGACGCTGATATTCAATTATTTGTATAGAAATCAAAGGAAAATAAAATGTCAGAAGATGGAAAAGTAACCATATTTGTTACATCAGGACCAGCAACGCCACAGCGTTGCGCAACACCTTTTTATATGGCTAGTGTAGCCGCCGCCATGGATAATGAAGTTATGATCATTTTTCAAATTGATGGTGTGTTGCTCATGAAAAAAGGTGAAGCAGATGCCCTATATGCGAAAGAAGGTGGAAAATCGGTCATGGATTTTATTCGTGATGCAAAAGATGCAGATGCAGAAATGTATGTCTGTTCTGCAGCCCTTCAACTTCATGAAATGACAGAAGATGATTTGATTGAAGAATGTGATGGCGTCGTTGGTGCAGCATTTATGACTGATGAAGGTCTCGATAGTGATATGGTATTAACCTATTAGTAAAAAGGAATGAGTCAATGGCTGAATTAAAAAATTGTATGCTTCCGGATGAATTATCCTATCATGTAGATTATAATATTTGGATCAAAAAAAATGATGATGGCACTGTGGATTTGGGAATGACCGATATTGCCCAAACCATGGCGGGAAATATTATTCATTGCAGACCCAAAAAGGTTGGGAAAAAAGTTAAAAAAGGTAAAAGCGTTGCCACGGTGGAAAGTGGGAAGTGGGTTGGCCCAGTAAAAACGCCTTTTGCCGGAGAAATTATTGCCAATAATGATGCAGTAGAAAGTGATGCAACCGTATTAAATAAAAGCCCTTACAAACAAGGATGGATTGTTCGAATCCAACCCAGCGACTATGAAGGTGATTCAGGCGAACTGGTCACTGGTGATGATGCCATAACCGGTTTTGATGGTTATATGACTGAAAAAGATATGGGCGAATGTATTCATTGTGAAGGATTCGAAGGTTAATTCGAAACGTTGGTTCACCTTGAGCAAATTGACACTTCGTATTTTTACTCATCCTGCTTGTGCTGGGTGTGGTCCCGCTGTAGAAATGGGCTGGATACTGTCAGAGTCTCATAACAATTTGACTCTTGAGACAGTAAAATTAGAAAATAAGGAAGGATTGGCAAAAGCACACGGTGTTGGCATCAAAACAATTCCCACTATGATTTTTTATGAAAATGAAAAAGAATTAAAACGAATTGTTGGGTTGCCAGAAGCCAACCAATTGGAAAAAGATTTTTTAGAATTGAATCAGTAATTATTAGGAACTCATATGTCAATTTATACAGATGCTAAATACATGGATGTCCCTTATGAAGAGAAATTAAAACTCTTCAAGGAAGTGAAAGATGACATGCGTTATGATCACAATTTATACGGATGTTATGAATGCGGAATTTGCGTGGCTGCCTGTCCATCCGCTCGGTTTTATGATTTTAGTCCCCGGGTTTTTGCCCAAATTATGGCACGCGAAGATGTGGATACATTTTATGAATTATTGAATGACAATGTGTGGGATTGTTCCCAATGTTATTCTTGCACACGGTGCCCAAGACAAAATAATCCAGGTGGTATTATTTTGATGATGCGTGATGCGGCCGTTCGTGCTGGATTGCAATCAGCCAAAGATGCCCTTCGTGCCTATAGTCGAATTATATATAAAGTTATGTCAACCGGAACACAGGTGGCACCGGATATGCTTCAGCCGGACTTTTTTCCGGATTGGGGAACTGATGTAAAAGCTGTGGCTGAAAACTTGGATGTTTGGCGCCGCGCCATTCCACCGGAAACATTACATACAACAGAATTGGCTTGGGATGTTTCAGAAAAAACCCGATTAGAGCTATATATGATTTGGAAGCTGACAGGGAATTTGGAACTCATTGAAGGCATCGATGAAGGTATATATATGATTTTAGAAGAAGTGATGGAAGAACTATTGGACGACAATGGATATGACATCGACGATTTTGAAAATATTTTGGAAGATTAAGGAGAACGATTATGTCAGTAACAACACAAGCACCTGCTGTTCATACAGAATCTAAAGTTCCTTTAAAGGAATTTGTTCGAAAAGGGGAACCGCCTACAGAAGATTATCGGGAAAAGTTATTTGAACTGGAAGCGAAAGGTGAATTGGAAGTCCAACGTGTTCCGGAACCCATCATGGAAGTAGAAACGAAATATGGCCGAAAAAAGAAAATACCTGTAGAGCATACGTGGCATCATAAATCCTGTGGACAATGTGGACATATTCCTGGATATTCCACATCTATCTTTTGGCTTCATCGCCAATTTGGATTGGATTA